>OUNK011150627.1_pt1 | contig 32215 bp, 34 predicted proteins | sample 1755341 | NCBI WGS metagenome assembly OUNK01 (sample SAMEA3914788, study PRJEB12502) | metagenome | biome: forest; material: soil | place: Canada | collected 2011-07-03 | depth 0.1 m | reverse complement strand
CCGGGCGGATGGACCCCGCCGATCTTGGAAGGGCCACACGTCAAGCCATCGATTTTCTCGATCTGCGGGATCAAGGCGGGTTTTCCCTGGCGCTCGGCCCGGTGGCTGGAGAGTTGGAGCGGGCCGCGCCGGGCGCTCGCGCTCCGTTCGAAACCAACGGCCACCATATTTATGTGTCGGTCCTGTTTGGAGACCAAGGCCCTTATCGCTTCGTTCTCGATTCGGGATGTTCCCATTCCGTCATCGACAAGAAACTGGCCGAAAAGCTTGGACTTCAACAAAAGGGCGTCTTTCCAGACTATCAGGATCATCCCCGCTTGCAGAAAGTGGTCGCAGGGGACTACGCCGTCATGGGCAACCAGATTAAGGGAGGTCTTTTTCAGGCGCTCCCCTTGGATGGTCTTTCCAAGGACGCCGGCAAGGAGATCGACGGCCTGCTCGGCTATGATTTCATCCAGCGGTTCGTGGTCGAGATCGACTATGCGAAACAGACGATTCTTTTGAGCGATCCCAAAGGCTATCAACCCGACCCATCGGCCAAGGCATTGCCGATTTCATTGGGCATGGGGACTCCATCGATCCAGACGGTTTTGCAGGGAGAACATGGCGATCCCATCCCCATTTGGTTGACGGTCGATATCGGCGATGCGGCAGCCGTCACGCTCAACGACGCCTTTGCGCGGACATATCAGATATCGAGGTTATCCGCGCGAACAATCCCCGCCTCCGGATTTACCATTTCCGGATTAGATACTCAGTCTCAAGGGAGAATGACCTCTCTCTCCATCGGCTCTTTCACCGTCGCCGGGCCCATCATCACCTATGCCGATACGTTCATGCGGGGCAAGAACCCCGGCGGGGCGCTCGGGGCCGGAACCTGGCGAAAATTCAAGCTGACCCTCGACTATCCCGAGCGGGAAATCTATCTGATGCCCGCGACCGACCTCTCCCAGCCCGAGCCCTCCTTTCATGCGGGATTCTCGGCCGACCCCGATCCGAATGACTCCAAAATACGGCGGGTCTCCCAAGTCGTGGCGGGCTGGCCCGCCGACAAGGCCGGGCTCAAGCCGGGAGACATCCTCCAATCCCTGAATGGGAAGGATATGAAAACCCTCTCCCCGCAGGAGATCGAAGCGATCACCGGCAGCGGTCAATCCTACACGATCACCGTCCTGCGCGGCAGCGATTCCCTCTCCTTCACCCTTCAGCCGGAAAATTTATAAGTTGGAACTGTGCGGTGCGGCTCCCCCCTCCGGAGCTATCGGCAACGATTCCAGGGTTTCGAGGAAGAAGGCGAAGCTCCACTCGGCGACAGGCCGCTTGAGAAGTTGGAGGACCCATTGCCGGTAGGGCTCGGGCAGGTTGTGGGGATTGATGAACGATCCCTTCGTCGGCACCGTCTCGAACTCGCGGCGGGTCACGATCTGGCGGATGAAGGTCATGAAGGCCGAAAAGAGCGCCTCCTTCGATCCGCTGTCGCTTTTGGCTGCGGCGATTTCCTTGTAATTGATCAATGTCGGGGAGGAATCGGGGCCGATCACCACGTTCCAGATGCAGACATCGGCATGGGAGAGCCCGGCCCGCTCCAGGGCGGCAAGTTGCCGGAGGATTCCCAGCAGCACCGCCCGCTCGTCGTAGGCCTGCCCGTTCTCGATCCTCTCGTTCAGCATCGTCCCGGGGATTTTCTCCCGCACCAGCCAGGCGGCCTCGGCGGTTTCCTCCGATTGCAGGAGCCGCGGGCAGCCGTCGTAACCCTCCGGCGGGGCCTTCAGGAAGGCGGCCTCGCGGCCGATCGCCTGGCGATGTCCGACGCCGTTCTTGTCGGTGACGCGGTAGACCTTGGCCAGCAGCTCGTCGCCGAAGAAATAGCGCCGCCCGTATCCGTTATCATGCCAAGTCGAGAACGCGCCCACTGTTCCGCCCAGATACCAAAAGCTGCGGCTGCAGAAATAGAGCGGGCGGCTGTAGAGCAAGTGCCGGGAATGATGGGAGAGGACCTGGAAAAACGGAGCCTGCTCGACGAGATAATCGGGATTTTCCGGTTGGGCCGAGCCGAATTCCCCCTCCTCGCAAGCCAGGGCCATTTCCAAAAGGGCGACCGGGATCGCCGCGAAGATCAGGCCGAGCAGGTGGCGCGTCCATTTCCTGCCGTTGCGATAGCAGAGGTGGTGGAAGACATTCAGCCCCAGGACCAGATCGAACTGATCGGCCTTCAGCTGGGCCGGGAGTTGCTGGATGTCGAGCAGGGCGAAGCGCACCTTCAGTCCGGGGTTCTCCGCCACCAGGCCGTTGCAGAGATCGATATTCGCGGGCAGATAATCGATGCCGATCACCTGCGCCCCCTTCCGCGCCAGGCTGAGGCTGAACCATCCCTGGGCGCAGCCGAGATCGAGCACCCGCACCGGCCTTTGCAAGCAGTGGGCCAGCGCGTCATGGACCGCCACGATCTGTTCCAGGCGGTCTTCGCAATTGCGGATGGCGGTGCCCGACAATTCCGGATGGCCGTAGATGGGCTGATAGACCTGCGGCAGGACCGCGACGAGATTTTTGAGAGGTTCCATGAAAGGTGAGGGTCATCCGGGCCGGCTGCAGGAACGCCCGGGCGCGGCTCGATTTCAGCAGCCGCAGCGCCCTCAGGTAAATCTGTATTTTTGCCGCAATTGCCGCAGATGATCCTCGGCGGCCTTCTGCAGCGCCGGTCTTTGCCCCGTCTTTCTCCAGATTCGGATGACGGTAAAGGCCTTGGCCATATCGGCGAGGATTTCCGCCGTGGCCGCATGGGGCCTGAGAATCTCCTCCTTGGCATCGAAGAAGGTGAGATAATCCCAGGCCACCGGGCCGATGCAGACCGCCTCGAAATCGATCCAGGCCGCCGCTCCCTCCTGATTCCAGAGCAGATTGTCCGGCCTGCAATCCCCGTGGATCACCCCCACCTGCGTCGAGGAGCCGTTCAGCCGGGTCTTGAGATCCGCCAGGAGGCGAAGCAGGAACAGCCGCTCCTCCTCGGCCACGCCGGGCCACGCAACCGAGCCGAGCCCCAGCTTATCCGCGTACTCGTCGAGCCTGGCGTCGAAGCGGGGCAAGGCAGCGCCCGGGAAAGAGGCCAGTCCTTCCTGCAGCCGCCCGATCAGCTCAGCCGACTTCCCCCGATCCGGAACCTCGACGCCCCGCCCCTCGAAATAATCCCAAAAAGTCATCAGAAACCCATCCTGGGAATAAACCTGCACCGGCAAAACCGCCGAGGGAGCGGCACAGGGAACCCCCTCCTTCCGCAAGTGACCGGCCACCTGGAGTTCCAAGCCCTTCTCCGCCTCGGACCGGTCGAGAAGGCTGACGATCTTGGCGACGATGGATAGGGGACGGAAGTGGATAACGAGATTGCTCGAGCGATAGAGGATTTCAATGTCCTCAAGGCCCAGGCGATGCCCGTCCAAGACCTTGCGAACCGCCGCAAGGGCCCGCTCGATGGTCTTAGGATCCATAAATCGCCCGGCACGCCCTCGGAAGAGGCGGGATCGCCATGGCCCGGTAAGAAAGCTCTGCCGGCCCGTGATAACTCCCATCGAGCCCGGCCCCATCGCCGAGCCGCCGACGGGAAATATCGCCTCGCTCCACGCATAAAATTGAGAACTCTTCCTGCAAACGCCGCAAGCTATTTCCATCGGCGGGAAATTTGATGGGAAAGTATGCGCTCTATTGTTGGTCTATTGGACTTTCTTTCGATAGGATGTGGGGGGAACGATGTACACATCGAGGATTGGAACTATTCCAGCATGGGTCTGGTGGATGCTGGGGGGTGTGCCGATATTCCTTGGCCTGGTGGTGGTGGCGGGGCTTTGCTGGCCCGCATCCCCCTGGGGATTTCAGGCGATGGTGGCCTCCACTACCGAGATCGATCTTTCCTGGCAGCCCTCGAAATGGAATCCGATCGATGCCTATGTGATCGAACAGCAGTTGCCGGATAAAAGTTGGAAGACCCTGGCGACTCTTCCCCGGGAAACCGACGCCTACAAGGTGGAAGGGCTCTATGAGGGTCTCTCCTATAATTTTCGCCTGATCGCCCGGAACGAGCTGGGCGCCTCCCGCCCCGCGACGTTGGAGAAAAAGGTCAAGATTCTTCCTCCGCCCAGCATGGCGGTGCTCGATCTGGGGGAGGGTAAAACCCCGATCGCCATGAACGACCAGGCCCAGATCATCTTGGCCGATCGTGAGGGAATCGATTATCTGTGGAATGCGGCGGTGGTCACCCGTCTGCCTCTGGTTCGGATCATCGGCCTGAACCATGCCGGGAATTACGCGGGCATCGATCCGCAGGCCAAGCAGGGGGCGGTCTGCATCGGCGGAAAGGTGATCGAGCTTCAGATCTACCGGAGCGGGGATGGAACCTTGAGCACCTCCAGCGCAAAGGGGGCGCCGGTGGCGGGATGCTTTATTCCCGAAGCGATCAACGCGGGGAACGACGTGGCCGGATTCTTCGTCATCGACGCGAAGCAGGTGCTCGACGTGGTCTGGAACAGCCGGACGCAGGAGGTGACGACCGAATGCGCCTCCCCCGGTCAGCAGGGCCGGTGCTACGGGTTGAATGACAGCGGCATCACCTTGTCGGCGCGGAGCGAAGGCGTTTCCTACCGTCTTTCCTTTTATATCGGCCGGACACGGGTGGCCGGCCCCTTCGAGGCGGCGGAAAGCCCCATCGACGCCTTTGCCCCGATGAGGATCAACAACGCGAATCAGGTGCTGGGAATGAACGGCCAGGGGCACCTGATGGTCCGCACCGTCGATCTCAACGGCGTGGCGCTCGGCCCCGATCTCGACATCGGCCTGGTGATGCTCCAGCCCCCCGCCGTGAAGGATTTCTGCCAGCGTGTCCTCAAGCTTTACTCCTTCAACAGCCCGCCGCCGAACGATCCGACCGACTTTCAAATCACCGGCCCCGATCTGGACGGGAAAAGTGCCCGGTGGGAGAAGAATTATCGGAAGAACCCCGACGGCTCTCCCGCCGATCCCCCCTATCTGCCGAAGGAATTGGACGATATTGTTCCCCGTTAGCAGATCGATATCCCCGCTCGAGGACTTCTACGCTGACGAACTGGCACAGGAGCCGAAGGAATTGGAACTATCGTCCGCGGGATGAAGAAAAACGGCGTGAAGAGATTGGTTCAGGTATCGACCGCAAGTACCCCGGACGAAAACGATGGGGCCGGAAAGATGAAGGCCATCGTCTTCGTATCCGGTCTTCTCGCCAGGGAAGAGGTCGATTTGAGGTGAACTTCCCCGAAAGGGAAGTGGTGCACTCGGGGAGACTCGAACCGTATTGGTTCGAGTCATAACTTACTGAATATTAACGGATTAAAATGGCATTTGCATAGCGAAAAATGATGTCCGGGCAAATGTCCGGGTCAGGTGTGCTAGCCAGTTCTGACTTCGACCGGGGCTACTCAAAAGCTGCGGAATTAGGCCTTAACCTGATGCGTTCTTCTATAAGTCAAAGCCATCCCAAGAGAAAACAGGCCGAGTCCGGCAAAGGCTGGGGCAATGTGCGTGGGGTTGAGATAGCCGATACAAAAATGCACGCCAATCGCACACGCAAATCCCACGCCGCCAGAGAGGCAAATTGCCTCCCAGAGATGCCGTGAGGGGCGTGCTTTTAAGATAATCATAGCCAACAGGATTCCGCACGAGAAGATCGCCCCTCCGAATCCTGCCCGGTCGTGAGCAATGAGAGGAATCAGGTGTTGATTGATCGCCGATACCTGATCACGGCTGAGTTGCAGGTAGATCAAATCTTCTGGCACAAATACGGAAGTCATACCCACGCTCATGATAACGGCCCCCGCAGCCACTTGCCCAAGCGCGGTCATCATAAGAAAGCATCTACCGAGGCCATAGGCGGTTCGGATTTCAAACGGGTGAAAATCCAGAAACAGACAGGAGCATGAGCGATTCCCATCGAGGTGTTTACGGCTCTGGTAAAGACCGGTCAGGAAAAGTGGGAGCAATGCCAAGGTGGCCACCCCATGCCAAGTATCCAAGTAGCCATAACCCAAATAACAGAGAAAGCTCAGAAAACCCATTCCACCTGAAATGGTGAAAGTCCACCAAGCCCAGGACTCTCTCGCCTTGAGCGGAAAGTTCGCAAGCCAGAGATAGAAGGTTGCTATGGATAGTAGCGCCCCGCCAAAAGAAACTCGGTCATGAAACATGAAATGCACGACCCGGCATTGATGGATTGCGCAAAGCTGCTCGGGTTGCATTCCCAAGAAGCTTACGTCTTGGGGCAAAAAGGAGCCTGTCAGTGACAGGAACAGGCAGACTGCTCCTGAAATGCCGAGGGCCAAGCCGGTGAAGCTCAACAGGGGACGGCCATCTCCAATCAATCCCGAAATGAAGCCCTGGGATTCGTAGCTGGTGTTCTCCATGCTGGTCAAAACCACAGCTTCCGAGGAACGAGGCCAACCTTCTGAAAATAGGGATCGAGTCTTCGGGCGAGTTCCGACCAACGATGGTGGGGAACCTGGGGATAGAGATGGTGTTCCAAGTGGTAGAGATGTTCCAGGGCCAGCCATCCTAGAACCTTTCCCCGGAACAATTTGGTTTGCATCAGGGGATCTCCACCCGATGCGTCATGCGGAATCCAACTTGTCATCAATGGGTAAACCCAGCTTCCGGCAACGACCAAAACGACGTAAACGCAAGGCACGTAAGTCCATTGGAGTGAAATCATCGCTAACACGATCAGAAAAAGGCACAGCCCTCCCTCGAGAACGATCCATGCGAAATCCTTGCCTCTCTTTCTCCAAGCATGTCCATAAATCCGGAATTGCAGGGATAGACCGTCTTTCAAGGCCTGCCAGAAATTCATTCGGGCTGCCGCGCCTTCTAAATCATCTTCCTCGGGAAAGTGAGCGTGATGGTGAAGGTGCGAGGAGCGATAAGCATGTCCTGAACGCAAGGCCAGTAGCTCCGTCAGGCTGAGCAGCATTTCATTAAGCCATTTTGGAAGTCCAAGATTGCGGTGGACCAAGTCATGAGAAATGGAGGCGTACGTGAAGAAACTCAACAAGATGGGGCAAAGTACAGCAGGAGCCCACCATCGCAGAAGTGCCAAAGCGAAAAATGCACCTGCCAAAATAAATGGGATGCTGAGTGAAAGAAAAACCCGGAAGCGACTGACCGTTAACAAGTCAACTCCAAGTTCCACAAGCGCGGGCGGTCGATCCCTCATTGCCTCGCTATGCCCTTTTCGAATGGATTTTGACAGGAAAATGCTTTCGCTGCTGGCGTATGCTTGCGGGCTCTTGCAGAAGCTTTTCGGCGAGGTAGAGGATTACGTGTCCGTCATGGTGTCCGCCTTGCTTGGCGTAATAATGACGTAAGCTATTGGGAATCAGACCAAATGACCTCTTTATAAAAGCCTCTCGGAGAGAGTAAGTTGGCCGTTTATGACCAACTACTTCCGAAGGAAGAGGTGTGCACTCGGGGAGACTCGAACCGTGGAGGTTCGAATCATAAGTCCTTTTAAGCTAAAGGATTACCTTTTCAATTTCGAGGCGCAAATTCGTGTCCGCGCAAATGTCCGGCCAGTTTCATTCGGCTTTTCAGGCTTTCAGTCGCTCCTTCGCCGTATCACGAACTGATGTTTCTTCCAGAGCATCGTCGGCAAGATTTTGAATCCGGTGGAGTGCGTCATTAGAATCCAATGACACGTATTTGGCTCCAAGCTCGCGAGTTTCATCTTCACAGTCCCAAAGACACTCAAAGGCGAGGTTTTTTGCGAAATATTCTGGTGAGGTAATTTGAATCGCTTTTGCCGCGTAGGAACGCCCTCTCGAAAAACGAAATTGATGATAGATGTCAACCAGCTCCGGAATGATTCCCACATTCGGAAGATTGTTAAAGGCCTCTATCATGAAGCAGTCCCACTCCGCCTCCTCATCGACCAGAAGCGGCAACAAATATTCCCGCAATAATGTTCAGCCAACGGTTCGAGAGGTAGTCCGATAGCGACCGCAATCGAGGCATAAAACCCACCGCGAGACTCAAGTTGGTGGTCTAGACGAGGATCTCGCGTGATGCACTGTGTTAAAAGAGCATGAGACTCAATCTTAGGAACGTTGAGAATTTGCCGATAGCCTTCTCCGCGCCCGCGCTGTAGCAGTCCGAGAAGTGTATCTACCGGGGCGATGGCTTCCGAGAAAACATCACTCTGTTCTTCCATGGATCGCGTGAACCTATCGCGTAGGGCGAAAAATAAAACCCCGCAAATCACGCGGAAGCCTTGGGAGCTAGAGTTGCGTGTCCGTCTTGGTGTCCGTCTCGCTTGGCGCAATATGACGCAAGTTATTGGGAATCAGGTCAAAAATGCCCCTCTATGAGGCTCCTCGGAGAGAGCGAGTTGGCCGTTTATAACCAACTACTTCCGAAGGAAGAGGTGTGCACTCGGGGAGACTCGAACCGTAGTGGTTCGAGTCATAACTAACTGAACTCTAGCAGATTATGGCGGCTCTTGTACAGCAAAAAAACGTGTCCGGCAATATGTCCGTCCCTCTCCCACTGTCGCCTTATTCTCGCCGTTATGTTCGCCTTTACGGCAATCTTCCCGACTTTCCCGAAATTACCGACTTTTGGGAGTCGGTTGAGAACGGGAACGGCTGGCGTCGAAATCCTCTCCGGCAAACAGGAGAAGAGTGACGCTACGCAAGGCCCAATAAATCCACAAAGGAAACTCTCGGCGGCCCCATATTGCGCGCCAGAGCTTCCTTTAGCGCTTCTTGCTCTTTCATCGAGCCGTAAACCACGACGAAGTCGTCATCGTTTTCCACAAAAAGATCTTCCCCGCCGGGCTCATAAAGCGAAACGTAGGAACCTTTCGATATCCGGTACCGGACATCACCTTTAAAAAACTCGAACAAATGCCGAGATAACTCGTCAAGGGAGACGTCGTCGCCTGATACTGCTAAAATTTCCCTACCGTTGAGAAGCGCAACGGTAATGCCGGGCCATTTGATTTTTAACTCGTTTAGTAAATCAACCGTTACGGCTATCTCAGGATAGATTTCGAAGGGAAGCAATTCTTCGTCCGGCAGCCAAAGCGTCCGCGGCTGCTTCGCTAGTTTTTTTGATGCTGGCATAAACAGGGGGAGTCAAGCTTAGAGATAGGTCCAGCATGACACGATCCTGGCTTATCGCTCAACCGCTAAAAGTAATCCCCTTTGAGGGATGTGTGAGGGCTCCTACCCCGTCTTTTTCACTTTCGCCCATCGCGCCTTTTGAGCCGCAGCAATCTTAGCCCTACCCGCCGCGCTCATCTTCCGGCGTTTCCTGGGTGCTTTGGATACCTTGGCCGTCTTTTCAGGCTGGGTGCCAAATGCCGCGAAGGCATCGAGTTCAAACTCGATCTTAGCCGCCTCACCAATCGTATTATGTGGTGATGTCCCTTGCGATGGATTCTTCTGCTGCCGTTAGAGGGCGAGCTACCGAATGAAAGGTGATGGTCACCAACTCTGATAAACTCTCTAGGGAGTCCGCATCCATCTCAAATTCGCTATTCAAGATATCGAAGAAGCGGGTGATTTCCCGAACGAACAGCGTCGGATGCGTCAGTCCATCAAGGTCGATCCAGTGGTTCGCGAACGCCTTCTGATTGAACTGCTGTCTCAATGTACGGTCACACGCACCCCTACAACACCAATGAAAATCTTTAATGAGCGGCCTTTGATTTGGATATGCTCCGACTGCCTGCTGCCATGAGATAATCGCTCGGCCCACTTGCTCAGGAGCTAGTAAATCTTTCCGACAGTGTTTACAGGTCAATTGGCTATGCCAAATGAACAGTTCTGGTTTGGTCGGATTCTGGTTGCCCCAACTTTCGTGCGATTTCGGGAAAAAGCGTTTAAATAGAACATCTCCATCCGAGGCTTTCAATATCTCTCCTTCGATCCTTCCTCGGTCGAAAATGGCGAATTGAAGCTTGGGTTGAAGTTCTCGGAGTCGGTTAATTAATGGCGATGACGGAAGCGTCGAGTAGAAAGCTAAGAAGCCATCAGCCCCGGCAGCCCTCACGCGATCACCGATATTCTGTTCATCGTCGATGCCAACCGATTTTCCGCTGTGGGCGTAGTGTTTACAGCTAACCAGCCACTTGACCGGCACTTCGCTGACGACACCCGTTCGCTTTTCGATCACCAATAGATCGCGGCCATTGTCCGCACCTCTCCCTGGTGATTGTTCAATTGATAAGCCGTAGTCACTCAAAAATGCTTGAGCGAACAGCTCGAAGGCATCTTGCTGACCGTCCCCGGAGTTTGAGGGTGGAATCTCTTGAAAATCAATGGCTGGCATAAGACGGCATTGGAAACATCGATTGGTTTAATTCGACAGCCGCTTTTTGCCTTTTGAAACGGTGCCCGGCAACTTTCCAAAGTGCTTGAGGATGGCGTAAGTCTCGTAGCCGTTAATGATGCACCATCTTACCCATGGCTTTCGCTTGGCTTCAGCACATTGAAACATCGCCTTTCGCACTGGCGAGGTCACGTCGTGGCAATGCTGCAAGACATAGCATTCGGCTTCGTAATCGAAGAAGCGGTAAATTTGATCCCCTTGCTTTCCGCAATCGGCCAAAGTCATCGGATGAAATTTGGATGGCCCCTTGAAGATAAATCCAGTTGCAGCCTGCTTCCCGTTCACCATCGCGTTGGCGGCTAGAAGGTCGCCCGTCTCCCCTCCCCAGTCTTTGGGAACGAATGGCTGATTCATTTTCTCGGCAAACAGCTCTTTGATCAGTTGCTCCGGCACCAATTTTAAAATCTCGATGTCGGCTTTCATCACCCGTTGCCCAAAATCCACGCCTTTGAAGGCATCGAAGTTTCGGGCATGAATCTCCGATGTGCTTGCATAGGGAATGTTCCCGAAACCGTGGTCGATTCCTAATTGTCCTATGGCTAGAGGATTTGCGATAACCGTTTCGCCATCGACATCTACTACCACTGCAACGACGTAAACCTTAGGCTGGCCCTGAAGGTTTCCCCAGGCGGTTTCTGTGGTGATGCCCGAAGTAGTAAAACGAATTTCGAGACGGTCCTTTCGCTCGGGAGACAATTCCTTCAAAGGGTACCAAAGGCGCACCTCTCGAACGGGCAAACGGCTATCCGTAAATCCTTTGGAATAGAAACGACCGTCGTGGAAAAAGACACGTCCAGCTTCAAGTTTGCCGTCGTGAATCAAACGAGCAAGCGACGGAATCTTCTGCTGTTTACTCCAATGCAAAATATGCCTGCCCGCACAGTGTGCCACGGCACCCCGGTCGCCTCCCGCACTAATCCACAGATCGGAGCCTAAATGTTCCAGTACGCGATGTTCGCTTACGTACCAGCACATGAGATGAAATTCAGGCTTCTTTTCTGCCGCATTAGTCATCGCGATAGCGACAGGCGCTTGGGGAGGCTTCACTTTTACACGCATGGGAAAGGCCCGTGGGCGGCCTAAGAAGCAGCCAAAATACCGATAAGGGCAATCGCGAGACCAAACGCAGCCGTCCAGAGGGTAGACCGCCACTTTGGAAGCATGATTGCCAAGCAGAGAGTGTATAAAAAACCGGCAAAGCATATCTGGCTTAACGTGCTGTTTTTCATCACGAGAAGCCCCGCAAAATGCGGTACTCTGTGCAAAATCGCTTCTGCGACGGCTACCGGAACGAAACTCACGGTAATTGACATTACTGCCCAGCTTCTTTGAGCATTTTGTTCGGCCCGTATGGAGCGCTGTTTCAATGCTTCCTTCTCACGCTGTGCCCGTTCTAATTCTTGGCTTTCCCTAACAACCTTTAGCGCGATTTCACGGATTTTGGCCTCTCCTTCTTCCTTTTGCGTCTGCAACACGGAAATGGATTCTTCTTGCTGACTAATTGCCAAATGGGCCGAAGCCATTCGTCGTTGAGCTTCCGTCATCTCTCGTTCTTTGGCTTGCAACGCCTCAAGTGTAGCAACGATCTCGGCTTGTTTTGCTTCCAAGGCCTGCTTTTCCCCAGCCAATTCATCTGAGAGCTGTTGCTTCTCTTGCACGAGAAGTGAATTCTGCCTTGCAAGTTCACTTTCAACTTCTTTGAAGAATTCGTCCTCCTTGCTCTTTGAGGATAATTGATGGAGAAAGAGGTCGTTCGACAGCATCGTTGTAGCGGTCGCTTCGCTAATTTCTCCATAGCCCGCAAGGATGCTCGCCAGCTTTCCAGCGGCTTTTTGGGCGCCGCCTCGATTCAAACTAAATTCGGGTAGTGCAAACGTTTCTGCAAAAGCACGATCAAAGCTCTCGTCATCCATCGTGATAAAAGGACGAAGCATCTGCCACAGGTGATTTGGCATCACTACCGATTTAGGAATGCCTAAGGCGCGACTGTTTTCCCAATCAAATTTCGCCAACATGAAATCACAGGTCAAAAGTATGGTCTTGGCCTCTAACGGATTTGCATGGCTGGACCTCAATTTGCGTACCGTTAGCAACAAATTGACATCGTGTTGGATAAGGTCATAAGCCTTATTTTTATTGTGTGCCTCCAAGAATTCGCGGTATTCAGCCTCCAAATCGGCGCGAGTGTGAAGACGATCTGGACTTTCGGGAGCCTGATAGACATCAATCGCCTCCGCCTTTAGCGTTAACTCCCAATTTCTGTAAGGAGCAAAGAAATCCTCAACGTCCAGACGGGTTTGCGAGTTTTTCTCGTGATACCGATATTCAACGCCGTTGATGCGATTGGCCGCAACAATGGCTCGGCTTATTACCTGTGGCCACCTTTGCCGTTTTAGCTCCTCTTCGTAAAAGCGAAGTGCTCCATTCAATTCGCTTTTGGTTGAATCATGGTACCGAAGGCGAAGAGGCAGTTTGAATTTCCGAATCGCCTCCACCAGCTCCCCGGAAACCTCTACCTGGGGGTGAACGTGGAGCTTTAAAAGGCCAAAGATGAAATTAGTATCCAGAAAAATCACCAGATCGGATAATTGCGCTCGGAGGCTCTTGGAGACCTCTGGAGCGACGGCTAACGAAAAGTAGTTAAAAGCGCCATCAGCCAATCGCGCTATGTAGGCGGCTCTCTTCCTGTCGCCACTGATTTCTTTGAAAAAGCGCGATATTGCCGCCTTTGCTAATTCAGGAGCCTCGGGGAAGTGTTCCCCCACCGCTGCATCCAAAATGGACGACAGGTGCTCTGTCGCGCCCGTCGCTGTAGGCAATGATGCATCAAGAAGAGAAATGGTCTGCATTCCGTGCCGTCGAAATGCCCCTGTCAGATAAGCTTTTAAGGTATCCCAAAGTCGCTCCCGTTGAGGCACGGTTATTGAGTCAGACACTTGATCAAGCCAATGCGATTTGATCTCGTTTTCCAGGCTCTTCGCCTCCTCGATTCTCGTCTTTAAATCCCTCTCTACGGCGGGAGCCAAGGATAAATGTCCTCCCGGAAGTCTCTCGATCTTCTTTTCTGCAATCAATTCGGCGAGCTGAACAGCGACCTCTCTTTCAGAAAGTGGGATTCCAAAGAGATCGGATATTAGCCCCACCAACTCGGTGGCCGAACCAATCAATGCGGTTGGCTCGACCACAAATGCCTGTAGAATAAGCTGCTCTTGGGTTTGATTGGGTTGACTGGTTTTGGCAATGGCTACGAAACTAGCCATCTGCTGGAATGCTAAACTGAAGTTGGGAAGTTTTTGTGTCATCGTCGTTCCCCTTTACCACTGATCGTTTACAGACGTTGCCTTCCTCATTTTGTCCCTTTGCCGAATAACCCCATTGGACATGTATACGGATTAGCTGGTCAAATGCGATAGCAACTTATCGCTTCAAGGCTCCCAGGACGCCTATGGAATCCCCTTCCATGGGCCTATCCGGTGGCGGGCGCAGCAATCCAAGCCGTAACAACGGCTGGTCGTGACAAGGTGAACCAATTTCTCCCTGCCCGGCTGGAAGCCGGAAATGTGGGGAGCAATTGGCGCGAGGATTGATTCGGCGGGGGTGCGCTCCTTTCCTAAACTCTTATTTGACGAGCATCGCAACTTTCCCCCAATTTTCTCAGCTATCCTTGGACAGAATGGTCGGGACGACAGAAGCTGAAGAAGATGAATCGACTAAAGGGGCATTTTCAATCGGGACCGATTGGTCTTCGGAAGCCATTCTGCTTTTGATCGTCTGACGTAGGATGGTCAAGAAGGTGCTATTGCGGGCGTCTGCATCGGCAATCAATGCGTCGTAAGACAATAGGAAAACGGGAGATGGGACTATCGTTCCGTCGCTTTTCTTTGTGGGAAATTCTCGATAAAAGACCTTCCCCTTTGAGAATAGAGGAATGAACTCGAATTGACCCAAGCGCTCTTCGAGAGCCTCGTTAATGTCAATAATCCCGTAATACCACATGCGTTGAATATTGGGGCAGGTTTTGACTAATTTGCTGGCGCGTTGCGTGAGCTGTAAGACGGAAGTGAAATTATCCGCTTCGTCATCTTGTTTCCGTTTGACTTCAACGATCACGACATCCACTTTATCGCCGCCTTTGGGATCAGCAGAGAAAATCATCGAAATGTCGGGGCGTGTGGCGTCCCGTTCTGGGCCTTCTTTCAAGGTGATTTCTTCAATGACCTTGCCCATCTCCGCTTCGCTAAGGATCGTGGTAAAGGTCATGAACTTATCGTCCAAGAGCCATGCGTTTGTTCTATAAATTTCTTGAAGAAAATCGCGATCCCGAACGATGGAATGCTGTGGAACGATAAGGTCGTGGATTTCTTTCTCGGGACTGCTTGCGTTCTTTTCCCGCAATTTCCCGATGATTAGATTCCGATACAAAATATATTCAGTCAGCGTTCGCGAAGAAACTTCCAGAGTCTTTTTATAGGCGGCGTCGTCAAGATGGTCGCATTCGAGAATTGCCTTCTGATCTCGAAAAAATCGCTTTTGAGCAATATCGATGGCCTCGTCGTGGTTAATTAAGCCGATGGTTTCGCCCTCAAAATATCCCAGAAGATGCGGGTACCGTTGCTCGAACTCCCTCTTCGTATCGGCGTTCCTTTTTCCAATAGCCGGAATCTCCTTTGCAATGGCTGCAGCAACATGCTTCCGAAGGGACAGCCTCAAAAGCTCCTCAATGGATGCGTCTTTAAAATCCAGCTTTTGTCGCGAGGTGTCGGTCTTTCCAGTGAAGAACGGCGAGGAAAAGAGGAAAATGGCGGAGTAATTTCGCGGAAGGCGATTGGCCGGAATCAGCTTTAAATCAAGCGTGCGTCCATCGACGCAAATGGCGGTGATGGTTGTGTCTTCACCAAGCTCGCTCTTGATGGCGTAAGACATCTTGATTTCTTGAAGGAGATCAAGAGTGGGGTCCTGGATTGTTTCTTCGATTAACTTTGGAAGTTCGTTAAGAGTTAATGTCTGTTGGTCATTGAAAAATCCTTTGTCGCGGTTTTCCTGTTCCGTTTCGACCTTAATTGAGATGCGAATCTGTCTGCCTTGCTGTTGCATCTCATAAAGGCGAGGCAAGAGCTCAAGCATTAGCTGCTCCTTGATGGCTGTCGCCTTAATGTCATCGTAGCTCTTAATTCTATCGCCCCGAAAACTCCGGAAAATCAGGGTTGTTTCTACGGGGGAATTCGCGGACGTGTCCTTAAGCTCGCTTTGCCCGTTGAAGGACGAGGTGAAAACGAAAGTGCGTTCTTTATTGTTAAAAATGCTGCGGACTTCGACGGTTTGAAAATATTGAAGATAGACGAGTCGCCCGAGACCCTTGTGGGACTCGTCGCGGGGATTGAGAAGCCGCTTGAATCGCTCGAAGCTTTCGTCCGTAAAGCCAGTTCCATTGTCCGAGATGGTGACCAGGATTGTTTTAGGCTCAGAGAATGCCCGAATAGAAACTGCGATTGAAATCTCAGTGGCCCCAGCATCTAAAGCGTTGGTAACGGCCTCTGAGTAGACTTGATTGTACGCTGAATTGGGAAAAAAATGATCTGCTGCGTTCTTTGTTTCGATTTCCATGGCGTATGTAATTGATGGTGGCTCTTTAGTCGCGGAGGGTGCTATCTGGTTAGGCGAATTCTACATCTTAGCTTTTAGACACAAAGCTGTCGCTTATCGCAGGGACTCGAAAATGAGGCATTCCCGACTGCCTCTCCGTTAAAGATTGGGAGAAACTTTCCCCAAAGCTGTTAAGTCGGTGTTGTATTGAGTGGCCCGCGTAGGTTCCAACGCGAGGATTTCTTTTTGTTGCAGGGCGAAGACCATTTCGTTTTGCCACGATTTAATCTGTTCTGGATCGTCCGTCGCAATGATGATCGTACGGCTATCTTCGCGTACTAGCCTTCCCGCTACTGAATCAAACCAGTGGCCTTGTTGTTTAATAATGGTAAATCCAAAAGGAAAATAGCGCGCGGTAATTTCGGCTAAGGTTTTGTCATCTTTTGGCTTGTACGCCCTGCCGCTGGGCCGATTCCGGGAACCAATAATAAATGTATAAGCAGGAAGCGTCCAACCCGCCACCGAAGCATTTTTTTTTGCCATGGTCATGGAATATCCTGCCTTTCCCGTAAGGGCGAGCTTTTCGCAAGTGGTTAATCGACTAGCCAGCGAGGACTAACCCGGTAAGATCGCAGGCTAGGTGATCGCCATGGACGACGCACGGCTTATCCAGAAACTGGCCCAATCGGAAGATGGATGGGTTGAACGAAAAGAGTCGTTGGACGACGGCGAAGTGCGCCGAACGATTGTAGCATTCGCCAATTCTCTACCCGAGGGGAGCGAGCCAGCCATTCTTTTCTTAGGGGCCTCGAATAATGGGAGACATCCCGGCTTATCTGACGCCGATGGCCTACAAAAGAAGGTCCGTCCCCAGGCCGAAAACCACTCCTATCCCGCGATCACCATTCAAATGAAGGTGTTTTCGGTGGAGGTCGAAGGTAAGGGAAAGGAAATCCTGGCCGTCATCGTTCCTCCTAGCCCAAACAAGCCTCATTTTGCAGGCGTGGCCTACATGCGGAAAGGATCTGAAACTTTTCGTGCCTCTGATGTCGCCTTCAAGGAACTGATCGCCAGTCAGAATGAAAAGGCAAGAAGGCTCCTTCAATGGAAGGATCGGCGCGTACTTCTCCAAACTCGATCCCAGACCGGTTTGCACATCGAATACGAAAGCGCGATAATTAGAAATGTAGACGCTCACTCGTTGACCATCGACACCGGGGAAGGATGGGGGCAAACCTACGCGACAGACTCGGCCGAAATTCTGCATCTTTTTGCCGAAACATTGAGAGTCATAGTTCCCACGAAAGAGACGGAACAGCAATTGATTCGGAGAATGATTGAGCGATGGCTATTCGCCCATCACACCTTTCAGGGAAACAATATTCCAAATGATCGGGTGAGGTATTTGACCGATCAACTTTTAGAGAACATCCGCTTAAGCTGGGATATGATGAGATTTCTTTTGTCCACAAACTCCTCCCCCGCTGGAACACTCCTCCTGCGTCAAGCTGTAGACCGAGCGAAAGCGATAGGATTGGTCCGCTAGCCTTTTGGCAAGGACGGTATCAATGCCGAGGGGATAAGGAGCGATTGACCCTGAATTTCTTGCTTACCCATTCCCGGAAGATAGCGTCGCAGAGTGCCCAACAAGCCGCCTATCCAACTATGGCTTCCAGAGCCGATTCGCTCGCTCCCGGTCGAACTGTATCCCGAAATACCTCTCACCCCGGCTTTATTGGCTGAGTTGAAGGCCCGATGGCCTGGGGTCATGGTTGCCCGACTTGACGGGAAAGAAATACTGGCGGCATCGGACAAGCCTTCTGTCCTTGCAGATATTTCCTTATATTTGACTGGCCGATTCACAAATGATGTTCGAGGCTGGATAGAGCCGCCCTCACTGAGCTTCTACGATCCGATCAAAGATCAATTCGGCCCTTCGCACCCAATCGTCATGGAGTATGATTCCGTGACTCCTACTAAAGCGGAAAACGACAAGGCACCTGAAGGAGTAATCTATTGCGAGGTCCTAATCGACTTAGCTTAGTCCTTCGCCTTCAAATGAGGCTATCTAAGTCCTTATTGGAAAATCCACCGTGACCCCAGGCTACATATTGCCCTGACCACCTCGGGATCATTGCGTTCGCATATGCCTGACATTGACAGTCGATTAACCGGAGCAGCGGGAGAGCATTACGTAATTTGCCAACTCATCCGTAGGGGATACGTTGCCGCCCAGGCTCCCGAAGGTGTAGCAAAAATGGACGTGGTTGCTTCCGATAGGGAAGGAAACCATCTCTTCGCTATCCAGGTCAAAACCCGGAATGCTAGGGGGGCAGATGGAGGGTGGCATATGAAGGCAAAACATGAGACCCCAGTGGTGGGCGTATCGTTTTGCTTAGTGGATTTTGGGGCCGATCCATCGTCCCCGATCAAGTGTTATGTCGTGCCCTCGACGACAATTGCCCATGTCCTGAGTGCCGCACACCAGATTTGGGGCCGTGGGGAGGGAAAAAAGGGACCACGGGACATCTCAACGGAAATGCGGCGACTCCTTCCCAACTATCAAACAGCAAATTTTCGACGGGAAGGCATCACCGATGCCGATAAGGAATGGATTTCTCAGCACGGCCCGGATTGGCTGATACCATACGCCGAGGCATGGCACCTTTTGTCAACGAAGACCTAAGCCATAGCTCGCTGACTATAAATCGAAATCAACAAATATGATACGAACAGTTTCTGATCTGCTGGAAGGATTGATAAAAAGAGGACAAAAGATCCTCGACCTGGAAGTCTCTATCAAACATGGCCCCACAATTGGCTCAATGTATGAAGGTCTAACCCGAGAGGTTCTTGAGAAATCCATATTTGATAAGTTGGATTTAAAAATTGTCAGCGGATTCATCATCAATTCCGATAACACGCATAGTGGTGAAATCGATTGCATGGTCGTGGTCGGCAATGGGAAACGAGTGCCTCACACTGAAAAATATCTATATAACATCTCGAATGTGATCGCAGTGATCGAGGTGAAAAAAACACTTTATGGAAATTCGCTTGATGAGGCTTTCCTTCATTTCCGATCCATACTGCCGCAGCCAGAACCTGAGGAATGGATGGTCCCCCTCGTTAGCGATGCTTGGAAATCAATTGTAGGAACAGCCCTTCCAACAGCCAAGGAGGCAACGGCGTTGCCAGTTTATCAGCAAATGGTTCGTTCCAATTTAGCGCGTGAGGCCCGGATGCCAATTCGCATTATATTCGGATACCACGGCTACACCAGCGAACTAGGTTTACGCAATGGCTTCCGTAAATGTCTTCGGAGTAGCATTTCAAATAAAACAACCGACGAAGCGGCCTTACCATTCGGAATGTTGTCATTGCCCAATCTAATTATTTGTAGGAATTTTCATCTGATTAAACTTAATGGAATGCCTTTTGCCACGCGAGGCGATCGAACAGAAGAATGGCCTATTTATGCCTCAAGAGCGCGCAATCCTATTCGTTCACTTCTAGAAATAATATGGACTCGAATATCTTATCGATTTTCTCTTGGGGCTTTCATATTCGGCGAAGATTTGGACCGAGAGGCTATAAATCCTCTTTTGAGGGCCAAATGGAGCAGTGGATGGCAGTTTTACCCCCACAATCTTTCCGAGAATGAGCTGAACCATGGAATTGATTCCGAGGCATGGGAACCCGAATTTCTATCTCTTGCGGAGTTTACCGCAGTGAATCTTATTTTAAATCACGGCACGGTCACTCAAAGGGAACTAGACGAGTTTTTGAATGAGCAAAACGTGTCATTCACAGACCTTTCTTTAAGTCTTAATGCTAAGAGACTGGTTTGGGAGAAAAACGGCGTCCTGAGAATGCTAACTGCCGGATGCATTGCAGGAATCACGAAGGATGGCCGCTTTTTTGCGGGAGAAAATATGACGGGTCGCGTATCGCGGTGGCTATCCAATTTCGCCAATCAAGGATGAGAGCCAACGTTTAGTCCAAGAAGAATAATTACGCCTTCTCCTTCACCTTAGCCCACCGCGCCTTCTGAGCCGCAGCGATTTTGGCCCTTCCCGCTGCACTCATCTTCCGAGGCTTCTTAGGGGCTTTGGTTACTTTAGCCGTCTTTTCGGGAAGGGTTCCAAATGCCGCGAACGCATCGAGTTCAAATTCGATCTTACGGACCTTGGCGAGGAAGCTCTCTTTTTTCTTAATCAGCTTGGAAGCTTTGCGAAGGTGGGCGGGACTGAGATGGATTAAGCTCATTTCCGCAGCATACATGATCGCCGCTTTCGTGCGAGGTTTCCCCCATTGTTTGGCAATCGACCTTACCAGCGAGGTCGAAATCCCGGTAAGCCACCGCCAGAGTGGCGTGAGGGATGGTTGCCCCTCATCATTCCAGACTCCCCTCTACTGCGACAACGCAGGGAGCTTGATATGGAGCGGCAACCGATACCGCTCAATTGTATTGAGCATCCACTCCCGCACATTCGCATAAGCCTTGGGATAGTCCAAAAGATTATAACGAGCAAAGCAAAGAGCCTGTAGTTGAGCCTCATCCCGCGCAATAGCCGCCGAGACATTCTCTTTCGTTAAATCGACTAAATTGATTCCAAACGGCGTCGTAATCGGACTAATCACCCGCTCAATGTATTTACGACGTACCTTCTCCCGCCGCTTCATCATGATAGACCCGACGCAGATACCAAGACCTAAGCTGAAAGGAATGATGCCGAAAGCCCCCCAAATAAATTCACTGAATAGAACCACAGCGATTCCTACTCCCACTACTTTGTTTCGATCCCAAGCTTCGATAAGCGTCACATTCGGCATCAATCGATAGACACGAGCCCAAACTGCTAAATTCGCATAGAGAGGAACCGCCCGATCTACTTTAACAAACGCATCAATCGCCTTTACCGCCTCCGAATCAATATTTTCACACAGAAACCCCTCAAATTCATCAGCCCTCCGCACGACCTCCTGATAGTATTCGAGATCACGAAACTCGGTGAAGCACTCCTTCCGAATCCCATTTCGCGCTAACTCATGGCGGGTGTATCGGAGCTGATAATAAATCCAGGTTGTTTCACTGACATCTTGTGCAAGCTCCTCAATCGTCGTCTTAAAATGAAAGACTGCCTGCCGCGCTGCATTCACCCTCTCTTGAGCATTTTTAGCCTCAGCCATCATCTGCTCCTGTGACGCCAGGCGCGAATGGATCGCGTTTAGCTGGGCGGTCTGGACACCTTGGTTCAGGAGCAGGACTGTTTGAAAAGCGTTCATTAGAAACCGGGTGAGGTTACCTGTTGCTTCTTCGCCTCGAAGTCAGCGGACGTGTATTGCAGCGTGATGTTGGTCGGCCCGCACACCTCTATCAGCACGTCGCCTTTCCCGTCCCGAGGCCCGAACACAGTCGCCGGGGTCATATCAGGATGCAGGACGCACCAGTTTAGCATTTGAGCCAGCTCGTAGGAATTATACCCTCCCATGCCAATCGAATTAGCGTCGTACTCGTTCCAATTAGCGATTCCCGGCGATCTATCGTAGAGAGGGGTTCCATATTTTACGATCAAGCGGCCTCTTATCTTTCGATACAGGGGCTTCAGTTGGGTGCGATCTGTATCGATGAAGGCAAGAACCTGATACAACTGCCCCTCGTCGCCCTGACTGGTGAAATTCAACACCCACTCGGCAACGCTTTCTCCACCCAGGCTCCCACCTTCAACACGGATTCCGGTCACTTCGTTCTTAGGATCATGAAAGCCGTTTTGCGGGTCTTGAAGGATCGCCTGGGCTGCCTTTCGATCTATTCCGAACTGGAACAGTCCTGCCGAGGGGAGGAACTTTTCTCCAACCCCCGTAGAGGGACTGTAAAGAATGAAATGGGGCCCAGGATTCCAATTTCCAACATAGGCCAAGGCGGGCGAATAAAATGCGGCGGTTCCATTCGCCAGCGTCACCAGCGATCCCCTATAGGTCGTTAGTTGATAATTATCGTTCTGCGATATGGGATTCTGAAAAGAAGGAATCGGAATCTCGTCGTCGGCGAAGAGATTGCCGACCAGGAATGCCAGCGCGAAAGCTGCCACCCTTGATTTCATCGTCATTGAAAGAGAACTCTGCTTCATAAAAAAGGGCGACGGAGCATCAGCCCCGCCGCCCACTACGAGACGGTCTTTAGTAGAAATAATATTTCACACCGCATTCAACCTGCTGCTGTTTGAGGTCGCCAAAGTCGAGTTCGCTGGTTTTTCCTGAGCTGAAATTGACATCCGAAATGACTTCATATCGGTACTCGGCGTTAAGCGCCCAATTGCGGGACAGGAATACGTCCACACCTGCGAAACCCCGGTACGCTGGGCGATAGGTGGTGGCCTCACTTGCCTTAAAGGTGCCGGTAACGGTGTTAAACTTAGGATCGATGGTGGCAACCACAGCGCCACCGCCACCCACTCCCACATAAGGACGGAAGATGCCAAGATTGTACCCGGCCTTAACGGCAATGATGCCCACCCCCTCAGCCAAACCTGTTTTTACGCCGAAACCATTCACGAAGACATCGCCACTGACCGCATGGGAAGAGAGATACTGTGCGCCTCCATCGAAATCACCTTCCACGCCAAGCGTGAAGGCCGGATCAAGGGCCTTGACGCTCCAATCGTACCCAGCCTTCAGTTCGGCCAAACCGCCAAAGGAATCCTTTTTGGCGCTGCTGGCGGGAAAGCCCGGATCGATATTTGGCATACTAAAGCTTTCGTTCGGATCGAAAACGCCAGCGATGCCTCCTCCCAAGTAGAGGCCCGTGCCCTGGACAGGGGCGGCAGCATTCAATTGCTGATTTGGACTGTCTAGCTCGCCAGCCGATACCATCGTGGCAAAGCCACAAAACGTTAAAACCACAATGCCTTTGGCACTCAAAACAACCCGTTGCATGATAAAACCCTTTTGTTAAATGTTCGTCGCACGCACGTTTTTACTGAAATGAATTGCTAAGTCAAGAACGTGCTTCGCAAGCGCGTTAAAAAGGAAACCAGAGATCGAATTCGAGCCAAGGACGGGAAACTCAACGTCATTGGCCCGCGTATCCGCCAGCTCCGACGTGGACTTTCACCAAAAGTCTCTCAAGAAGACCTAGCCGGAAGGCTGGCGAGCCTCGGGGTGCCTCTTGACCGAACAGCAGTAAACAAGATTGAACGTCGGCAACGAATGGTCAGCGACGTTGAAATCGTCGCCATCGCTCGCTCGTTAAAAACATTCGTCGCAAAACTATTTGAACCAACGGAAGGTTAATTTTCCGAACTCTCAAGACAGCATATGAGCGGCACCATCATTTCAACGTCCAATATCTCCCTACCCAATAAGCCAAGGGGTGCCTCGTCGAAGGCTTTTCCCGCTCAATGGCTTTCACCTGGCGACTTTTTAAAATCAAACCCCGAACCAGCAGTTGAGGATTTTGAAAACTATTTTGGACTTCCACTGCTCGAATTGCTTGTGTTCTACGTTTACGGCAATTCCTCCCTCATCCGGGATTTTGTTTATCACTTGGAAGAAGACGAAAAACTCTTAAAAGCCAAGGTTAAGGTCGCAGAGGCATTAAACTGGCTAGAGGAGGTTGGTATTATGCTATCCCAAGCGGGAAAGACCACTTTCACCTATGAGGTGCGAAAACATGGGCAACCTCACTATCCAAAAATGGACGAGGACGGGGAAATAATGGGAATCAGTCTTAATCTTCCTTTTTGCGCTGAGCATTTCAGCCTTCTCAGGTTGGTGTCCTATGATCCAGAAACCCAATTATACTATCGCTATACACCCGCCTCAGGGCTTTGGATTCACTTAAAAGATGCGGAGGTAAAAAAGGAAATTTCACTTTATTTTAAAAGCTTTGCAGACCGCCTAAAAGATTTTGAGGGCGATATTCTCACCAAACGCACAAACCACTTTTTGGATCAATTCCGAAAACTGGTTGCGAGCTTTACTTATTTCGGAAAAAAAGCAGCGGCTCATTTCATTCACGCGAGAAATGCGATGGTCCCCATTGCATCTGGAAAGGATGCCCAATCTTTCTCTCCGATTTTCTTTTCCAAGAACCAAGTCGAAACTGATTACGATAAAAGTGCTTACTGCCCTCGCTTCATCGAACACTTTCTTAAGTGCGCGGTTTCCGAGGAGGACATCAACCTTCTTCAGCTTTGGGCCGGAAGCGCTTTGCTTGGCGAAAATTTATTTCATAAAATCCTATTGATAACGGGTGAAGGCGGATCAGGAAAATCAACCTTTGCTAACATCATTGAGCGAATTGTTGGGCGACAAAACTGCGGGGAACTTCGCGTTTCAAAACTCGATGACCGTTTTGAGATCGGTCGTCTCCTAGATAGGACGCTTCTTATTGGGCGGGACGTAAGTGCTGACTTTTTAAATAACGATGCAGCCTATAAGCTGAAAGGATTAACCGGCGGAGATACGTACAACGGAGAAATCAAGCATTCCAATGAACGTGTTCAAATCATCGGAAAATTTAACGTCTTGGTTACCGCCAATGCGAAGCTCACTCTCCAATTGCAGGGAGACGAAGATGCCTGGCGACGGCGCATCTGGTTGGTCGAGTTTCGGAAACTCAAAGCATTCAAAAAGAATGTCGATCTCGTAGACGCCCTCATTCGGAACGAGGGGCCGGGCATTTTGAATTGGATGCTAAAAGGTGCGCGACAAATTCTGCATCTTGCCAAAACAAAAGGAGATGTGACGTTGTCTCCCGCGCAACGCGACCGAATAGACGATCTTCTAGACGCATCCAAATCCCTGGTGGTCTTTATTCGAGATAAAATTATCTCCTCCCCAAAGGAGACCCTAGCCACCTCTGAGATAACGGAAGCATACGAGCAATTCTGCGCCGAAAAGAAATGGCGTCCGATGGGAGAGAGGGAGGCCCAACACGAAATCTTAGCCCAAATGAAGGAAATCCATGGTGAACGTCGGCGTACTGATATTAAACGAGGGGGAAAGAATGTGCGCGGATATGCCCATGTTACGTTCCGCCCCGATTAGGCATACGCTTCATACGCTTGGTCGCGCACTCCTCCATTATACTCCGCCGCCCCGAAACGACCGACAATAGCGAGAAAGAGGCGAACCAAACCGGGATGTCCCCAAAAAGCTGTTGTTGAGCGTATGAAGCGTATGTGTATTCCTAAGTCTCTGATTTTCAGGCTAAGGTAAGGGCTTGCAGCTTCCTTTCCTCCCCGGTTTGATCTGGTGGAATCGGATAATCCGGGAAGAGGGGAGCTGCTCCGGTGCCATTCCATATCCCTCCACTATGTACCCATTCTTTTTCCCCCCACATTTCAGCGAAGCAAACTTATGAGGTGGAACGATACGAACCATCTCATAGTAGGGGGCGGGGCGGTGGCTCGGTGGCGTCATCACGCCGGAGGGAGGAACCACTTCCACCATTCTTTCGCCCATAAGCTGGCTGGCCCAGTCGTTCGTAATGGGGCAATCGTTACGGTGAAAAAGTCGGGTCAGCAAGTTCCCGACCAAGGAGTCAGTGGGATGTTTGCCCAAGGTAGCCAATAGGTTCGGGTAATTCTGAGTCAGATAGACCGAGGCGCACTTGGAGGACCGGGCCGTGGTCTGGAACAGGTAATCCTCCTGAGTCAAAAAGAGCTGCGCCTCATCCGCCCATATAAAGGTTGGCGTCTTCTCCCTTCTCCTCTCCACTTCCTGCTGGAAGCAATATTTCCAAATCACATTGGCATAGCGGCCCACCTGCTTATCAACTTTCACTGGAAGATCGACGATTAGGATTTTCCCCTGATCGAAAATGGCCCGAGGGCTGATGGTCGATCTCCCTGTGAATAGCTCGAATAGGGGCGAGCGCCCCAACGTGTCGAAGGTGGTTCCCACCATCGTCACGATGATCGAGCGGGTCTTGGGGTTGAGTGTGGGGAACGTCACTTCAAAGTAATCGAGCGCCAATCGCGTATTTCTATCCAGGAGTGCCTTGCCAGATGCCGCCTTCATGGCGTGGGCGCAAGGAGAGTCCTTCAGCCATGCCGCCGTAGTCAGGTCCGCCAAGCTGGACGGGGCTTTCTTCAGGATGTTTTCCCATGCCTCCATTACCGGCGGCAATCCCGCCGAATCCGCCAACTGGAAAAGATTCCGCAGGAGCCTTTGGCATTCCAGGGTCCAAAAGCTGACGGCGGCACCCGCAACGGCACCAGGCGAGCCATAATCGATCAGCTTGAGGAAAAGCTGAACCCGATTTTCCAAGATTGGCTCGAATTCCAAGGGGTTGAAGCAAAGCCCTGCTTCTGGACGGAACACCACCAAGTCTCTTTCCCTGCCTTCCAATTTGCATAGGTTTTGCCAGTTCTTCGTCTCATCGTCCTTCACACAGAGAACCAGACCTGAATAATCATTCCTCAAAAAGGAACGGGCAATAATCTGACCAGGGCCGGAGGTCTTGCCGGAACCGGTGTTCCCCACGATGAGAGTTCCTTCAAAGGAATTTTTTAAACTCCAGGTTCGCCCGTTTCCCCAATTCAAGATCGGTCTTTCGTCTCCGAGATGCTGATAGGAGGTGTCCAGCCATTGGTCGAGAAGTTGCAGCGGGTTCATGGCTTCCTCCAAATGAGGACGTAGCCGCAGTCTGGATTTTCTTCGGGGGTGATGACATGGCCCTTTTTGAACTTACCGCCAATCAAGGCCAACTGCACTTCCTGGTCGGAGTTGACGATGCGAACGTCAATCCCGGCCTGACGGAGAATATTGAGGTCGGGACTTCTCCACCATGCCGCAGCATAACCGATACCGGCGCAAATCAGGCCAGACAGAAAGAATGCCCCGAGACGGCTATTGCGAAGGGATCGCGCTGCCTTGGCGATCTTCTCCGCGTTATGCTTCAGGGTGTCTATTTGGTGGATCAGATGTTCCAGTATGGGAATGATCGGATCGTTGGGAGAGGCCGCCTTCATGGCGGCCAAGGGGTCGGTTAGGTTATTCATGGATGAGTACTTCTTTGATGGTTTCGATCTGTTGGAACAGGTCATGGGTAAGGGCCTGAATCCGCTTTTGGTTGGCCCACGTCACCGCCTGCGATCCGGTCGCGGCGTGGAGCGTGAGATTGTTCTTTTCCAGGGTTTCGATCAGGAACCCCGGAATCTTCCGCAGGGTGATTTCCTTGCCGGAAAGAGTGTCCCGGATTTGCTGGCGCATCCGGCTCGCGTCGTATTCGTCCACTTGATCCCCCACCAGATTGCGGACGATCAGCCATTGGACGGATGCCCCCAGGGCATCGGTCCACCAGCGGAGTTGTTCCAGGGTGTCCCTGCTGTGGGTAACCATGACCGCAACGGTGATGGTGGTATTCAACTCCGTCCGAATTGCCTGAATGCCGATCTGCTTAAGCCACTGAACGGTTTCTTCCGAAGTGGCCGCCCTCGAATCGAGCAATACAATGTCTGCTTCGTTCTTGGAGAGAGGAGCAAGGATGGCATCCAATGCGGCCTCCTGCCGCATATCGATGAACCCGCTTCCTGGGATGAATCGGGATAGGGTGGAGTTTTCGGGGTCTCCGTCAAAGACCATGGCCCGAATGCCTTTCTGCTTTAGCCAATCGTAAAGGAGGGCTGTGGTTAATGATTTGCCGGAACCGCCTTTGGCTCCTGCCGTAATGATGAGTCGTTTTGTCTTCATGTTTTTTTGTTTTCTTCAGTAATTGCCGGTTGCGATCCGAGGTTTCCCCGCCTGGGGAATCGGCTGCTCCGGTTTTTCCTTTGTTGTTCCTTTTTCTTGTTTTGGAATGGGGAATGGCCGGTGCTTTCCCGGCTGCTTCTTAATCTGCAAATGGCGTTGTGCGTATTTGGCAAAGCTGCTGGGAGAGATGTTCCCGCCTTCGGCCTTCACCTCTTCATAGAGTTGACGTAGGCGGACGCCTTTGCGGCGTGCCTCCAAGAGGGCTTCTCGCAATGGCTCCAAGGCGGCATCAACTTTTCCTCCGGGCTTCCTTTCGGCTTCCTCGATGAGGGTCCGAATTCGATTCTGAATGCGTTCGTAATTCATAATTTTTTGTATTGGAGCCCTGCTTGTTTCACGGAATCGCCGAAGGCTCGGGCGCAGCCCGAAAGGGAATGAGCCGCTGTCTCAGCGGCGGAATGGCCCCCTACCTCGAAGAGATAGGACATGGTTTCCCTCGTCAGAGGTCCGAATCGGAGGGCTCCAAAACTGAAAAACATGATGACCGTGAAACAACAGATAAATGTCCGCACCGCTTCGGCCTACTTCGACGATCACCTCTCCGGGGATGACTATTATTTGGAGAAAGGGAAAAGCGCGGGGAAATGGTCCGGGAAGCTAGCCCCGGAACTGGGATTGAAGGGTGAGGTGAAGAAAGAGGCTTTCGACCGGCTGGTGGCGGGCTTACACCCTGTAACGGGGGATAAGCTGACGCAGCGCCTCCGCAAAGGGCGCACCGCCTTCTTTGACTTCACCTGCTCTGCTCCCAAGAGCATTTCCATCGTGGGGGTTGTAGGAGGAGACCGGCGGGTGGTGGAAGCTCACCAACGAGCGACCGTGGAGGCCATGGCCTATCTGGAACGGGTGGCCTGTGTACGGGAGAGAAAGGGAGCCGACGTGCTGACGACGAAGAGGACCTATACCGGGAAGATCGTCGCAGCCCATTTTGACCATGACGCTTCGCGAAGCTTGGATTGCCAGCTCCACCGCCATTTCTGCGTATTCAATGTCACCAAGGGAAGGGACGGCAAGCTGATGGCCCTGGATGCGCGGAAGATGTATGATCGGAGCCAGACGGCGACGGAGGTTTACCGGAATGCCCTGGCGAAAGGGTTGCTTGCCATGGGCTACGAGTTGGATCAGGGAAAGAAGGGATTTGAGATTCGGGGGGTTCCCTCGGAATGGATCGAGCGGTTCAGCAAGCGAGGACAGGTGATTGCCCGCGAGGTGACGAAGCGGGAAGCGGCCCTTGGCCGTAAAGTCAGTCCCAAGGAGAGGTCGGCGATTGTTCACCGTTCCCGTGGACGGAAGGTGTCCCTTTCCCAAGAGGACTATCTTTCTCAGCTTCAGGATCAGCTCACCCCTACCGAGAAAGACGAGCTGAAGGCCCTCGTCCGCTGCGCGGACGCTTCCCTCCCACAAAGCATGAAGGTATCGGAAAAGAATCTGGTGGTGGGCGTCCTGGGGGCCAAGAAGACCGGGAAGCATATTCCCGGCTATGAGGTAGTCCGTCGCTGTCTGGTCAAGGGACGGGGCGGCGTGAGTTTGGACCGGTTGGAGAGGGTTCTATTTCCCGGTAACCGGGCCGATGCTCGGACGCAGGACGCGCTCTTTCGACCGATGGGGAGGGGAAAAGCGAAAGTGGGGGTTGCTTTGATGGCGCGAGGATTCACGCCTTGGCAGAGGCGGCAGATGTTATACGGATTGGGCCATCTGATACGCGAGATGGAGAAGGCGATGGAGCCACCGGAGCTTTTCACATGAAAGACTGTTACGAGGCGTTTCCTTCGGGCGAGCATCCGGTCATGCTGCGGGTTGAGGTGGAAGTGTTGTGGGCGTTCCCATTCATCCATTTACTCCATGTGGATCATGCCGGGGACCACCTCACAGTCACCTTCACAACCCACGACGTGAAACTACGGGGAAAATCACTGGCAATCCTGTTCCAGGAAATTGCCCGCCAGCGGATCGCGGCTTTGCGCGTCGGAGAATCCAGCGATGGAGTAGTCATTGAAGCTATCGAGGTGAAGGAGGGAGGAGAGCCGTAAACAAGACCGCCCCCAATGGGGAAACCATTGAGGGCGGCGGTTGGTTCAGGTTACGGGTTAGGCCTTTCTGACTTCTTCGAGGTATTTGAGCCAATCCATCTGCCCTTCACGCACCGGATATTTATCCGAGTGCGACTTAAGGAGGATGGTGGGCGAATCCCAATCGTATTGGTCATCTTCTCCGATGGGAGCCAGCAGACTGCCCATAAGGGCAAGCGACTTTGCTTCATCGAAGTGACCATTCCCGATCAGAACGGCGGTTTGTTCGAGCAATTGGCTTATGAGGCCATCCATTTCTATTTTTTGTGCTTTAGTCACAATTTTATGTTTTGGAAGTTGTTTGGTTTCGTTCTCTCCAATAGGCCGCCAAAACCTTGAGCGCGTCGTTTTTCCATTTCTCGTCCTCACCCAAGCTCAGCGTAGCGAGGCATGAAAACCGCTTCCGGGCATTCACAGCCGGATTTCCTAACGGCTTGATGCACTTCTTGGAGACAAGGATGGAAACCTCCTGAAAGGACATCCCCAAAAGCCACCCAACTTCTTCCGCATGGATGGTGGCGGGGAGTCTTCGGAGATTAAGGAACATCCAACGCGCTTCCGCGTTGGTTAAGGGCAATCGGAACTTATTGATAGACATACTTCCACTGTCAGCACTTCGCCGGAAAAACGGCGTAGTACTTTTCCGCCTCTTCCCGCGAAACCAGTTCGCGGTAGTGACGGAAGAGAATGTCTGGGCGATGACCATGAACGAGGGCGGTCCTCGTCTCGTCCTGATGCAAGGCCATGTGGTAGGACACGGAGCTATGGCGCATGGCGTTCCGCTTCCAGCGAAAGCTGGGATGGATCTTCTGAATCTCTTTGGCGAGTAGGGGCAGTCTCCATTCCATCGTCGTCTCTTTTGCTGCCACCTTTCCGGTTTGTCCTCGGTAGGGGAGGAGCCATGCCAGGAGATTTTCCGGCAGACGGTCCACGATTCTACGGGCGCGTGTCTTGGTCTGATGGGCTCCCAACTCGATCAACTTCCGGTCCCACTTTACGTTTTCCCATCCCATCCCAAAGATTTCGCCCGTCCGAATACCGGCAAACAGGCCCAACACTAGGAAGGGAACCATGCCCAAGTCGGAACGTTCCTCAGCAGCCCGCAAAATCCATTCGGCTTCTTCCGGGGTGAAGATGCTGGGCGTATCGAAGTCCACCGTAGGTTTTTCGATCTCGGCGGCTGGATTCTCGGGGCACCATTTCTTCTTCACGCCGAAGGCTAAAAGCTGATGGATGTCCCGTAATCTGTTTCGCTGTGTGACGGGCTTCCAATCATCCTTGAAGACTGAATCCTCGATCATCTTTTGGCTGACCTCATGGAGCTTCTTCCCAGGGTGGTCTTTGGCGAAGTCGAGGAGGTCCCGCTTTAGCCGCACGCAATACGACTCCTTCTTATTCGCCCGTTCCTTTTGGGCAATTAAGAGGCTGATTGCCGCTTCAAGCGTTTGGGTATCTCCTGCGGGACGAATGAAGGTCAGATAATGGCGGGCCATTTCCTCGAAATTGATTCGGGTTAGAGCTGGTCGAAGAACTTCCAAGGCGCGAACGAGGCTGCCCTTCTCCCCCTCGGTCAGGTCAGTCCAGAGGCCAAAGGTTCGGCTACCCTCCTTACGCTGGATGGTCTTGTTCGCTTTGGCCCAGCGTTCGGCTTCCTCTTTCGTGTCGAAGCGGCGTTTGATTCTCTTCCCTGAGACCATCCCCGCATCAGCACACCAGCGGAACACGCTGCCGTCCTTGCCATGAACAGGCCGCACCTTCATTGCCGATCCCTTCTATCATCAAGAAAGCGGGTCAGCTCCTTGGGTTGGATGCGAACGCACCGGCTACTGAGCCGGATGACGCGGATCTGTCGCCGCTGGATCAACCTTTCCAGGGCTCGGACACTAATGCCCAGGAAGGAAGCTGTTTCTACCTTCGACAGAAGTTTTTCGCTCATGCCAATCCCCGTCTGACTTGCGCGCAGCGCAAAAAAGCCCCTCTCTCGTCCGGGGAGCCGGGGCGAAAGGGGGGCTATGGGATGGGCAACGTGTCCGTCGGTGTCCGTCTTGGTGTCCGCATTTGTGGGCGGAAACGGGCGGGAACAGGCGGAACCTGTCGCTAAGGGATTGCTTTGTAAAGCCCTCTGGTACAGAGGGGTTCCGTTGATTTGGAACGAGCCTCCCCGAAGGAAAAGGTGTGCACTCGGGGAGACTCGAACTCCCATGGATTTCTCCACACGCACCTCAAGCGTGCGCGTCTACCAATTTCGCCACGAGTGCAGGAATCGGTTATTAAAACCGATCTGGGGAAAATGTCCAAATATTTCCTTCCAAAAAGAGGGAGATCGCTTTTCTTTACGCCTTCCCCGGCGGCGGGCATAGTGGCGGGGCAGGCGCCGGGCTCGTGGCGAAATTGGCAGACGC
>OUNK010003233.1_pt1 | contig 32438 bp, 23 predicted proteins | sample 1755341 | NCBI WGS metagenome assembly OUNK01 (sample SAMEA3914788, study PRJEB12502) | metagenome | biome: forest; material: soil | place: Canada | collected 2011-07-03 | depth 0.1 m | reverse complement strand
GTGTCGTAGCCGAACACCGCAAAAAACACCACGCTCGCGCCTGTCAGCACGCCTGCCCAGCCAAAATGTCCAACGCCTTGCGCGTCGATCACGCGCGTGGGAATAAACGGCTGCCAGTTCGCCGTGTGGATGTAGAACACGCCCACGCCGACCACCAGCATCACGCCGATCACCTTGATCGTCACCACCACAGTATTGAAACGCGCGCCCCATTCGGTACGTATCGTGAGCAGCGCGGCGACCAGCAATGAAATCGCGGCGGCGATGACGTTGAACCGATGGCCGTCGCTGGGACCGGCAATCGGCTGCGTACCGTGCGCGCCGAATATCTGCTGCAGGTAGTACTCCATCGTCTGCGCGCTCATGCTCTGCTGCGCCCACTCCGGCAGATGCACGCCGGCCGAACCAAGCAACACCTGCACATAGCCGGACCAGCCGATTGCCACCACGGCCACCACCAGCGCGTATTCCAGCAACAGATCCCAGCCGATGATCCAGGCCACGAATTCGCCCAGTACCGCGTAGCCGTAGGTATACGCGCTGCCTGTGACCGGAATCAGCCCGGCGAATTCCGCGTAGCACAAGGCGGCGCAAGCGCTGCCGAAGCCGGCGATGATGAAGCTCAGCGCCACCGCCGGCCCTGCATTCATCGCGGCCTGCTGACCGGCAAGCACGAAGATGCCCACGCCGATGATGCCGCCGATGCCGATCGCAGTGAGCTGCCACAGACCGAGTACGCGGCGAAAATCGCCACGCCGGCCCGCTTCCGCCTGCAATAGCTCGACGGATTTATGGCGCAGCATCCGGCTCAGGAAACTCATCGGCATCTCTCCCCTTCACAAAGATCCGATGATAGCGAAAGCGCGACGTGTTCACGGCGAACGCCATGACCCATGCCAGGGACCCGTGCTGCGGCGCAGCTATACAGGCGCCACCGCAGCAAGTGAACATACCTGCGCGTATCCATGCTGCCGGCGGGATGGGGATCCCATGGCATGGACACAACAACGCCTCGCCTGATGGGGAACAATTCATGCTCATTCGCAAGAGGAGGCTCGCCTCCCAGATTGCTTGTGCGTTTTTTGCCGGAGCACTTGGCGCCATCGCTCATCCCGCTTCCGCGCAGGATGCCCCTCCTTCGTCTAGTACGACAGCGCCAACGCAAAAACCAGCGACCACCCACGCCACCAAACTCGAACAGGTGACGGTCACCGCGCAGAGCCGCACACAGGAAATGCAGGACGTGCCGATCGCGATGAACATCGTCACGGCCAAGCAGATCGACTCGGTCGCCGCCACCGACTTGAGCCACATGAATCTGTTCGTGCCTGGATTGGTGGTGGATAACACCGACGAAACCCAGCCGACGTATCGCCTACGCGGCATCGAAACCGACGACTTCGGCATCGGCACCGATTCGGCGGTGGGCGTGTACATCAACGGCGTTTATCAAACACGTGATGGCGGCTCGCTGATGGCCTTCAATGACGTAGCGCGCGTCGAAGTGCTGAAAGGCCCACAAGGCACGCTGTTCGGCCGTAATACGGCAGCCGGCGCGATCTCCATCATCACCAACGAACCGACCGATAAATTCGAAGGTGATGCACGCATGCGCATCGGCAACTACGGCAAGCGCTACGGCGATGCGCGCATCAACATTCCGCTCAACAAAGACATGGCGCTACGCATCAGCGTGGTCGACAACCAAAGCGACGGCTGGCTGAAAGATGCAGCTACCGGCCAGCACTATGGCAAGGACGACGAATGGGGCACGCGCATCGTCTATCGGTGGAACATCACGCCGGACACGCAGGTGCATCTGTCTTATGACCATGATCGCGTAAAGCAGCCGTCGCGCGTCGATATGGGATTGATCCCCATGTCCTCGACGAACCTGTACCAGCGCGCACCATTCCCTGCAAATCCATCCACGTTCTACAATCCGATCAACGCACCGTTCTACGACAGCGCGACCGACGGCCGCGAGGAACGCAACTACAACGACTGCACGCTAGCCATCGATCACAATTTCAGCTGGGGCACGTTCACGTCCACCACCAACTGGACCAGCTACAGCATGTCGCATATCGAAAGCGGCACCGGCTTGCAGCAGGTTACCGATTACCTCAACACCGGCGTGATCGGCGCGGGACATACCTGGTATCAGGAGTTCAAGTTCAGCGGCAACAACGACCTTCTCGACTGGGTGGCCGGCGCCAGCTTCTATCAGGAGCACGCGGACGAAACCAGCTTGGCCCGCGTGAATACCGACACCTACGACACGCTCGCACTCAATACCGGCGTTGGTCAGCAATACACGCCGACCGGCACGATCTTCGGCTACTTCAATTCGATCCTGCAGTCGTTGAACCTGCCTTACAACCTTCTCGGCGATCCATGGACCGAAACGGTTTACAACACTGGTAAATTCGATGCGCTGGCCGCTTATGGCGACACCATCTGGCACGTCACCGACAATCTCGACGCAACCGTCGGCTTGCGCCTGACGCACGACGAAAAAGATTTCACCTGGTTCACGCCACCGCGTTCCGCGCCGCAACTTGATGCCACGTTGGCGCAAATGCAGGCTGCGGGGTTGCTTAATCTGGTGCCGTTGCTGACCGGTGGCAAAGTCACTGCGCAACAGCTTCTGGCGATTCTTACGCAAAACCAGATCTTCACTACCGACGTGAATCAGCTGGTGCAGAAGCGTGCGAGCTGGAACGATGCCAGCCCGCGCTTCGTGCTCGATTACAAATTCACACCTAACCTGATGACCTACGCCTCGCTGGCCAAAGGCTACAAGGCAGGCGGTTTCGATGGCACGGAACCCGGTGCGGAGTTCGCGCCGGAAAAAGTGTGGAATGTAGAAACCGGTGTAAAGAGCACCTTCCCGGACCAGAACCTTCTCGTTAACGCATCGGCCTACTATTACCGCTACGACAACCGTCAGACGCTGACGCTCATTCCTTCGAGCGAAGGTCTGGGTGTGCCCGAATACCAGGTCAGCAACACCGACCAGGCCGCCAAGGGTTTGGACTTGCAACTGGAATGGGTGCCCATCGACAACCTTCGCCTGGCGTTCAACGGTGGCTATATCGATTCCAAGTACACGCACGCCGAAGTGCCGATCGGCATAAGCTCCACTAATCAGATCGAGTACGCGAATGTCTCCGGCCAACCGGTCGACGAGCCGAAGATTTCCTATTCGGTGAGCGGCGCGTACACCTGGCACGACATCGCCAACGGCAGTGTGACGTTCAACGCGAACTACGGCTTTCGCGGACCACTGCGTTGCAACGATGCATCGGTGTATCAAGGCAAGTGTTCGCTGCCCACCAACTTCGACCTCAACGCGGCACAGAAACGTACCGATATGCGCATCGACTGGACGGCCAACGGCGGCCGCTGGGGTGTCAGCCTCTACGTCAACAACGTGTTCAACCAGCGCTATGTGATCGGGCTCGGCACCGTCTCCGAATCGGTGCTGGGAACACCGTATGCCTACATCACCGCACCACGCATGTACGGAGCGGAGTTCCGGGTGAAGTTCTGATGCGTGCTGGGCGTGCCTCGTCGAATGGATGAGGTGCGCCCAGCCAATCACCCAGACTGTCACCGAATGGGGATAGGCTATCGGCTCCGGCACGCACCTTAGCCCAGGCATCCCATGACCACGGCATCCGAATCCACCCCCTGGAAGAAGCCCGCATTGATGGCCGCCAGTGTTGGCGCGCTGGGCGTGGTTTTCGGCGATATCGGCACCAGTCCGCTGTATACGTTCAAGACCGTACTGGACATGACCGGCGGCGAAAACCCGCACACAATATTTGGGGTGATCTCGCTGTTGGTGTGGACCCTGATCATCGTGACGACGGTGAAATACGCGGGATTCGCCATGCGCATCGACAACGATGGCGAGGGCGGCATCCTGGCCTTGATGGCATTGCTGGGTGTGAAGCGACAGAAGCGGCCGCTAATCGTGGCAGTCGGCTTGTTCGGCGCGGCGTTGATCTATGGCGATGGCGCGATTACGCCAGCTATCTCCGTGCTCTCCGCGCTGGAAGGCCTGAATATCGTGGCGCCCTCGCTACACCCCTACGTGCTACCGCTGACGGTAGTCATTCTGCTAGCCCTCTTTGCGTTGCAACCGATCGGCACTGCGAAAATCGGGCGCGCGTTCGGCCCCATCATGGCCTTGTGGTTCTTGACGATGGCGGTGCTCGGCTTGTGGGGCATCGCGCGGCATCCGTCGATCCTGTGGGCGCTGAATCCCTACTACGCATTGGACTATCTGCTGCATAGCGGCGGCAGCGGCTTTTTGGTGCTGGGCGGCGTGTTCCTGTGCGTGACCGGTGCGGAAGCTCTTTATGCCGACATGGGCCACTTCGGCGCTGGCCCGATCAAGTTGGCATGGTCGACCCTGGTGTTTCCAAGCCTGGTGCTGAACTACGCAGGACAAGGCGCCATCGTGCTGGCGGGTGCGCCGACCGAAGGCAACATTTTCTATCGCCTCTGCCCCGCTTCGCTGACCTTGCCGCTGATCATTCTTTCGACCATCGCCACCATCATCGCGAGCCAGTCGATCATCACCGGCGCCTTTTCGATGACACGACAAGCGATCCAGCTCGGCTGGATGCCTCGACTGAAAATCGTGCAGACATCGGAGGAAGGCTACGGGCAGATCTATGTCGGCGCAGTCAACTGGCTGCTGATGCTGGTAACGATTGGTCTCGCGCTGGGCTTCCGTAAATCCGACAACTTGGCGGCCGCCTACGGCATCGCGGTGTCTGCCACCATGTTGATGACGACTGGCTTGTTGTTTATCGCCATGCGTGAAATCTGGAAGTGGAACCTGCTTGCAAGCAGCGCGATTGCCGGGCTGTTCTTCATTGTGGATGTGTCGTTCTTCTCATCGAACATGATGAAACTGCTCGATGGTGGCTACATCCCGCTGATTCTCGCTGCCTTGGTGTATCTGGTGATGTACGTATGGCACAAAGGCATCACCGCCATCGCCAGCCGCCTGGGTGAAAATCCGCTTTCCATCGATGCATTTATCGCCGGCCTTGCTGCGTCCAAAGTGCCTCGCGTACCTGGTACCGCCGTGTTCCTGACACGCGCCAAGGCCAACACGCCGCCGGTGATGCAGTGGTACGTCAAGCACAGCCATGCGCTCCACGAACGCGTGCTGGCTGTGACGTTGGATATCGCGTCGACACCCTACATCGCAACGAAGGATCGCATGACCATCTCCGAAGTGGCTCCTAACTTCTGGTCCGTCACCGCCAGCTACGGCTTCATGCAGCGTCCCAACTTACCCCAGCTGATGACGCAGGTCGCCACGCACGATTGCCCGATCGATCCGCACGAGCTCACTTACTTCATCGGCATGGAAAAAATCGTCCGCCGCGATGACGGCCATGGCTTGCCGTTGTGGATCGAAGCCACGTTTAGCGTGCTGCTACGCAATAGCGCACGCGTGACCGACTATCTGCACGTACCTGCGGATCAAGTAGTGGATATCGGCAGACAAGTGTCGATTTAGCGAGCGCACTGCTGCGCTAGTCCTCGCCGAGGAAAGCACTACACGGCTCTTCATTAGGCGAATAAAGGTGTTATCGCCGATCCACGGAATACTTGCCCGGTCCGGTGATGCACAACAACAAGAGCCCACCGGCGATGCTGACGTTCTTGTAGAAGTTGATCATGGCTTCCATGTGCGCGGCATCGGTCAGCAACCAGAATCGATGCCCGATCATCGCCGTGATCAGCGTATACAGCGCGAGCAGCAAGGCCAGCGGCCGCGTGTAAAAGCCGATCAGGATCGCAAACCCGACGAACAACTCCATGATCAATGCACTGGCGGCCGCGAGGGTGGGAAGCGGCAGACCGGTTGCTTCCATGTACGCGGCGGTAGCCGAAAAACCCGTCAGCTTGCCCCAGCCGAAGATCACGAACAGAGCCATCAGTAGTACGCGGGCCAGTAGGAGCAGCTCATCCTTGCGGCTGTCGAACAGTGTTGTGTATCGCATGGTCATCACTCCTTCGGAATGAACAGTGCAAACGAACACGCACGGAGCCTCAACCTGGTCGGCGGCCCAACCATCAGGCACGTCGCCTGAAGTTCACTATGCGACTTGCGGCTGCATCCTCCAAGCAAAATCGTCGACTGTTTTTGCAGGGTGCCAACCACTGCTCAATTCGTTGTTTTAACGATATTTTTCCCAGCAGGAAAAGGCAGCCATTTTGCGGAACGTGGCCGTTGAAAAACAGCACCCATTCGATCCGCTGACGTGAGATTTACGCCATTTGAGAGTGGCGAACGTTATGGCGCGTCACATAGAAAAGCATGACGGTACTTATTCCCGCGACCAAACACACCGCCAAGACGATCTGCTGATCGAGATGCGCCACGCCGAACCAGCGACCGCTTAGCGCCACCGCCAGCATCGTGCCCAGCGTGCGTCCGCACTCCAGCCATACGCCCAGGCGACGGCCTTCCATCAGAAAACCGATCGTCCACAGGCTATAGACCAGATAGATGGCGTAAGCAGCGGCTTGCATAAATTCCAACTTCGGCGCCACTCCTAGAAAGTTCACGCCGATCAGCAACAACACGGCAAACTGCACGAGGCAGTAAGTTTTCCAGGCGGGTGATATCGGCGGGTTGTAACGCGCATGGCTTATATCGAACGCCGCCTTGGGAAAGCGCGCCGCCACATCCTCGGGACGCCAACCCGGCGGCTTGATCCACACGCGCAGCTTGTCCAGCCCATTGCGCGCATGCCAGCTGTCCTGGAGCATCGCCCAATACACCTCAACATTCGCCCACAACGGATTCCAGCTTTGCAGCGGCGAACGGGTGCCGTAAATCGGTGGATCCTCGTCGTTCTCTTCAACGAAGCTACCGAACAAACGATCCCACACGATCAGGATGCCACCATAGTTGCGATCGAGATAGCGATCGTTCACCGCGTGATGCGCGCGATGATTGGAAGGCGAGCAAAACACGCGATCGAACCAGCCCAGGCGACCGATCACTTCGGTATGCACCCAAAATTGGTAAAGCAGATCGATCAACGCGACCACCGCGAACACTTCGGTGGGATAACCAAGCAACGCCATCGGCAGGTAGAACAGCCAGCCCAACAGGAAACCGCTACCGGTCTGTCGAAGTGCCGTGGTGAGGTTGTAGCTCTCGCTCTGATGATGCACCACATGCGCAGCCCACAGCACATTCACTTCATGCCCGAAGCGGTGCAGCCAGTAATAAAGCAGGTCATACAGCAGCAGCCCGCTGATCCAAACCCATGCGCTGTTCGCCGGCAACGTCCACTGTGCCAAATGCGTAGCGCACCAACCGTAGATGCCGATCGCAAACAGCTTGGTGAACACGCCGACGATCTGCGACATCGTGCCTAGGCCCAGGCTATTGATGGCATCGTTGACGTGATAAACGTCGCGGCCGCGCCACTTCGCAACCAGCAACTCGACGCCGATCAGTACGAAGAAGCCCGGTATGGCCCAGGCCATGATGCGTTCGGGAGTGATCATCAAGACTCCGTTTATGAGTCAGGCGCGCCCCGCTCCACCGAGCGGGCGATCAGCCAAAGGGCCGTGTAATACGTCGCCAGTATATATAGCGCAGCCCAGGGCAAAGCGGCGCGAAAACGGTCCCAGGCGAGCAGGCTGTCGCTGATCATGAACAGCACCGCTCCCAGGCCGGCGTGGCGCGCCGAAGCGGCCCGAACGTCGCCGCGCGCTCGCAGCCATGACGCTCGGCCCAAAGCCTGACCGGCCATGGTCGTCAGCACACCTATATAGAGAAGCACCGGCGCCCGCATGTCAGGCGCGATGCCCGGCCACAGTAAAACGCCCATTCCCGCCCCGAAAGCCAGGCATACAATCCAGGGCCACCAACGCACCGCGAAACGTACGTCGCTGCTGAATGCTGCAATGAACCATGCGTGCCCGAGCAAAAAGCTGACCAATCCCGGCACGAACAGGTCACGCGGCAACATCAGCAAAATGTCGCCGAGTAGGCAGAAGGCGATACCGACAAGCACGTTGCGCCGATACGCGACAGACACCGGCCGCGTTGCACCCCACGCCACCATGAAAATCAGCACCGTGGCGAGCGGCTTGCACAACCAGTGCAGCCAATGCCAGGCATCCACGCCACCAGCCGTAGCCAAAGAGCCGACGATGGCACCCACGGCAAACAGCGCGATAAGCGCAAATCTAAGGCCGAACACCGCCGGTACGTGCGTGGATGGCACTGCGGACATGCCAGATCTCCTCTAGACGTGTCCGCCGATCATAGCCGGGACACCGTCGTTGCGACGGTGCCTGGATGCGGTTGCTGCGCCGCTTATCTCGAAGCAGGAAGTAAAGGCTTGCCCTGTGCTTGCGGAAGACTAGTGCCCAACAACGCAGCGAGTGTCGGTGCGATATCGCGCATATCGACTTCGCCGAGGTTGCGCGCGGCCGGCACGTGCGCGCCCATCACAAGAAAGGTCGAGCGCATCTGTGGCAACGCGGGATCATAGCCATGCATGCCGAGGTAATGACTACCTTGCGAGGGCAGCGGCGTATCCAGTGTCAACGCCATTTCATAGCCAAGCTTGAACTGCACGAACCACTCGGCCTTGGGCGTACCACCCTGCGCAACGAGCTGTGCATGATCGAGCACATGATCGATGGCGAACAACGGATCGGTCTGAAGTTGAGCGAGCAACGACGCCACCTGATTCTTCACCGCCACATTGGCCGGATCACGCAACACAATCGCCGCGCTGCCGCCGTCATTCCACGGCATGGCCTGCCAGTCCGCCACCTTGCCATCCTTGATGGTGATGAGGCCGGCCTTGATGAATGGCAGATAGAGATTCACGTCGTGCTGTACCGGCGCGAAGCCATGATCGGAAACCACCGCGATGGCGCCATCCGGATGAACATGTTGTGCCGTCGCGACCAATTGACCAATCAGTTGATCGATATGCTCCAGTACATCGCGCGAAGCGGGCGTATCGGGGCCGCTTGCATGCTGCTGCGTGTCCAGCGCGGTGAGGTACACCGTCATAAATGCGGGCTTACGCGTTTCCAACAGTTTGATCGCGAAGCGCGTGCGATTCTGGTCGCCGGCTAGATCCTCATCGATACCGTTGGCATAAGGGCCGAGATCCTTTTCCAGCGACGGCAGCAGACCAGGCGTGGCAAGCGCGGCAAGCAACTTGCGATCATCATTGGTGCCGGTACGCCAGATCTGTGGGAGATTCCAATCGATATGCGCGCCCACACTCACCGGCCAATGCACATTCGCGGTGCTCAGTCCGGCGTTATGCGCCGCGTCCCATAGCGTTGGCACGCGAATGTCGCTGGCGTACCAGTACCAACCTTGCTGATTCTTGCCGTAAGGATCAAACGTAAGATTGGCGAAGATGCCGTGCACGCCCGGCGAGACGCCGGTAATCAGCGTGGTGTGACTTGGATAGGTCAGTGTCGGCAATACGCCACGCACGTTTGATGCGTATGCACCGCGCTGCAGGAATGCCTGCAGGTTCGGCAAATGCAGGCCGCGCTGCCCTGCCTGCAACACATCGGCGGGGCGCAGGCCATCGATCGAAATCAGCAGCACCGGCTCGGCGGCAGCCTGCTGGGCAGTGGCGGCGGCAAACACCCCTAACGACAACGCAAACAGCAACCGACGCATGCACAATCCCCTACCAAGACGATAAACCCGTGATGGTTGTAGAGGCTGGCTGCAGTTTCATGACAACAGCTAGAACGTCGCGCACTACCGGTCTAACGTTTCAAACGTTCAGGGCCTCTTTCACCCTGTTCATGGTTTGCGCCTTTCCAACGACACGCGACCGATTGCATAAAGTGGCCCGTCGGTGGACGCAGTGAATACCAGACAAAGCATGTGCTCACCGGATTGAGTCGGCAGTGACGCATCAAGCGCGAAGTGTCGACCGCTCGTTGCGGGATTGGGCAACGGCATGCTGGCCAGCGTGGGGCCATCGCAACGATCCAGATGCACGAGGAATTCACCGTACGGCGTGCGATGCGGGCGCGACACGACCAGTTTTGCCTCGTGCGCGAGAGCGTAGTTGCGCTCCAGTCGTACCACGTCGGCATGGATCGCTGTCACGCCATCGAGCAAGGCCTTGGGATATTGCTGACAGCTGTCGAAAAGGTTGACGGCGTAAACCGGCGTCATGCTGGCGGCGTCCGGCATCGGCTGTATACGCAAGCGGAAGTCGCTGCCGGGGCAATTGGGTAGCTCGACACCCTCGCGACTCGACAAACTCACATCATCGAGCATGCGCGTACGCGCAGCGGCGAGCGTGCTGCCATCGCTGGCGAATGTGGCGGCCTTGATCGTTGTCGGCAGCTTGACCGTGAACGGACCAGCGTAAAGGGGTGCATGAAGATCCGGCACGCTGCCATCCACGGTGTAATGAATCGCACCATCATTGGCCTGGTTGGATAGCGTGACCTGGGCACTACCGTGTTTCAACGCGGCATTCGCATCGACTTGGATAAGGGCTGCAAACACGCTGTCGGCATGTGCCACCTGCTGATCGGCATAGCGTTCGAATTGCGCAGGAAGACGCGCGAGAAAATCCTTCCAATTGAGCACCGAAGACGGCGACCAATCCACTTCACTCAACGCATCGATTCGTGGAAAGGAGGCGTGCTCCACATGCTGCATCGTCGGCATGTGTTCGGTCCACGCATTCGCCTGCGCACCCAACACGTGCGCGGCTTGCGCCGCATTCAGCGACGCGGGTATGGGATTGAAGGCGTAGATGCTGGCTAGATCGCGTACGGGATTGCGCCCCGCGGCTTCGTCCGGCTGATCGCTCTGCACGCTATCGAGATAAAGATCCGGTGACGGCGACATCACCACATCGTGTCCGAGTTGCGCGGCCTTGATGGCGCCATCCGTGCCACGCCATGACATCACCGTAGCGTCCGCCGGCACCCCGCCATCGAGGATTTCGTCCCAGCCGATCAAGCGACGACCATGCGCAGCGAGATAGCTGCCTACGCGACCAATGAACCAACCTTGCAACGCATCCTCATCTTTTAGGTGCAAAGCGCGGATCTTGGCCTGAATGACCCGCGACGCCTTCCATTGATCCTTGACCGCCTCGTCCCCGCCAACGTGAATGTAATGCGACGGAAACAGCGCCATCACTTCGTCGAGCACGTTATCGATAAACTGAAATGTCGCATCGTCGACGTTGTAGAGATAAGGATTCACACCCCAGTCCACGGATACCTGCGGACGTTTACCCGTCACGCCGAATTGCGGATACGACGCCACCACAGCCTGCGCATGGCCAGGCATATCGATCTCTGGTACCACAGTGATATGCTTGGCGGCGGCATACGCCACGACATCGCGAATCTGATCCTGCGTGTAGAAACCACCGTAGCGCACCGGCTCGCCATCGTGCCCTGCATCCGGCGGCGTACGCCATGCGCCAACGCGCGTGAGTTCTGGATAGCGCTTGATTTCAATGCGCCAACCCTGGTCGTCGGTGAGATGCCAGTGCAAGACGTTGAGCTTGTGCTGCGCCATCTGATCAAGCAATTGCTCGACCTCCGCAACGTTCTGGAAATGCCGCGCGGAATCGAGCATAAGCCCGCGCCAAGCGAAACGTGGCCAGTCGCTGATACGCAACGCCGGCACATCGACGGGGCCTTGATGCGCATCTGGTGTTAGCAGTTGCCAGAGTGTGACTGCGCCGTAGAACAGGCCCGCATCGTCACGCGCGACGATGCGAACACCTTGCGGCGTGACGTCCAGCGTATAGCCCTCGGCATGCGACACCATCGCCCTGGGGTCACGACTAAACACGATGGCGCGACTGGCCTGCGTATTTTCAGTGACCTGCAGATGCAGTCCACGTGTGCGTGCGAGCAAGTCGACGAGGTAGAGCGCATCCTGGCGTGCCGCTGGATCGTGCGTCGGAATGACGATGGGCGTGTCGTCGGTAACCTTGAACGTGCCATCGGCAAGCTGCAGCTTCGCCGGTAGTGGAATCAGCGATACAGGGGCCGCCTGAGCGAGACTGCATAAAGCCAAACAGAGCAACAAGCTTGCAAATCGCATGAATCGGTCCAGGTGTCGATGGGTCAGTCGTGAGGCAAACTTACCGCATACAGATACCAGGCGTCGTGCGGCAGCCATTGTTCGGTCCAGCGCCAGTCGTCGTCGCGGCCGGTTTGGGCGTAGCCAAGATTGAAAGCGATACCGTCTTCGTCATCCAGACCGCCCGTGATGCCGTTGATGATCGCACCCGGCGCGCTGGTGTATTCGTACGACCGGAAGAACATGTATCCAGCATTGCGCTGTCCGCTGCCCATCAACATGCTGGTGTCGTAAGGGTTACGACCGAGTATCCAGTGCAGCTGGTTCCAGGCGTAGTCTTGCAGCTTGGTGCGGAACGCCGGATCGTCGGCGAACAGCGGCGCAGCCATGCGTGCAGCGGCAGCCAGGGATGCCAAACGTGCATTTTCGCCCTGCCACCACGGCGCCGCCTCGGTATCGTGTGGGAAGAAGAAAGCCGTGCGCACGGTGCCGTTGCCCATGCGCACCAACTGGCGCGCATAGCCGAAGGGATTGTTCACGTCGCCAGTGACGCGCAATTCGTAAGCCAGCGAGCGCCGCACGACGTCCCGCACAACCTTCTGCTGTGTCGCGGTCGCAATGCTTGCGTACTCCACAAGCGCTACGACCGGCAGGCCCGCATCGGTGGGATGGAAGAACGGCCGGGTGCCGGCATCGGCGCGCCAGTAGTCTTGTTGGCCATCGTGCGTAACGAGGCGAGACATCAGGCTTGCGGCGCGTTTTTCGGCAGCCTTGCGCCAGACCTCGTCGTGCGTGGCGCGATACAACTCGGTCGCCGCCAGCAATGCACAATAATCATCGACGATGTTTTCCACACCGTCATTGATCAACTCCTTGTTGTGCGCATCCAGGAAGCGATAGGCCGCTTCCGCCGTGTTGAGATAATCCTGACGCGTGAAATCGCCATCGGCATCGTCCACCGTGCTGGCTAGCGCTAGCGCGGCAATCGCAACGCCACCACCTGCGCGAAAGCTCGCCTCATACGCGTGCGGGCCATGCGCGGGCGCCTCCACTTTTTCGGTGGTGTCGTTGGCATTGCGCTTGATCTGCGTACGCCAGTTGGGATCGCCGATGCGGCGATCCTGCGCAAGCTTGCCCGCGCCAGGCGCGTCGATCGATTGGTAGAACGAACCATCCGGGCGTTTGTCGCGCACCAGGAAATCCGCGCCGAACAGGCCTTCGTCAAGGAGGCGGCGCAGGTATTGACTGAAATCCGGATCGTGGCGCGCATCGAGCTGCTGCCAGCTGCGCAGCAGACTCCACACCACCAGCGGCACCTGCTGCGTATTGAAATAAGAGGTGAGGTTCTGGTGCGAAAGGTGAATGCCGTAATCGCCCGTGGCGTCATACCAGCCGCCATGAATATCGAGCGTGCCCGGCGTTCCATCCGGATGCGGAAGATGCCGATCGGCCTTGTCCATCGCGCCGCTGGCACGTTGGCCTTTGAAGTAATAAACGACATTGGAGAAGGTGTTGCGCTCCAACACATCGCCTTGCACCAGGAATTCGTCAGAACGTATGCAGGTTCCGTGATCTTGCAGCGTCAGGTAGTAACGACCTGGCTTCTTTAGTGCAGAGAAATCGGCGCGCCAATAGTGCTCGGCACCCCACTTCGCGACGGGGCCCGTATCCTGCAGCTTGCCGGTCAGCACCGGCTTGTTGTCGCTGGCGTCGATAACTTGGAAATCGCGCAGCGATTGCGTCGCATAGGCCGCAACAACAGCCTGCTTGCTCGCCTGCAATTCGTAACCCACTTGATCGACCAGCACTTTGGGTTCCGCTGCCCATCCCTTCGCTATATACAAGCTTAGGCAAGCCAAGGCCAACGGCACGGCGGACTTCATGCGGCGACTCCTGCAAAGCGGCCTCGCCAACGCCGGATCTGCCGGCGTTGCGGGTATTCATCACGATCAACTTCCCCGCGTCCGAACCCCTTTGGAAAAAAAGGGACCTGGCAAGAAATCGCCAGGTCCTTGGCGGGGAAGAAGAAAGACTTACGTGTTACATCAGAACTTGAAGTGCGCTTCGAGCATGAACTGACGACCGGTCACATACTCTTCGGATATCTGGGTCTTGCTACCCAGATAGGCGTAGTACTTGTAGTTGAGCAGGTTCAACATATCGAACGTGACAGAGAAGTTCTTGTTGAACTGGTAGCCCACCGAGCCGTCGAGTTCCTTGAAGCCATCTACATAGGTCGACGGCGCGCCAGCCACGTAGCCGCCAGCCAGGTACGCGCTGCGGTAGTTGTACGAAACGCTGGCACTGTACGGACCTTTCTCGAAGTACGGCGCAATGGTGTACGCGTTCTTCGAGTTATAGGGCAGCCAACCGCCGCTATGGGTCGAACCATCCGAGTAGGTGTAGTTCGTGCGCAACCCGAAGCCGCTATCGCCGAATGCCTGCTGATAGCTCAGCGTGGCGCCCTTGACCTTGGCGCGACCACCGTCGACCGGTGCGGTTACGTCGTACTGACAGATACCGGCTGCGGTACAGAGACCTGCGGCGATCTGCGCATTGCCTTCGCTTTGCAGATAGCCCGGCAGTGTCCAGGATCCATTGACGCGCGTCTGGGTGGTCGCCGCATTGACGATGTAGTTAAGGACGTCCTTGTAGAAAACCGAAGCCGCAAACACCGATTCGTCGTTGAAGTACCACTCAGCCGACGCATCGAAGTTCGCCGAACGATACGGCTTCAGATTCGGATTACCCGCGGTCGCGGTCAGCACCGTATCGTTGGCTTCGAAGTACGGGGCCATCTGGTTATATGGTGCGTAAGACACCGTTTCCGAAGCCGCACCGCGCAGGATGAAGTCCGGTGCGATGTTCCAGGCAATGTTGACGGCCGGGAGCAGGTTATTGAACTTGGTCTTCTGCGTGATGTAGCCGAAGCCAGCCGGGAAATTACAGTTGAACGTATCTGCCGAAGCGCAATAGCCCGGGATGTTGTAGCCCGACGAGGTGAATTCGGTATGCACGAAACGCAAGCCGAGGTTGCCGTGCACCACATCGTTGCCGAAATCGCCCTGCACATAAGCAGCGGTGTTTTCCTGCTGTACGCCCCAGGTATTGTCAAAGTAGACGTTCGCGTCCTTGTTGGCGCCGAAACCAGGCGTGCTCAAGACAGCGTTCTTGATCGCGTTCAGACCCGTCGTCTGCACGTGCGTCACAAAGCTGCTGGAGAGCCCCAGATCGCTCGCGCCCGACAGGTTGGTCAAGCCGCCGTAGCCGATCTGGTTCAAGGTCAGCTGCTGCGGACCCGTGTAGGCATTTTCAACCTGGCTTTCCCAATGGCTTGCGTAACGCGCACCGACCAGCAATTCGTTGAAGAAGCCGTCGAAGTCCTTGCTGAAATCCAACTGGCCGTACGTGTCCCTGGACTTGTACAGAATGGTTTCTTCGTTGCCGCCCCAGCCATTGTCAGCCCAGTAATTGGGATTGTTGGCTGTGGAAGGATCGGTGAATTGAACGCCCTGGTTGATGTTCCAGGAGAACGGACCACCGTAGTAGATCTCCTTGATGAAGGACGTCATCGGGTTGCGCGAGCTGCTTACGCCAAGATCGCCACCGAGCCTCCAACCATCACCGTTGAACGTGCCCTTCCAGTCGACACCCTTGGTCGTGACCATCGACTGACGCGCGTAGTTGTCGGTGAAGGTGGCCGCCGTGCTCTTGCAGGTCGTGGTGTTGTAGCAAGGCGTCCCCACCTGCGTACCGCCAGTGATGATGCCGTTCGGGCCTTCGGTCAACGAAGTGATGCCGCCCGGCTGGTTCGTGGCCCACGGATACATGGACTGGTTGACGTTGTCCAAACCGTCCTTCATGTACATCAGGCTGAGCGTGCTTTCGAAATTCTGGTTCGGCCGGAACTGGACGTTGACCAGCACGTCATTGAGCTTTTCGGTCTGCTGGAAATTGGCAGCGCTTAGCTGGTTCGGGATTTGGTCGGTGCCCTTGATGGTGCCCGCGTTCAACTCGTTCTGGATAGCCGTATTGCCGGCGGCCAAAGCGGCCGTGTTCACCGAAGCGACGGAGCTGTAGCCGTAGTTTTCCATGCCTTCACGGCTGAGGAACTGCTCTTTATGTCCGGCAGAAAAGTCGACGCCGAAGGTCTTGTCGTCGTTGTGCCACGAATAGAACACCGAGCCGTTCGGACGCTGCTGGCCCACCATGTCGTTGTAGTTGGTGCCGAACGAACCGCTGAGCGTGTTCGCCGGAACATCCAGCGGCTGCACGGTATGCATCAACACGGTACCGCCGAGGCTGCCTTCGACAATGCGTGCCTCGGGGCTCTTGACGATTTCCAGCTGACCCAGGATTTCGGGCGGCAGCATGGAGTAGTTGAAGCCGCGGTTCGGGTTGTCGCCGAACAGCCAGATGGCCTGCGCCACCGGATGGCCGTCGAGCAAGCTCACGTTGAGGCTCGGATCCATGCCATCGATGCTGACACGCTGCGTGCCGGGAATACTGCGATCGAGCGTCACACCTGGCACCTGTGCCAGAGCTTCCGCGACGTTGGTAGCCGGGAACTTGCCGATATCTTCAGCCGTGATGGCGTCGACGATCGCATCGGCATTGCGCTTGGTGTCCATCGATGCCTGCAAGCTGGCACGGATACCGGTCACGGTAACCGTCGCCAACTGCTTGGCACTAGCTGCACTGTTACCCGTGTCCTGGGCCGTGTCCTGGCTCCTGGTCAGGGCGCCGACACCATTGGTGGTAGTCGTAGTTTGAGTCGTGTCCTGTGCATGCAACGCACCGGACAAACATAGGCTCGCGATGATGCTCGCGGCAAGCATGGTCTTGCGATGTGACATGGCTTCCTCCCCTCAGAGGCGTTTTTCAGCAACGGAAAATGTTCGCGGCATGCCCGTGCTGTGTGGCGTATGGGCTTGCGCCCGGTTCAATTCGATAAACCTCGTTTCTCTGTTTCTTCGGTGCGCCCATCAATGGGCATACTGGCTATCCAAATACAGGCCAGCGGCGCCGATGACCCCGAGCTGGCCGTGCTCCATCAGTCGTACAGGTACCTGTTGCAAGAAAGGGCGCATCACGCCCTTATTGAAAAAACGTTCGGCAAATGTGCTCGCCAGCAGCAGGTCGCGGATCTGCGGCAAAATTCCGCCCGCAAGGTACGCGCCGCCGCGTGCGCCATAGAGCAACACGAGATCGCCAACGAAACTGCCGAGCAAGCCGCAGAACACTTGCAGCGCTTCCACGGCCGCCGCATCGGATTGCTCCACCGCACTGCGCGTTACATCCGCCGGAATGCGCAGCACCGGCGTGACGCCACGCAACGTGCAGATCGCGTTGTAGAGATTGACGAGCCCGGGACCTGACAGCGCGTGTTCGAACGACACATGCGAGCGCTCGCGTGCGAGCAATCGCAGGATCTCGATCTCCAGTTCGTTGCCGGGCGCCAGCGCAACCTGTCCCGCTTCGGTGGCCAGCACGGTGGCGTGCGGCTTGCCGGGCAACAACACCGCCGAACCCAACCCCGTACCCGGCCCCATCACCAGCACCGGCCCACTGACTTGCGGCGCGCTGGTTTCGATCACCGAGGTCGCGTCGGTCTGCGTCATGAACTGCGTGGCATAGGCCACAGCTTCGAAATCGTTGATCACCGCCAGGCTGGCGATGCCGAGCGTTTCGCGGATATCGCGAATCGATACCGGCCACGGCAGGTTGTCGTTGACGATGGCATCGCCCAGCACATAACCCGCACTGGCCACGGCGCAATGCTCGACATGGATGCCGGCACTGAGCTGGGTGACAAAATCTTTCAGCACCGCGGTAAGACTGGGCCATTCGGCGCAGGCATAGCGGCGATATTCCAGCACCGTTACGGGACGGTGGCCGTCCGGACGCGGGCTAACCAGGCCAATACGCGCATGGGTGCCACCGACATCGGCAGCCAGAAACACTGGCTCCGGTGACGGCACCGATTGCGCATTGCCACGTATGACAGCCTGAGCCACGCCCCCTCCTCTCATTTTCTGTCGCGCTAGTCCTACAAGTTCGCAGGACCCGCCCTCTACCACGCGACTCTGATGGCGGAGTCTGGTCACGAATGACAACGCTGTCAACAGGTCGTAAAGAACACCTTCAAAGCCTGTTTGTCGCACTGCGAAATGTTATGCCGCGCGGTTATATGCGCACTCGCGCAAACAATTGAAAGAGAATAAGATTATGGGCAGATAACTAGGCCAAAAGGCCTGGTTCTTGCGGTGTTGCGCCGCATCACAAATGACCCGCGAATCAGTCAAAATGACGCACGTTGTCGGCCGAGCCATCGCGCCATCGATTGACAACGTTGTGCCTTGAGGTCAATAAAGATCGCTACGGTGATGTCGCACGTTCGTCGACATCGGGTTTGTCACGGGGAATCGTTCATGTCGTCCACCACGTACACCGCCGACGCGCCACGCACGTCGACATTGCTGCCGATGATGATCATCGGCGTGCTGTTTTTCGTTATGGGATTTTTCACCTGGCTCAACGGACCGCTTATTTCGTTCGTGAAGGTGGCTTTTACGCTCGACGACATCAACGCTTTCCTGGTGCCTTTTGCGTTTTACATGTCCTATTTCTTCCTTGCCCTGCCTGCAGGCGCGGTGCTGAAACGCACCGGCATGAAAAAGGGCATGGTGCTGGGCCTTTTCATCATGGCCATTGGCGCGGCAGTGTTCGGTGAGTTCGTGCGCATACGCATTTATCCAGGCGCGCTGGCTGGCTTATTCGTGATCGGCGCAGGATTGTCGTTACTGCAGACGGCATCCAATCCGTACATCAGCATTCTTGGCCCGATCGAAAGCGCAGCGCAGCGCATCGCGTTGATGGGCATCTGCAACAAAGTCGCCGGCGCGCTGGCACCGCTCGCGTTCGGCGCACTGGTGATGACAGGCATCGATTCGTTTCTGGGCCAAGTCACCAATATGGCCGCGGGCCCCGCGCGCGAAACCCTGCTCAATGACTTCGCGGCACGCGTTTTCTGGCCGTATATGGCCTTGGCAGGCCTCCTCGTGGTGATTGCGATCTGGATCGTTCTTTCCTCGCTGCCGGAAATCAAGCCTTCCGGCGCCAACACCGAACGCTCGATCGGTCACAGCAAGGGCGGCATCTTCAGCTTTCCGCATTTGTGGCTAGGCGTGCTGTGCCTGTTTCTTTATGTGGGCGTGGAAGTGATGGCGGGCGATGCCATCAACACCTATGGCCAGGGCTTCGGCCTGCCGTTGCAGATAACGTCGCACTTCACCACATACACCATGGCGGCGATGCTGACCGGTTACGTGGTCGGCTCCGTGCTGATTCCTCGCTTCATTTCGCAGCAGCGTTATCTCGCCGTGTCGGCGGTGCTTGGCGTGCTGTTTGCGTTTGGTGCCTACGTCACGCATGGGTACACGTCGGTGGCTTTTGTTGCCGCGCTGGGTTTTGCCAACGCCATGATGTGGCCGGCGATCTTCCCCTTGGCCATCAAGGGGCTGGGCAGCCATACCGAGGCGGGTTCGGCGCTGCTGATCATGGGCATCGTGGGTGGCGCACTCCTGCCGCAGGCCTTTGTGCACCTGAAGCAGCACGTCGATTTCCAGCTCGCTTTCCTGATTGTCATCGTGCCGTGCTACCTATACATCCTTTATTACGGGTTGCGCGGCCATAACGTGGGCAACCACGCGGCCTAAGGCATATTTAGCGATGTCAGGCGCCGGCACCCTTGCGGCCACCACTCGACCCGGTGACTGGGCTACGATGCCCACCCGACACCCGGGAGGATCCCTCGTTGCACAGTCCCACCATCAAGGATGTCGCCAAGCACGCTGGCGTCTCGCTGAAGACGGTCTCGCGCGTCATCAATCACGAGGCGGCGGTGCGCCCGGAAACCCGCGAGAAAGTGGAGCGGGCGATCAAGCAGCTGGGTTATCACCCGGACCCTTCCGCCCGCAGTTTGCGCAGCAGCTCCCACTCTTACGCGATCGGTTTGGTCTACGACAATCCGAACGCGCATTACGTGATCGATATGCAGAACGGCGTGCTGTCGGCTTGCCGCGAGCGCGGGTTCGGCCTGCAGATTTATCCCTGCGACTCGACCGCGCCGAATCTGGCCGAGGATCTGGTGTCGCTGGTGCAACGCGCACGTCTGGCCGGGTTGATTCTGGCGCCGCCGATGTCGGAGCAATCCGCCTTGCTCGAGACGCTCAAGGAGCACGAAGTGGCCTTTGTGCGCATCATCGCCGCACGCGAGGATCCACAAGACGGCATGCCCTGCGTCTATGTGGACGATCACGACGCGGCCTACGCGATCACCGAGCATCTGATCCAGTTGGGTCACACGCGCATCGGCTTCTTGTGGGGCGAACCGCATCATCGTTCCAGCCCGGAGCGTTATCAGGGTTATGCGGATGCGTTGAAGGACTACGGCATCGCGATCAATCGCAAACTGATCCTGCCCGGCCGCTACGCATTCGACGACGGCTTTCGTGGTGCCCGCAAGCTGCTGGCGCTGAAGGAACCACCCACCGCAATCTTCGGCTGCAACGACGAAATCGCTGCGGGTGTGCTTGCCGCTGCGCGTTCGGCGGGGCTGGATGTGCCGTGGGATCTTTCCATTGCTGGCTTCGAGGACAGCCCGTTCTCGAAGCAAGCATGGCCTGCGTTGACCACGGCGCGGCAATCGACCAGCGAGATCGGGCGGCACGCCGCGTTGCGTCTAATCACCGGCTTGCAGAACGCGAGCGTCGAACCGACCAACGAGGGCTTCATGCCCGAGTTGGTGGTGCGCGGCTCGACGGCGCCGCCGCGTCAAACCTGATTGTTTTGTGCGGCGAGCGCATTGCGCCGCCGCGTTCTTCCGTTTTTCGTCATCTCGCACAGCATGCATCCCTGCGCATCGTCGATCGATGCGCAGGGATGCATGCTGCGTTTTACTTTTCCCGGAGTCCCCATGAAATCCGCTCGTGACACCCTGATGTATAACGAAGCGCAGGAAAGCGCCGCGGCGGTCGAACGCCAATTGACGCAAAACGCCTCGCTGCTGAAATCGCTCGGCGAACGCCTGCGCGCGCAACCGCCGCGCTTCATCGTGACGTGCGCACGCGGCAGTTCCGATCATGCGGCGGCGTATGCGAAATACGTGTTCGAAACACGGCTCGGGCTGATCACAGCGTCGGCGTCGCCGTCGATCTCTTCCATCTACGACGCGGATCTGAAGCTCGAAGGCGCGCTGTTCGTGGCGATCTCGCAATCGGGAAAAAGCCCCGATTTACTGCGCAGCGCGCAATCGGCGAAGGAAGAAGGCGCCTATGTCGTAGCCATGGTCAATGTGGAAGATTCACCGCTCGCCGAATTGGCCGATACCGTGATTCCGTTGCGTGGCGGCCCCGAGCGCAGCGTCGCCGCCACCAAGAGCTACCTCGCTACTCTCGCGGCGATCCTGCAGCTGACTGCGCATTGGAGCAACGACCAAGCCCTGCACGCCGCCATCGCTCGCCTGCCCGACGACCTGCGTCGAGGCTGGGGGAGCGACTGGAGCCCGCTCGAGCGCGGCCTGGTCGATGTGAACAACCTTTACGTGGTCGGGCGCGGTTACGGTTTCGGCGCAGCGCTGGAAGCGGCGCTGAAGCTGAAGGAAACCTGCGGCCTGCATGCCGAAGCGTTCAGCGCGGCGGAAGTGAAGCATGGCCCGATGGCCATCGTCGGGCCGAATTTTCCGGTGCTGTTCCTTGGCCAGGATGACGGCACGCTGGAGAACACCTTGTCCGTCGCCGCGGAATTCCGCTCGCGTGGCGTACCCGTCTGGGTCGCCGCGCCGGGTGTGGAAGGCGACGGCGCATTGCCGCTTCCTGTCGGCGTCGAAGCCATCGTGACGCCGCTGCTTGCCGTGCAAAGTTTTTATCGCGCAGCGAGCGCGCTTGCGCTCGCTCGCGGCTACGATCCGGATGTACCGCCGCATCTGCGCAAGGTCACGGAGACCGTGTAATGACTGCGAATCCACTGACCGCTCTCGTCAATGGCCGCGTGCTCGGCGATCACGGCCCGCGTGAGGGCATGGCCGTGCTGGTGCGCGGCAAACGCATCGTCGCCGTCGTTGCACATGATGATCCGCGCATCGCCGATGCAAAACGGCATGACCTGCAAGGCAACTTGTTGTTGCCTGGTTTTATCGACGTGCAAGTAAACGGCGGCGGTGGGCTGCTGTTCAACGACGCGCCGACGGTGGAGACATTGCGCGGCATCGCCCAAGCGCACCGCAAATACGGCACCACCGGCATGCTGCCCACACTGATTACCGACACCGCCGAACAGATGCACGCCGCGCTTGCAGCCGTGGATGAAGCGATCGAACAACATGTTCCGGGCATTTTGGGCATCCATGTAGAAGGCCCCTTTCTCGCCACCGCACGCAAAGGCATCCACAACGCCGACCTGTTCCGGCAGCCGGATGACAGCGATATCGAGGTGCTGACCGCACCGCATCGTGGGGCGGTGATGCTGACGCTCGCGCCCGATCAGGTGTCGCCAACCACCATCGCGCGCCTGAGCCAGGCCGGCGTGATCGTTGTCGCAGGCCATACCGGCGCCGACTACGCCACCACCCGCGCCGCACTCGACGCAGGCGTGTGCGGCTTCACCCATCTGTACAACGCGATGACGCCGCTGAGCAGCCGCGATCCGGGCGTCGTCGGCGCCGCACTGGACGATCCGCACAGCTGGTGCGGCCTGATCGTGGATGGCCATCACGTGCATCCGGCGACTTTGCGCGTGGCGATCGCCGCGAAAGCACGCGGCAAATGCGTACTGGTCACCGATGCGATGCCCCCGGTGGGCAGCGACCACCCCGACTACGTGCTCAACGGACAAACCATCGTGATGCGCGACGGCATCTGCCAAAGCGAAGCCGGCGTATTGGCCGGGTCGGGACTCGATATGGCCGGCGCCGTGCGCAATACGGTGCAGATGCTGGGGCTGCCATTGGCGGAAGCGTCGCGGATGGCAAGCAGCTACCCGGCGGCGTGGATCGGTCTCGATCGCACGCACGGACGCATCGCCGCGGGCTATCACGCGGATTTCGCCGTGCTGGATGATTCGCTGACCGTCCGCGAGACATGGGTCGACGGCGTGGCCTACCCGGTCAACTGATCCGGGTTAAGACCTTCGCCACGGGCCGGGAGCCGGGCTGGAGTGGCATACTCGCCGCTCCCTATTCCCTCCGGAAGCTGCACGATGTTCCCGCTCCGTACCCTGGCCCTTGGCGCCTTGCTGCTGCCCCTGGCGGCTCACGCCAACGATCCCTACTCCTATGCCCAGCCCGATGAGGTGCGCGTCACCCATCTGGATCTGCAGCTGAAGATCGACTTCCCGCACCGCCAGCTCGATGGCCAAGCCACGCTGACGCTGGACTGGAAGGATCCCAAAGCCACGACGCTGGTGCTGGATACGCGCGACCTGAACATCGCCAGCGTGGAAGCAGTCGACGCCAGCGGCAAGACGGCCGCGTTGCAATACGCGCTGGCACCGCGCGACAAGCAGCTCGGCAGCAAGCTGACCATCCAGACGCCGCAGCGCCCGCACGAAGTGCGCATCGTCTACACCACCTCGCCGAACGCATCCGGCCTGCAATGGCTGCCACCCGCACAGACGGCGGACAAGAAGCAGCCCTTCATGTTCTCGCAGTCCGAATCCATCCACGGCCGCTCCTGGGTGCCGTTGCAGGATTCACCGGCGATCCGCTTCACCTACGACGCGCATGTCACCGCGCCGCAGGACACTCGCGTGGCGATGAGCGCGCCGAACGATCCGAAGCATCCGTTGAACGGCGATTTCAGCTTCACGCAGACGCACCCGATTCCGTCCTACCTGCTGGCGATCGCTGCGGGCGATCTCGCCGTGAAGGAAACCGGCCCACGTTCGGCGGTGTATGCGGAGCCTTCGGTCGTCGGCAAGGCCGCGCACGAGTTCGAAGATACCGAGAAGATGATCGCAACCGCGGAGAAGCTGTACGGCCCGTACCGCTGGGGTCGCTACGACATCCTGGTGCTGCCGCCGAGCTTCCCTTACGGCGGCATGGAAAACCCGAACATGACCTTCGCCACGCCGACCGTTCTGGTGGGCGACAAGAGCCTGGTCTCGCTGGTCGCGCATGAGCTGGCGCACTCCTGGTCGGGCAACCTGATCACCGCGGCATCGTGGCGCGACATCTGGCTCAACGAAGGCATAACCACCTACGTGCAAGGCCGCATCACCGAGGCACTGTACGGCAAGCGCCAGGCCGACGAGGAAGCGCTGCTCGATATCCACTCGTTGCAGAAGGAACTCGGCACCATGCCGGCAAACGCACAGCGCCTTGCGCCGAAACCCGGCGGCATCGATGCGGACGATTCGCTTTCCGATGTCGCGTACAACAAAGGTTCGTGGTTCTTGCGCACGCTGGAGCAACGCTTCGGCCGCGACACGTTCGACAACTATCTCAAAAGCTACTTCAATCACTTCGCCTTCCAGAGCATCACCACGGAACAGATGCTCGATTTCCTGAAGCCGAACTTGATCGACAAATACCCCGGCAAGATGAGCTGGGCGGACGTGAACGATTGGGTCTACGACACCGGCGTTCCGAAGGATGCGCCGATTCCCGATTCCCCGCGCTTCGACACCATCGACAAAGAGCGCAGCGCATTCCTCGCGGGCACGCTGACCGCCGACAAGCTCGACGCGAAGGGCTGGAACACGCAGGAATGGATGTACTTCCTCGACCGCCTACCGGACACGTCACCGCTGAACAAGATGCAGGCGCTCGATGCTGCGTGGCACCTGACCGGCACGCCGAATGCGGAAATCGGCATGCGCTGGTACGTGCACGCCATCGCCGCGGGCGACAAGGCCGTGTGGCCGGCCGCTGCCGAACACATGACACGCATCGGCCGCTTGTACCTGACCATGCCGGTCTATGCCGCACTCAGCAAGACGCCGGATGGTCTCGCTTTTGCCCAGCAGGTTTATGCCAAGGCGAAAGACGGCTATCACCCGCTGACGCAGCAGGCCGTCGAAGCGCTGTTTGCGAAAGCGAAAGCCGGTAAGAACTAACACGATGCCTTTCATAGGGTTCGTCCTTCCGACATAAGCCGGGATGACGAACCATGTTCCGACTACCTGAGCGTCAACGATGAGCACACCTCAAAGCGCCAACCCCCGTCCCCTCTGGCAACGCCTGCTGATCCGCCGTTTGAAATTTATCGGCATCATTGCCGCCTTGGTGATCGTGCTACTCGGCGGCAGCTACGCAGTCGCGCCGCAATGGCTGATCCAAGCCAACACCATGCGCGAGGCGATGAACGCGCAGCTGGAGAAGCATTCCGTGCAAGCCGGCGACACACGCTGGGTGTATTACGAGGGCGGCCAAGGCCCAACCATCGTATTGCTGCACGGTTTTGCGGCACGCAAGGAAGTGTGGCTGAAAGTCGCGCCCATGCTTACCGCGCACTTTCACGTGATCATCCCGGATCTGCCGGGCTGGGGTGAATCATCACGCGTCCCCAACGCCAGCTACAACATCGACAACCAAGCCGCACGCTTTAGCGATTTCGTGGAAACGCTGCATCTCCAGCACTTCCTGCTAGTCGGCCACTCGATGGGCGGCGCGATCGCCGGTGTCTATGCTGCCGAACATCCGGACCATGTCGCCGAGTTGGCACTTGTCGATTCGTTCGGATTGAAGTTCAAGGAGAACGATTTTGCCAAGGAAGCGATGAGCGGCAAAGATCCCTTCATCTTCGACGACCGCGCGGGCTTCCTGCGTGCAAACGCCCTCGCTTTCGATCACGTACCGGATCTCCCGGGCCGCATCATCGATGTCTTCGTGAAGGACAACATCGCGAACCGTGCCTTCATCGAAAACACCTTCAACGAGCTGCGCGAAGAATCGCAAACGATGTCGCTGCAGAATCGCCTCGACAAGCTGACCATGCCGACGCTAGGCATGTGGTGTCGCGACGACAAGATCATCGACCCGTCTGCACTGGATAGCCTGCGCAATGGCCTGACCCACGCACCCGCCATCAGCACCAGCATCCTCAACGGCTGCAATCACATGCCGCAGATGGAGAAGCCGCAGGAGTTCTCGCAGATATTGACCAGCTTTGCGCTGGCGCATTGACCGATAAAGCACGGCACCTTCGTTCGGCGCATAACCGCCGAACGAGCCTGTTTTGCTTCACAACACCCAAGGCACCAAGGCTTTTACCCGGTGCATGTAGTTCAAATACTGCTCGCCAAACAGTTCGCGCATCCAGCGCTCCTCCAGCCTCAGCTTGCGCCAGAACGAAACGGCGACAATGGCGGTGGCGAGCAACGCGCACCACTCGCCAATAGCGAGTGCACTACCGAGGAAAGCAAGCAACAGACCCGTATAGATCGGGTGGCGCACGATGCTGTAGGGGCCGCGCACGATCAGCTCGTGATCCTGTTTCAATTGCACCACGCCGCTCCAATTGCGCCCGAGGACCACGCGCGCCCAACAGGCGAAGGCGAGGCCTGCGAGGGTGAGAATGAAACCTAGCCATGCCACCCATTCAAGCGCCGGAACGAAGCGTTCGCCGAGCAACGTACCGGCGAAGGTGCGGCCGGCGATCATCAACCACACGGCAACCATCAGCGGAAGCGCGTATTTGCCAAAACGCGATAGCGCGGATTCGACGCGCGTGGCTTGCTTGACGTTGGCGGCGCTGACACCCCAGTACACCAGCCAGAGCACCCAGGCGGCGCCGAACAGATAACCGAACGGAATCGACATCACCATCCCCTTGCGGCGAAGAGTTCAGTTTATAAACGTTGCCCTGTGCAGAAGACGTCGCGCATGGACCTTCCGCCTACCACGCGATCAATCGGCGACGTCGGCGATCAACCGGTCCAGCTCCGCTTTCAACGTAGCGCCGTTTTGACGCAACCAGTCGCGCTGTTCGCGCCAATCGGGAAAGATCGATTCGACATGCGCCCAGAAACGCGGCGAGTGATTGCGTACTTTCAGATGGCACAGCTCGTGGGCGAGCACGTATCGCAAGGCCGCGGGCGGTGCGAGCGCGAGGGCGAGATCAAGGTTGATGCGATCGCGCGTATCCAGGCTGCCCCACAAACTTTTCATCGGGCGAATGCGTAAGGCCGTGGGTGCAAGCCCGAGTTGTGGCACGTAGCCGGCAAGCCAGCGCGAAACATCACGGCGAATCTGGTTTTCGAAGTACGACGCGAGCAAGCCGCGTGCAACTGGCAACGCGCGACTGTGCGGGCGCGGGATTTCCAGCGTAAGGCCACCGTCGTAGGCGACGACGCGCGGATAGGCGCCTTCGGCCCAGTCCAGCATCACCGTTTCGCCGCGCAGCGGAAATTCGATGGGATTGCCAAGGCGCAGCGGAGGCAGCGGCTCGACGACGAGATTCAATTCGTCGAGCTTCCTTTCCAGCCAATCCGCGTTGTGTCGAAGAAAAGCGTTGACCTGCGACGGGTGCGTGCCCTGCGGATAGGTGACGCGCGCCCCTTTTGGAGACACGGTAAGACGCAACCGACGCGCTCGCGGATGCGCCGCTTTGAGCACACGAATCGTGTTGCCGCTGGGTGTTGCCAGCTCCAACCAGTCGCCGTCGAGATACGCCATGATCCTGCCTTCGGTACTACCGCCAGGGGTCCAAAATGGCCCCTCAGCCAAGGCAGAATGTGGGGCGCCGGAGCCCTACGCAAGGGCTATTTTGCCTAACCCGCAGGAAGCCCCGTCTGGCGCGCGTCTCAGCTGTCCGTGGGACGAGGCAGACCGAACCATTCCTCCAATTTGGCCAGCAAACGCTCCAGTTCCAGGGTCAGCAGGGCGAACCGGGCGTCCAGCTCGGCGGCCGCATCTTGCTGGCTGTCGCCCAGCTCATCCAGCACCACGTCGAGGAATTTCAGCTTGCGCAGCACCAGATCTTCGCCCAGCACGAAGCTGATGCGATCGTCGAAGACCAGGCCTAGCTGGAACACTTGCTTGCCGTTGCGCAGATGCTCTTTCACTTCCTCGGCATCGAGATCCTGACGCCGGCAACGCGCGATGGCGCCAGTCGCGGTGGCGGGATCGCGCAGTTCGCATTCGTCGCCAAGCATCAGGCCGGCAGGCGGCTTGCCGTTGGCGAGCCAGTCGGTCATCAGCACACGCGGACCTTCTTCCGGTGCAAGCGGCACAGCGGGAAAACTGCCGAGCGCTTCGCGAACTTGCGTGAGCGCGTTCTCGGCGGACTTGCGGCTGGCGGTATCGAGCACCAACCAACCGTGCTTGCGATCGACGTAGGCCGACATGCGCGAGCTGCGCACGAAGGCGCGCGGAAGCAATTCGGTGAGCAGATCTTCCTTGATGCGCTTGCGCTCGCGGCCACCGACTTTGCGACCTTCTTCTTCGGCGATCTTTTGCACCTTGCGCTGTAGTTCGTCGTTCACCACGGCAGCGGGCAGCAGCTTTTCCTCACCACCGACAGTGAGCAACGTGCAGGCGTTTACCGCATGCGTGAGCGCCCCTTCTTCACCGCGACCGACCGGCGGCACAAAACCGCGCGTGCCCATTTCCAGCGGGCCGCAGGGACGCAGCCGGTGTTCGCCCAATGCTTCATCGAGGCGTTGTAGATCTTCGGCGACGGCGGGAGAAAAACGGAACAGCGTGAGGTTGCGAAAAAACATGAAGACCTTGTCTTTATCTTCGCCCTGCAAGCAGCGCGAGTTGCTTTAACTCCTCCCCCTGCGTACAGGGGGAGGGAGCGCATGAAGTAACGGAGAAACTCAACGACTAACGGCAGCGACCGCGGCAACCACTGTGTCGAGATTGGCGCGATTGAGCGCAGCCACGCAGATGCGGCCAGTGCCGATCGCGTAGATCGCATACTCTTCACGCAAACGATCCACTTGCGCCTTGCTCAGGCCCGAATAAGAGAACATGCCCGCCTGCTTCTGGATGAAGCCGAATTGCGGCGCACCGTTCGCGGCCAGCTTTTCCACCATGCCAGCGCGCATCGCATGGATGCGTTGGCGCATGCCGGTCAGCTCGTCTTCCCACAGCGCACGCAGCTCGGCACTGTTGAGCACACCGGCCACCAGCGCCGCGCCATGCGTGGATGGACTGGAATAGATCGAACGGATGATGCGCTTGACCAGCGACTGCACGCGCAGCGCTTCGTCACGATCGGCACCGACGATGGACAGCGCACCCACGCGCTCGCCATACAGCGAGAACGACTTCGAATACGAGTTGGCGACAACAAAAGATTCGATGCCCGAATCGGCGAACAGCCGCACTGCCGCGGCATCTTCGTCGATGCCTTTGTCGAAGCCCTGATAGGCCATGTCGATGAAAGGCAGCAGACCGCGATCCTTCACCAGGGCGACAACCTGCTTCCATTGTTCGACAGTGAGATCCACCCCGGTGGGGTTGTGGCAACAGGCATGCAGCAGCACCACGGTACCGGGTTCCAACTTGCCGAGGTCGGCGAGCATGCCGGCGAAATCCAGACCGTGCGTCTTGGCATCGTAGTAGGCGTAATCCACCACTTCGAAACCGGCAGCATTGAACACTACACGATGGTTTTCCCAACTCGGGCTGCTGATTGCCACCTTGGCTTTCGGCAGCGCCTTCCTCAGCAGATCCGCACCCACACGCAAGGCGCCGCTGCCACCAACCGTCTGCGAGGTCGCCACGCGACCGGCTGCCAACAGCGGAGAGTCGGCGCCAAAGACCAGTTTCTGCGTCGCCTGGGTATAGGCCGGCAGGCCATCGATGGGCAGATAGCCGCGCGGTTTTGCCTCACGCGCCAGCGCCTCTTCCACTTCGCGCACAGCGCGCAGCAGCGGGATGCGGCCACTTTCGTCGTAATAGATACCCACGCCCAGGTTGACCTTGCCGGGGCGCGTATCGGCCACGAACGCTTCGGTCAGGCCCAGGATCGGATCGCCCGGGGTCATTTCAACGGATGCAAAGAGAGACACGGCTTTACTCGTAAATAGGTAGATGGATGTATGGACGTCCAAACGTCCGCCGGAATTCTAGGAGTTGTTGTCGCTTTCCGTTCCCGCAAGCCAGCCATGAACATCGGCTCGCCGCGCGCCTTCGCGAGTGCCGAGCGACGCGAAGTCGAACAACTGGCGATCGGCCAACTGCGAGGGTGCCACATTCCCGAGCGCGCGGAAAATGGTTTCGCTACGTCCGGGATACTGACGCTCCCACTCGTGCAACATGCGACTGGCGGCCTTGCGCTGCAGGTTTTCCTGCGAGCCGCAGAGGTTACAGGGAATGATCGGGAACTGCTTGTGCGCGGCGTAATCGGCGATGTCGCTTTCTTTGCAGTAGGCCAGCGGGCGGATCACCACATGCCGGCCATCGTCTGAGCGCAATTTGGGCGGCATCGCCTTCAGGCTGCCCTGATGAAAAAGATTGAGGAAGAACGTGCCGAGAATATCGTCGCGATGATGTCCCAGCGCGATCTTGGTAACACCGTTGGCCGCCGCCCAGTGGTACAGCGCGCCACGCCGCAGGCGCGAGCACAAGCTGCACATGGTCTTGCCCTCGGGAATCACCCGGGTCACCGTGCTGTAAGTATCTTGTTCGATGATGTGAAACGGCACGCCCCGCTCGGTGAGGTACTGCGGTAGCACGTGCTCCGGAAATCCAGGCTGTTTCTGATCGAGATTCACCGCGATCAGCTCGAAACGCACCGGCGCCTTCGCCTGCAGCGACAGCAGGATGTCCAGCATCGTGTACGAATCTTTACCGCCAGACAGGCACACCATCACCTTGTCGCCGTCTTCGATCATGTTGAAGTCGGCAATCGCCTGGCCCATCTGATGGCGCAGGCGCTTGGCCAGCTTGCCGGCCTCGTAGGCCTGCTTGCGGGCGATTTCAGGTTGGACAACCTCTAGATGGGCGGACATGGCGACAGGCATCGAACGGACAGGCGCCCATTGTACCTGCCCCACCCATCCGGTTCCGGCGCGCTACAATTAGGACTTCACCGCCGCCCCCGCCATCCGCATGCAGGCCCAGGATCCTACCCAGATAGCCCACCTTCTGGCTGAGCTGCGCCAGGAGCATCGCGATTTGGACACGGCCATCGAACAGCTGGCGGCGTCGATTGGCCGCGACGAACTGCAAATCACCCGCATGAAGAAGCGCAAGCTGTTGCTGAAAGACACCATCGCGCGGCTTGAAAGCAAACTGATCCCCGACCTCGACGCCTGAACCCGATGCCTGAACTCTCCCCGGTTTCACTTCAGGACGACCACGTCCTGCTCGAACCCCTCGGCCTGCATCACGCCTCCGATTTGGAAGCTGCCGCGGCGGACGGGGAACTGTGGAACCTTTGGTTCACCAGCGCACCCGCACCGGGGCAAGCGCGTGCCTATGTCGAGAAAGCCCTCGAAGGTCTGGCTGCGAACGCCATGTTGCCGTTCGCCGTGCGCGAGAAAAGCAGCGGCGAGATCGTCGGCACCACACGTTTCTATGAATTCGACCCTGCCCTGCCGCGTGTCGCGATCGGCTACACCTGGTACGCGAAACGCTGGCAGAAAAGCCACCTGAATACGGCGTGCAAACGCCTATTGCTGCAATACGCCTTCGAATCGCTGGATTGCGTTGCGGTGGAATTCCACACCGACGGCCGCAACCTCGATTCGCAACGCGCGATCGAGCGCCTCGGCGCGCGCCGCGACGGCATGCTGCGCGCCCATAAGCGTCGCCCCGACGGCACGCTGCGCGATACGGTGTGTTACTCGATCATTGCCAGCGAATGGCCGGATGTATCGCGCTGGCTGGCGATGCGGCTCGGCCGCCTCAGCGCCCTCAAAGCAACCGATTGAGCAATCGATCCAGCCGCACCCGGCTGAGTTGACGCAGCAGCTTGCGCACTTCGGACGGATAGCGGCGCGGGTTGTCCAGCGCGTGGTAATCGTCCAGCCGCGTGGCATGGCGGCGAAGCGTTGCCCACTCCGCCTCATGCTGCGCCGTGAGCCGGCAAGATGGATCGCGCAATAACAAGCCGTTTTCCAGATCCAACGCCCACGCGCGCGGATTGAGATTGTTGCCCGTGATGAGTGCGACTTCGTCATCGATCAGCAAACCCTTGAGGTGATAGCTGTTGTCGCCGTCACGCCACAGCCAAAGATTGAGCTGACCACGCGCGATATGTTTGTGATGGGTGCGCGCAAAGCGTCGCAAATTGCTTTCATACAGATACGGCAGCAGGCCGATCTTGCGAAATGGCTCGTGCGGTGGAATGTAGAAATCGTTGGCGGTTTTGTCGCC
>OUNK010002763.1_pt1 | contig 32859 bp, 27 predicted proteins | sample 1755341 | NCBI WGS metagenome assembly OUNK01 (sample SAMEA3914788, study PRJEB12502) | metagenome | biome: forest; material: soil | place: Canada | collected 2011-07-03 | depth 0.1 m | reverse complement strand
GCGGCGAGCGCGCCAGCAGACGCTATACCCATGAACGGACCGCCGGGGTCGGGCATGTCGATGCAAAGCCACGCCATGCCACCACCGCCCGTCGCACCCATGTCGCCGAACGACGCACAGTCACAACGATTGCAAAAGCTCAGGGCCGCCATTCTTAAGCAGCGTTCCCAGCAATCCGGTAACGCTCAAGGAGAACATTGATTCATGTCACACAAGCGCATGCAACTTTACCGACGCAACGGCCTGCAAATAGGCGCGATCGCGCTTGCGGTCTTCCTGGGCGGTTGCGCGGACAACAAGCCGCTGGTCAAGCCGGATCTTTCGTTGGAACGCGAGGCGATAGCCGGCACTGAAAAGCCCGCGCCACAACCACAAACGCTGAACACCAATCTGGGCAACGCTCCTACTGCACCGTCCGTGGCCAGCATCAGTACGGGCACCGGCCAGTTCGTGCGACCCACCGCACTTTCAACGCCGCGTCCGGGTGCTGCTGGCAGCGGGGCGGTTACCTTCAATTTCGAAAACCAGCCGGTGCAGGCAGTGGTCAAGGCAATCCTTGGCGATCTGTTGCAGCAGAACTACACCATCGTGCCGGGCGTGCAAGGCAATATTTCCTTCTCCACCTCCGAGCCGGTGGACAGCAGCCAGGCCATGCCGATCCTGGAGACGCTGCTTTCATGGACGCATAACGCCTTGATCAAGACCGACGGCCGCTACGTCGTGATGCCGGAAAAGGATGCGGTGCAAGGCAATGTCGCGCCCAGCCTTGGTGCGGTTGCGCCTGCTGGCGGTTTGCAGGCACGCCTGTTTCCGCTGCATTACATCGCCGCCGACCAGATGCAGAAGCTGCTGAAGCCATTCGCGCGCGCCGATTCGATCTTGCTGGTCGACAATGCACGCAACGTCATCGTGGTGGCGGGTACACCCGATGAGCTTGCCAATTACGATCGCACCGTTCGCACGTTCGATGTGGATTGGCTGCGTGGCATGTCGGTGGGCGTGTTCAATCTGCAGCACGCCACGGTCGATGATCTGATGCCGCAGCTCGACACCATGTTCGGAACCAAGGGCGATACGCCGCTGGCCGGCATGCTGCGCTTCATTCCGATCAAGCGCACTAACGCGCTGGTGGTAATCAGCACGCAGCCTAACTATCTCAACGAGGTCGGCGACTGGATCGCCAAGATCGATCTGGGCGGTGGCAACGAGCCGCAGCTTTACGTTTACGACGTGCGCAATATCGGCGCATCCGATCTCGCGCATTATCTGGCGCAGATCTACACGGATAACGCCGGCGGTGGCGGCAGCGACCGTGGCGGCAGCGTTGCGCCGGGTGCAGGCGGCGCGACCACGCTGGGCGTTGGCAACAACGCCAGCGGTTCGGCCAGCGGCATGGGCAGCACGGCAGGCAGCTTCGGCAGTTCCACCACGGGCGGCCTTTCCAGCGGCGTAGGCAGCTCCAGCGGTATTGGTGGCAGCTCCAGTGGTTTCGGCGGTAGCTCTACGGGTATCGGCAGCAGTTCCAGTGGTATCGGTAGCAGCTCCGGTGGCATCGGTGGCAGCACCGGTGTCAATGGCGTGGGGATGAACGGCGGCCTGTCCAGCAATGCGAATCAGGAGCAAGGCTACAGCTCCAAAGACGGCAGCATCCGCATCAGTTCCGTGGATGCCAATAACCAGTTGCTGGTGCGTGCGCGTCCGGCACAGTGGGAAGAGATTCTTGGCGCCATCAAGCAGCTCGACGTGCCTCCTTTGCAGGTGCAGATCGAGACACGCGTGTTCGAGGTGGATCTGACGGGCGACCTTGAGTTTGGCGTGCAGTGGTATCTGCAAGGGTTAGCCGGTGGTTCGACTAATTCCGATGGCGGCTTCACGCCAGGCAATCCGGAAGCGCATCGCATGATCGGCTTGGGCGGCGGCATAGGCGCGAACAGCAATTCAACCACTTCCTATGGCGGGCAGCCGTTCTTCTATTCGTTCCTGAGTTCGAACGGAAAATTCCAAGTAGCCCTGAACGCGCTGGAAAGCAGCACCAATACCAAGACGTTGTCGGCGCCTTCGCTGGTCGTGCTCAACAATCAGGTGGCGCATATCCAGGTGGGCGATCAAATCCCAGTCAACCAGACCTATTACACCGGGCTGGGAACCACCTCCACGGCAACGACGGTGGGCCAGGTGGAATACATTCCCACCGGCATTATTCTCGACGTGCAGCCGCGCGTGAATCCGGGTGGGCTGATCTATCTCAATATCGATCAGCAAGTCAGCAGTACCTCTGGTGCCGCCAACAGCCAGGGCAACTTCACGATCCAACAGCGCCAGGTCGCCACCCAGCTTGGCGTGCAGAATGGCCAGACCGTGCTGCTTGGCGGCTTGATCCAGCAGACAAACGCGGATAACGGTCAGGGCGTGCCGTTCTTGAGCGATATTCCCGTCTTGGGCAAGCTGTTCGGCTCAACGGGCAAGACCAAGAGTCGCACCGAACTGATCGTGCTGATTACGCCGCGTGTGATTACCAATAGCGAAGACGCCAAGCAAATTACGGACGACTACCAGAACGGGTTCGAATCGCTGGCACCCCTGCGTAATCATCCTGCATCGGCGGCCGGATCGCAGAGTACAACCGCGGCATCCCTGCTCAAGCAGTAATCCTTTGGCCATGCATGCCTTTCGTTGAGGCATGCATGGCGCCGGTGGGCGGCTTTGCGCTCGCCCACTATCATCGTGTGCATGAATGTGCCGATGTTTCCGATTACTCCGTTGTTGCCCGATATCCGTGCCTCGCTGGCCTCGCGGCCGCGCCTGGTGCTTGAGGCGCCGCCCGGAGCCGGCAAGACCACCCAGGTGCCGCTCGCTTTGCGAGACGAAGCATGGCTAAGTGGCAAGAAGATCGTGATGCTCGAGCCACGTCGTATCGCGGCGCGCGCAGCAGCGCAATTCATGTCGCAACAGTTGGGTGAAGCGGTCGGGCAGAGTGTCGGTTATCGCATTCGCTTCGAGTCGAAAATCAGCGCGGCGACGCGCATCGAAGTCGTTACCGAAGGCATCCTCACGCGCCTGATCCAGGACGACCCCGAGCTTTCGGGCATCGGCGCCATTCTCTTCGACGAATTCCACGAACGACATATGGCCGGCGATCTCGGTGCGGCGTTGGCGTTGGATATACAAACGAACCTACGCCCCGATCTGCGCATCCTGGTGATGTCCGCCACGCTCGATGGCGAGCGCATCGCACAGTGGCTCGACGCGCCGCGCATCAGCAGCCCGGGTCGCAGTTTTCCCGTGCGCATCGATTATCCGCCGGCACGCACGCAAGAAAGCGTCGAGCATCATTTGGCGCGTGTGACCCGTCAGGCGCTCGATGAAAGTACGGGCGACGTGTTGGCGTTCCTGCCTGGACGACGTGAGATCGCACGCGTGCAAAGCATGCTTGCGCAGACGCTGCAGCGCGATGACGTGGAAACTGTCGCCCTGCACGGTGAGCTGTCGCTCGCCGAGCAGCAGTTGGCACTAGCGCCAGCAGAAGCGGGCACGCGACGCATCGTGTTGGCAACCAATGTCGCCGAATCCAGCGTCACGCTGCCCGGCATTCGCGTGGTGATCGACACAGGCCTGGCGCGTGAGCCGCGCTTCGATCCCAACTCCGGTTTCACTCGTCTGGAAACCGTGACGATTTCGCAGGCATCGGCCGACCAGCGCGCAGGCCGCGCGGGGCGCGTGGCGGAAGGCACGGCGTACCGGCTCTGGCCGCAAAGCCGTCGATTGGATCCAGCGCGCACCGCGGAAATCACACAGGCCGAATTGTCGGGGCTCGCACTGGAACTAGCGGCGTGGGGCAGCGTCGAACTGCCGTGGCTCGATCCGCCGCCAAGCGGCGCGCTGGCGCAAGCGCGCGAGTTGCTGACTCGGCTCGGCGCCATCGATGCGCAGCAACGCATAACACCGCTCGGCCGCCGCATGCTTGAACTCGGCGCGACACCGCGCCTTGGCGCCGCAGCATTGCGCGCGCCTGAAACCTTGCACGCGCTTATTGCCGATCTACTTGCTTTGATGGAAGCGCGCTCCCCGTTGCGTGGAGAACAATCACGCAGCGACGATTTCCGCATACGCGTCGCCGCACTACACGCGTGGCGCGACCGACGCAGCGCGACAGGACACAACAGTGGCGCCGATGCGGGCGCGCTTGCCGCAATCGAGCAGGCAAGCAAGGGCTGGCGTCGGCGTCTGGATGTGCGAAGCGCGGCGAGCGGCGTGCCGCACAGTCATGCGGTCGGCGATTTGCTGCTGCACGCGTTCCCCGATCGCATCGCGCGCCAGGACGAAAATAATCCCTTGCGCTACACCCTAGCCAATGGACGTGGTGCGCGTTTGCACGAGCAGACCGCGCTGATGGGAGAGCCGTGGCTGGTGGTGTTGGACTTGCGCTATGAAACGCGCGACAGCCTCATTCTGGCCGCCGCGCCGTTCGATCCACGCGTGCTGGAGAACGACTACCCCGAGCAATTCCAGCGCATCCGTAACGTGCGATGGAACGAGGAGCGCGCCGCCGTCGAAGCGTTCGAAGAACGACGTTTTGCAGCGATTGTGCTCGAACGACGCAGCGTCCCTGTGCAAGCGGAAGATGCCGTGCCGGCCTTACTGTCTGCCATCCGCAACCGTGGCCTGGATGCATTGCCCTGGAGCGAATCGGCACGACGCCTGCGGCTGCGCATGCAATCGCTCGGCGAGTGGATGCCGGACCTTGGCTTGCCGGATGTGTCCGATGCACGTCTGCTCGATACCTTGGAGAGTTGGTTGGCGCCTTATCTGCAAGGCAAGCGCAAACTCGATGCGTTATCGCCTGACGATCTTTCGCAAGCGCTCGCTACGCGGTTCGACTACGAACAACGCAAGCAGCTCGACGCACACGTGCCCGACAGCTTGACGGTGCCCAGTGGCCAAGTGCGAAGACTCGAATACAGCCCCGGCGAGCCGCCCGTGCTGGCGGTGAAACTGCAAGAACTATTCGGTCTTGCCGATACACCGCGCGTAGCAGGCGGCCGCGTTCCGGTCACGCTGCATTTGTTGTCGCCCGCCGGGCGCCCGATCCAGGTAACGCAAGATTTGAAAGGCTTCTGGGAGCGCACGTATCCCGAAGTGAAGAAGGAACTGAAGGGCCGCTATCCCAAACACCCGTGGCCCGATGATCCGTGGACGGCAACGCCAACGCATCGTGCCAAACCACGCGGCACATGATCCTCTGTCGCTTACGTTGTCGCCGCAACGTGTCCTGTTGGTAAAGGCATGCACCCAATACCCACCAGCGTTGTGCGCACTGCATCTTCGATCGGGGTGTAAGGACGGTGACCGAGGAACGCAACGAGCTTGCTGTCATCCAGTTGAGCCGGTGATTTCCACAGATAACGCATCTTGCGCATTTCGCGCAGCGTTTCCACGAACGGCGAGAGAAAAGCCGTCATCCACCATGGAAAGCGCCGCAATGCGATACGCGGATTGTTTGCAGCATGGCGTACCGCCTCGACCATCCCGTGGCCGTCCAGCCAGTAACCGCCGAAGTTGAAGGCGTCGAAATCGGCCAGGTCGTGTTCGCGATCGAGCAGAAGCGCCATCGCTTCGCCGACATCCGGCAGATAGGCCCACGCGTGACCGATATCGTAGTCGCCGGGATAGCGCAACACGTTCACCGGCTTGTTCGGTTGCACCAGCCCTTGCGAGAACCACGCGTTGCCAGCGCGCGGCCCGATGAAATCGCCGCAACGTAGAATCAATGTACGCACGCCGAAATGTTTTGCGGAAGCGAGGCGGCGTTCCATCTCCGTGCGGATTTCGCCTTTGCGTGTGATGGGGTGTTGGGGCGAGTCCTCGCGCAGTAGCGGAAATGCGTCCGGCCCGAAGTTGTAGATCGTGCCGGGCAAAACGATGCGCGCGTGCTCTACCTTGGCCGCTTCGATCGTGTTGTCCAACATCGGCAATACAACCTTGTCCCAGCCTCGATAGCCGGGCGGATTGACGGCATGCACGATGACTTGCACGCCCTTGGCCGCGCCAAGCACATCGGCAGCATGCATGGCATCGCCCTTGATCCAGATGACGCCCTGGGCGTCGCGCTCCGCAGGTGGCGTGCGCACCAGGGCGCGTACCTGCCAGCCGTGACGTTTCAATGCCAGGCACGCCTCGCGGCCGATGCCGCCGTTGGCGCCAATCACCAATGCCACCTTCGATGTGTTCATGACGTTGCTCTGCGTTGGGTTGAACAAAGTCTGGGCGCCGCGTTGATAAAAGAAAATTGCCTAATAATGTTGATTTGATATACAAATATGTATGGCCAAGACAGAGCCCAACTGGGAGTTATATCGATCCTTCCTCGCGGTTATGCGCGAGGGAAGCCTCTCCGGCGCGGCTCGTATGCTGGGCATGACTCAACCCAGTCTGGGGCGGCACGTGCGCGAGCTGGAGGAAACACTGGGCGTACCGCTGTTTGCCCGTTCGCCGCAGGGTTTGTCGCCTACCGACGTGGCACATGAGTTGGTGCCGCATGCGCAAGCAATGGCTTCGGCATCGTCGGCTTTGCACCGTGCGGCGACGACGCGAAAGGGCGTGATCGCCGGCGTGGTGCGCATTACCGCCAGCGAAGTCATTGGCGCTGAAGTATTGCCGCCGATTCTCGCTGCATTCCGGCAACAGCATCCGGGCATCGTGATCGAGCTGTCGTTATCCAACCAGGCCGAAGATCTGCTGCGACGCGATGCCGATATCGCCATCCGCATGGTCCGGCCTACGCAAGATGCGCTAGTGGCGCGACATGTGGGCAAGATCACGCTGGGCTTCTTTGCACATAAGCGGTATCTCGAATCGAACGGGAGGCCGAGAACGATAGCGGATCTCGCCGGGCATGCTTTGATCGGTTTCGACCATGAAACGGCTTACATTCGCAGCATGCGTCCGGCCGACATGCCCTACACGCGAGAACACTTCGCGCTGCGCACGGATAGCGATCTCGCCGCACTGGCTGCCATCCGCGCTGGTTATGGCATTGGCATCTGTCAGGTGGGGCTTGGGCGTCGTGATCCGATGCTGGTACATCTGTTTGGCGATAGCTTTGCATTACAGATGGATGCGTGGGTAGTCATGCACGAAGACTTGCGCCGAAGCGTGCGCACGCGTGCGTTGTACGACCACCTTGCTGCGGCAATGGGTGATTACGCGCAGCTTCCTGTTAGCAGAGTGCGCGTGCGAAAGCGGTGAGAAGAAAGGCGGTTCACACTTGTGCCTTGAAGGTCTTCCCGAGCGTCTCACCTCGGCCGACATAGTGCCGAAACACGTAGAACAGCGGCGAATAGCGGGTCGGATCGATATGTTGCGTACCAGGCACAACGATGTCGGCATGTGCATGCACGTGCAGCACTTCCAGCTCGATGATGGCGAAACCACCCGCGTTGCCGCGCCAGTCATCCAAGGGACGATCCGCGTGATGGGTCACGCGCGACTCAAGCTGCAGTGGACATTCGGCAATGCGCGGCGCGGCCACCTTGATGGAAGGAAGCGCGTGAAAGCCCGCTAGTGTGAACTTGTCGGCTTCGTGACGATAGCCAGCTTCATGCTTCCACGTCGGCACCGGATCGCGACCGCTGGTGGGCGCGATGCGTTCTACCGCCGCATGCATCGAATCAGCTGCGAGATTCAGCACGCATTCCCGCTCGCGCAGGAGGTTGACCAATCCCTGTCCGCCACCACTAAGGCCAATGACGACGCGGTCGGCCAAGGCCCAGGCCGAAGACATCGGCGTGATATTGGCGGAGCCATCTTCGTTGCGTGTGGTGATCAGCACCACCGGCGTCCCGAAATACAGGATCGGCGGGTGGATGGTGAGTGTGTCGGGTGCGTGTCGAATGTTCATGCCGCCAGTGTGGCGATGCGGTCGGGGGCGATGCTTCGCCGGACAACGAAGCGTTTGGACTCCAATCACCATTAGACTGCGCGCATGACCGACGTAAGCCCGCTCAGTCGCTACCAACTTGCCGAGCTAGGCGCGTTGCTGGCGGAACCAGCTCGAGCCGCGATCCTGCTTGCGTTGATGGATGGCACCACGCGTCCTGCAGGGGAGCTGGCGCGCATCGCGGGCGTCGGTGCGGCGACCGCCAGTGCACACCTCAAGCGTTTGCTCGATGGCGGTTTGCTTGGTGTGCACGAGCAGGGTCGACACCGTTATTTTCGCTTGGCCAATGACGATGTGGCAGCGTGGCTCGAAGCGATGGCGTTGCCGCACGCAGCTCGCACGACACCTGCTGCGGCCGCGCGCGATCCGGCGTTACGTCGCGCACGCACGTGCTATCGACACCTTGCGGGGCAACTGGGTGTCGCGCTGTGTGAAGCATGGCTGGAACGTGGTTGGCTGCAGACAGAGAGTGACGGCATGTGCCTGCTTCCGGCCGCCACTGATGCGTTGGTACAGGCGGGCTGGCAAGCCATCCCCGCACAGCAGCTTCTGCGGTTGCGCGGCCGTGGTTGTTTGGATTGGACCGAGCGCCGCTTGCATCTCGGTGGTCCGCTGGGTGTTGCGATTACCGGCGCCATGATCGACGCGGGATGGTTGCGTCGTGCGCATCGCAATCGCGCGTTGTTGCCCACGCCAGATGGATTGCGTTGCCTCGCCAAGCTTGGTGTGCGACTGGATAACTGAAGCGCACGCCTACTGCGTCAGCATTCATTCATTCTTTTTTCGCGCATTGCGTCGTTGCGCGAGCGAACGTATGAAAGATTGGATCGTGCGAATGCGAACTGGGTGTGTAGGCGTTATGACAGCTTTCGGAATCAATACTTGCACGGAGCTTGCGAATTCGAATTTTTCAGTGATGAACGTCAATGCGAGATGCCCCGACGTCCGAAATTATCTGCGTGATTATCTTCTTCACGTTCACGCATCGGCGACGCAATAACCAGCGAAAAATGCGACATTTCACGTTGCCACGACAAGCGGATTCACGCACACGTTTCTATGCTATCGATAACATTTGTCACGCGCGTTCATTGCAATAAGCCATTAATTTTTGTGAATGCATGAACTGAAATGTTGTCGATTTCGTCGTCATTAGTTTCTGCGATTCGGTTCTAAGTTTTCAGCTTGACGCAGGTTTGTTCGACGGATAGTTTCGAATGCACTCGTCGTAGGGAGCAGACGACGAATGATTCCACGACGCCAATGTTGATGTAGGTAATACGCGTCGTTCGAGTGTTGAGTCGGCACTGCCTGCAATAGGAACGCAGGGGGAGCAGCAGCACGCCGAGACTCGGGGAATCGCTGGGAAACCGATCGAAACAACGGCGTCGTGCGCGAGCGCGACATAACTGTCATGAGGTACGTGCGACCTCATCGGGGTCGTTCGTCCTTAATTCCTGGGGATTAGAAATGCCGAGCAATTTTCGTATCAAAACGTTGATTGTCGCTCTTGGTCTTACCGCGCTGGGCTCCACGTGTGTCGTGGCACAGCCGGTTGCCGATAGTGCAGGGGCGACTACTGCCGCCGCGTCCACGCTGGTATCCATCCACCCTGCGGTCAGCCTGCGACAGGGCGACAAAGTCGTGGGGCTTCTGACCAGTACTCAACCACTGCACATCGTCGTCACGCTGAAATTGCGTAACGAGCAGCAGCTCGATCAATACATCGCCAAGCCGGGCTTCAAGCCGCTGACGTCGGCGCAGTTCAATGCGCAGTACGCGCCGTCTGCACAACAAGCGCAGGCTGTCGCCGACTATCTGACCAAGGCCGGTTTCACCAATGTGCAGATCGCACCGAACAATGGACTGGTGCAGGCTGATGGCCGTGCCGACACCGCGCAGGCAGCATTCAGCACCACGTTCGTGCACGTGAAGACGCACGACGGCCGCGATGCCTATGCCAATAGTAGCGATGTGCGCATTCCTGCGAATTTGAAGGGAACGGTGAACGCCGTGCTAGGTGTGCAGAACGTACACACGTCGCATGTGTTCGCGCGGTATGCCGATCCGATTGCAGTACACGCCAACGCGACGCATCCCGAAGCGAGCGGTTCGGCCGTGGGACACAATCCGACCGACTTCAAATCGATTTACAACGTAGGTAGTCTGCCGAATGTCACTTCGGTGGCGATCGGTTCGGTTTCGGAAGGTTCGTTGACCAACGTCAAGAGCGACATAAAGTCCTACCTCTCGGCCAGTGGTCTGCCGAGCGTCACGATCAACGTGAAGGGCAGCACTTCAGGTAGCGATACCAGTGGCGATGGCGAGTGGGACTTGGACAGTCAGGACATCATCGCGCTTACCGGTGTGACGTCGTATACCTTCTACAACGCCGCTTCGCTCGATGACTCCGATCTGCAAACCGATTATGCGCAGGTCGTGTCGGACAATACGCTCAAGGCGATCGACGTTTCACTTGGCGAATGCGAAACCGATTCACAGTCGGACGGGTCGGCTGCCTCGAACGACACCACCTTCAAGCAAGCGGTGGCGCAGGGTCAGACGTTCTTCGTGTCGGCAGGCGACTCCGGCGCAGACGAATGCGGTAACGGTGGCGTGACGCCAAGCTGGCCGGCAAGTTCGGCCTATGTGACCGCCGTCGGCGGCACCGAGGTCTACACCAGCGGCACCACGACCTGGTCCAGTGAAACCGTGTGGAACAACCTCAGCGAGAACGAAGGCGCTACCGGTGGCAGCCCCAGCACGTTCGAGCCGATCCCGAGCTGGCAGCAAGGCGTAACGGGCATCACCAACCAGACGTATCGCGGCGTGCCGGATATTGCTTTCGATGCGAGCCCCGATAGCGGTGCGTTGGTGACGGTTGATGGCGAAGCCAATCAGCAGATTGGCGGCACCAGCCTCGCCGCTCCGTTGGCCGTGGGCACGTGGGCGCACGTACTGCAGGCCAATGGCACAAGCCTAGGCTTCGCCGCGCCTGTCATCTACAAAGTGGCCCAGTCTTCGTCGGCTAACTACGCTGCCGCGTTTCATGACGTGACGTCAGGCAACAACAGTGGCGAAACCGCGGGTACCGGTTGGGACTACACCACTGGCTGGGGCAGCGCGAACATCAGCGAGCTGGCTAGCCTGGCTGGTAGCGGCAGCTCTTCGGGCGGTAATCCGGTTGCCAACTTCACCGATTCGGTAAGTGGTTTGACGGTGAGCTTCACCAACACCTCCACTGATACAGGCGGCACCATCACGTCGTATGTGTGGAACTTCGGTGATGGCAGCACGTCCACCTCGGCCAGCCCGAGCCACACCTACACGGCTGCAGGTACGTACACCGTATCGCTGGAAGTGACCGACAGCACCGGTGCCACCAACACCAAGAGCGGTTCGGTGACGGTGTCATCGGGCGCTAGCGGCAAGCCGGTAGCGAGCTTTACCGATAGCGTAAACGGCCTGGCGGTTGCCTTCACCAACACCTCCACCGATACGGGCGGCACCATCAGTTCGTACGCCTGGAACTTCGGCGATGGAAGCACTTCAACCTCTGCCAGCCCAAGCCATACCTACACGGCCGCAGGTACGTACACCGTGTCGTTGACGGTGACCGACAACACCGGTGCCAGCAACAACACCAGCCAGTCGGTGACGGTGGCCAGCAGCGGTGGCGGTTCGGGTGTGTTCTCCAACAACACGCCGGTGGTGATCAACGACAATGCCACGATCACCAGCAGCATCGCCGTATCGGGCGAGGCGGGCAATGCGCCGTCGAACCTGAAGGTGCACGTCAACATCACCCACAATTGGTCGGGTGACCTGGAAATCGTGCTGTTCGCGCCGAATGGTGATTACGCGATCTTGCAAGAGCCGAACTACGAGAACAACGGCAACATCAACAAGACCTATACCGTTAATGCCTCGTCCGTGAAGGGTAACGGCAACTGGAAGTTGGAAGTGATCGACAACGATCCAGAGTACTACGGTGATTACGGCAGCTTGAACAACTGGAGCCTGACCTTCTGAGTGCATGTGGCGCGCAGGGACGCGCGTCGTTAGAAGGCAATGCACAGCCCGATCGATATCGATCGGGCTGAGTCGCTCAGGGAAAAGTGTTTACTTCTTGGGCGCGACGCCCTGGGACAGCAACGCCACGGCATGCCGTGCGATATCTGCAGGGCCGAGCTTCTCCCGTAGCGGATCGTTGCGCCACGACTGGGATGCGATGAGCGGCACAATCGTCAGGCCGAAAATCGAGATGAACAGCAAGCTAGGTTCGAAGTTGGGATTGAGCTTGCCCTCGGCTTGCCAATGCGTAATGCAATCGATCGCAGATTGCTGATGCAGTTGGCCGTAGCGCTTCACGATACGTTGCCGCAGCATGCCGTTGTCACTGAATACTTCCCGCATCCATAGCGCAGGAAACCATGGGTGTTCGGTGGCGGTGCGCATAAGTCGCTCCGCCAATTGTGTGATCACGGTGACGGGGTCACCCGCGTTCATGTCGAACACTTTGCCAATGGCGAGGCGGCGGGGCTGGATGCGTTCGTCTATCAAGACATCCAGCAGTTGATCGCGCGTCTTGAAGTAGTAGTGCAGCATCGCCGGCGTGACACCTGCCTCGCGCGCAATGGCGGAGAGTGGAGTGTCGGCGATGCCTCGCTGGGCAAACAGAACTAGTGCTGTATCCAGCAGGCGGTTGCGTTGCTCCGGGCCGGTGGCTGCGCCGGATGGCCGCCCGGGCCGACGCGGCGTTGCTGCGCGTCGAGACGTGGTTTTCCGCTTGGTTGTGGGCGGTTTGTCGGTATTGCGCGCCACCATCTTGATCTGACCATTGACTGTACTGGGCGGTACAATTTATATTAACCAAATAGTTAATTAATTTCAATTGGTCCGTATTTATGAGCGCCGACAATTCCATACGCGTCGAAGCCCCGCTTGGGGTAGTGGAGCCGTCGCGCGAACAAGTGCGCGAACATCCGCCGATCAAGCTGCTGTTCTCCGCGCTGATGCTGGTGATGTTGTTGGCGGCGCTGGACCAGACCATCGTCTCTACCGCGTTGCCGACGATCGTGGGCGAGCTGGGCGGCTTGGAAAGCTTGTCGTGGGTGGTGACGGCCTATCTGCTCACCTCGACGATCGTGGTGCCGCTGTACGGAAAATTCGGCGATCTCTTCGGCAGGAAAATCGTGCTGCAAGCGGCGATCGTCTTGTTCCTGATCGGCTCGATCTTATGCGGCATGGCGCAAAACATGACGCAGTTGATCCTGATGCGCGCACTGCAAGGTCTGGGTGGCGGTGGTTTGCTGGTGGTGACCATGGCGTCGGTCGGCGATGTGATCCCGCCGTCTGAGCGTGGCCGATACCAGGGCATTTTCGGCGGCATCTTTGGATTGGCCACCGTCATTGGGCCGCTGATCGGCGGTTTTCTGGTCGAGCACCTTTCGTGGCGCTGGATCTTCTACATCAATCTGCCTCTGGGCATTCTTGCGTTGCTGGTGATTGGTGCGGTGTTCAAACCGCATGCCGCCCAAGTGAAGCACCAGATCGATTACATGGGCGCCGGCTTTCTGGCGACCGCGCTTACGTGCCTCATCTTGTTCACCTCGCAGGGTGGCGTGGTGCTGCCGTGGGATTCGGGGCAGTTGTGGGTTACGTTGATATTCGGACTTATCGCGTTGGGTGGCTTTATCTACGAAGAGCGCCACGCCGCCGAGCCGATCATGCCGCTGCATCTGTTCAAGGATCGCACCTTTCTGCTGTGCTGCCTGATCGGCTTCATCATCGGCACGTCGTTGTTCGGCTCGATGACTTTTCTGCCGCTGTATTTGCAGGTGGTCAAGAACTCCACGCCATCCGAGGCCGGCATGCAGCTGTTACCGATGATGTGCGGCCTCATGCTTACGTCGATCGTGAGTGGGCGGATGATCAGCAAAATCGGCAAATATCGCATCTTTCCGATTGCGGGCACGCTGGTGGCGTGTGTTGCCATGTCGATGCTTGCCACACTCGGTAACGATACGCCGGTTGGCTATCTCTATCTGTATATCTGCTTGCTCGGTATGGGCCTCGGCATGGTGATGCAGGTCTTGATACTGGCGGTGCAGAACAGCGTGGAGTTCAAGCATTTGGGCGTGGCGACATCGGGGGCGACGCTGTTTCGCTCGATCGGTGGTTCGATTGGTGTGGCGGCTTTCGGGGCGCTGTTCACCAACGGACTTCATGCGCGGCTGGCGAACACCATTCCGCATGACGCCGTGTTGCCGCATTCGATGGGGCCACAAAGCGTGCATCAATTGCCCGATCCGATACGCGGCATCTATCTGCACGCATTCGGTGGCGCGCTGCACGCGGTTTACCTGATCGCAGCGTGCGTGATCATGCTGGCCTTTGTGCTGGCGTGGTTGCTGGAAGATGTGCCGTTGCGGAAACGGCACTGATTGCACCCAGCTCAGCTATCGAGGCAAATGCCCGATCACCACTGCGTGCGGTTGGGCAGCAGACCTTTTAGTTCCGCATCGGTGAGATTGCGCCATTGCCCCGGCTTCAGATGGCCGAGTTTGACGTTGATAACGCGCACCCTGCGCAGCTGTGTTACGCGGTACCCGAATTCTGCGGCCATCAGGCGAATCTGCCGATTCAGGCCCTGGGTCAGCACGATGCCGAAGCCGAATTTGGCGATCTTGCGCGTGCGGCACGGCTTGGTCATCTGGCCGTGGATGCGCACGCCTTTCGTCATGCCGATCAGAAATTCATCGGTGACGGGCTTGTTCACCGCCACCAGGTATTCCTTCTCGTGGTTGTTCTCCGCGCGCAGGATCTCGTTGACGATATCCCCGTTGCTGGTCAGCAGGATCAAGCCTTCGGAGTCCTTGTCCAACCTTCCGATCGGGAAGATGCGCTCCTTGTGATCGACGAAATCGATGATGTTGCCGCTCACGCTTTGATCGGTGGTACAGGTGATGCCGGGAGGCTTATTCAGCGCGATATAGACCGCACGCTTCGCTGCGGGCGTGCTGGCGAGTATGCGTGCGCGGACGATTTCGCCATCGACGCGCACTTCATCGCCTTCCAGCGCTTTCGCGCCAGTGCTTACCACCTCACCATTGATGGTGACGCGGCCGGCCAGCAGCAGCTCATCCGCCTCACGGCGTGAGCACAAGCCCGCTTCGCTGATGTATTTGTTGACGCGCATAAGCGTGCTTAGGCTTGACCGCTATTGGGACGCAACAACGCGGACATCACGAACGCAGACCAACGCCGCGCTTAAGCAGATTCAGCGCGAGCCACGATAGCCCGATCACGAACGCCATCATCACCGCAAAGGCGACGCCAATCTGTACGTCACTGATACCAAGCACGCCGAAGCGGAATGCATTAACCATGTACAGGATAGGGTTGACGCGCGACAGCGCCTGCCATGGTTCGCCCAGCATGCTTACCGAGTAGAACACGCCACCGAGGTAGGTGAGTGGCGTGAGCACGAAGGTCGGCACCAGCGCGATATCGTCGAACTTTTTCGCGTAGACAGCGTTAACGAAGCCGGCTAGCGAAAAGATAGTTGCTCCGAAGAGTACCGACAGCAGCGTGATCAGCGGATGCGCGACGTGCAGCGACGTAAAGCCAAGCGCAATCAGCAGCACGAGCAAGCCGACCACCAGGCCGCGCGCGACCGCACCGGTGACATAGCCAAGCAGGATCACCCAATTCGACATCGGCGATACCAGCATCTCTTCCACCGAGCGCTGGAACTTCGCGCCGAAGAACGAACTGGAGATGTTGCCGTAACTGTTGGTGATGATGCTCATCATCACCAGGCCGGGCACGATGTATTGCATATAGCTGAAGCCGCCTTGGATGGTGCCAATGCGACTGCCGATCAGCTTGCCGAAGATCACGAAATAAAGCGTCATCGTGATCGCGGGCGGAATCAGCGTCTGCGTCCAGATGCGCATGATGCGTACGATTTCGCGCCGGACGATGGTGCGTAGCGCGACGAGGTTGCCGGCCATGTTGCTCATGCCACTTTCTCCTTGCCTGCTTCCTGTCGGCCGTTTTCCACCAGGCGCACGAACAATTCTTCAAGGCGGTTGGTTTTGTTGCGCATCGAGGTCACGGTGATGCCATGTGCGCTGAAAGTTTCGAACAACGCATTGAGCGCCTGCGTGCGCGGCATTTCCGCTTCCAGCGTGTGGTCATCGACGCGGCGGAAAACAATGCCGGGCAGGGACGGCAGCTGGTTTGGCAGATCGTCCACGTCGAACACAAAGGTTTCGACGTCAAGCTTGGAGAGCAGCTGCTTCATCGTAGTGTTCTCCACGATGGTGCCGTGGTCGATGATCGCGATATTGCGGCACAATTGTTCGGCTTCTTCCAGATAATGCGTGGTGAGGATCACCGTGGTGCCGGCAGCATTGATGCCGCTGATGAAGTGCCACATCGAGCGACGGATCTCGATATCCACGCCCGCGGTTGGCTCGTCGAGAATCAACAGGCGCGGCTCGTTCATCATCGCGCGGGCGATCATCAAGCGACGCTTCATACCACCGGAAAGCATGCGCGCCTGGTCTTGCGCCTTATCCCACAGGCGCAGCTCCTTGAGGTACTTCTCGGCGCGCTCGGCGGCGATCTTGCGCGGGATGCCGTAGAAACCGGCCTCGTTCACGCAAATATCGAACGGCTTTTCGAACTGATTGAAATTGATCTCCTGCGGAACCAGGCCGATCAACTTCATCGCTTCATTGCGCTGCTTATTGACGGAAACGCCGAAGATCTGCGCATCGCCACTGGTGGAATTCACCAGCGAAGAAAGGATGCCGATCAAGGTGGATTTGCCGGCACCGTTAGGGCCGAGCAGGGCAAAGAAATCGCCAGGTTGCACCGTAAGGCTGATGCCTTTGAGCGCCTGGACGCCGTTGCCATAGGTTTTGCGCAGGTTATCGACGACAAGCGCGGGAATAGGGGACATGGGCTGCACCATAGGGGCTAGCCCTCTATTATAGCGGGCCTTGTCCCGTCGACCGGTTCCGCCGGGCGCACTCACTGTTTCCCGGATACCCGCATGGCCGACCACTTCACCCTACGCCTCGTCGACAGCCGTATGTTGGCTCCCACGGTGCGGCATCTGGTTTTCGAGCGCGTCGACGGGCAGCCATTGGCCTTCATTCCGGGCCAGTTCGTGCAGATCCACTTCCATTACGACGACGGTACGGCCACCAAGCGCAGCTATTCGGTGGCAACGGTCGGCGACGGCCACTCGTCGGTGCAGCACATCGAAATTGCCGTGAGCTACGTCGATGGCGGTGCCGCCACCAGGCTGCTGAGCGGCCTGGAGCTTGGCGGAACGATCGAGGCGAGCGGCCCGTATGGGCGTTTCTGCCTGCAGGATGCCGACAAGCATCCGCGTTATCTGCTGCTGGCCACGGGCACCGGCGTGACGCCGTATCGCGCCATGCTGCCGCAATTTGCGAAGCTGTTGGCGCAGGGCCAGCGCGAGGTTGTGCTGCTGTATGGCGCGCGCAGCGAAGTCGAATTGCTCTACGGCGAGGAGTTCGAGGCGTTTGCACAGACCCACCCGGGATTCACCTTCCATGGCTGCCTGAGCCGCCAACCGCGCGCCGTGCCGCGTCCCGGCGATCGCCCAGGCCATGTGCAAAACGTGCTGGCTGAGCTGGCGCCTGCCGCGGAACGCGATATCGCGTACCTCTGCGGCAATCCCAACATGGTGGATGCGGCGTTCAATGCGTTGAAGGAATCTGGCCTGCCGGTGCCGCAAATCCGTCGCGAGAAATACATTTCCTCGCGTTGATGGCAACGCGGCACTCAAGAACGCCAAAATTTCGCCGATAGTTTCGCTTGGGGTCGATGCGGTTGCGCTTCGGATCAAAGCGCTACATCGCCATGTCTCACGGTTTGGAATTGTCTTCCGACCAGTCATTGGCATTTGTTTGGGCTTGATGGCGTGCGGCCGAGTTATCAGCTACTTGCACTCCGGTTTGTGTGCCATGAAGGCAGGTTAGTGCTGTAACCGCATGTAAAGAAAAGAATTAAAAAATCAGTCAAGTCATTTTTTTAGCGGCACGCAGATTTTTTGACGCTCGAATCACATCATTTATGTGATGTAGTTCTCAATTACGCACACAGCTTCGGTGAACGCTCTCAAGGCGAGAGCGTCACAGCCGATGTGGCCTTCAAGCACCCGTGATCCGCGAGTGCTGATGGAGGGCAGCACTATGCGTGGTCCGCGGTGGTTAGTTTTGAGTGGTTGCTTCTTGGTCATGGTCGCGGGGTCGTCGACCGTGAAGGCAGCGAGCGTCGAAAAAAGCGCTGGAAAGGCTGTAGGCGGAACCATTTCGTTCGTTGGCGCGCTTGTCGAGCCGACCTGCAATATTTCCGCGGTACCGGATTTGGTGGGTACGGACACTCGTGCCGCCAGCACGCAACAGCTGTATCGGCGAACCTGTTCCGGCACGACCCCGACACCGGTCAATGCATCGCAGGTTTACAGCACCAGCGTTGTGCACCTTTCCGGTTCTGAGTCCGATCAAGTGCTCAGGTACTTTGCTGGTTATGTTCGTGCTGGTCAGTCCAGTGGTGCCGATCCAGTACTGGTTACTCAGACTTATGATTGATGCCTGAAAGCTATCGGCAATTCAGTCGAATAACTTGAGCTATCGAGCACTCGAATACGTTGCGCGTTATGCGCAAGCGTCAGGCGACAACGAAACATCAGCAAGAATTTCTATACATCTCTTCGAACAGCAGGCAGCGATCGCTGTCCATCACTCGCACCATCAAGATCACGGATAGGCGATCGTGAACGTCACACTGGTGCTGACACTGCCGGCGGTCGCAGCTCCGCCAGAGGCGATGTATTGCGCGTAGTAGTTCAGAGTCGCACTTCCGCCGCTGACATTGAACACTGAAGAATTCTGCGCGGTTGCCTGTGCGCCAGTCAGTGTGATGGGCGAAAGCGCCGCCGCGCTGCCACCGGAACCGTTCAACAATTGCACCTCGACATTCTTGGCCGAGCCAGTATTGGTCAGATTGCCGGTGGTGGCATCAATGTTTCCAGCATAGAAATAGGTCGTGATCGAGCTCACGTTCGAGGGGCAGCCCGTTACCGCAATGTTGAAGCCGGTTCTGCCGCCCACTTGCCCGGTGGTCGATAACGACGAGGCCGGTACACCCGGTAGGGTTACAACGATGTTTTGGGAGCCGGTGGCGAGGGTGCAGCTAGGTGACGTCAAAGTTATTGGAGGGAGAATGAGATTCGCATTCAAACTCATGCTGTCGGCATACCCGTTACCGTTTCCTGGGATATACCACCAGAACGGAATCAGGTTGATAGAAGGGATGTTGCCAGGGGCGATTGGGCCGGTCTTGATCAGGGTCGCGGTGTAAGTGACCGTTACAGTACCGCTGCAATTGTTGCTGGCACATGTAATAGCTCCAGGGACATAACCCGGGTCGCTGTTGGGGCCATCCGTGTTGGGATCACCGCTGTTACTCGACGTTGGAACCTGACCGCTACCGCTATTGACCACTACAACAAGGCCGGATACGCCGGTCGCGAAAGTAATGCCTGGGCCGCTTGGGTTATTAGAGCTATCCAATGGGGCCAGGGAGTCGCCTGCTTGAATGGTTGCTGGCGTATTGTTCTTAGATACGGCGGTGCACTTGAAAGTCATAGTGGCTGAGCCGCTGGCTAGCTGACTTCCCACTGCCGTATTGGTCGGGATGGCTACGGTGGCGGGAAAGCTAAGCGTTGCCGATGAGCTTGTGCAACTGGTGGCAGCGGCGCGTGGCGCCCAGCCGATCGCGACGATCGCCAGCAACAGAAGGGCAACGAGTTGGATGCATCGTGGAGCATGGTTGAAGAAACGCTGCATCATGTACCACTCCTCGTGACCTGTGCGACTGCATCGGCACGCGTACAGGTTGCCTGAATCTCGTTATAGGCTTTCGCCTTCTTGCCCTTGGTCCGCGCGGCAACCTGATAGTCGAACGAGCACGATTGTGCAGCGCCATTGTCGTCCCAGCGCACGTTCAATCGGCCTGACTGGTTGACGCCGCGCACCAGGATCTGTCCGCCCTGGCCGACCACGCCCAGTGAGGTTCCCTTCTCATTGAAAACTTCCGCGCCGAACGGCAGCGGCTCACCGTTCTCCAAGGTGGCGTGCACGATGAGCGCACGGCCATTCTCGGTCTTGAATTTCAGCATGACCACCGCGCCCTCATACGGAGCCACCTGCGCGCTTGTCGCGTCAAGCTGCACGTCCAGCGGCAATCCCTTCGGATCGATCTGCACGGTATTGAGGTTGTAGGGAGTCAGGTAAGGCACCACGGCATAACCGAAGTGGTCGACGCGCGCGCCTGGCGCACTCTGCAGTTGCGCGCCCGCGGCACCTGGCACGTAGACGATGCCGATCGTATCGCCGGTGGGCTGGCCGAAGGTGACGCCACCAGGGTGTGCAACGATGACACCGGTCACGCCCGCGGATGTTTGCGAGTAACCGCTGCCATCGCCGTAGCTTGCGTTGAATACGGCGTAGGGACTGCGGTAACCCACATTCACGCTTCCCGAGTTGCCGCCACCGTCGCTGCTATGCGATCCCGTGGCGCTGTAATCGAACTGGTTGTCCGAACCGAGTGTACCGTTGACGATCGCCTGATCCTGCGAGCCGGCGATCTGGTCATGCGTGACATTGAGCATGAAGGTCGGCGCATGCGGGCTTTCGCCCAGCGGCAGGCTGAAGTTCAAAAAGTATTCGTTGTCGTAGCGACCGAGCGGAGTGACCGAACGCGTGGCAGAAATGCCGAAGTTCAGCCGATGGAAATGATTGTTGTAGCCCACCTGGAACTGCGTGGAGTTGCCGCTGGTGTTCCAGTAATCGCTGGCGGTGACGTTGGCGTAGATCGAGCCGCCGTTTTGCCCCAGACGCTGGCTGAGCGAGAGCGTGAAATTGTTGCGTTGGCGTTGTACGCCGGTGGCGGAAAGAATCGGGTTGGTGGTGAATGCGCTGCCGTTGAGCGCTGCCTGTTGGGCAGGTGTGAGTACGCTTTGCTCCGGCACGCCGTCGATCGTCGGTATGTTTGACGGAGGCACGTAATCGAAGGCGTTGATTCCTTCGTGCGCATAGTTGCGGGCTTGCTCCGCCTGGGTAAGGCTGAGGAAGCCGCCCGTGGAGTAGCGATAGGCGGCGACCGACAGCGTCGTATGCGTCGATGGAATGATCTTGCTATACGTCACGCGCATGCTCTGCCCGGACTGCGTCGAATAACCGGGGATGTGCGCATCCGCCTGCGTAAGATCCACTGCGAGCGCACCATAGCGCGTGTCGATCGCGGCGCCGATCAACGCGGCCGCATAGCCCTGTGAACCCACGAGGCCTGCGTAACCGGTCAACAGATTGTTGAAACCATGCTGCACTGTGGCCTGTACTACGGCAGGTTTGTCATTGATCGTCGCGTCGCGCAGCTCACCTACGGCAATGTCGAAACGGGTGATGCCAGGGCGCAGCAATTGCGCCACCGAGGCGTAGGGCACCGAGAAGGTCGTTACTTGGCCATTCGCTTCGGTCACCGTGACATCAAGCGTGCCGCCGTAGCCGGTCGGATAAAGATCGCTGATCTGGAACGGCCCGGGCGCCACAGTCGTCTGGTAGATCTGCACGCCGTTCTGGCGCACGGTGACTTTAGCATTGGTGTTGGCCACGCCACGAATGAGCGGGGCGTAACCCTGCAGCGATTGCGGCAACATGCGATCGTCGGTGCCCAGCTGCACACCGCGAATGCCATAGCTGTCGAACACCGCGCCGTCGGTGTAACTATCGCCGATGGTCAGCAGCGCACGCAGCGAGGGAAGGTCGCGCTGCACATAAGCCTGGATATTCTGCCATTGCATACGCGCCGGGCTGCCGGCCGTGGCCGATTGCCAGTTGACGGTGGCGTCTTCGCGCAGGTGCCAGGGGCCGAGATTGAGGCCACTATTCAGTCCGAGATAGGAGGTGTTCTGCGTTTCGCCATTGCTGGTGCTGCGATAGCTGTTGAAGTCGTAGTTCAACATCGCGGCCGGCACGCCAGCGTCCCAGTACTCCGGACTGACATAGTCGCGCGGCATCTGATTCATATAGGCCTGCGGCACGACGATGTCCAATCGCAGCTCCGTCATGTCGAATGCCATGGTGGCGCCCGGGATCACGCTGCCGATGCTCACGCACGCCGTAGGGTCTTTCAATTGTGCGATGGTCGCATCGGACAACTTGGTCGGATGCAATCTAAGTACATCGAGCAGCTTCTCATCCACGCACGGGACAGCGCTGGCTTTCGGGGCGGTTGCAGCAAAGCGAACTTCGCCACGGCCAACCCAGCCATTGTTGAGATAGACGTCTGTGTTGTAGCTGCCCGGCATCACCGGATTGCCGTTTTCGAAACGGGACAGATCAGTGGTGTTCTGACCGGAACCGGACAACAGGTTGCGATCGAAATCGGCGTAGCCGCCACTGGCACTGGCGTCTGCTCCGCTGGTCGCCACGGGACTGGCCGACGCATCCGCGCCGTTGGCGGCGGCAGCACTCGACGCGCCAGCCCAACTCACCAATGCAGCCGTAATGCCCACACAAAGCAGCGCGCGACGGCACGCCACAGGCCACGATTGGCCGGGTCGGCATGTGGCGCGCCGGATAGTCACGGCGACACGTTCCCCTTGAGGACCACGTCCGCGCCGTAGTCATTGATGCAGTCGTACTGGATTGCGCTGCCGGCGCTCGGCGCCTGCTTCAGGTCCGACACGGCCAGACGCAAATCGGAGAGCGGCGCCACCATACCGGTGTCCACTTTGTGCGACACGCCGCCGACATCCACCGTGATCTGACCGATAGTGACGTAATAGGGCGTGGGGTTATGCACCACCAGAGCGACCGCCCCGGCGTCATTGGCTGCTTTGAAGCTGAGTTCGTTCGGCGCTTTCTGCGGATCGCCTGCCAGCCCGGCAGGACGATAGAAGAGTTTCAGCCGCGAACGGATCGCCAGCTGCATGTAATTCTTGCCCTGGAATTGCGGACCGCTGGGCTTGGGCGGGACTTCGAGCACGTTGAGGAAGAACAGCGACTCGCGGTCGCTCGGCAACGGCTGTTCGCTATGCGTAAACAGGACGCGCAGACTCTGATCGCGGTTCGGCTCCATACGGAACAGCGGCGGCGTGATCAGGAACGGTGTATTCACTTTGTCCGGTGTGGATTTCGGATCACCGCTGTCGATCCAGGCTTCTACCAACGCCGGTGTGGCGTTTTGGTTGGTCAGCCGTACGTCGACCTCACCGTCCTGTGCCGGAAAGATCACTCGCGTGCCGCCGATGATGACGTTGGCATGTGCACTGGATAGCAGGCAGCCGGTAGCCAGCAGCGCCGCGGCCAGGGCGCGGATCGGTTTGTTCATGGGGATCTCGAAAAACCAGGTGGCGATTTACGCTGCGGCCGGAACCCCGGCCGCAGCAGCGAGGTTTGCTGGTTATTACTGATAGTTGAGGGTGTACTGCACGGAGGCAGAGACATTACCGGCCGTCGACGCGCCACCCGTTGCCACATAGCCGGCGAAATAGGAGAACGTCGGGGTAGAGGCCGACAGCAACTGCGTGCCCGCGTTCTGAGCGCCCGATGCGCCCTGCAGCGTCAGTGCATTCGTCGTGCTCTGTGCATTGGACAACGCGACTTCCACATTGGTGGCGGTGCCGGTGTTGTTCAGATAGCCAGTGGTTGCATCAATGCCTGTGCCCGAGAAATAGGGGAGGACCTTGGTATAGCCAGTCAGCCCGGTGCAGCCGCTCAGGGCGAGCGTTACAGCTGTCCAGCCGGCCGACGAGCCAGCGGTTCCCAGCACACCGTTAACGAGCGGAGTGGTCGGCAGCGTGACCGTCTGGGTAGAGGAGCCACCATTGACAGCCACCGTGCAGGTGGACGCGGTGAGCGAACCCGTGAAGGTGATGGTGCCCGAGCTGCTATTGGCAGCCTGGGCCTGCGGTGCAACGGCTGCAACGCCAAAGGCGGTCAGCAGTGCCGCGGTGAGTAGAGTCTTTTTCATTGCGATATTCCTTGTTTAGCGTGTGTTGTAAGGGTGCAGCGTTCGGTAAAGCGCTTGCGGTGGGCCGGGCGTTTCCCCGCCCCCTCACGGGCAGGCCCACGCCTTGCATGGATAGCTCAGCAACAATCAGGCCAAAGGGTGATCCCCATCACATTTTCACCGGAAACTGGCCAATTTCCTACACACTTCCTACACGAAATATATACAAACCCGACTTTCCGTCAGGAAAAAGTGTGAACTGCACCCCGAAATCCCCGGGGGTGCGGTCCAAAAGTGACGCGATGGGGCCAGCCCGTGGCCCCTTTGGATCCAAATAGGCCCATTTTGTAAAGGATGCTTGACACCTTGGCGTGTCGGATCTAGGCTTTTGTCAAGCACGCTTTACATGCAGGGTTTCGGATCCGGCACCACAACCCGATTCGCCAGCTAGGTGCTCGCCCCGGCAATGGGGACGGCTCAAGGGCAGTTTTGGTCAGTGTTCGCCACAACAACGGCAAGTAAGGGGAAGGGAGAGCAGCGCCATGTCGGGTTTTTCGCAAAAGAAGTACGAAGGGCGTGTCTTGGTAGCCATGGCGCTCTACACCAGCTTCATGTTGCTGGCATGGCCGCTGGTGCGGACCACGACGAGCTTTCCCTGGAGGGTTTGTCTGGCGCTCGTGCCGCTCGTGCCGATGCTCTACGTCGTTAGCCTGATGTTCCGGCGCATCCGCGATAGCGATGAGCTTGAACAGCGTATGCATTTGGTAGGGCTTGGCGTAGCAACCGCTGTCATAGGCGTGCTGAGTCTGGCCGGTGGCTTCCTCAGTGCGGCCGGCGTCTTGAAGCTGGATGGCACGGTGCTGATCTGGGTGTTTCCGATCACCATGATCTGCTACGGCGTTACGCGCTGGTGGGTTTCGCGTCGCTATGGCGCGGATGTGGCTTGCGATGATGACGCGAGCGTGCCTCGTTATGTCTGGTTTCTGCTTGGCGGATGTACAGGGCTTGCCATCGCATGGTTCTCTCGCCATTCGCTCGACGATATGAGCGAAGGCGTTCTCTCTGGTATGTCCATCGCATTTCTTGGGCTGGGGCTGGCCGTTGGTATCGCGCGCTGGCTGCGACGCAGGCAACCCCATGGCTGAGTGTGCGATGTGTGCGAGTGGCATGCATAAGCGAGCCGCGCCATGAACAATCTTGTACGCGATCTGCGCGGCGAGCGTGGCTGGTCGCAGGCTGATCTCGCGCAGAAACTGGATGTATCGCGGCAAACCATCAATGCCATCGAGACTGGAAAATACGATCCGAGTCTGCCGTTGGCGTTCAAGATCGCACGCCTGTTTGGCATGACGATCGAAATGATCTTCGTACCCGCAGAGGAGTAAGGGTTACATGGCCATGCAGGCAAGAACCGTTTTACGCATCGCTATCGCTGTCGCCGCCATCGGCGCGATGGCGTATCAGTATGAGCGTAGCGACAAGGCGCCCACTGATAAAGGCGATGCCTCATCGAGTAGCGCCCCAGCCGTCGGGAAAGCGCCGCCTCCTGCGGTGCGTACATGGCAACGTGGTGCGCTCACTTTCAAATCGTGCGAACTGGGTCGCCCGGGCAGTGGCGCCACTGCGGAAGCGTGGTGCACCACGTTCGAGGTGCCGGAGAATCGCGACGATCCACACAGCCGACGTATTGCTTTGAAACTCGCGATAGCGCGCAGCGATGCGCAAGCACCCGAGCCGGATATGGCAGTTCTCTTGGCAGGAGGCCCCGGCGAAGCTGCGACCGAATCGTGGGTCGTCGAAGCGCCCGCGTTTGCCGAGGTACGCAAACATCACGACGTGCTGTTGCTGGATCAACGCGGCACGGGTGGCTCCAACCCGTTGAGCTGCAAAAACGCCGAAGATGCATCCGACGAAACTACCTTCACCCTGGACCTGGACAAGGTGCGCAAGAACGTGGCGGCGTGTCTGGCCGAGGTCAAACAGAAGGCCGATCCGCGCTACTACACCACCACGATAGCCGCGCAAGATCTCGAGGATGTGCGCAAGGCGCTGGGATCGCCCACGTTCGATCTGATCGGCGTGTCGTATGGCACGCGCATGGCCCAGCACTATCTGAAGCACTATCCCGACAGCGTACGCAGCGTTGTGCTCGATTCAGTGGTCCCCAATCAGACGATATTGGGCGAGGATTTTGCGGCCAACCTGGACAGTGCGTTGAAGAAGAATTTCGCCGGCTGCATGGCCGTCGCGGCGTGCAAGCAACGTTTCGGCGATTCGATGCAAACGCTCTATCAACTGCGCGATGCCTTGCGCGCCAATCCGCATACGGTGAGCTTCCGCGATCCGCAGACTTATGAAACCGTGGTTCGGCCGCTGAGCGAATTCTCACTCGCAAGTGTGGTGCGTATGTTCGCGTATCAGCCGGAGACGGCAGCGCTACTGCCTTTGTCGATAAACGCTGCTGCGCACGGCGATGTCGGTCCATTGCTGGGGCAGGCCAAGCTGTTGAACGGCGATCTTAGTGGCGACATGAACAATGGCATGTCGATGAGCGTGATCTGCAGCGAAGATGCGGATTTGCTGCAGCCGAGTCCGCAGGACCAGAACACCATCCTCGGCAATCATCTTGTCGATGCGATCAAGGCACAGTGCGATGTCTGGCCGCACGGTACGCGGCCGGCAGATTTTCACGCATCTTTGAAAAGCGACAAGCCGATCCTGATGCTCTCCGGCGAATTCGATCCGGTCACGCCGCCGAGCTACGGCGAACAGATCCTGCCGGGCCTGACCAACGGTCGCCAACTGGTCTTCAAAGGACAAGGCCATTCCTTGCTCGGTCGTGGCTGCATGCCGCAATTGCTGGGCAAATTCATCGACAAGCCCGATCCGAAACAGCTTGATGCAACTTGCCTGGACAAGCTGGGCGACACGCCCGCATTCATCGACTTCAATGGAGCATCGCCATGATCGAAGTAAAGGATCTACATAAACACTTCGGTACGGTCAAAGCCGTCGATGGAGTGAGCTTTACAGCACGCGATGGCCAAATCACCGGTTTGCTTGGCCCGAACGGCGCCGGCAAGACCACCACGCTACGCATGCTCTACACATTGATGAATCCCGACCGGGGCCAGGTGCTGGTCGATGGCATCGATGTAGCGCGCGATGCGCAAGCGGTGCGCCGCCAGTTAGGTGTGTTGCCCGATGCGCGGGGCTTGTACAAGCGACTGACGGCACGCGAAAACATCGACTACTTCGCGCGTTTGCAAGGCATGGATGAGGCATTGATCCGTACGCGTCGCGAACAGTTGATCGAGGCGCTCGAGATGACAGATATCGCCGATCGGCGCACGGAAGGTTTTTCCCAAGGCCAGCGCGTGAAGACGGCTATTGCACGCGCATTGGTGCACGACCCGAAGAACGTGATCCTGGACGAGCCCACCAATGGTCTGGACGTGATGGCGACGCGCGGCCTGCGCCAGTTTATGCGCCGATTGAAGGACGAAGGCCGCTGCGTGCTGTTTTCCAGCCACATCATGCAGGAGGTGGCGGCACTGTGCGACCGCATCGTAGTGATCGCGCACGGTCGTGTAGTGGCCGATGAAACACCTGACGCGTTGCGCGCGCAAACCGGCGAGGCGAATCTCGAGGATGCCTTCGTGAAAATCATCGGCAGCGAAGAGGGCCTGGCAGCATGAGCACGATGCTTACCGTCTTCCTCAAGGAAGTGAAAGAAAATCTGCGCGACAAGCGCACCGTGACCAGCGCGCTCATTTACGGTCCGCTGATCGGCCCGATCGTGTTCGTGTTGCTGATGAACACCATCATTACGCGCGAATTGAACAAGGCCGACCAGCCGCTGCGGATTCCCGTAATCGGTGCGGAATATGCGCCGAACCTGATCGACGCGCTAAAGCAGCAGGGTCTGTTGCCGCAACCGGCGGTCGCCAATCCAGATGCCGCGGTGCGTAATCAGGATGCGGATGTGGTGTTACGCATTCCCGCGGATTTTGGCAAATCCTGGCGCAAGGGCGAAACCTCGCAGGTGGAGATGATCTACGACTCCTCCCAAAAAGAAACCGGCGGTTCAATCGATCGCCTACGACGTATGCTCGAAACCTACGGCCGGCATCAAGGCGCGATGAGGCTGGTGGCGCGTGGTTTATCGCCAACCATGATGGCGCCGGTATCGGTCGATGATCGCGATCAGTCCACGCCGCAATCGCGTGCCGGACAGATGTTCTCGATCCTGCCGTACTTCTTTGTGTTGACCATTTTCATGGGCGGCATGTATCTCTCTATCGATCTCACCGCTGGCGAGCGAGAGCGGCAATCGCTGGAGCCGCTGTTCGCCAATCCGGTGCCCCGCTGGAAGGTGTTGCTGGGCAAGCTCGGCGCGATCTGCGTGTTTTCGCTGATGAGTTTGTTGATCAGCGTGATTGGCTTTGGTGTCTGCGGCAAGATCATTCCCTCGGAAAAACTGGGCATGACCTTGAATCTCGGACCGGCTTTCGCGCTACAGGTGCTGTTGATGATGGTGCCGCTGGTCATCTTGCTGGCTTCGTTGCAAACGCTGGTCGCCGCCTTCGCCAAAAGCTACCGCGAGGCGCAAACCTATCTGTCGATCCTGATGATGGTGCCGGCGCTGCCGTCGATCCTGCTGAGTGTGTTGCCGATCAAGGTGGCTGCGTGGATGTACGCCACACCCTTGCTGGCGCAGCAGGTTGGCATTTCGCAGTTGCTGCGCGGCGAACCACTGACCACGATGCAGATTTCCACCTGTCTGGTGTCCGGCTTGGCGGTGGCGATTCTGGCGACATTGGTGACGGCTTCGGTTTATCGTTCCGAACGCCTCGCAATTTCTGCGTAAGCAGTACGCGGACTGCAATAGCATCTACGGGCAAGCTGCGTGTATCCACGCAGCTACTGCCTGCGGATGCTCCAGGTGAAGATGGTGGCCGCCGTCCATATGATCGACGGCGATGTGCTGTACGTGACTTGCGCGAGCTTGCATCAACGCCGTGGGCAAATACGGCGTTACCGGATTCGCCAGCAGCAGTGCGGTGGGCGCTTCGATGCCGGCGAGCAACGCACAGATCTGGCTTTCCGCCAAGCGTGCCGCACTGGGGCGGGTAAGGCGCGAGTCGCTGCGCCAACGCCAGCCATCTTCGGTTTGCAGTAGTCCACGTTCGACAATCGGGCGCGCAAGGTCGCCACGCAATCCACTGGCGAGCGTGCGCGCGCTGATGGCCTGGTCGATGTCGCGAAACCTGCGCAATGATTTGCCGTTGGCTTTAGGCGCGGCAAAGGCATCGCGAAAACGTTGCAATGTATGCGAGCCATCGTCGCCGAGTGGACCGAGACCTTCGATCAGGCAGAGATGGTCGATACGTTGCGGTGTCGCCGCCGCGACCAGCGAAGCGATCCCGGCGCCGAGCGAGTGGCCGAGCAACACGTAGCGTTCCAGCTGCAGCACATCGACAGCAGCGAGCACCGCGCTTACATAGTCGAGGTAGTGATAGCTGGCGCCCGCACGCAAATGGCCGGAGTGACCATGGCCGGGCAATTCAAGCGCAATCATCCGCCAGCGTTGCGCCAGGATCGGCGCGAGGTAGGTGTAGCTGCCGGCGTTATCCAGCCAACCATGCAACGCCAACAGCGGTGGTGCGTCGGCGTTACCCCAGATTTGCGCGGTCAGCGAAAGATGATGCGAGAGGGCAATCGATTGCTCAATCGGTGCGATCACGCAGGTTCTCCGCGACATCGCGTTGGGGTGTTGTCGCAGCGGCGAACTCGGGCCAATCCTGGGTGTGTCGCAGGATCAGTGCGGTGAGGCTGTCGAGCTGTTCCGGGCTGTCGTTGAGCGCGGGGATATAACGCAAGGTTTCGCCGCCGGCCTCGATAAAGAAATCGCGGTTCTGCATGGCGATTTCTTCCAATGTTTCCAGGCAATCGACGGCGAAGCCCGGGCATGCGACGTCCAGCCGTTTGACGCCTTCCGCGGCTAGGCGCTGCACCGTGGTGTCGGTGTATGGCTGCAGCCAGGGTTCGCGTCCTACGCGCGACTGAAAGCTTACGATGAGTTGCGATTCATCCAGGCCAAGTCGCGTGCGCAGCAATGTCGCCGTTTCCTGGCATTGACGGAAGTACGGGTCGCCAGCCGCCACGTAACGTTGCGGAATGCCGTGGAATGACAACAGCAGTTTTTCGCCGCGACCATGCTCGGACCACCAGCGTTCGATCGAGCGGGCCAATGCCTCGATATGGCCGGCATCGTCGTGATAGTCGTTGACGATGCGCAGCTCGGGCGGCCAGCGCAGATGCTTGAGCGTGTCGGCGAGCGCATCGATCACCGAACCGGTGGACGTGGCGGAGTATTGCGGATAGAGCGGCAGCACCAGCAATCGACGTACGCCCTCGCGTTGCAGTTGTTCGATCTGCGCACGCACCGACGGCTTGCCGTAGCGCATGGCCAGTGCGACGCGAATGGGGCCTGCGCGCAAGCGTTGCAGTTGGGTTTGTAGACCAGTGGCGAGCTTTTCGGAACCGACGCGCAGCGGCGAGCCGTCGGCCGTCCAGATGCGCGCGTAGGCATGCGCCGAACGCGCCGGACGGATGCGCAGGATCACGCCGTGCAGGATCAGCCACCACAGCCAGCGCGGATACTCGATAACGCGCGGATCGCCCAAGAATTCGGACAGATACGGCCGCACGGCCTGCGCCGTCGGGGCTTCCGGTGTGCCAAGGTTCACCAGCAATACGCCAGCCTGTACAGGTAGGTCGTGGGATTGGCCGGCGAGGCCGGTATAGTAGCTGCGTGGCATCGTGGCGAAGGCGGCAGGGTATGGGTCAGAGTCTGCCATAAGCGCCCCATACCGCGCCGGCTTCATGCCGCCGCCGTCCACGATCCAACTTTTCACTACATCGGAGCTGCCCATGTTCAAAGCATCGCTGCGTCGTATTTCCTTCCTTGCATTGGCGCTGTTGCTGCCTGTCGCGGTCGTGCATGCCGATGACGACTCTCCCGCGGCGCGCGCGCAGAACGCGGTGCGCGTGCTCAATGAAATCGAGCAGGCGCCGGATAAGTCCATCCCGGGCGATTTGCTTCGGGACGCCAAGGCGATCGCGGTTATTCCCGACGTGCTGAAGGTTGGCTTCGTCTTCGGCGGCCGTCGCGGCGAAGGTCTCATTTCGGTGAAGAACCCCGACGGAACCTGGTCCAATCCCAGCTTCATCTCCTTCGGCGGTGGCAGCATCGGTTTCCAGATCGGCGTGTCCAAGACCGATGTGATCCTGGTCTTCCGCACGCAGCGCGGCGTGGATTCCATCGTCAACGGCAAATTCACCATCGGCGCGGATGCCTCCGCTGCCGCGGGTCCGGTGGGCCGCACCGCATCGGCCGCCACGGACCAACAGCTGAAGGCCGAGATCTACTCCTATTCCCGTGCGCGGGGCCTGTTTGCAGGCGTTGCGCTGGATGGCTCGGTGCTGAAGATCGATTATGACGCCAATGCTTCGGTTTACGGACAAGGCGTCACGCCGCGACGCATTTTCGAAGGTGGCGTGAGCAACGTTCCGGGCCCTGTGGTGCAGTTCCGTGACGCCCTGGAGGAGTACACTGCACACTGATCCGGAACGCCGGCGCTGCGCCCGCAGCCGTCCACGGCAAACTTCCGCAACGAGGTACTCATGGGTTTGGACAGCTTTTGGCATTGGGTGATCCTGCTGGTCATCATTTTGCTGGTGTTCGGCACCGGCAAGCTGACCCGGGTCGGCTCCGATCTCGGTAACGCGGTGCGTGGCTTCAAAAAAGCCATGGGCGGCGACGAGGAAGAGGAAAAGCGCAAGGCGCAGGAAAAATTGCAGGCCGACGCGGAGCCGCCCACTGGCAGCACCCAAGCCAACCAGAATCAACGCGATTCCAGCGAATCGAAGTAAGAGCCTGACAGGACCGCACCATGATCGAGATCAGCCTCGGCAAGCTGGTGTTGCTGGCGCTGGTCGCCCTGATCGTGCTCGGCCCGGAAAAATTGCCGCAGGCCGCACGCACGGCGGGTGCCTTGGTGCGGCGCCTGCGTTCCGGCTGGGATAGCGTACGCGCCGAAGTCGAACGCGAGTTGGAGATCGAAGATCTCAAGCGCACTGCACGCGAAGCAGCCGCACGTGCCGAGGCAGCCCAAGCCGAAGTCAGCAACGTGATGCGTCAGACGCGCGAACAGGTCGCGACCACCTCCGCCGAAGCGAAAGCCAACCTCGCCGACGTGCAGAAAGAAATCACACAGGTCGACACGCCGCCGAAGGAATCCTCGCATGGCAGCGTCTGAGCCCGAGCTGGATCTGCAGCAGGGGCTGTTCTCGCACTTGCTTGAACTGCGCACTCGCCTGATCAAGGCGATTCTCGCTGTCGTGGCGGTGTTGGTGGTATTGGTGCCGTTCGCCAATCGCCTCTACACCTTGCTGGCCGCGCCGCTGGTTTCGCGGTTGCCGCAAGGCGCTCATCTGATTGCAACGGAAGTCGCCAGCCCGTTCGTTACGCCACTGAAATTGGCGTTCTACACCGCGCTGTTTATCAGCATGCCGGTGATCCTTTATCAGCTTTGGGCGTTTGTCAGTCCGGGCTTGTACAAGCATGAAAAACGCCTGGCGCGTCCGTTGTTGATCGCCGCGCTGGTGCTGTTCTATATCGGCTGCGCCTTCGCCTATTTCCTGGTATTGCCGGCCGCTTTCCGCTTCCTGACGGCGGTGACGCCGCAGGGTGTGGAGATGATGACGGACATCACCCATTACCTCGACTTCGTCATGCTGATGTTCTTTGCATTCGGCTTGTGCTTCGAGGTGCCGGTAGCTGTGGTGATACT
>OUNK011150761.1_pt1 | contig 34717 bp, 35 predicted proteins | sample 1755341 | NCBI WGS metagenome assembly OUNK01 (sample SAMEA3914788, study PRJEB12502) | metagenome | biome: forest; material: soil | place: Canada | collected 2011-07-03 | depth 0.1 m | reverse complement strand
CGCTGCCCAATGTCTGGGTGATCGCCAACTACAAGGAGACCCAGCTCGGCAAGATCCGCGTCGGCCAGCCGGTCAAGATCGAGATCGACGCGATTCCGGGGAAGACCTTCACCGGGACGGTCGATAGCTTTTCGCCCGGCTCGGGCTCGACCTTCGCCCTCCTCCCCTCGGACAACGCCACCGGCAACTTCACCAAGATCGTCCAGCGCGTGCCGGTGAAGATCGTCTTCGATCCCGATTCGATCCAGGGCTACGAGGACCGGATCGTCCCCGGTCTCTCCTGCGACCCCTCCATCGACGTCGGCAAGAAGGGCCGGGACCGCGACGGCGCCTCTCCCGAGGCCAACAAGTAGGCGCAATCCCGGACTCCCGAGCCTGACATACCATGGCCCCCGCCCAGGTCACCAGCCGCCAGTGGATCGCCCTGATGGGCGCGATGCTGGGCGCCTTCATGGCGGTGCTCGACATCCAGATCACCAACGCCTCGCTCAACGACATCGCGGGCGCGCTGGGCTGCTCGCTCGACGAGGGCTCGTGGATCTCGACCTCCTACCTCGTCGCCGAGATCATCGTCATCGGGATGACCGGCTGGTTGGCGCGGGTCTTCTCGATCAAGAAATACCTCCTCTTCAGCGCGGTCGGGTTCACCTTCTTCTCGCTGCTCTGCGCCTTCTCGCAAAACCTGCAGATGATGATCCTCTTCCGCGCCCTCCAGGGGCTCACCGGGGGCGCCCTCATCCCCCTGGCGCTCACCCTGACGCTCCGGCTCCTACCGCGCGAGAAGCAGCCGATCGGCATGGCGATCTTCGCCATGACCGCCACCTTCGCCCCCGCCATCGGGCCGACCATCGGCGGAATCCTCACCGACGATTACGGCTGGCAGTGGATCTTCTTCATCAATCTCCTGCCCGGTCTCGGCCTCATCGCGATCATCTGGATCTTCCTCGATCCGCTCGACGAGCCGCAGCATCACCTCCTCGCGGAGGGCGATTACTTCGGCATCTTCTCCATGGCCATCGGCCTCGGCTCGCTCGAGTTCGTCCTCGAGGAGGGCGAGCGCAAGGATTGGTTCGGCAATCCGATCATCCTCCGCTTCGCCATCATCGCGGTGATCTTCATCACCCTCTTCCTGGTCATCGAGCTGGTCTCGAAGAAGCCCTTCGTCAACCTCCGGCTCTACCGCCATATCAATTTCCTCCTCTCCTGCACCATCATGGTGGTCCTCGGCCTGGCGCTCTACGGGACGGTCTACCTGATCCCGCTCTACCTGGCCCAGGTGCAGCATTACAACGCCACCGAGATCGGCCTCACCATCATGTGGGCCGGGCTGCCGCAGCTCTTCCTCCTTCCCTTCGTGCCCCGGTTGATGAAGGTCTTCGACGTCCGCCTGATCATCGGCACCGGGCTCTTCCTCTTCGCGCTGAGCTGCTTTCTCAACGCCCACCTCGATCCCGATTACGCCATGCCCCAGTTCCAGTTCGCCAACATCATCCGCGCCCTCGGCCAGCCGCTCGTCTTCGTCCCCCTCCTGAGCATCTCGACGATCGGGATCCCCCGCGAGGAATCGGGCTCCGCCTCCGCCCTCTTCAACATGACCCGGAACATCGGCGGCTCGGTCGGCATCGCCATGCTCTCGACCATCGTCACCCAGCGGGAACATTTCCACTCCGTCCGCTTCGGCGAGTACATCACCACCTATTCTCCCGTCGTCCAGGCCCGCCTCGGCTCCCTCACCGATCTCTTCACCAGCCGGGGAATGGACCCGACCACGGCCGCCTCCTCCGCGCTCAAGTCGCTCAACACCACGGTGCAGACCCAGTCCTACCTGGAGGCCTACAGCGACAGCTTTTACATCATCGGCGTCGCCCTCCTGCTGAGCAGCGTCGGCCTCTTTTTCCTCCCCAAGCCCCAAGGCCAGCCTTCGCCGGCGGCGGCTGCCCACTGAAAAATCCCATGCGTTTCCTCCCCCTTATCCTCCTGCCGATCCTCCTCCTCGCCGGCTGCTCGGTCGGCCCCGATTACAAGCGGACCCGCGTCGACGCCGACCTCGCCGTCCCCGCCGACTGGCATTGGAAGAAGGCCGAGCCGAACGACGCCGTCCCTCGCGGCCCTTGGTGGTCCCTCTACCACGATGCCGGCCTCGACGCCCTCGAGACCGCCGCCGTCAGCCAGAACCAGGATCTGCGCGCCGCCGTCGCCCGGGTCGACCAGGGCCGCGCCCAGGCCCGCCTGAGCGGCGCCGATTTCTTCCCCCAGCTCACCCTCGACGCCCAGGCCGAGCGGGAGCGGACTCCCGCCAATAGCCCGGAATACAAGATATTCAACTTCCCCGGGATCACCATTCCCTCCGCCACCTACAACTCCATCAGCGTCCCCGTCGATCTCAGCTATGAGCTCGATGTCTGGGGCCGGGTCCGCCGTTCCTTCGAATCGCAGACCGACCAAGCCCAGGCCAGCGTCGCCGATTTCGAGAACGTCCTGCTCACCCTGACCTCCGACGTCGCCATCGATTACTTCACCCTCCGCCAATACGACGCCGAGGTCCGCATCCTCCGCCAGACGGTGGCGACCCGCGAGAAGTCGCTCGATATCTCCCAGAAGCGGGTCCGCGCCGGCGAGGCCACCGCGCTCGACGTCCATCAGGCCGAGACCGAGCTGGCCAACTCCCAGGCCGATCTCGCCCAGGTCTCCCAATCCCGCGCCCAGACCCAGGACGCCCTCGCCTACCTCACCGGGCAGGCCGCGCCCAACTTCTCCCTGCCGGAGAATCCCCTCTCCACCTCCGATCTGCCGCCCAATGTCCCCGTCGGCCTGCCGGCGGCGCTGCTCGAGCGTCGCCCCGACATCGCCAAGGCCGAGCGGACCATGGCCGCGAAGAACGCCGAGATCGGCGTCGCCATCGCCGGGTACTATCCTCAGATCAGTCTCACCGGCCAATTCGGCTACCTCAGCTACAGCGCCAGCAACCTCTTCACCCTGCCGAGCGAGGCGTGGTCGTTCGGGCCCACCGTCCAGCTCCCCCTCTTCACCGGCGGCAAGACCACCGCGCAGGTGAAAGCGGCCCGCGCCGAATACGAAGAGGCGGTCGCCGACTATCGCGCCGCCGTCCTGGGCGCCTTCCGCGACGTCGAGGATTCGCTGGCCGCCCAGCGCTTCCTGGCCCAGCAGGCCGAGGCGCTCGACCGCGCCGCCGTCGCCTCCTCCCAGGCGCGCCAGCTCTCCGAGGAGCGCTACAAGAGTGGCCAGATCAATTACTTCGAGGTCACCGATTCCCAGCGCACCGAACTGGCCGCCCAGCGCTCCCAGGCCCAGGCCGTCGGGCAGCGGCTCTACGCGAGCATCCGCCTGATCAAGGCCCTCGGCGGCGGCTGGGATCAGACCGCCCTTCGGGCGGAGGAGCCGGGGCCCGGCTTTGTCCCGGGGTCGGAAGCGGCGCTGCCTGCGGCGGCGACGGCGCCGGAGACGGCGGCGCATTGAGGGCGCGTTAGTTTAGATGGGCTCGATAGGACGCGTCCATTTGGGGCTGCGCCCCTGGCCCCTGCTTGGGAGGGGAGTACCGCCGAGTTTGGGTGGATGATACCACGAGAACGCGAGAAGCGCGGGAGAGCGGGCTCATCGGTTTCAGATAGCGGTTATCCCGAGAAGATCTGGCGTGTTGAGCATGGGCGGGCCGGGATGCACGGGGGCAGCTTGTACGAGTCCCCGCCCCCCCCGGCTTTATTTATAATCCCTAGGTTATTCCCCGAATGAAGGTATGATACCGCCATCTCCTTCGATCTTCCCCACAACCTGATCCCCAAGATCGACGTTCCGCTGACGCCTGAAGAAGCGGTCCGCGTCGTCAAGGAAGCGGAGCAATTCGCCCGCACCATTCTCGAAAGCAGCAGCGACAGCATCCAGGTGCTCGACATTGATGGCCGCCTCCTCTCGATGAACGAGGTCGGTTGCCGGCAGATGGAGATCGATGATTTCGCGAACTGCCTGAACCGGCCCTGGCTCGATTTCTGGAAGGACGCGCCCCGGATCAAGGCGGCCCGCGCTCTGGAAGATGCCCGGGGCGGCAAGAAGAGCCATTTCGAGGCCTTCTGCCCGACGTTGAAGGGCTCCCCGAAATGGTGGGAAGTCATCGTCACTCCGGTCCGCCTGCCGAGCGGCCAGATCATGCAGCTGCTCTGCGTCTCCCGCGACATCACCGCCCGGGTCCAGATCCAGGATTTTCTCCAGGCGGCGCTGAAGGAGGCCAAGGCGGCCCGCGCGGTTGCCGAAGTCGCCACCGCCACCGCCCGGGAGGCCCGCGCCGTCGCCGAGGTGGCCACCGCCACCGCCAACGAGGCGCGGGTCATCGCCGACAGCGCCAACCTGGCCAAATCGGAATTCCTGGCGAACATGAGCCATGAGATCCGCACCCCCATGGGCGCGGTCATCGGCCTTTCCAATATCCTCGCCCTGAGCAAGCCGCTCACCGAAAAGCAGAAGGAATATGTCAGCACCCTCCAGCTCTCCGCCACCTCCCTGCTGGCGCTGATCAACGACCTGCTCGACATTTCCAAGATCGAGTCCCGTTCCGTCGAGTTGGAAAACGTCCCCTTCAGCGTCAGCGCCGTCCTCGAGGAGGTGACCAGCATGATCTCGATGCGGGCGAGCGAGAAGAAGCTCTCCTACATCGTCGACGACAGCGCGGTGCAGGGAATCCGCTTCCTGGGCGATCCCCTCCGTCTCCGCCAGGTCCTGCTCAATCTCTGCGGCAACGCCGTCAAGTTCACCGACAAGGGATCGGTGCGGATCCACGTGAAAAACACCCCGATCGACAGCGGAAGATCGACCGTTTCCATCGCCGTGGCCGATACCGGAATCGGCATCGCCCAGGACAAGCTCGCCGCGGTCTTCGACAAATTCGTCCAGGCCGACATGTCGGTCAGCCGCCGTTACGGAGGCACCGGTCTGGGACTCACCATCAGCAAGACCCTCGTCGAGCTGATGCGCGGCTCGGTCCATGTCGAGAGCGTCCTCAATCAGGGGTCGGTCTTCACCTGCGTCATCCCGTTCCATCTCGCCCCGGAGGGCAGCATCCTCGCCGGGCGGAGGGCGATCGAGGAGGCCGCGACTCCCGTTCCCATCCGGGCGCGGATTCTCCTGGTCGAGGATCATCCGCCCAACATCCTCGTCGCCACCACCTACCTGGAGATGCTCGGCATCGATTGCGACGTGGCCCGGAACGGCATCGAGGCGATGGAGAAGATCGCGGGAAGGAAATACGCCCTGGTCCTTCTCGACGTGCAGATGGCGGTGATGGATGGGCTGGAGGCGACCCGCCAGATCCGCGCCCAGGAGAAGAAGGAGGGGCTGCCGCATCTTCCCATCATCGGCATGACCGCTTATGCGTTGGCGGGGGATCGCCAGCGGTGCCTCGATGTGGGGATGGACGAATATATTTCCAAGCCGTTTGATCCGGCGGAGCTGAAGGCGAAGGTGTTTGCGTTCGTGGGGGATCCGTTGGAAGGGTTTGCGTAGGGAGCGGGCTGGCTGGCAGCTGGCGCTGCAGCTTCGCCTGGGGGGAGGCTATTGCTTGGCTTCTCTGGGGGCTTAACCACGGGGATTGCCGCCTTTGGCGGCTCTGCGAGTTAGGTGAACGAGGTTGTGAATTGCGCTGGCGCGCAGGCAGTCGAACCGGGGGTTGCCCACGAAGTGGGCACCGCTAGATGGTTGGGGGAAAGGGGGGGGAGGGTCGCTCGGCGACGGCGGTCGAATCCCCTAGGTTCCGCGGCTCCGCCGTGGAGCCTAGGGGGCCTCGGTTCTCCTTCGACAAAATCTCTCTAGATCAAAATTTGCCCGGTTATCGCCACATTTTTTCGGGCTTGCCCGATAATCATGGGTTATGGCGACAGAGTCGGAAAAAACAGCGGAAATAACGAAGAAGATTCTTCGTGGACCCCGCCAATACCGCGCGTTTCGTAGCCCTCGTGTCTACGAGGGGCAAAGCAAACTCCCAGATGGAACGCTCCAAAAACGATGGTTTCTCGACCATATCGATCATGGGGGGAAGCGCCGTCGTCCTTCCTTTCGCTCCCTAGGTGAGGCCCGGCGAGCGCTTTCGTTTCTGAATCAAAAAATCCACAATGAAGGCGTCCGTAGCCTAGCTATTCCCGATACCGTCAGAAACGATGCCGTCTGGGCGATGGAGCGCTTGGCTGGCACCGGAGCCGACATCCGCACCGCCGTCGAGTTCTTCATTTCCCAACGTCCTAAAGCCGAGCCAAAAAGCTTTGCGGAAGCTACGGACGCCTATATTCAGGATCATTTGGCCCAAAAGTGCCTGGACACATCGGTACGGGCGATGCAGAGCCTTTTTCCCTATGTTGCCTGGGGGGAGGCCAAAGGCGGCGGCAAGATCCCTGCCGGGAGCCGAGAGTTGGGGGTCGTCAGAGGGCGCTCGCTTCGGGTTGGAAAGGGTCTTGGCGATCTCGCCATGCACGAAATTACTACGGACACCCTCGAAAAGTGGATGAGGACGCAAACAATTTGGGGTGACGAACGTTGGAACGGCGTCCTAAAGCTCCTTCGGGCTTTGTGGAAGTTTTCCCAAGAAAAGGGGTGGGTGCCAAAAGATTACAATCCGGCCAAAGGCATATCTCGTCGTAAACTGACGCGTGGGGATATCACCTTCCTCACGGTCGATCAAGTCGACCGCCTTTTGAAAACGATCCAAAAGGAATATCCTGCTATTCTCGTGGGTGCTGCTCTCCAACTATTTGCCGGATTAAGGCGAAGCGAACTGCTGGGGGGCCTTCGTGATCCACAAAAACCTCCCCTTCCGCCACTAGATTGGACGGAAATCACCGATCACGTCATCATTTCTGCCGAAAGGTCCAAAACCAGAACCCGACGGATTATCCCAGTCCAACCCGTCTTGGAAGCGTGGTTAAGGCCGTTCCGGATTTCTCAAGGTCCAGTCGTCGCCATACACGGAAGCAATTACGATTTCGCGCTAACCAATGCAGCTAAAAGGGCAGGCACCATTGTCTCTCTTGAAGACGGCGATGAGGGCAAGAAGGAGAAGAATGTGATTCGTCATTCTTTCTGCAGCTATCACTTGGCGAGATGGAACGACATCGGTCGAACCGCAAAACATGCTGGGAATACACCTGAAATCATCGAGAAGCACTATGCTGCGGCGGTTTCAGAAGCAGCCGCAGAAGCCTATTGGCAGATTTTTCCTGACAGCAACGGCCTTCCCGCTACGGACGAGAATCAATTTCAGAGCTAAAAGCGGCTTGGGGGATTTTTCGCCCCCAAACCGCCCGCTTTTCGGCTATAACGAAATCGCCAGAAGACGTTATGCGAACGAGTATACCATATTCCGCAGTTGTGGAGGCCCCGAGATTATCGGATGCTCCTACCGCTTTGAAGAGGCCTGAGAGGCCACCCTCTCCATGGACTCTTGAAGCGGCCATCTAAAAGTTTCCATGAAGCATGGGAGGCGGCATTCGGGGTCGTCCGTACAAATGCCTCAACGATGGGAGGTTGGGCCAAAAAGCAGGCTAACAAAGCCAGGAAGCTGGCAAAGGTATATTACCATCGCCCCGCACCTCGCAAGCGCATTGTAGTGGAGGTCAACCGTAAGACCTCGGAGGTAGAAGCATCGTACTTGGTGACGGGAGAAGCATCCCATCGGTTCCATCCATCGAGGTGGACTCAAAGATACGCTTCGCAAGGATTCAATTGGATCGCGGCTGCAAATGCGAAACTGAAGGACTGCCCAGCGGGTCTCTTCTATCCGGTAGTGGTGGGAACTACCCTTCATCTCGATGAAAAGGCCTCCTTGTGGCGTCTTACCGAAGAGATTCAGAAGTCATTGAACACCTTCAAAAAGCTCAGAAATCGAATCAAAAGACGGGCTGACAAACACGGACTAGAACCATTTTGCTACGCCACGCACTGGGTTTTTTCGACGGTCGATACCGTGGTTAATGAAGCTCCTAAAGGGGTCCAATACCAATTGCCAAAAACAGTCGCGAGCGTTCCCCAAATCTGGTGCCACCAACACTTCGTCTTCTTCTCAAAGGAAACAGTCAAAACTGCCAATCTCTTCGCCTTTCGGGACCACCTAAAAAAAGCCTTGGGGACAAACTACCTCGTAAGATTTGGACCCAAGCCCCCTGGACCATCGAGCAAAGAAATGAGGCCGCCATCCAATGTCACCCCTGACCGCCCCCCACGGACTGGCTTCTGGTTGAGGCTGGAAAAGGTGTTTACGCACCTTCGCTACCTTCTTCTGTATCCTATTCGCTTTCAAAGCTCCAAGGATGGACGAATTGCAGAAGGCATCTTCAAGAGCCATTTCCCGATGCATTTCTATCCTAAGATCCTAGCCGCCTTCATCATAGCGACTCAAAACAGCCCCCTCTCCAGCCTCTTCCGAGGAATCCGAGTGCCTAGTAAGTCGGAAGATACACCCGATCCTAAAGTCCAAAAGCCTCAGGGAATGGTTCGTCATGTGCGCACTCTTTACATTGACCGGTTTACCTTCGCCGACCTGTCCCTAAAGGATGCTGAGCAAATGGCTCGAGAGTATTCCAAGAACCTCAATAAGATCTGAATGTACAATTCAGCTGTATTGATATTTTGGTGTAAGTTTGGGGGAATACTTCCAAGATAGGGGCCTTAATCTTGGAATAAATCAGAGTGATTCCGTCACTCAGGGTTGCCTTGCCTTTTGTCACGGACGGAGCCTGTTTCAATCGTCACTGTCAGGTTCAAACCCGGTATTTGGCCTATTTTTGGGCTCTTGTCTCAAAATATGGGGATGGAAAATACCCCGATTGAATGGTGCGATAGTTCGGTCAACCCGGTAATGGGCTGCGATGGCTGTGAACTTTGGAATAAAACGACGGCTGCCTGTTATGCAGGACAGTTGGTTGGTCGAAACCTCAACCTTAGAGCCGGAAAAGTCAAAGCTGCCACTCTGCGAGGCGAGGTTTACGATGGAAGTGGGGGAAAGGATGGCTTCCCGGATGATTTCGGACAGCCCATGACCTTCGCTGGCCGAATGCGTAAGGCCGCTCTCCTAAAGCCCCTTGCCGGGACAGAACGGGAGGATAAGCCCTGGCTGGCGAACTGCCCTCGCCTGATTTTCGTGAGCGACATGGGCGACGCTCTATCAGCTAATATTTCCTTCAACTACCTGGAAGCAGAAATTATCCAATCAGTCATTTCCAAAGCCGGAAAAGAACATATTTGGCTTTGGTTGACCAAGCGTCCCGCTCGTATGGCGGAGTTCTCCGCTTGGCTGCTAACGAAGGGAATTCCTTGGCCAACGAATCTCTGGGCCTTTACATCGGTCACGAATCAAGCAACCGCTAACTCTCGGATTCCAGACCTTCTCAAGGTCGGAAATGAAGGTACAATACGATGCATCAGCGCTGAACCTCTTTGGGGTCCGGTGAATCTATCGCCTTGGTTGACGCAGTTGGACTGGGTTATTGTGGGGGGCGAATCCGGCGTAAACAGAAGGCCTACGGACCTTGCTTGGCCGCGAGCTCTCCGCGATCAATGCACTCAGGCTGGAGTCTCTTTTTTCTTCAAGCAGGTTGGAGGGCCTTCCAATAAAAAAGGCAGTCACTTTTACGATATCCCCGCCGATCTCCGCATTCGCCAAACACCCAAGGAAGCAAAGTCCACCTGCGTCGCTTGGGGAACTGAAGTTCTTTTTTAGGACCCTTTATGCCCAAAAAAGCTTCAGTTTCGACAGAATCAAAGGTGGATTACGAAGGCCTCGGCAAAATCTACCCATTTAGCAAACGCACCTTCGAACGATGGGTCGAATCGGGATGCCCGTCGCTCCTGATGGGCAAACGAGTATTCCGTCCCAGCGAGGTTGAAGCCTGGGTCCTGAGTCAAAATCCTCCACCGAATGGACGGCACTGATATACGGACGAGTGGGTTTCCAGCGACTTTTGTCAGGGAGAAACGCGGTTCACTCACATTTTTTGAAAGAAATGGGAAAATAACAGCATGAAAAAAACAATAGATCGTTTGACCTACAATACAGAAACAGCAACTGAAGTCGCCTCCATAACCTATGGAAGTGGCATGAGAGATTTCAGGTACTACTCAGAAGGCCTCTACCAAACCGACAAGGGACGTTGGTTCCTTGCAGGAGAGGGGGGCGCTATGACACGTTACGCTGTTCCCATCGGAGATAACTCATGGTCGGGAGGGGAATCGATTTCCACTTTGACGGCTGAGGAGGCGCTCGACTGGTGCGAAAAACACGACAAATCTGGAGTCATCACTCAGTATTTCTCACACCTTGTCAAGGAAGCCTAACATTACGCAAGGGCCTGCGGGAGCAGGCGTCTACTGGACACTTAACTTGCCAGTGACGCCTGCTCCTCAAGCGAGGGCCAGCTACGGACGGAGAAGCTTCTTTGGGTTCTCCTCAGGTTCAACCCTCTTTTCGTCAGATTTTATTCTCCGCCAATTAACATATGACGCATGAATAAGAACATCTCCATCACATCGGGCACCTTCAATTTAACACGGGTTGAAACTGTTGAGACATGGCAAATCATTGACGTAGGTGGGCAAAGATATGCTGCACACCAGATGACCGATGGTTCTTGGCTTGTTATGCGACCAGGGCAGGACGGCGAGAGCAGAAACATGATGAGCGACCTCATCAGACCCCAAGAACTCCTTGGTATCGTTGAAAAATCGTGGGAGGACGACCACGCCCTCCATATTGAAATTGCGGTTTTTGCCGGAGAATACGGCCAGCGCAACTGAGCAAATACATCCGTCCCAGCCCTTTTTCAGCTTCCAAAATAGGGCACCAAGAACGTGCAGCCAATTAAATAAAGCCACGATGCTGTTAGGACCGCTTCTGATTCGAGAGAACATCCGGTGCTTTAATTTGGTCTTTCGAGAGGATGAAGGCGCACCTTGCCCGAGGTAGTCTCGAAAAATGAGCCTGATTTCTTTCTGTCTGGCAAATCTTGTTTGTCTGGGCAGACCAGAAGCGTTCCGAGTTCAAACGCCAGTCGCCCAAACTCTTCCACGTCACCATCAGTGACAAGTTGGCCGTCAAAGTTGAAGTGGCATCCGACCTGATTTCGAACAGCGGACAGCCCTTTGAGTCTTTGGATAATCGGCTCTAATGCCTCCGTCTTGGTCAATACGAAGGCCTTCTTTCCATCGACCTCGGATATGTCGCCGCGTTCAACTCGTAAAGCCTTAAGGAGATCTTTATTTATAGCGCCTGCCAGTTCTGAAAGCGTGTAAGAATTATCCGGTTTCCGGGCAATACGACACCCGTACTGGTGGGTTACGAAATCCAGGATGTTTTCGACAATGATGCCCGATTGATCGGCGATATCCCTTCTATTGAACGTATCGGCCTCTAAAGAGTCAGACAGCTCTTGGAGGGCCAGTTTATCGGTTTGCGCTCGTATTCCCCTTTCCAGTGTCCAATTGCTGCGCAGGTCAACGAAATGAACATTACCACCGGGCGCGCGATGATGCCGGTATCGCTCCCGCCAAGGACGATAATGGGTCGTTACAATGATTTGGGCGAAATGTTGTGCTTCCTGATGCAGGAGATCGATGAATCTATCGAGATGGGGTGAATCAACCGAGGTCACAATGTCATCGAAAAGCAGGATTGTTCCTGGAATGTTGTACTTTTTAGCAAGTGCAAAAAAGACGCAAAAGCCGAGCGTATCCAAGTGAGATTCACTAAAAAGCGACTGAGGCGTAATCGTCGTTTCCGTGTAAAAGTCACCGGTTAGATGAAGGGACCCCTGAGTATTTGGATCTAGAGATAATGCAATCTTCCCCAGCGCTTCTCCTGGATGAAGCAGCCCGTAAAGCCGATCTACTTCGTTGGAAATTGAAGCGAGTTCGTTCTGAACGAATTTCTTCCTTACTCCTACTGCGATCATATAAGCCTCGCCAAGACGGGTCGCTAACACCTCTTTGGAGGTTTCTGCGTTCTGACAATGGATCAGATTTGTATAGGTTGTCGAAATACTGCTGTTTGTCGTCAAAACTCTACTCCATGCCGCCTCGGCTTCGCCGAGCTTTTCTGTGACGGCTTTGACGGCAGCCATTACCGCCGTCGCCGTCACAGTAAAGTCAGTATCGCTTGTGGATACATTCGCCAACCTGGAAAGCTCCGTTTGGGGCAGCGCTGCTTCCTTAACGATCTTCAGGACAGAACCTATGAGGGCAGTTGCAACAGCACTATATTGTCGTCGGTAGGCAGCAAATCTATCAGATGCTACCGTGGACTTTGAGATGTAATCGACATTGGCCTTCCCGGCTTTTTCAGCCAAGCTTCGTAGCGTTTCCATCGCAGTGATGCGGGTCTGAAGTTCGACGCTAAGCTGAGAACGATCAATCGACTGCTGGCATACCGGACACGACTTATCCTCGCTGACGTCGATGTATGTTTTTGCTTTTTCGAGCAAAACAACAAGCTCGCTCGTCTGGCCTTTAGCCTTAATCTCTTCTGCGGCTAGTTCTTGCCTGGCGGTCTCCAAGAGGCTCTTCGCTTCAACCTGCGAGGCTTCCGCCACCCCCCATTCTGTCCTCAGTGCCGTTAAATCACCGAGCTGCTTTCCTAAGGTCTTCGCGACACCGTGATCGGTTGCAATGACAGAAAGATCTCTATTTGCTTCTTTCTGCCCCCATGCAATGGCAGATGTGTCAGGCTTTTGTTCTGCTTCCCATAAGCGATCAAGAGCCTTTTCGGCTTCGCTTCGTGCAGTCTTTGCTATAACCGCAGCTTGCTTCGCCGTGTTCTCGGCACTTCGAAGAGTCGCCTCTGCTTTTGATACGCCGGGCAGCTCGATGTAATCGGATAGAGCTTTGTAACGATTGACCGGTTCAGCATCGACTAGAGCGAGAATTTTCGTTCGACGCAGTACCCGTGCGTTGGGAATATCCACCTCAGGTGTAACTACGGGCGATAATCCCTTAAGGGTGGCCTTCCAGGTCCCTGCATCGGTCGTTAAAACAACAGACAGGTCCTTTTTATCTCCCGTTATCGCTGCGATATAATCTTTATCAACGCTGGAGCGATCTGCAATCGACCCTAAATCCCGATTACAAAGAAATGAAAAACCATCGACGATTGATGATTTTCCGGTGCCGTTTTCACCGAAAATCATGGTCAGAGACTTGCTCTGATCAAAGTTTAAAGCGAATGACTGAGTAGACCCGCGAAACTTCGTCAATACCAAGCTGACCAGTTTAAGGGCGCTCATCGAGTCCCTTTGTCGGTTCTGCCACTTGGATTTTAGGGGTCAGGACAGATTGCCATTCAGCGGCGGATATCTGTCCTTTCGCTATTTGGCCTGTTACAGCAACCACGGCGTCCGCCGCAATCAGATTAGCTGCCGCAAGCGCTAACGCAACCTGCTCAGCCACCAGTGAATCAGGTGAAGCCATATTTCCCCGAGGCATAAGCTATGGCGGGGAATCAGCAGTGTCGATCATTCAAAATCAATTAGCGGTAGCGACATCTTTCATCTCGTTTAAGGCAATCGTCTCTGGATTGCGCGATAATCTTGCCGGACGCAGAAATCGGTAGACAGCGAGCGTCCGGTTAGTCACTAGAATTAGATGAAAAATCGATCCTATTCTGATGTAGTGGCCGCCCGTCTTCGGGTATGCAAAAGCGAGCAAGTTCCCCAATCGGTGCGTGACCGCCTTGAGGCAGATTTCACCCTAGCGGCTGAGGAAGCTCTCGTTGAATTATCCGAGAAATCTCTCACAGCTGAACGCGTGGTCAAGGTCTTCGGCGAGGTGATTGGGGGGAAACAACCCCGTCAACGGAAGGCATCCACACCCGTCAAAGCACCCATTCCCGAGGAAAAGTCTTGAATATCATTACAACCACGGGGCGCGCTTATGAAGCGACGCTTGTAGGCACGATGATTTTTCTTCGTCGTGCTGCGGCAACCCCAGCGGAACAATCTGCATGGCCCAATGGCATCGTGATACGTGTCATTCTCCTTCCCCATACGGAGCGGCAAGAGCTGCATTGCTCCTGCCCTGCAGCTCGCTATGGACCGGGAGGTCCGGCGGCATGTCCTCACTCCTTGCCAGCCCTACGGGCGCTGGTAAGGGGGGAAATTCCCGCCTCTCAAGAAGGCGGGAGCTAGGGCGTCCAGAGGGTGTGCAGCACCCTTTGGCAGGTCATGGCGCAAGCCGTGAACCTATCGCCGTGCGATAGGGCGTAGCCTGCCCCTCCTATTTTGCTCTTGGTCCACTGGACCAGTCTCATCGAACACAACCGACGCTGAGTTAAATCGCAGATTTGGACCGACTTGAATTCACGCCGACTGGATCTTTGCTCGAGTCACAGGCAAACGACACGGAAAGCTAGAGGTTAACGACCTTATCTGCCATGCTCCACATCTTCTCGAAACGTTCGTCACGAAATTCAACGTACGTAGATGCATCAAACACAAGCGTTGACGGATTTGTAGAATACGACGAGAGCAAAAGGTGCTTTTCGATATCTACACCGCTGGCTTTTAGTCGAGTAAAATAGCTATCTGGCAGTTCCGCACTTTTTCGATTGTTGTCACTAGCACCAACAAATCGGAAATTTCCGAAATGATTTACATCAAGGGAGTTAAACAAGAGCCTTTTTTGAAGCGGTGATTTCGGGTAAATATGGTCAGCCTGTGGGAGGTTATCCTTAAAGCGCACATTGAATGGACCAGTTCCATGCGTCTCAACGTAAACTAAGTTGAGAAGCAAAGAACGCAGCCGAGGGGTGTGAAGATCCTCTTTGGATAATTTGCTTTTATCAAAGTCTATACTTATACGATCCAGAGGAAAACCTGACGCCTGAACTCGACCGACAATTTTATGGAGACTATCGAGCTTTCCATCAGTCGAAGAGCTGAACCAATTAAATAATTGAGACTTATAGAAATAAGATTTTAGACGCGCTCGATTTATCGGATCTGGCTTTGGATTATGATAAAGATAATCAAATATCACAACAAAGCTGTTGTAGCTTCGAATTAATCTTCGAGAATAAATCTTTAGGTCATTGGCTATAAAATCGCCTAATTGTTGAAATGCCGCCTCAGCGCGACTCCATTGATCTTTAATTTCCAGATTCAGCTGTTGACCGGGATTGAATTTTTCAGGACTGAGTTCCGCGCCTGACCCGTGCGCTAAGGTAATGCATTTTAAAGCAACGGATTTATCAAATTCGAGGCCCCCCGAATTCAATCCATTTACACAATCCTCAATCCTCTCCTCAACTTCATCCCATTCTGTTTTCATTGCGGCAAACATTAAATCCGACGCGTCAAGCTTGGTGCCGCCAGAATTAACACGCACAAAGATATCAAGAATACGTTGGTAGGGATAATCATTAGCCACGCCATCAAGAGTCTGAATCCAAAAGTGCTTTTCCTCTCTGATCAGACTTACCAGCTGGGCTACATTGTCACGAACAAGCTCCTTTCGTTCTTCTCTCTTCTCTTTTTCCTCCTCCTCTTTCTTTTCCTTGAGAGCTAAATCAAGATGAGAGTCAATTTCCCCATTTTCTTTCGCCTCTTCTGTCTTCTCTTTGGGAACTAAATCAAGATGAGAGTTGATTTCCTTAGCTAGAGCATTGCTGTTTTTCTGGTTATCCACGCCCAAAAGATTATTCAGTCGATAATATGTCGCTCCTGGCTTTGTCGCAGAGAACTTCAGTCTAAATTTTATATCTGATGCGTTAGCTGGATCGCCGCTAACCACGTCAAACCACGCCTCACGATTACCCGCATCATCCTGAATGGATCCATTGAATATTGCATAAAGCGACTGGAGTCTCTGTTGTCCATCCAGAACGAATAACTTCTCCTTGCCTTTGTCACTAATAGAGGCGTCGTATAGGCTATGTAGATCGGCATCCCAATCAATGACCTGCATAAACTTGCGCGCTTTGATTTCGTTTGTTGTGCGCCAGAAGAGGAATGTTTGGATGGGGTATCCACGCATAAGACTATCAAAGAGTTTAAGCATTTGCTCTTCCTCCCAAACGAAAGGTCTCTGGATATGGGGCAGGAAGAGGCTGTGATTGACCGCACTAATTAGGCTAAAGAGGCTTTCTGCTTTATAGCTCATGTGAGCTAATGGGATAGCAGATACCTGATTTCCCGACTAGCTTCATTATTTCCTATATATCGAGCATCGTGCCTTATAGTGCAACTGATACCTTAAGGGCGTCCGTTTGAGATGCTTGCGCCGGACGGGTCGATTGGTCACATATATGCATGACCATGTTACTCCCTAGAAATATCATCGATCTTCGACCCCGACTCAAGCTGCCAGCCCACATTGCCTTCCAGTTTGAGAAGCTCCCCTTAGCTGAGCGCTCTGCCATTGTAGAACGGGGCATTAATGATGGCCACCTCATAGCACTGACGGCCTCCCAATCTGAATCCCTTGAAACAGCCATCGGTCTTTTAACTCATGGTGCCCAAGGGGGAGGAAAGATTGGCTTTCGGTCGGAAGAGAAATATCTCCATCAGTACGCAGACTTAGCGGAAGAGCTAAAAGCGCTCCTCCATCATCTGAAAGGCAGCGAATGAATGCCCCCAGCTACCAAATAGAGGTTCGGTGTCGGGTCAGGGGGCAAACTGGGAAAGCCTTGCATGACCTTCCCCGCCAGACTCGTTCCCTGGCCGTCGCGTCTCTCCTGGCTGCCGCTGGGGAGGGGTTGGATTGGAATGCCCTTATCGCAAACCGAGAGCACGTCCAACGGTTGGGCGTTCTCCTAAACCAAGCTCTTCGACTGGCCCGCTTAACTAAAACCATCGATAGCCATTTTCTGGGAAAAATACGGCAGGCAGTCGAATTGATCGAGGCGATAACCCAAACGCCATGAGTCCTCTTCTACGCGGCGTTGTCCACCATAGCGGGTCAGGAAAGCTGCTCTTTGCGGGCGGTAAGAGGGTTGGCCGCAAGCCTCCTTCCTATAAGGAGCTGAAAGAGGTGATCGGCCTCTTTCGCTACTGCGTCGCCCCAGCAAAAAAGTCGAAGGGAAGAGAGAGGGTAGCTGGAATCATCGACGGCATGGGCTTAGGGCTTGCCGCCGATGAAAAACTCTCTCCCAGAGAGGCGCGGTTCATTATTGAGCAGTTGATCGCTGGGGTGCCACTAAACCGTCGTTTGGTACGACACGTCATCCTCGCCCTAGCGGGGACTGGCTCCCTGGAAGAGCAGCTTCAGAAGTGCGAGTTGATGGTTCGAGCCTTTGTCGCAACTCACGCCCCAGGAAAGGCCTTCATTGCCGTAATTCACGATGACCATATGGGAGAAGGCGAACGGGGTCTCCACGTTCATCTCATCATTCGTAATACGGACACCCACGGGCGGGCCATCGACTGGGGAAGAAAAGATTTGGAAGCGCAGCAAAGTCTGGAATGGGCGAGTCATCTGGGTATCTCGCCAACAAGGGGGACCGGAATCCCCACCCCTAAAGGGCAGCAAATCCCCTACACGAAACCCCGGAAGACATTAAAAGCCCAAGAAATTGGTAAAATGACTCATGCACAACTCACAGAACTTATCGAAAACGGAAGCCTCACGGTTGGCCGCCGAAATAAAGCAGGCCACGTCACCAGTATCGTCGTCAGAGGAAGACACGTCCGGCTCTCCACTGCCAGATACCTCGCCCAACTTGCCAGCGTGGATCAAACTAGGGGTGCCGGGATTGAAAAGGCTCGCGTTACTGCGGGAGACGGCCTCATCCATTCGGTGGGAGCTGAATCCTCACATCCTCACCATCAACAGCCAAAACGACGGAAGAATCAGAATCGATCTGAAGGATTGCACGCCTTCAGATGGCGAAAGCCTCTGGGAAGCTTTGGCAAACGGAAAACTGGCAGGCCTCTACGCGCCATTCGAGCAATTGGACGCGCCGGACAACAACTAATCAAAACCCTAACACAACTGGACACCATAGGACGAATTTTATGACTAAACTAAATCTACGCATCGACTACGGACACCGCTCGAACTTTATGGTGGAGCTTAGTTCTTCTGAAATTCATAGCCTCCAGGGACCAGCGCCGGAACGGCGACGTGCCTGGGCGAAAATAATTCGAGCAAATTGGAAACGCCTGTGGCCTGCCTTCAATAAGCCAGATAAGCGGTTCAATGTATGGAGCAGCGGTACCCGGCTAGCATCTATTCAGAGTAAATATGGCACCTTTGGTTTCAGCGCCAATAAGGATGGAACGCTGGAGTTTGCCCATGAATTCGTAGAGGCAGCGGATCTTGCCGCTGGCAGGAAGAAGGTGCGTCCTTAGCATGGGACAATGGATCTGCGAAATTTCTTTCTAGACCTCACGGTGCCTCAATAAGGCATTGGCGGCGGAGCCGTAATGGGTGCGGTGGGCGTTACCGCAATGATGGCATTGGGAGGGAAACTGTCTCTGGGCTTCCCGGCTACCATTGAGATTTCTTCGATGATTCTGTCGCAGTTGAAATGCCCCGAGATGGTTGCCACGTCGCCTGCGTGATAAGTTGGCGTCAGAGTGGGTGCGGTGTTGGTCAAAATGTCGGAGGCCGTTGCTTTTTCCGCGTTGATGTACAGATCGCCTTTTGCCGCCAGAGTCGCGCTGAAGGAATAGAAGACGTTGAAATGGTTGTCTTTATTCTGGCCGATGGTGAGCGACTTCAACTCGAGATAGTCGGGAAGCTTGCTCTTCAGGAGGGTGACTGTTAGCGCCTGGACAGCGGGGAGAATGATTTGATCTTGGATTTTATCAAAATCATTGGCCTCGCCGCGCCTGTACATATCGAAAAAGTATTTTGGTTTATGCCGGGAGAACTCGATCAGGTTGTGGATTCCGAAATCTTGGATAGCTAGGGCTTTTTGCAGGGCGTATCCTCCGCCATCGTTTGGTTGGCTTCCCCCCGTGTAAGCATCCCCATGGACATCATCAATGAAGCTTATGAGGTCGCTCAGTGGCGGCTCGTTCGGGTCGGGGATGAAGTCTCCTGGGGTGACTGGCGGGGCCGGTTGGCTTTTTGGTTGGCTCTTTGCCTCAGTGGCGAGCCCCTGCGCCGTGGTGGACACATTGTCTTTTACCGCCACGAGATCGACCGACGAACTATCGAGGTAGCCCCTAACGTTAGTCGCCTTGTCCTCTGCTAGAACCTGGTTGGGGTGGCCCGTAGGACTGGCGTCGATGAGGGCAAGGATGGTCCCTTTGAGGAGCGGTTTCTCAGCGGTATTGCCGCCGCCTAAGTCAACGTGCAGGGTTGTGTCCTGGATTGTGGTAACGATGACCTCGCTGTGTGCAGGGGCTATAATGAGCAGGAGGAGTGTTAAAATAAGGTATCTCATGCAGCCACGCCCCTGGAAAATTTTGTCATGGCGTGATGGCAATATTCTGAAGATGGGAGGATCAATCGAAGGTCCTAGTGCTTGATCTAGCGGTGTTTTAGTTTCCTAATGTGCTAGGATTCTGATCTCGCATGTCTCTTGCAGTTTGGGCAATGGGGTAACGCACATCCGTGTCCCATATTTTTGACATCTTGTTGTCAATAAAATCTACCGCAGCTTTTTGGGTGGCGGGCGTTGTTAGGCAATAACGCATGATATTTTGATATGTGGAGGCCGGACAATACATGGTGCTCCACATTCCTGGGTTCTGTAGGAGTTTTGTGGCAATGGGCACTAATTCGGGGCGTTTTAGCCATTTGTCGTCGAATATTATTATGTCAATCGTTGGGTTGAATTGCTCGTATGGCTTGAATGGTTTAGCGAGGTCGGGAAAGGTTTCATCTGTGAGAAGTGATCGCACGGCGGGTGTAATGATTTGCTGGTAGATTTTTTCTTTATTACCAAAGCGGCGCATATCGTTATTGAAGTAGCGCTGGTCATATTTGAAAATCTCAATGAGATTGTGGATTCCATACTGTTGAATTATCTGTACCATTTGCGCGACGAATTCAGGCGGCGGCTGCTTTTGACCGTAGTAGTTTTTATCGTACAAATTCTGAATGAACTCAACGAGGTCATCTATGGGAGGTTCGCTGGGATCGGGGAAGCTGGTTATCTCCACTGCGGCTGCGAGGGGGGCGGGTTGGCTTTTTGCCTCCGTGGCAAGGCCCTGCGCCGTGGTGGACACATTATCCTTTACCGTCACGAGATCGACCGACGAACTGTCGATGAAGCCTCTTGCTCCAGTGGTGTCTGCGGCAAGAACTTGGCCGGAATGCCCTTCCGGGTTTGCATCAAGAAGTGTAAGCGACGTGCCCTTGACGATTGGTTTATCGGCAAAGTTACCGCCGCCAAGGTCCATACGGAGCGTCGTGTCCTGCGTCACGGAGACGATGATTTCCGCCTGCGTGAGCAGGGGGAAGAGGAGGATGGCCGCGAAAAGAAAAGCTCTCATTGCACACGCGGTTTTTCGAGACTTGGCGACGAGATTGAGCGGCAGCGCCGCGCTCGTTGGGAAGTCTGTCTAGTTCGCTGCCATTACCTTTTTGGTGATGGAGTCTATTCCGTCTTGAGCGAATTCGCTGCTTGGATAGCTGCCTTGGGCTTTCAGATACCAAGCCACTGCGGAACCCCACTCATCGCGTTTTTCCAAATCGCGTGCGGTCTGAATCGCGTGGACGAATTCGGCGGCTTCGGTGGTAAGCTGGGCGCGGAGCTGATTCAATTTAGGATCGCTATCGTACTTTTCGGATTCAGTTTCAACCCCTTCCCATGCTCCTGCGGAGTCACCTCTTTTTTCCAGCTCTTGAGAGCGAGCGATAACCATTTCAATTTCCTGAATCTCGCTCAGGACATCATTTAGCTGCTTTTGACGTGTGTCGTCCCGGGCCGTTGCGGCGATCAGTTTTGCTTTGTTATCCCAAATTTGACGGAAGTTTTTTTGGGCATAGAGCGCATCGAAATCATTTAAGGTCTTTTGCTGCAAGTTGGAATCTTTGAGTATGGCGCTAGCTACCGTGGTTAAATCTGGATCGCTCGGCCAAAGGTCTCCTGCCGCTTTGAGTTCGCTTTCAAATGTCGCGTTATCGCCCGCCGCAGCAGCATTTTGGGCCTTGGCTAGATGTAACGCAGCCCCGGTCTTGGCGGCGGTGATAGCTGACATCGGTTTGGTGGCATCGAAGTCGCTCGCCATGGCCTTGAGATCGGTGGTTTCGGTTTCAGCCGTCGCATAGTCTTTGCTGTCAATGGCAGTGAGAAGATCATTCTCTTTTTCGACATAATCCGCGATTCTGACTTTCTGGTCCCTGGGGATGTTCCTCAGATCGGGAAGGTATTCACCTTCTACGAACGCCTGCTGCATCTGCTCAGTGGCGGCGTTCAGGCGATTTTTTCCCATGAGGAAAATCGTCGCTTCTGCGCCTTCTTTGGCGTCGCCCTCAGCCGCGACAGAAAGGGTTTCCAGAACCCCGATGGTGGCGGGGAGGCCGCTACCACCTGTCAAAGCGTCCTGCGCTTTCTGGGAAACCTGAAGCTTCGTGTCACCGTCACCGAACAAATTTCTGTAAAAATTCGCGGCGATCACAACGTGCTGGAAGCGCCTCTGCATGAATAATTGCAGGATGAACGATTGAAACTCGAGCTTGGCCTGAATGATGGTCACCATTTGCTGGGCTTTGGCGGTGGTCATGTCGCCAGTGGCTTCCGCGATATCCTGGGTGCCGTTGGCAATGATGAAGCTTTTCTCGTCGGCGTAAACGCCTGTGTCCTTGCCGGATTTGTCTTTGTCTCGGCTACCAGAATCCATTTCGCCCTGGGTGGCGTTATCTTCCAACGCAATATTTAGGTCCCACTGGGCGTCTTTACGGGCCTCGCGGGCGGCGGCTTCCGCGCCCTTTAAGCGGGCTTGTTCGCCCTGGGCGAGCCACGCCGTATGGACCACGTCAGCCAAGGCTCCGCTGAGGCCTGAATCGATCCTAGCCGTGCTGGCCTTCTGAAGAAGTGCCCATGCGTCATCGAGGTTTTGGGGTGTGTAGCCAACAGGGTCGAGCTTGGCACTGATCTGATCCATGACCGCCTGATAGGCGGCATATTCTGCATCGGTCTGTTCGGGCGCGTTGAGAAATTTCTCAAATCGGGCGCGAAAAAGGGTCTGATTGGCGATATTCCAGTGCTGCCCGTCCCAACTGACCACATTGTTGCTGGGATCGATCTGCGGCATGGTGCTCTGCTGAGCGGGGGCGGGGGGTGCCGCCGGAGCTGAGGCTGCCGCTGGGGCAGGTGCGGACGTACTTGCTGCAGGCGGCTGCTGGGCTAGGTCGATGGAACTCGGGGCCTGAGCGTGGAGGCCAGTGATAAGCGCCGTGCCGAAAGCAATGGAGAGGTAGTTTTTCATAACGCCCTCAATCCTTTTGGAGGCTGGTGGTGTAAAGGATGCCGTGGGCTCCGACCTTCACTACGATTTCATAATGTTGGCCCTTTTGGAGGTTGGTGGTTTCAAACTGAGTGGGGACGAAGATGGCGATGGTTTCGGTCTTGTCGCCATCGGGATTGACTGAGACGAAATGGCCTTTGGCGGCGTCCCAGGCCAGGGAGTTTTCGATGGAGCCGCTGACTTTGTACGTGTTACCCGACAAGGCGTCGGCGTCCTCGGTGTAGCTCGCGTAGTCCAGGGGTTGGACGGTGCGGTACTTGTCATGGCCGCTCATTCTGGGAACAAGGTATCCACCGATGCCGAGAATAAGGATGGTCCCTCCTAGGAGGCCGAACGTGAAGACAAGGGAGATTTTCTTGCGGGCCATAATCAGCCTAGGACAACCTCACCCTGCCACGCCTGAATTTGCTCCTCAGCTTCACCTAGCGTCTTTTCTTCGTCATTAGCGCGGCTGCTGTAACCGAGTTGCGAAAGGAACCCCTGCACTCTGTCGATCTGACTATCAAGCCATTTGGGATCAATGTCATATCCGGCTTTCAGATCGATCCGCGCTAATTCGGCATTCGCTTGGACCGGGAATTCTGGCGGGGTTGTTTCCTTGCTTCTTCGTTTAACCCAATATCCGAATGCGACGAGTGCTCCAACCCCCCAGAGGACGGCAAAGTAGCTGCTCACAATTAGAGCAACCGCTCCAGCAATTAGGGATACGCCAAGCAGAGCTCCAAAACATCCGTTCATCTCGCGGAGCTTGTGAACCTCGCCACGCCATTTGTCGCGCTGTTCAATGAAGGGCGTGAGAATCTTCCTCGCTCGTTGCCATGTTATGAGTTCGATTAACGGGTTCTGAATATCGACGGCATAGGCCAAATATTCCAACGCTTCGACATCTCCAGCCCCTAACGACGGTTGCGCCTTTTCGCGAACAGCTTTTACGATTTCGAGGGTTTCGTAAAAATATTCTTTGTCTCGGATATCGCTGTAAGTGGATGAATTGACATTGCGCGATTGGAAATAGCGGAGAACCCCGGTCGATAGGAAAAAGGCCTGTCGGGCTTCCTTGGGAAGAGCCGTCTTTGCCAATTCCATTGATTTGCGAACCAGGAAAATTTTGTCCTTCCAGAAGAAACTTTCCTGTTGTGCCTCTCGGGCCGCCCTTAGTTCTGCGGCAATGGTGCCGACCTGTTGGCTGATGCCGCTAAGCCTTAAGTCGATGCGGGCTAGGCCTGCCGAAACTCGACCAAGTTGAGCATTTTGGTATGCCAACGACCCTGCAACGATCCCCTTGAACAGATTGTCATTCATCGTCCGCCTGATCTGAGCCCCACAAACTGACTGTGGCAAGCCTATTCCCCCATCTGTAGATGGGTTAATGAATTTCGTCGATTCGGCCAGCCTTGGACGTGCCAAAGGCCAATGATCCAGAGAGGTTTCTTGCTGACCGATTGAGGGCTTTAAGGGAGCAGGCGGGCTACACGCAGCAATCGTTCGCGGATTCCGCAAACCTCTCCCACAAGGTTTACCAAAGGGTCGAGGCTGGTCATCATACGAACCTGAAAATGCACACCGTCTTGGCCTTCGCCAATCTGCACGGCGTCACCCTATCGCAGCTTTTCGCCGTAAGGACTCCCAAGACAAAGCTTCAAGCCCCTCCGTGTGCGCAGCCAAAGCGCCCGCCTCCGCCTCGCCCTTCCAAAAAGTAGCGAGGCTGGCATTTCTCCCGTTCGATCTGCAGGATACGTTACACTCAATGAACGAGTATCCACCGCTGTTCGCCGGTCTAAGCAGTGTGACCGGTCCTATTTCTTATGTTGGCCCATTAGATGATGCGGGTGCCATTCCTGCTTCTACGACCCCACCACGCCTCTATCGCTATTTGGAATGCGGGTATGCCCTGGAGGCTCTTCAAAAAAAGCGGTGGAAGGTTGGGAGGATCGCCGAGCTAAACGATCCATTGGACTGTTCCCCCAAGTTGACTAACACCTCCGGTTTCTTGCCTGGGGCAAGTGATTTGGAGAACGAGGGCTACTTTAAAGCCGAATTTGCGGGCAATTTTGGATTGCTTTGTTACAGCGCTAAGATCGATAGCCCCGTATTGTGGAGTCACTACGCCGATAGACACCGAGGCATCGCCTTTGGGCTCGACTATTCGAGCAATCCCTTGCGTCCCGTTAAGGTGGATTATGGGTTTGCCCGCCCTGCGGTTGATTGCCGGGAGATAAATGCAAAAGCTTCCCGATCTTCGGACGACATTCGGGATCACTTCATCAAGAAGAGATACTCAACCAAGGCCAAAGATTGGGAGTACGAAGAGGAGTTCCGACACTTCATCGCCCTTGAAAAATGCCTAATGGAAGGCCCCCACTACTTTCGAGCCTTCCCCTATGGAAATTTACGAGCCGTCATCCTAGGAGCTAAGTGCTCTGCCACGGTTAAGGATATTGAGAGGCTGCTCTTGTCCTGCGGGCAGTCCCATCCAATCGAAATCCAGCAATGCCGAGAAAACCGGGACGCCTTTAATCTGAACATCGAGCCGGTCAACACGATTACTCCCAAGCCCGTTCCATGGGCTGCGTAAAGCCAACCCTAGCCCCCTAGGGCCACCTGGGCAACCGACCTAGCCGGAGAGGTCGGAACCCCGGAAGCCCCGCAGAGTGGCGTGAGGGGTGGTTGCTCCATGATTATTTCTTCCGCTTCAGTGAATAGAGGCTAGATAATTATCTCTATCAAACCCGCACCCTCCCTTAAGGCCAATTGTCTTTGAACTTCAGGGGGATATGTTTAATTTAACTCATATGGTAGACGGATTCAAAAAAGCAATTATTGATGGTGATATAGATAAATTGGAAAAGATGATTTTATCTAAAAAGTTTAATCCAAAAGAACTTCTAACAGTTAAAATTTCGAAGGGCGCTCCGAGGATAAAGATAAATGCCTTGAGCTTTGCTTGCGAGGCAAGAAATCTCGTCAGTGCCAATATGTTTTTGTCGTATATAGCCAGCAATCCTGGGAGTATCGATATACATGAATCCAATGAGCTTCCATTTTGCACGGCATGTCTTTTAGGTGATCTAAACTTTCTAGAAAGTCTTTTGAAATTGGAATCTAATAGCGGACCAATCAATATCCATATTAATAATGAATTGCCGTTTGCCTTGGCTTGTAAACACGGACATTTACAAATCATCCTAAAACTTCTCGATTTAGAATCCACACACGGGAAAATCAATATTCATGTTGGTGATGACGCGCCTTTCCAAATGTCCTTGGAAAGCAACCACTCATTAATTTCCATAAAACTAATCAGTATGCAGCACACTCACGGTTTAATTGGTAAAGACAAAATCCGAGAATGGCTCCAAAGTGAAGTGGATATGGATGCGGTCGAAGAGTCGTTTAAAGACCATGACTATAAAGGCTCCAAGGCATGCCTTTCCCCCGTCATTGATGTCTGCGGCAATCAAGAGATAAAAAATCGCCTTGCGAAGTTTATTGCAGGGAAGGCGGCGAAAGAAATGATGGCGGTCTCTAAGCCCCGGTAAGCTACCGCCGAATGGCGGAGGGGTGGTTGCTCCATGTAAAAGCACCGTTGACCTACTCGTAGTCGAGCGCAGCATTAGCGCCATGAAGATCCACAGGGTTACATCGACGCGAGGGGAAGAGGCGCTGGTGATTGCAGCCAGCGAGGAGGATGCGAAGCGGGTTGCAGATGATACATTCCATAATGCTGAGTTGAAAGTGCGATTCGGCAACACCCCAATTGACCGGGGTTGGCTAAACGCCAAAAGTACTGAGGTGCTGTCCTGGCCTTGGATTGTAGGGCCAGAGCGTGTCATCTTAGGACCAGGATATTTGCGACTGCGCTATGCACCGGGAACTGACTTAGCAGCGCTGCAATGGAGCGTTGTTGACCGTCTTGAAAAGGGTCATGTCCCCAAAGTGGAGTTTACTCGTCAAATGAAGGCGATCACGATGGCGACTTCGACAATTCATATTTGGAAGATGACTCCGATTACCGAGAATGGCGTGGAGGGGACGTTTGGGATATCCAACGGGGAGCCGGTTCCGTAGGTTTGTTTTGTTTGGGGGTGTGATCAATCCAGGCCGGGAACTGGCCGGTCGTTGCGGCAGCGAACCAATTTCTCCCTGTCCGGCTGAAAGCCGGAAACGTAGGGAGCAATTGGCGCGAGGAGTGGACGCCGGGGGGCGGTTCTGTTCTCATTTGGGTTTGGGCAATCGACCTAACCAGAGAGGTCGGAACTCCGGTAAGCCACCGCCAGAGTGGCGTGAGGGGTGGTTGCCCCATTGAATAGCTAACGCGAGGATGATGCGCGGGGGTGTGCTCTTCTCGAAACGACTTACCAGTCAACTCCAATGATTCCGAGGAGATCGATCAGTTTTGATGGTGGCATGGTAACGAAGCCCTGTGCCGCGTAACGTGTCGTAGCGGCTGTAGGATTGTCCCAGCCATCCCGGCCAGCCCTATTTACGATGACGTACTCCCCATTCGCGATGACCACGTTCTGCACTCGCAAACCGGTAAGGCCATCCCCGGTCGAAATGATGATGGCTCCGACTGAAGGCACAAAGCTATCGTTGAGCGTCTTGGAAAAGCCAAGTTTTACGTTGCCTTCACAAACGACGACGATCACTAGCCGCGTTGTCATATCGAGAGAATGCTATTTTTAGAAAGAGGAGCAATAAAGATGACCGACGACAATCACCGCTTGGGGGACTACGCCCGCTTCACCTTCGCCCACCGCGCCTTCTGAGCCGCAGCTATCTTGGCCTTACCCGCCGCGCTCATTTTCCGGCGCTTCTTGGGGCTTTTAGACACCTTGGCTATTTTTTCAGGCTGAGTGCCAAATGCCGCGAAAGCATCAAGTTCAAACTCGATCTCGCGGACCTTGGCGAGAAAACCCTCCTTCCTCTTAATCAGCTTGGAGGCTTTGCGAAGGTGAGCAGCGCTAAGATGGGATAAACTCATAAGATTCTTTTACCTATAGAAAACGCTAAATGCCAGCTTGGGAATTATCCTTCAGCTTGGCTATGTTTACCTTAGCAAGATCGATAAGCCACCCGTTTAGATTTTTTCAATGTTCTGATACTTACTCTTATTTTTTAGAGGAAGCATTCTATCGTGAAATTCTTGGACGGCGTGTTTCACTTCAAGATAAACCTTCTCCTCTGAAAACACCTTTTTATCAAGAATCTCAAGCTGATTGAAAAGAGCCATATTTGGCAACACGTTCTGCTCTCCGGTATGCTCATCCTTCTGTAGAACATTTTCGGGCGTTAACCAAAGCCTCGGTATTTTATCAATCGCCTGCAGCACAACTGCATCCCGCACTACATGCGGCAAACGCATCCCTAATTTATTTTCTAAAATTTCAAGCCGTTTTTGATCAATTCCAGAGAAATCGTCATTATTGCTAAGACGCCGGTAAACGTGCGCAAATACGCTATCAGGCGTCTTCTGTGTAGGCATTTGGAAGGGGAGTTTTTCCATTTTAAAGATGATTCGGATCCAACCCGGAATTCAAACACAGTTGTCTCGAAAAATCATAAGCCAATTTGATTTGGTTATGCCCAAAACTTAATGTCGTAAGTTTTGGGGGAGATGATTTCGAGATTCCGTATGGTGTTTGCACCAAACTGTCGATAGCCTCGGCGAACGTGCATACCATTGTGGGGGTAGAGCCTGGGTCAGTGCTCTTGGGGCAAATAATCGCACTCTGGCGAACGGAATCGGTGACTCTTGGCTTTATGCCTAGGGGCGCGTTTGATCAAGCCGCCGAAAATAAGACTCTTCTCGGGCTAGTGGCGGGGGATGGCAGCCTCTCCGGTTACGTCCTTTACCGAAACACATACGATGGGCTTCGAGTTGCGCACCTGTGCGTTCATTCTGAAGCAAGAGGACAGGGAATTGCTCAAGCACTGATCCAGGATCTCTCCCGCAGGCACCCGGATGCGTCCGGCATTGGTCTTTGGTGCCGCAGGGACTTTGCCGCCAATGATATGTGGCCCAAGCTGGGATTTACGGCTCGGACATATCGCCGTGGACGTGGACGAGATGGCGCGGAATTGGTGTTTTGGGCTCGAGACCATGGGCACGAAGACCTCTTTTCCTCGCGTCCAAACGATATGAGGGTTGAAGCCGTTCTCGATGCCTCCGTCTTCTTTGACATTGCGGATCAAAACATGGCATCGGAAAGAGAAGAGTCACATGCCCTCAGTAGTGATTGGTTGAATGACTCGATCCGCCTGTTCGTGTCGCCAGAGATTAGGAACGATATTCATCGCGATAACGACAGCACGCGAAGCGAAAGGCGTCGGAAGCAACTTGGTGAATTTCAAGAATTGAGAGTGCCCGCAGTCAAGTTCGATGAGGCATTGACGAAAATCACTCAAATCCTGCCAGCAGCTCAAGATGTCCAAACATCAGGCGATTACAGGCATCTTGCGCAAACCATTGCGGGATGCGTTCCCTACTTCATAACACGAGACAGAGGGATTCTTCAGAAGAGAAATCTATTGAAACCTTTGGGTGTCGAGGTTCTTTCGCCCGGCGAGTTTATCCGTGAAATCGATGCGCTGGAACGCACTGAAATTTACCGTCCGGAGGAAATCTCAGGCACTAAGCTTACCTTCTTCAGTGTCGATGCCGACCTCATGGGAAAGGTCGAATCTCTGGCCGATACGCTTTCGGGTGAATCTCCTAGCTCTCTCGGGGTGAAGGTGAGAACCCTTTTAGCAAACCCTCGTGCAAATCGAGTTCGGGTCGTTTTATCTGCCGATCAACAGCCCTTGGCTCTCATCGGGGAGGAAGGAATTGATTCCCAAACACCCAAAATATCGTTAGTGCGTCTTGAAAATAGCAGCATTGCTCCAACATTCGCCCGCTTCGTCGCCTATAAACTGATTGCCGAAGCGGCTGCAGCTTCGTGGACGACACTTTCCGCAGAAGATATCTTGATGCCAGAGGCATTCTTGTATGCCCTCAAGCACTGTGGCTTCCAGGAAACCGAGCCGAGAAAGCTCTTTAGGAAGTGTGGAAAAGGGCTATTCGACGCCGACTCGGCCAAGAGCACGTTCAACGGGCTCCCCGATTGTCCCATAATGCGCGAATCAATGATCTGGCCTGCCAAAATTACGGACATGGATCAGCCGGTCTACATGCTCCCTATCGATCCCGCATTCGCCAGTAATCTTTTCGATCACGATCTAGCTAGGCAGGATCTCTTTTGCCAAAAGCCGCATATCCTCATGCAGGATGAGTGCGTTTATTACAGTGCCACCAACAATAACTTGAAGGCTCCCGGTCGAATCTTGTGGTATGTCTCCAAAGGAGTCGGATACGAGGGAACGAGCGCCATACGAGCCTGTTCCTTTTTTCTCGAATCGGTGCGTGCCCCTGCCAAAGAAATTTACCGAAAATTCAAAAGATTCGGAGTGTTCGAGTGGGCAGAAATTCTGAAAATTGCAGGGTCGCCTGAGTCGCTAATCACTGCTTTACGGTTTTCCCATACCGAGGCGTTTTCGCAACCGATCCCCCTAAGTGAGCTTCTACCGGAAATTGGCTCGGCACCAGCGGGGCCTCGTCCCCTGACCTATGACTATTTTTTACGTCTTTATCGTCAGGGAATGGCTCTTTAGGCTACCTTCATCCATGGCACGCAGAACACTGTTGATTTCGATTAAGCCCCGTTTTGCGGAAATGATCTTCAGCGGAACCAAAACCGTCGAATTGCGCCGAAAAGAACCCAAGGTTGAGCCTGGGGATACGATTCTCGTCTATGTCTCTTCTCCCGTCATGGAGTTGACCGGTAGCTGTAAGGTCCAAACCATCGAGACGGATTCCCCGGAACGTCTATGGCCTCGAATTTGCTCAAAAGTTGGGATAAGCAAGGTGGAATTCGATGCCTATTTTGAAGGAAGCAACCAAGCTGTTGCCATCCACGTTCAACGGCCAAAGACGTTCAAAAAGCCTGTTGGACTTGATTCTTTGAGAGACGACCACAGCTTGATCCCTCCTCAAAGCTTTCGCTATCTGGATGCTTCGTTGGTGCCTACCGGCATGGCTTAGCCTTTGTGGCGTAAGTTTGGGGGATGGTTTTACAAGTTGAACGAGATTTTAAGCGGCCTGCCGGGATGTTCCTTACCTGCATCGACCCACTTATCGATCATCAAGGAAAGGCTTTCAGCCATCTTTGGGCTGGTACGACGGGCCGTTCTTTGCCATCTTATTGCCAAGCAATCGGCGGTAACTGGCGGAATTTGGCGGCTCCTGGCGGAGTTGTCCTGAGTCTTTACTCTGAACTAGCGGTTTTTGTTGTGAAGGGCGTGGAGCCTAGGGGATTCGAACCCCTGACCTCCTCAATGCCATTGAGGCGCTCTACCAACTGAGCTAAGACCCCTTCACGGACCGGGACTATCTTGCATAGCTCAAAATCGACCGCCGACAAGCCCTTTTGTTCGGTGATTGCGGTAAGGCCGGTTTCACTTGCCTCGCCGGGGTGGAAGGTGTTTCCTGAAAAGCGATGAAACCCGACGGACGACGGCCGAAGGGCCGGAACCTGGCGACTTCGCCGCGCGCTCCGCTTTCCCCCGCCTCCTCCCCCTCGATTTCGCCGGGCGGGCAGGCGGCGGCGATTCTCAAGCTGCTGGGGGACGAGGACGATTCGATGGTGAAGCTGGTCCTCCGCCAGCTCCTGGCCGACCGGACGACGGCGCGGCCCCGCATCGAGGGGCTGCTCCTCCAGGCCTCGGGACCGGCGGCGGGGAAGCTGCGCACGGCGCTCTCCGAGCTGCGCCGCCGCGATGCCTTCGAGGCGATCCGCCCTCATTGCGGTCCCATTGAGAGCTTGGCGGAGCTGGAGAATTTCTGCTGGCAGCTGGCGCTCTGCCACGATCCGGAAGCTCCGGTGGCGGCGGGACGGCGGCAGCTCGATCTCTGGGCGGAGGCGGTCCGCGAGGAGGTGGCGCCGGGGGCCTCGGAGCTGGAGAAGCTCGAGTCGCTCCGGCTGATCCTGGCCGACGAGGCGGGGTTGCGCGGGGAGACGGAGAATTATTACAAGCCGGACAACAGTTTCCTCGACCGGGTGATGGCCTCGCGGCGCGGCATTCCCATTTCGCTGACCGCGATCTACATGCTGGTGGGAGGGCGGGCCGGGATCGCCGTCGAGCCGGTGGGGATGCCGGGGCATTTCCTGGCGCGGGTCGGCTCGCGCTACCTCGACCCGTTCCACGAGGGGTTGATCGTCGACCGGCAGGCGCTCCTCGAGCTGGTCGACCGGACCGGCGAGCCGGAGGCGGAGGCCGCCCTGCGCGGCCCGCTCCCGCTCCGGGCGATGGCCCAGCGCATGGTGCTGAATCTGGTCAATCTTCACGAGGCCTCGGGCGACGAGAACGAGGCCGCGCTTTGGAAGCAGTTGCTCGCCTGGCTGCGCGAGCCCGCTTAGGACTTCAGGAGCCGGTCGGCACGGGCTACAAAATCAGCATGGCATCGCCATAGCTGAAGAACCGGTAGCGCTTCTCCACCGCCTCCCGATAAGCCGCCTCGATCAACTCCGGACTGGCGAAGGCCGAGACCAGCATCAGCAGCGTCGATTTCGGCAAATGGAAATTGGTCAGCAATGCGCCGACCCGGCGGAACTCGTAGGGCGGATGGATGAAGATATCGGTGCTTCCTTGCTGGGGCTTGAGCGAGGGGGCGCTCTCCAGGACCCGCGCGCTGGTGGTGCCGACGGCGACGATCCGGCGGCCCGCCGGGTTGGCGGCCCGTTCCTTCAGCCCGGGCGGGATCGAGTAGGTCTCCCGATGCATGATGTGATCCTCCAGCCGCTCGACCTTCACCGGCCGGAAGGTGCCGAGGCCGACGTGGAGGGTGACGAAGGCGTGGTCGAAGCGGGCCAGCAGCTCGGGCGTGAAGTGGAGCCCGGCGGTCGGCGCGGCCACCGAGCCGAGCTCGTTCGCGTAGACGGTCTGGTAGCGCTCGCGGTCGTCGATTCCCGTCGGAGCGGGCGCATTCAGGTCCAGGGCGAGGGCCTTCCTCCGTTTAAGGATGTAGGGCGGAATCGGCATGTCGCCGAAGGCCTCGAAATCGATCTCCCCGAAGAAGCGGAGGACCCGCTCGCCGCTCTCCAGGGTCTTGAGCACCTCGGCCTCCAGGGGCGGGGCGCCCGGTTGGCGGGAGCGGAAGCGGAGCCGCATACCGGGGAGGGCCCGCTTGGCCGGTTTCACCAGGGCGGTCCAGTGGCGGGGGCTGGTTTCCTCGACCAGGAGGAGCGAAAGGGTCCCGTCCTCGGTCTCGAGGCTGGCGGGGATCACCCGGCTGTCGTTGAGGACCAGGAGGTCGTCGGGACGGAGGAAATTCGGCAGATCGGGGAAGCGGGCGTGGGTGAGGGAGCCGTCGGCCCGGTTCACCACCAGGAGGCGGGAGCCGGTCCGCTCCGGGGAGGGATAGGCCGCGATCAATTCGGGAGGCAGCTCGAAGGAGAAATCATCGGTACGCATGAAAGGGGGGCCAATGACTTGTGGATGAGCGTTTCGGCGTCTAAATGTTGTTTATAGGAATCTTGACTTCGAGGGGGATCGAACGATACTTTTTACAGACAACCCTTATCTAAAAAAGCACCGAATGAAAATCTTTCAGAGACTGCGTCTCCGTCTTGCCCGTCGTCAGTCGTTCACGCTCATCGAACTTTTGGTCGTTATTTCGATTATCGCGCTTTTGGCAGGGTTGGCTTTGCCCGCGCTACAGGGAGCGATGGACAGCGCCCAGATGATCAAGGTGGTCAGCAACGGCAAGCAGGTCTACCTCGCCGCCCAGCAGGCCGCCCTCGACGCCGCCCAGAACGGCACCGAGACCATCGGCTGGCCCGGCGACATGACCACGCCTCCCGGCAGCCCCACCACCTACTTCACCGCCCTGGTCACCAATAATTACCTTCAGCCCGGCGATTTGAAGATTCTCCTCGCTCCCGGCTACAACATGATGGTGGGCACCAACGCCACCTCCCTGACCGAGCAGAACAACGCCTTCGGCCTCGGCATGGTCGAGGACAACGACGACAGCACCGCCATTCTCCTCTTCACCAAGAATTGGACGCCCGCGAACGGCAGCGGCGGCGGAGTCGCCACCGGGGTGATTTCGGCCACGGCCAAGCCTTTCGGCAACAAGGGCTTTGTCATCGTCCGCAAGGGCGGCGACGCCCAGAAGTTCAAGGCCAACATCGCCACCGACACGACCGGCCTGATCGGGACGATTCCCTCCGGCAACGGCAGCTACATCCAGGGCAGCGTCTCGGGCGGTTGATTGCCTAGCCGGCTCTAGTCGATTTTACTCAATTGCGCGTGATTCGCTCGCGCGGTCTTGTGTCGGGGGGGCGGAGCTTTTAGCATCGCCTCGCGATGTCCGCTCCGCAATCGATTTCCGAGTCTTCGGCTTCCTCGGGCATGGGGAAGTGGACGGGGATTCATACCGACATCATCCTGGCCGATTTCGTCGGCTTCTCCAAGCTGCCCGACAAGGACCAGTACGTCGCGATCAGCCTGGTGAGCCGCCTGCTCGGCAACGTGCTGGAGAAGCTGGCGCGCGATACCTTCGGCAAGGCGATGACGATGGCGGTCGGCTGGATCTCGACCGGCGACGGCTTCTACATCGTCCTCAATCCGCTCGCCGCCGGCACCGGCGTCTTCGCCGCGCTGGCGCTCCGCCACGTCCTCCTCAGCCGGATCGTGGCGACGGTGGGCTTGAAGGGCGTCCGCTTCGCCGTCCATCACGGCACGGCGGTTCCCTTCGACGACGTGACCGGGAAGAAAAATTACGTGGGCAGCGGCCTCAACGATTGCGCCCGGCTCCTCAGCCTGCGGCCGGAGATCGCCATGATCGCCAAGAATTTTCACCGCGACGATAACACCGTCGCGGTTTCCGAAGAGGCGCTCGATTATCTTTTCACCGCCTATCCCCGCGAGCATTTCCAGAATTACCTCGATGTCAACGGGTGGCGGCAATCGACGCGGCTGCTATTGGTCGACAAGCACGAGAAGGAGCACCGCTTCTATTTCATCGATCATCATCGGGATAATATGATCCCGATTCCGAGGATCATGCATCCGGTGCTGGACGAGACCGGGGAGTAGGGTTACAGCAGCTCGCCCTGCGTCAGCGCTCCCGCGTTGGGCGGGGGGAGGCTTTCGATCGCGCCCGTCTTCGCTTCTCCTCCCTTGTCCTCGAGCTCGGCTTGGGCTTCCCGAAGCATCGTCTTGAATTCATAGGTGGCGAAAAGTGCCGCCTGCCGGGCGGGATCGGGGCGGAG
>OUNK010000153.1_pt1 | contig 34890 bp, 27 predicted proteins | sample 1755341 | NCBI WGS metagenome assembly OUNK01 (sample SAMEA3914788, study PRJEB12502) | metagenome | biome: forest; material: soil | place: Canada | collected 2011-07-03 | depth 0.1 m | reverse complement strand
GCAGCGGGGCCTTTCTTTCCGAGACGGTTTGGAATTCGGCTGGCTGCGATTTGAGCGCCTTCGAGCCTTGTCCCTCCTTCGACGCCAATCCCGAAACCGGAGTCTACGTCTATAACCGGACCTACGGCTGGGTCGTCGTTCGAGGCACCAGCGTCCTGCGTCTGCGTCGCGGCGATCATCAATGCCTCAGCAGCCTCCGGCGCGGGCTATGCCGCCGGCACCAATGCCGAGCACTTCCGCATCTACGGGAACCTCAGTAATTCCTACGCCTTCCGGGATATCACCACCGGCGCCGATGGAGTCTACACCGCCAAGGCCGGTTGGGATTTCGACACCGGCGTCGACAGCCCCATCGGCTATTCCGGCAAGTGGAAGCCCTGCGGTTCGATAAAGGCATTGAGCTTTTCGGCCGAGATGCGGAGAATAGGACATGGCTGGATTGGCCGAAATCATTGAACTGGCGACCCGCACCGGACACGGGGACGCCGACCACATCGCCCAAATCTGCCGTCAGGCCGCTGAACGGCAGCACTCGGTCGTCGATGCGCTGATGGAAGCTCAATTGGTCGATCAGACTTCATTCTTGAGGGGATTGGCGTCGCTCCTGGGGATGGAATGGTGGGATGAGGCGATGCCGCCGATCAGCGCCCCGCTTTGCCAGCAGGTGCCCGTCCGGTTGGCCGTCCTCCATCGGCTCTTTCCGGTTAAGGAGGAGGGGAAGCCACTCCGTCTATTAATTCATGATCCCTTTGATTTCCTGGCACATCAACGGGTGAATCAAGTCGTGGATGGGCCGATTTTCTGGACGCTCTGCACCCGCAAGAAGATCGAGGAAGGCCTGCGGCAGGGATATGGCGTGGGGGCGGAGATTTTCGACCTGATCATGGATGGGCGCGATGTCGACGAGGCGTTGGCCAACCTGCGTCAGGAAACCACCGTCCTCGACGCGGAAGACTCCGAGGCTTCGGTGGTCCGTTTCGTGAATCAGATCATCCGTGAGGCCCTGCGCGAGCGGGCGACCGATATCCACGTCGAGCCCCTGGAGGAAGGGCTTCGCATCCGTTATCGGGTAGACGGTGTTCTCCACGAAATTCCCATCCCGGCCCAGATCAAGGTGCTGCAGGATTCAGTCCTCTCGAGGCTGAAAATCATGGCCCATCTCGATATTGCCGAGCGCCGCCTGCCGCAGGACGGTCGCATCAACCTGGAATTGGAGGGGAAGCCGATCGACGTACGCGTCGCCACAATTCCCTCGGTACTGGGGGAATCGATCAGCCTCCGCTTGCTCGGCCAGGAACGTTTCAATTTCGAACGGCTGCAACTCGACGATTATTCGATGGGAATCGTCAGCACCCTGCTGGCACAGCCGAACGGCATCGTCCTCCTCACCGGTCCCACCGGCTGCGGCAAATCGACAACGCTCTATACCTTCCTCTCCAGCGTCAATACCGGCTCGCGGCGCATCGTCACCATCGAGGACCCGGTCGAATACAAGGTGCCGGGCGTCATTCAGATCGCGGTGAAGCCGGAGATCGGCCTGACCTTCGCCGTAGGTCTTCGCAGCATCCTGCGCGGCGATCCCAACGTCATCATGGTCGGGGAAATGCGCGACTTCGAGACCGCCGAGATCGCCATCCGGGCGGCCTTGACCGGTCACCTTGTCTTCAGCACCCTCCACACCAATGACGCCGTGGGCGGCATCACCCGTCTGATCGACATGGGGGTGGAGCCCTACCTGGTCGCCTCCTCGGTCCGTGCCTTCATCGCCCAGCGCCTCGTCCGGGTGCTCTGCCCCCATTGCAAGCAGCCGTCGGAAGAACCGACCGCCTATCTCCAGGAAATCGGCTTCCCGGTCGAGTGCGCGCCTTATATTCACAAAGCGGTCGGCTGCGAATCATGCCGCCATACCGGTTACACCGGACGGATGGCAATCGTCGAAATTTGTGCGTTGACCCCGGCGCTCCAAGACCTGATCACGCAGCGCAAATCGGCGAATATCCTCCGAGCCAAGGCGACCGAGGAGGGAATGATGAGCCTGCGCCAATACGGCTGGAACCAGGTGGTGGCGGGAAAAACCACCGTGGAAGAGGTCCTCCGGGTCACCGCGGCCGACGTGGAAGTCCTCGACGAATGAGCATCTTCGTCTATTCCGCAATCTCGCGGGAAGGCCGCCGCGTCGAGGGGGAGATCGAGGCCCGCTCGCGGGGAGAGGCTTTGCAGAAGCTCGACCTCTCCAGCCTCCAGCCCATCGAGGTCCGTCCCAAGGAGGCGATGACTTTATTGCCGGTTGATGCTGAGCCTGGCCGGCGCGAGCGCGCCTCCTCCTCCGGCCCCTTGGTGCTGACCGGCAAGCAGATTGTCCAATTCACCGATGAGATCAGCGATCTCCTCGATGCCGGGCTGAAGCTCGAACCGGCGCTGCGGGTAATGGAACAGCGGCGGGAGCTCTCCCGGCTCAAGGACGTGGTGATCGGGCTGCGCCAACAGGTCCGGGACGGCGTCAGCTTCTCGGCGGCGCTCCGTTCGGTCTCGTCTAGTTTCGACGAGCTCTATTGCCGCTTGGTCTCGGCGGGTGAGATGAGCGGCGCCCTTCCCCAGATCCTCCGCCGCCAGGCCGCCTATCTCACCACCATGAACGAGCTAAGGAACCGGGTGGTCCAAGCGCTGATCTATCCGGCAATTCTTTCCACCGTCGGTCTGGCCTTGATCATGGTCTTCATGCTCTTCCTGGTTCCCCAGTTAACAGTCCTCTTCTCCAAGACGGGGACGCAGCTGCCGCTGCTGACGCGGGGACTGATCGCCCTGAGCGCCTTCTTTGGCCATTGGTGGTGGCTCCTGGTTTTTATGGTGATGGCAGCTTCGCTCTCCTTTTGGCGGGTGATTGCGACGCCCTGGGGTGGGCTCTGGTGGGACCGCGCCAAGCTGAAGCTGCCCCTCGCCGGAGCGGTGATTTCTTCCCGGTATTACGTCCAATTTTCGCAAACCCTCGCCACCATGGTCGGCAACGGAATTCCGCTGCTCAATGCCTTGCGTCTCATGCACGCCGCGACCTCCAACCGCTATCTTTATGGTGTGCTCACCAAGGTGGTCGATAGCGTCAGTGACGGCGGGGCTTTTTCCCGCGCCTTGGAGAAGACCGGGAATTTTCCCCCCGTCATGGTCGATATCGTGGCGATCGGAGAACAGACCGGAGATCTGAGCGCTGCCTTGGAAAAGGCGGGCAGCCGTTACGACAAGGAACTGAATCTCAAGATTCAACGCATGACGGCAATCATTCAGCCTGCCGTCGTCATCGTCATGGCATTGGCGGTCGGCGTGGTCGCCTTTTCAATGATCACAGGCATTTTCCAAGCCGTTTCCGGCCTGAAGACGAGGTAAGGGGAGCAATCGCCTTTTCCGGAGGCGGCTAATGGCTCAGCGACTCGACGGCGGTCGATTTGCCATTCACGACCGGAATCGGATTGGTTTCGTATTTCACCGAGTCGGCACCGATGACTTTGGCCCGCGACATTTCAGCGACGCGTGCTTCAGCCAGATCGGAATCAGTCTCGATCACGGTCGGCTCGATCAGGATCACCAATTCATCGCGCTCGCGCGTCTTGGTGTCGGTGCGGAAGAGGGCTCCCAGATAGGGGATGTTTTCCAGTACGGGCACGCCGTCCCGATTGGATTGATCGGAATCCCGGATGAGGCCGCCGAGAATGACGGTCTGCTTATTGGGAACGGTGACGGTGGTTTCCAACTTGTCGCTGCTGATGGTTGGGACGCTGTTCCCCGAAATAGTCGTCTCGCCCGAGATGGTATTGTTCTGCGTCGAGATATCGAGGGTGACATCCTTCTCTGAATTGATCAGGGGTTTTACCTCCAAAAGCAGCTCGATGTCCTTATAGGCGATGGTTGATTCCTGCGAGACATTGTTGGTGGTGCTGGTGTCGAGATTGCTGAGGGATGTTTCGGGCACCGGCACTTCCGAGCCGGAAGAGATCGACGCGGTCTTATTGTTGGCGGTGAAGACGGAGGGACGGGAGAGCACGCTGAACTTCCCGGTGCTTTCCAACGCCTGAACATAGTAGTTTAGGGTATGGCCGACGGCGCCATAGAGGGAGAGGCCGCCGATAATGGGAAAGGTGGTCGGATTGAGAAGCGATCGGGGATCGGAAAATGCGGCGGTGGCCCCATTTCCTTGGGACGAACTGGCGATGCCGTTCGCTCCGTGAGTTTGAGCATAATTTTGCAGCAAATTGACGCTCAGGGTCGAATCGTTGGTCAGGCTCAACTTGCCGATGACCGTGGCGAGATAGACCTGCTTGGCCCGGATATCGAGACTGTCGAGAATCATCCCCGCCTTGGCAATGCTATCGGGAGGTCCGAAAATGAGGATAGCATTGGTTTTATTGTCGGCGATCAGGCGCGTTTTCCCGACGATCACCGCCTGGGGCGGCTCATCGGGCTGGGATTCGAGCTCGGATTGCAGCGGTTGAGTCTCGTTGATGCTCGAATTCCCATTGTCGCCGCCGGTGTTGCTGGCGGTGTTGCTGCTGCTTTTATTGGCGCTAGTCGGCTGCGAGGTGCTGGGAGTGCTCGAGCTAGAGAGATCGTCCTTCGATTCGGCCAGCAGGCTCTGCAGCACCGGAAGGACGTCATCCGCCTTGATGTATTTGAGCGGGCGGTAATAGGGAGCCATCACATCGGCCGCCTGGTCGAATTGTTCGATCAGCCCCTTGAGATAGGCGAAATTGGCGGGCCGGGTCACCACCAGGATGCGGTTAGTGCGGGCATCGGGAAAGATCTCGACCTGTCCGGCCACAAGCTTGCTCTCATACTGGGCCCCGCCGGGGAGATTAGCCGGCGCGCTGTCCGAGGATTGACTGTTTTTGGTGTCGATCAGCTTATTTAGGGTGTCGGAGACCTTTTCGGCATCGGCCCGATGGAGCTGGACGAATTCACTGATCACCTGGGCGGGAGGGACATCGATCATCTCCCTGATGCCGATCAGCTGGCGGATGGCGGCGCTGTTATCGGTGATCACGACGGCCTGAGCGGTGGGAACAGGGATGACAATGCCGTAATTATGTCCTTGGATCTGCTGTTGAAAGATTGGAGTCGCATCGGCGGCACTGATATAGCGGAGAGGAAGGAAAAAACTCACCACCTCGTCCCCTTTCGGCAGATCGTCGATATTGGAATAAAGCGGAACGCCTTCGTTGCGCGGCAACTTGCCCCCCCCGTTGTTGGTATTGATTACCTTCACGGTATTGTCCGGCCCGGGGATCAGCGAATAGCCGTTGAGCAACAGCGCGCTTTCGATGAAGCGAATTGCCTCGGCCTTCGGCAGCTTTTGATTGGTGACCACGGTCAGAGACGGTCCCGCCAGATTGGCGTCACGGACCAGTGTCTTGCCTGTCAGGATTTCATACTCATGGAGAATATCCAAAACCGGCGCATTGGGAAACTGCACCGAGACGAGATCGTCGTTGGTGGCCTGCGCGAAAATCGAGGCGAGCGGCAAGACCCCCCCCAGAATAAGGAGGTGAAGAAATTTGATCATGGATGAGCGGGGGTAGGGGGGGGATTGCCGGGCAGGGGATTGGGAATAATGATCCGTGGCATGATTCGGCGATGCGGGTCATTGGAAGGGACCGCCCCGGGGAGGGGAGTGCCGGGGGGTTGAGGCGTCGCCACGTTGGCCGTGGCCCCATTGGCTGGTGTCGGTTGTGTTGCCTGTGCCACGACCACCGAAGGATCGAAACGGACTGTAAGCGTATCACCTGAGGTCTTAATCTTGACGCTCGATTGCAGCAGATCGCTCTGATAATCGATCGATTCGACCGAGAATCCCTTTTCGTTGGGCTGTCCGGTCACGGTCATTCGCTCTTGGCTTTGTTTATTCACCAAGAAGACCAGCGGGTCCTGTCCGTTTTCCGCCAGACCGCCCAGCGACCATTCGGCGCTGGCCTGGGCATCCGGTGTCGAGGCAAGCGTGAAGGGCGAGCGTTTCCAGATCGGCTGATATCGTTCCACCGCTGTCCCGGCGGGAATCACGGTATCGTCGTCGGCATGGGTCATCGGGCAGCCGATTCCCAAGACGGCAGCCAGAATGAGAAAAGGAAAATTACGGTGCATACCAGCGGGCCACGGTCAATTCGCAGCGGATTTTATTAGCATCTTCATCGCTCTTGAGCGAGAAGTTCGTCACCGCCTGGAAAAGCTCCGGCTGCTGGACGGCGACCATCCAATGGCAGAGGGATTCGAGCGTGCCGACCAGGCGGAGCTGGACCGAGACCTCTTGAAAATCAGGCGTGCGGCGGGGATCCTTGAGACTTTGCTCCGCGATGACGAGATTGTTGTCCGAGGCCAGCTTTTGAAGCGATTCGATGAGGGCGACGTTGGCCTCTCCGGTATCCTTGAGGACGGGCTGCTTGGCGGTCACCCATTGCTGGCGCTGTGTCCAGAGATCGCGGTCGTCCAGCCAGGCTTGGGAATAGGATAAGTTGGCGCGGAGCTCGGTCAGATGGGCGCGGGTGGCCGTATAATGGCGCGAGGCCGCCGTCAGCGCAAAAAAATTGCCGATCACGAAGATCAGTCCCGCAAAGAGGACGATCTTCTGGCGTTCCCCTTTAGTTGGCTGGCGCAGGCTCACGGGCTCCTTCGATTTGAAATTGGGCGCGGTTGTTCGGCAAAAGCTGGGGCTGGGGCATGGTCCATTGCCACTTTTTCAGGAAAGGATCGGCCTCGATCGCCGGGAGGAACTTGAAGATCGAGGCGGCGTCCTTGCCTTCCCCCATGATCAGGACCTTGGTCGGATCGTGATCGAACTCGGTCAGTCGGATTTCGGCGGGCAACGCCTGTACCGAGGAGAGCAGGCATTCCAGCGGATAATAGGAGGGATCGATCGCCGGCTCGAGCGCATGCCAGCGGGAAGCGCTCTGGCTGAGACGATCGACGTCCGGCGTCACCGCGGCGAGCTGGGTCACGAGTTGCTTCTCCTGCCACTTGAGCCATCCCAAGCCCCCTCCAACCGCGAGCACCAGGAGCAGATAGAGCCCGGCGGCGGCGAGGAACAGACGGCGCTTTCCGAGTTGCCGCACATCTCCCTGCCGCTGATTCCGCACAAGAGGAGGAAGCAGGGAGAGGGAAGGGGAGGGGAAATGAGGGGTTGGCAGCGGCTCGCGGCGCGGTGGGATGCCGAGCGCGCCTTGCAGGGAGGCGGCGTCCGTCTCGGAAAAGTCTCCCCATAGGATGACCTTGGGAGCTTCGACGACGATCTTTTCCCATTGCAAATAAGCTAGGAGACTTTGGAGCTCGACCACGATTTCGGCGATTCGTCCGGTTTGGGGGAAAAACTGAAGATGGACCAGATGCGCTTCGCGGGTAAAGGCGGCGACGAGGCCCTCCTGCTCATGCCAGAGCGTGACGCTGTCAGCCTCCAAGGGAAGCGCTCGTGCCGCAAGGTCGTATTCCCCGGCCTGCGCCGCCAGCAGATCCGGGGGGAGATCGGGATTGGCCAGGAAGGCCGTCACCAAGGAACGCCCCTCCTCCTGGGCGATCGGCAGAAAGGCCCAGGCGACCGACCGATCGTGGGAAATGCCTCGGCGATCCAACTGCGCCTCGACCAGGCCGGAAAGGAGCGTCTGATCGGTCGTCTGCAACCAGAGGGGAACCGTCACGATCTGGCGGGCTGGCAGGAGGATCGAGGTTCCGGCGGGAGTCCGGGCCGGAGATTCTAACGGTTCGCTTTTAGGCGGCCCGAAGTCCGATCCTCTGGAGAACGACCAAAGCAGCCATCCCTTTTTTCCAGGGAGAGCGAGGGATCGCCCGGGAGCCGATTTCCGAAGGGGGAACTTCATCAGAATTCCCTCCATACGGAGTAAACCGGATTGGAACCGCTTCGGGGCATCACCACAGAGACGGTATGATGATGGTTGCCGACGGTCCCGGTGCTCTCGATTCGCCAAACGGTGCTTTGCAGGGTGAGCAAAGGGGCGGCCAGTGTGAAGTCGGAAGCGGTCATTCCCAGGTAAGAGCTGGCTTCGTCTAAGCTTTGCCAGTGATAACCATCTGGCGATCCTTTTTTTCCGTCGGGATCGCGCAAATGGACGAAGGAGACCGCTTGTTCCATCGAGACATTGCAAAAAGCGGCGATCAAATCAGCGGGAGCCTCGTTGAGATCGAGTTTGCCGTCACTCCAGAGCGTGAAGAAATTCTTCCAGTCCGGTTTGAGTTTGACCACCTTGTCGAATCCGATGACTCCCTCGATCTCTTCGATCGATTGAAAAGGACGATTCGGCGGGGCGTCGGGGCGGCCCAGCTTAGCGTACTCCGGCTGTTTGGCCCCGTTGAGCCGCTTCTGGTCGCCCGGGGTCACCCAATCGAGGAGGCAGTCGTCGAGGGCCTGCGCGTCCTCCAGCTTGAGGCCCCACTGAGTCCAGAGCCGCTCCAGAATATCGACGCGAGCCTGTGCCAGCAGCACGTTCAGATTGAGCCGCCCGTTTTCCCCATCGATCACCGCTTGATAGCCCGGCCCGATCAGGAGCGGATCGTTCCGCTTGACCTGCGGATGAGATCCGAAGGCCAGCCCGGAGAGCGCCAAGTCGCGGGCCCGCTCATCCTTGGCGAGGGAGATGTTCTCATCAAGTTGCAGGGAGACATAAGAGACCAGCCCCAAGACCGCGACAGTCATGAGCCCGACGCACCAAAGTACGGCCATGAGGGCGAAGCCCCGGCGTTGCGATCGCGTCCGTTTCATGGCGTCGGGGACGGTGCCACCGGGGCTGCAGGCGTGATGGTTGCCGACGCATTCTGAGCGAGCGCACTCTGGAGCGGAGGCAGCCAGAAAACCTGATTCCATTTCCTTGCGTCTCCGGGAAAGGCGAGGGTAATGCGGATCAACGCCGGATGGCGCGCCGGATCGTTCCAAAAGGTCTGCCACTGTCCGGTCACATTATCGAAGAAATCCCAGCGGACCGTTTCGATATCCTTCACCAGTGGAAGCCAGATGGGATTGGGCAGGAGTTGCAGGGTTTGCCGATCGATTCGGCGATACTCGATCCCGAGCGAAAGTCCCCCGGAGTTTTCCCGGTGGGTGGCCAGTGCGATCTCTCCCGGGAAAAGGATCTGGTTCCCAAGGGCAAAGGCTTCCGGAGCATTGCGCAAAGCCAATTCCGGGAGAGGGGAGCCGAGGCTGTCCCGATTGCTCCAGGTCAGTGTCGCCGCTGGGGGCAAGAGGGAAAAGGTCCGGCGGCAGAGTTCAAATAAGCCGTGGACCGCTTGTTCCGTATGCTGGTTCTCCTGGAGTGTCGAGACGGTGAGCAACGTGGCGCGGACCGTGCTGAAGAGGCCTCCCACCAAGAGGATCATGATACCCAGCGCCATCAAGACTTCCAGGAGGGTAAATCCCCCTCGCGCCATTTCCCCGGACCGTCCCCACCCCCGAAGTCCGTTCATAATTGGGGACGATAGACATCGATGGAGGCTTCATCGCTCTCCTCGGCATTGCGATCGGTCCAACGGGCACGAACAGTCAGCTTGAAGAGACCGGAGAGGACATCCTTGTCTTGATTGACCGGCCGGAGGGCTTCCCATTGCCGTTCATAGGTGATCCCGCTCCCGTCCGGGGTTTCCTTTTGGAGGCCGAGTTGGATCGGGAGCGCCATTGCTTCCGCGATATGGCTTTCAAGCGCAAGGCGGATTTGGCTTTCCCGATTGCTGCGGCGCATCGAATCGGCGGCGTCCCCCAGGCCGTTCATCAACGCCACCGCCACCAAGCAGAAGATTGTCGTGGCCAGCATCACCTCGAGAAGAAGAAAACCCCGCTTTCGCCTTTGGGGCTGGCGCTGGAGCGCAAACTCAGCGAAACGCATACTCTTCATCCGAAACGGTTGCGGTGAGGGGATCGAAGGTGAGCGCAATCTCCGAGCTGTCCTGCAGAAATTTGACCCGCAGCGGTTCGCAGAGCCCATCGGGTTGAAAGCGCCAGCGCAATTGGGGGCGGTTCACGAACTTCGATTCCCCCCAGGCCATGGAAACCATCGTGATCGAGGCGGAGAACCGATACGGCCCGGGCAGAGTCGGATCGGCATCGGCCTTCGGGTTGGCATTACTCGGAGCCAGAAGCAGCGATCCGGGTTCGAGAACGATATCATAGGGCTGCTGCCGGTCGATCGCCAGGGTCCGCGCCGTCCGCGCCAGGAGTTCCAGTTCTCCCGCCGGGCCGCGCAGCTTTTGCTCGCTGAACCAGCCGGAAAGCGTCGGCAGCGCCATCCCGGCCACTAGGGCAAGAATGAACAGAACGAAGCAGATCTCTAGCAGGGTATAGGCGTAGCCAGAGCTGCGTCCGTCCGTCCGGAGCCGCTTATTTCGTCCAATTCCCGATATCATCATCGCTTTCGACCCGGTCGGGACCGAGCGAATAGAGGTCGAACTTGTCGGGATTATGCTTACCGGGGTAGCGGTACTGATAGGGCATGCCCCAAGGATCGATCGGGAGCTTCTCGAAGAGCTGATGCCAGCGGGTGGGAATGGGGTCCTTGTCGGGTTTGTGAACCAGGGCGTCGAGGCCCTGTTCCGTGGTCGGGAGGAAGAGGGCCTCCATCTCATAGGTCTTCAGCTGGGTCGTGATTGTCGAGAGATCGGTTTCCACGCGGCGCTCCTTGGCAATATCGAGATCGCCGGTGAGATAATAGATCCCTGCGCCGACCAGGACCGAGATGATCGCGATCACCAGCATGATCTCGATCAAGGTGTAGCCCCGGCGCGTCCGGAGAGGGGAAGAAATGCGAGGCGAAAGCATGGAGATTTTCTAGGGTGAAGGATTCGAGGGAATTGCGGAAGCGGGCGTTTGAGAGGCTGACGTTACCGTGATCGACGAAGCATCGGCATAAACCAACTCAAGCACCATATCTTTAATCGCGTAAGAGGCAGCTTCCGATCCCGCAGGACGTATTTCAATCTCATTTTCTCCCGAAGTCCAAAGAGCTGCGGGAATATAAAGGCTGCCCGGACGCCATCCAGCCAAGCCCGGGGCGATTCCTGGCGTCAGCAGATAGGCCGGATCGCGCAGGGAGGGCAACGAGAGAGCAAAGACCCCGGCCCGTTGGCCATTGATCCAGCACTCCAGTTCTTGTCCCAGCGAGAGACCGGAGACCTTCCCCTCCAATCGCACATAAGCGGGCAACCGGTCGAGGGAAGCTTTAAAAACCACCGATCCATCGATCTGTGCCGGTTGGTCGAGGAGCGGAGTCGAGGTGTAATCGATGAGGACGCCCGGTTGCGGAGTCGGCAACGGCTGCCCGGAAACCTCATCACTGGTTAGGATTGCATCGTGGCGGATGACCACCGATGCCGTCGAAACCCGCACCACCGGTACCTGCTGGGTCTGCGGCCACTCCCAGACGAGGCGGCGCACCGCCGAAGCCCCCGAGGACTGCAACACGATCGTGGTGGGAGATTGGGCGTCGATTCCTGAGATCAGCAGGGTCCTCTGATTCGCCATCCCAGTTCCCTCGTAAAGATTTTCCGAAATCGTCTGGGCTTGATCTTGGTTCTTACGATAAACACGGAGGAAGCCGCCATCCTTCTCGTCGAAAATTACCGTTAACAGCAAATTTCCTTCCACGCCTTCAGGACGCGTCACCACGAAGTCGGTCTCCGTGGTCGAGATGGTGGAGCTATCGGGGGAAACGCTCTTCAGCCATGCGGGAAAAGCGGCGCTATTGAGGTTTTCCACATCGACGACAAAAACCGGTGGCAAAGAGTCCGCTGGGAGAGCGGTCAATCCGCTCAAAAATAAAGGGAATAGGGCCCACGTCCGCAACCATTTGGAAATCCATGTACCCCCTCCCATGCACCGTTGTTAGCAAACTAGCGCTAATTTTAAAGCCCTATTCATATGTTTCCTCGGGTAAACAGTTCACTGACAATAAGAAGGGTTCTGGGGAGTCAATGATGCGCTGAGGAAAAGGTCAAAGGTCAAAGAGAAAAGAGAAAGATAGAAGGCTTCGATAAATGCCGATCTTCTCAAAGTAAAAAGCACAAAAAACTGGTCGGGTAAGGCGGTGGCCTTACGGCCACCACCTCCCCTAGGAACCGAACGTGAGAGTTTCCCCTCATCCGGCTCGAGCCGTTGCGAAGCCCAGCCGAAGCTGAGCCGGTCGCCACGACGGATTCATCTGAACTTCCTGGAGAACGCACGTTCCATGAAGTAGGAAGCCCATTGCGGGTCGAAGGGATTGGCCGCACTGCGGACTTTGACGTGGCGCCGGATATTGGTTTCGCTGGCATAGACCAGACGTTGCCAGATCGGCTTGCCCGCCGCACTCCGCAGCCCCGCATCGACCGCAAACGTCCAGGACCGTCCGCCTATGGAGTGGAAGTAACTGTCCTTCACCCATTGACGCGACTTCTTGGGATGTCTGCGTCTGGCCCATTGCCAGAGCGATTTCCAAATCTCATGGTCCACCCGGCTGAATGTGTCTTTCGCGACGATGTTCCGATGGTAATTGGCCCAGCCACGGATGACCGGATTCAACAGACCGATCAGGATCGCCTGATTGACCGTTTTGTTCGCGTCGATCAAACCCCGGACCTTCTCCAAGAACACGTGCGTGTTCTTCTTCGACGGCTTCACCAGAGGCAGGCCGCCGTATTTGCGGAGATTTTGTCCGAGGAAATCGAATCCCTCCTCGATATGGGTGACGCGGGTCTTGTCGGGCGAGAGCGTGAGCCCTCGTTCGCGCAAGAACCGCTCCACCACTGGACGCACTTCATCTTGCAGCACCTCTTTCGAGGGGCCGGTGATGATGAACTCGTCCGCATACCGGACGAGGTTGACTTTGGACGCCAGGGTCTTGCCGCCACGGTACACATACTTTGGGAAGTCGTGCCGCAGTTGCTTTTCCAGACCGTCCAGGGTCATGTTCGCCAACGTGGGCGAGATGACGCCGCCCTGCGGCGTACCCGCCCCCGTCGGGAACCAGGTTCGATTCTCGACATAACCGGCCTTCAGCCATTTGCGGAGCACGGTCTTATCCATGGGGACATTTTCGAGCATCCACTCGTGGCTGATATGGTCGAAGCAGCCTTGGATGTCGCCTTCCAGCACCCAGGCCGGTGACATTCCCTTCCCCAGTACGTTGAAGCACTGGGTGATGGCATCGGCACAGGAGCGTTCCGGGCGAAAGCCGTAGGAGTTGGGGTCCGCAGTCGTTTCCGCGATCGGTTCCAAAGCCAGCAGGTGTAGTGCCTGCATGGCCCGGTCCTTCATCGTCGGAAGGCCCAGCGGCCTTTGCTTTCCATTGGCTTTCGGGATATAAACACGGCGCAATGGCGACGGCTTGTATCCTCGACCTTGCAGCAGCCCGATGGCCTTGAGTTTGGTCCCCGGGGTGTTCCAGCATACGCCGTCCACCCCGGGTGTCTTCCTGCCTTGATTTTCCGTCACCCGTTTTACGGCCAAGGCTTTGCCGCTAAACGAGTGGGTCAGCAACCGTTGCAAGGCCTTGACCTTGCCCCAGCGGCCTTCCCGTGTCGCCTTTACGATACGGGCCTGCAACCGCCTGGCCTGGCATTCACAGTGGGACCAATCTATCTGTTCCCAGTGCTTGACCGGACCAGAGGACGCACACGCGGAAGAATCCGCGTTCATTTGCTTTTCCTCTTTCGGATGGTTTTGCATGCGATCTCGTAATCAACGACCTGCTGGAAGTCTGCCTGCTTGCGCGAGTGGGATGATGTTTCAACCCCTATCCGCCCGATTACAGGGCGGCGTTCGCTTGCTCCAGCGTTCCTTTGCCCGCCATGCCCTGGACGTTCCTTGCGGAATCGCCTGCCTCCCGCGAGGCGGAATGGTGGGTTTACCATGTTCTGCCCAGTCAGCATCGGATGATTTAGCCCCCGCCTCTACACCGGCAGTCGATGGTCCGTGTGTCCGCACTCTAAAAGCGGACAACCCGACTGCGTGCCGTTTTGGCCCGAGCCTGTCAGCGACTTTGGCTCGCGACAATTGACGGTGCTTGCGGCGATTCACTTGTGTTGGGCCTGTCATCCCGTCTAGCCCTCCGACCGCCTGACGCTGGCAGCCTGGAAAACTTCCTCACGGTCGCTTCCCTGTCCCGAAGGACGAAGGTACATTGCCTCGGCAGCTTCCGACCTGGCCGTTGCCAGCCACGCCGGTGCCGATGGACGACTGCGGACGGAACCGCAGGTTTGTTCTTATGGTGGTTTCATAATCAAACATCTGACTGTGCAGCCTCATGTCGCACTCAGAGAAAATGTAAGAGAAACGGCTGAAACAAGGTCGGGTATCCACAAGAAGATGCCCCGCTCAGAGCAGAGGAGATTGACGTGTGCCCACGATTTTATTAAATTGTGCCCAGAATACGCACATGATGCACGTGATGCGCATGGTGCAGGTCGAATTGATAGAGAAGCGCGTGGCGATCAGAGGAAAGGACTTCGGCTCATAACCTGAAGGTCCTAGGTTCAAATCCTAGCCCCGCAACCTTCTTCCTCCGGAAGAACCCTCTCGGATCGAGAGACTTACGCTTCAAATCCGAAGCGGCTTTTCAAAGTTGGCTGGCTAGGCCTAAAAGTGCCCATTTTGAGCCTCAAAGGGCACGAAGTGTCCTCAGAGTGTCCTGTCGAGGAGAAGGCTGGAAGCATGGCTAAAGGCTCCAAAGGCCTTTAATCCTGCCCTTCGGATGCTTCGGAAGGCATTTTCTTTATCCAGCCCAGGGAAGGGAGGAGAGAAATTGGAAAGAAGCGGGAAATCAGCTTCCGAAGCATCCGAGGGGCATTTGCGCTCCATCCGAAAAGGTGTACGCTGTTTTTCCGGCCTATGAGCCGTCTCCGCTCTTTGGAATAGTGACTTCACGGCAACCATGTCCGACGCCGTTACGGACGATGCCTCCAACCACTGGAAGGCTTGGGCCTTCTCTCTTATCCGTGCCATCAGCATTAAGTGCAGCCAACCCAAATACGATAGCAAAAATAAGAATAACAAAGGAAAGCCCATGAAAACAAACGCCACCAAGATTAAGACGGCTAACAAAAACATTAACCTTGGCATCGTGAAAGAGATTGGGTCCTTTCTTTCCAGTTGGTTGCCGTGAGGTCGCGCTTCTGAAGACTTAGCGTTGAGAGCCGAAGTAACCTTTCACCTTCCTCTTCATTGAGTAGGGCGATGGTGTGCCACCTCTTCTGATGGAAAATAGGCTAAGCTGTCCCTGAGAAGACTATCCAATTTTTCAAAGTTGCCCGTTAAGGATCGCTACATTGGTTTGTGGGACCGTCGCTCCGGTTTGAACTCCGGGCTGAATGGGATGCACTGGCGGATTTTTTCAAGGAGCGCCTGATAATGTTCCCATGGACCGAAGCCGGGTGTGCGGGGTAGCCCCTGAGCTTCTTCGATCCGGCACAATTCCTCCTGCTGCTTTTCGGCGCGAGCCTTCACGGCCCGCTCGCGATACATTGTATTGTCGATTCCGGCTTGCTCGGCCAGCAGCGGTAGCCAGCGATGGGCATACTGGACGTGGGTTGTCTCATCGATGATGTCGAAGAGCATCATCTCGGCCGATTCAAAATCCTCGCCGCTACGGAAATCGTCGTAGGCTTCGTTCTTCACGATGAAGTGGCCATTCTCGGCGACCATGCCGATGAAGAAGACCTCATTGTAAAGGTTCTGAGGCGACATGGGAACGCCGGGGGTAAGAAAGTTGGTCTCCGCCACATAGGGATCCAGAATTCGTTCGCTGATTGGAGTCGCCTCCGGGAAGACTCGGAGGCCTGTTCCATTGGAAGGAGGAAGACCGACATCCGAAACAGCAATGCCCCAATCGCGCAGTCGAGAATAACCCGAAAGGCCGTGACGGGATTCATCCCACAGGTGCCTGGAGATGTCGTGGTGCCAAGTCCAGGGCATCCGGTGGCCGTAATAGAGCCAGCGCAGCTGCTCGTCGGGTAGGTTGATTTCCCGTAGGTAACCAATCGCCCAGAACAGACGCCGTGCCTCCACATGTTCGCTGAAATCGGCGGTGAGATAGGGCATGATGTCGTAGCGGGAGCGCCAGTCATGCGGCCGCCCGCTGGAGTGGGGCAGCACGAAATCGACATTTACCCCGCAGAGGTCGGCCCCTTTGCCCTCGAAGGCGGGCATCGGCTGCCGAAAATCTCCCAGCGTGGCGATCCCTCTTTCCAACGCTTCCCGGTATGCGGGGTCGGTGGCATGAGGATGGCGCCGCCGATAGTCGCGGTACCAGAAATAATGCTGTTCCTTGAGCGTATTGATCTCGTGGAGGAGGGCGACGGTTGGAGCATCGTGGATGGGATGGGCGTTCTGGACGTGTTCGGCGTACGCCCGGACCAAGGGGCAGAGGAGATGATGGTAAACAGCGTCGAGGGCGTCCTCGAAGGCGGGTGCAAGGAGAACTACATTGGCGAAGGACTCGAAAGCGGGATGGACCCAAGCATCGGGCTTGCCGCCGGGGAACTGCTCGATCCGTTCGCGCAGTCGCCGGATGATCTCGGCCTGATCCCAGACGTGGCGATGGAGGGCCGCCTTATCGTCGAGTTCCTGGTGGTGTCTGCCCCAGGCGGCCAGAAGGCGGTGAAGGGTGCGCTCCAGATATTGCCACTCGTTGAGTTGCCGAACGATATCGGGGATGTGGCGGGTCGTCGTGGAGACCAGAACCTTGCGGTTTTCGGGAATCGATTCGGCAAGAAAGGAAGGGGTCATGAAAGAATGATCCTCTACTCCGATCCTTTTGCCTATGTCAGGTCGGGCCAAATTTGTATCTTATTGTGCCATATGCGAATCATATTCCGCGATAAAATCTTTGAAAACTCATCCGCCTATGTTCCGGGAGGACTTCGGCTCGATGGTGAAGAGGGCGATTCTGGCGCACGGGATCTGATTGTGCGTTGTTGCGGTTATATGCCCAGGAATCGGAATTGGAACTTCGCCCAGGTCTTTAGTCCGTTCTGGAGACTCTACTGCAACTTTGCTCCGGGACACCACATCACGCATGAAAATCGCGCCATTCCACTTCTTCCTGGGCGCTTTGTTCTGATTCCGGAGAACGTCCTTTTTCACTGCCACTCCCCAGCGGGAGCGCTCGGCCATCTCTATATTCATTTCAATCTTCTGCCCGGGCGGGCGCCGAGATTGGATGTTCCCGCGGTGATCGTGGCCGATACCTTCAGCATGAAAATGGCCAGGGAACTGTGCCGAACCGTTGCTAAATCCCGAGCCGATCGGACGGCACACCAAGCTGCGGCGCTTCTCCATTGGGTCTTTGGCAACCTCGCATCGGGGCATCCGATTGCCCGCCTTCCCTCGCTTCCGTTGCGCAGGGTCTTGGCATTCGTCGAAAGCCACCTGGGCGGGGATCTTTCCAATGCGGCCCTGTCACATGTCGCAGCGGTCAGCGTCCGGGGCCTCGTCCGGATATACCATCGGGAGCTTCATACAACTCCCCAGAGTTATGTTCGAGAAATGCGGTTGCGGGAGGCGGCTCGGCGGCTGGTCCTAGGCCGGGAGACCATCGATCGGATCGCCGATGATCTCGGGTTTCCCAACCGGTTCTATTTCACTCGGTGCTTCACTCAGTACCTAGGCTGCCCTCCGGGGGAATTTCGGATGACTTGCGGTGAGCGCGCTTTTTTCAAGCCAAGTTGAGTGGCGGCGGTAATACTCAACTACCTTTCTGGTGGCTGTCGTCTTCGCCTTTGGTCAATTCGCGGAAAAGGAATACAAAGCAAACACACCGGAGGGCAGACTCGCCAGCGCCACCCGAATATTGGAATCAGCCACCTCTTCGATAAACGATAAGCAGGGCGCTTTCATGTCTTTGTGGGAGGTCCAAACGACAGAAGCAGCCGTCCTTCTTCGAAAGGTGGCCCAAGAGCAAACTCCCCCCATTAGTACCAGAGCCGCCGAAGCATTGTTCGTGCGGCATGATCCCGTGATGGTGTCCCTTCTTGAAAGCGCCCTAATAGGATCGTCGGAATCGCAATCCCAACTCCAGAAGATGGGAATACCTCTCGACAAGTTTATCGATGATGTTACGGACCAGAAAGCCATACCCGCTATCGTTCAGATGATGTAATCGCCGGACGTTTCGATCCGACAACGGGCGAGCCAAACGCTTAGGCATTTGCGAAGTCCCGAAGCGGTCGATGGATTGGTCCAGGGATTGGATGATTCAGATTGGGAGGTGCGGTGGACCTGTGTATTAGGCTTGGGAGAGTTCGTCGGCCAAGAAAAAGATGGAAAAACCTGGGCACCCGCTCGTAACAATTTTAAGGAAAACGAGCAGATCTATTTGGAGCATTGGAAGGCTTGGGCGGCTCAAAGAAGCAGCGGATGTTCCGCATTGGGATTCCCGCTTGGCGTGACGACGAGGCCGGTGTTATCGCCCCGAGGATTGAACCATCGGCATCCTGTCCGTGGTTGAAATACTTGCCGGCCAAATTGCCGTTAATCGCCAGTGATGCTCCTCGCGGGTCCGTATCGGCGACCGGATCGGCCAGGACATTGGGCTGTCCTTGCGTTGTCTGTTTCAGGGCCAAGACCGGATCTCCGGGGGCAATCATGCTATTTACCGTGCCCAGTCGCCGATGACCCCTGCTTTATTATGCTTACAAGCAGAATTTTGGAAGACGAGAGGATTTTTCGATCTTCAAGGCTTGGTAATCGCGAACCAGATGCTCTTCTGGGCAGGGGTAATGGAAAACAAGACCGCTCCGTTTCGGTAAGAGGACGGTACGCTCTCCTGTTTTTCCCCCGAACTATCCAAGGAGTAAACTAGGCGGGGTCCGTCGGTTGAAATCGAGATATTGGCTTCGGCCCCATCGACCTCGGGAGGTCCGCCTCCCACTTGGGTCAACAGGGTCCGTGCTTCGTTCCACCGCTGTCCCCGATTCTGAGTGTGGGTCACCATCGTCAGAAGAATGCGAGAGGACCGTGCCAAAGGCTGCCCATCCATGGTGACCAGCGTCAGAGAGCCGAAGCGATGGGTGAGATTTCCGAAGGCGAAGGTGGCGCCAGCAAGGGAGACGGTCTCACCGCCGACAAATCCGAAGACGACTTTGGCGGCGGGAGCGTCCGCCACGTACCGTGCTGTCTGCGGGTCGGCGGTCTCTACTTGGAGGACACCTGGCAGAGTCGTGTCATCGGGTCGGGCGTCATCCAAGCCGATCCCCAACTGCACGCGATGGGCAAACGGCGCCAGCGGAGGCTCGCCCGCATCCCGCCAAGCCTTGGCGACGTTCCATCCCGCTGCCACTCGCGCCGCCGGGAACTGCGCGGGCAAACCCAGGGTCCGCACGCCGGGGGCGGCCGGCATCAGCTCGTCCCGGAACATCAGCGCTGCCGAAGGCAGAAATCCCCAGATGGCCGGGTCGACCGACGTTTCCAGGGGAAAGAGCATCCGGTCATTCTGGCCGGACCTTGCCCCGCTGGCTCCGTAATCATCATGCGGAAAAAGAAAGATGGCGTCCCAATCCTGAAACGCGGCAAAGGAGGCATAACCGGGCACTGTCTCCGCGCGGAATTCATTGGGGAAGCAGATGTTGTATTCGCTCACGGAGGTCGGTTGGCTGGAATTACGTTCCAGAGCCAGGGTCGAGAGGGCGTCCCCCTGGCCCAACGACCGCACCATCGGTTGATTGGTGGCCGGTTCGGCCAGGGTATCGTGATAATCCCAATAGCCGTGATGATCGACATAATCGCTGTTCGCCTCGCGATAATTTCCCCAGAGGCCGCCGAACGACGCCTGCGAGCAGAAGATGAGCGGCTTTACCCCCAGGTCGTTTCGAAGATAAGCGCGCATCGACTGGGCATAGTCCGCTTCCGTCTCCGCCAAAAAGGAGATCCAATCGGCTCGCGGCACTCCCTGGCCCGAAGGCGATACCCGCACCGTCCCGGCCTCAAGAGCTTCGGAAGGGGGAAGGGCATAGCCTCCGGTCCCTTCCCGGAGAGTGAGGTGCCGGATCCAAGTGGTTCCCGTCGCCGCGCCGAGGATCAAGTCGGGCAGCCGGTTATGGCCCTCCTCCGCATTCCGGGCGGTAAACCAGAGCGTGTAAGATTCCCAATTCGGCGTCAGCTGCACCTTTTCAGAGAGGCCAAGGTCGGCATAGTCGGGATGGTCGAGATGGGCTCCCACCTGCCGGTCGCCGGCCCTATCGGCCTTCATTTCCAGAGTCAGAGTATAGGCCGCTCCATTCTTCAGGAGGCCCAGTCCTTTTTGATAAAGCTGTACATGCCAATCCGTGCCGTCGACCTGGGCGACATCGACCCGAAGGCCGCTGTCCTCGCCCGTCAGGGTCGCCGCCGTCGTCCGCTGAGTTTCGAGCGTCCACCGGGCGGCGTCATCGGAGGCGGGATAGAGATTCGGACCGGTCGTCCGATCTTCCGATTTCCAGGCGGCGGCGAGCTTCGCCGTCGTCCCATATTTCTTCATCAGCCAGGCATTCCATAAGCCGGTCAATTCCTTGCCGTAGGGATCGGGCCAGCCGCTGAGGTCAGCGCCCGGCACTTCGCCATAGAGGCCCATCAGGGAATTTTCATTGTTGATCTCGACGTTCAGGAGGCCGGGGTCGTCCGCATAGCTCTTGCCCGTATAGGGATTGATATGGGTGAGGAGATCGCGGAAATACTCCCGGTCGACCGCGATCATTTGCGGATCGAACTCATCCACGCGCTTGTCAAAAAAGGCCCAAGGATCGGCCGAAGGCGGGAGTTGGCTGACGGCGGGAGGAAAGCCGTCCGCAGGGGTGAACTTGCGCGAGACGTGCAGGCACATGTCGATGTAGATCCCGTGCTTTTCGAGCTGGGCCGCCAGATAGTCCATCTTATCAAGTTGGCTCGGATCGATGTGCCGATGATCTCGATACCTGCGGTCCCAGAGCCATCCCTCCGGCTTCACCCAATCGAACGTATGGTCCTGATGATGGAAGCGGACCGCATTGATCCCGTATTTGGCCAGATGGGCGGCCAATCTTTCGGCGTCTTCATGGCAAGGAAACAACCCCTCAAAGGCAATGTTCGTACCGAGAAAGCGCACTCTTCGGCCGGTCTCGCTTTCGATAAAATGACCATCCTTCACAACGATGAATCCGTGCGATCCGGCAGGCCCGTCGTTGAGGCCGCTCACATCGATAAAATCGGGGTCGGCATCATCCCAAGGCGTCAGGAAGGGAAAGTAGGGTTTGTCGGCATCGGATTCCGAATCGGACGCGCTGGACGCCCCACCGCTCTGCGGCAGGAAAAACAGAACGATCATAGCAAGAATCGACAATCGCACAGGCATACGGTTAATTCCTTCCACCCGCGAAACGCGAGTTCGCACAAAACCCGGTCTAATGCTTATAAGCAAAATAGGTGGATTTTCTATGCCGAACAGTACAATTGCAACATCGCCGTTGCCCCCTTTTCCCGCTCTATTCTAAGATAGAGATTCCCTTTGGCTGCCTACATGGCGGGATGGCTGGTCCTGGGTCGCATCAGCACCTGCCGCCTGTACCCATGAGCCGTTTTGGAGATCGAGGGGACGCTTCAGCTATTGGAGGGACAGCCTCAGTCCTCACCAAAGAGGGTGAGGGGATTCCGTTCACCGATTGAGGTTGGAGCGCAGAGCTATGACTTCCATTGATTCAAACTACAATGCAACAAAGCAATATTCCTAAACCATTCGCTCGCGGCCTAATTGGCCAGAGAAATACGATATGCGAATATTTTGGCGGCGGCATCGAAATGAACGGTTGATCCGTCCTGTTGGAAGTTCACCGGATTTCCGACGTTTCCGTCCGCGTCCAGGGCCGAAATCGCCTGTATTTTTTGTCCACTTGCGTTCAGTTGATCCAAGTGTAGGTCGATGCTGAAGGCGGAGGAGCCGGGCAACGGGATCAGTTGCCAATTCCGCCCGCCATAGATCAATCGGAACGCGCCATTGGTGGTCGCCGGGCCGAAATCGACCGGCTGGCCGCTCATGTTTAGCCGGTCGGAGCGTGCCGCAGCCATAGGATCGGGCGGCTCCGGTTGCCACGAAATGGCGGAATCTTCCACATGAATGCTTCCTCCCCGGGTTCGGCCCGTATTGTCGATTACCGCCGAGACCGGGAGTCGCTGTCCATCCCCACCCGCACGATAAAGTCCGAAGCGAATGGCGACGTCAGCCGATGCTCCAAGCGAGGAGGGAAGGACGGCTTCTCCGGCGCTGGAATAGGTTCCAACTTGAGTCAGCTTCGCCGGATCGAGATCCAATCCGCCCTGGAACAGAATGTCGTCGGCGTGACTGTCCTTGTCCTTTTCAGCCACAAAATGAACGAAAGGTTTGAAGTCGGGAGGGAGGGGTTGCAGCACCTGCCAATCGATCCGAAGACGGAAGCGGCGATTGCCCAGGTCGTCCACTCCGACCACATGGGCGACCACTTGATCTTCGCCGTTAGACAGATTCGGCCGCGCGTCCACGAACAAAATGCCGGGGCTTTTCGCGTAGGCGGAAATGACACCGCCGCGCCGGCTGATGCCCGCCTCGTTTTCGCCCGCTTTGGCCATGAAGCCGAAAGAGGGCAGCACCTGGTCGCCTAGGGTCCAATCGCTTTTTCCTCGATTGACCTGGACGCAGCCCCCATTCGAGAAGCCGACGGTCTGGCGGTGGATATCATCACCGGCGAATTCGTCCGTCAGCATTTCGCTGTGGGCAAGGGTATTGCAGATATCGTGCACCAACCAGTAGGTCATCACGGCACGACGCGAGAACGGGCCGTCGCACATGGGATTGCGGCCGCCCAGCACGGTAAGACTCAGATAATCGTCGCTGCCGTAGCCATGCAGGGTTGCATCTTGGCCGCCCGCATAACGCGAACCGAGCCCACCGGCCAGCAGCACAAAGCTTCCGTGCGACGCCATATCGTGCCAGGGAATGCGCTCGCCATCGGCCGCCTGCATGCTCCAACGAAAAGCCTTCGGATCGCCGCTGTCCGGCAGCCAGCCGCTGTGGTCGGACTCGCCGCCATCCAGATGGCCGATCAAACCGTCGTGACCGGTCTCGCTGATCATGGGCGCGTTATTGCCAAGAATTTCGCGGATGCGGTCGAACGCCGCGCCCCAGCGCTCTGCCGTGACGGTCTTGGGGTAAAAGCGACCCTGGCGATCGTAGAAATCCATAGGCGCTATCGAGCCGAACACATCGACGAAATAGGCGGAGGGGGCGAAACCGGCTTCGACTTGTTTCAAATTCGATTCGAGCCAGGGGCCGAAATCGTTGGGGGACCAGCGATAGGATTGCGCGGCGCGCCCCTCGTTGAACCAGGCCTTTTGAGGCGTTCCGTCCGCATTGAACAAAATGTGGTCGTATGAATAACCGGTCGCATCGGGATAGAAATCGATATAGTTGTCGTGAGGACAAAAAAGAATTTCATGGCGTTTGCACGCCTCAACCATGGCGCGAAAATCGTCCATATTGCCTTGGGGCGGGTAAATATCGGGCAACCGGTAATCATACCCCCAGCGCTGCCAGACATGCTTCACGAACACCGCGTCGGTAACGCCGTAGCGCGCAGTCATGTCCAAGTCCTGCGCGGCCTGGCGATAATCGCCCGCCCACTGGTCGAGGCACATCCGTCCGAGAAGATTCGCGACGCCTGCTGCCGGGTGGAAATCGACAAGGTCGTGATAGACACGCGCGGCGGCAAACGCTTGATGGGTGGACGGCACGAAGGAAAAGGTCGCATCATTATGGGCGACTAGGGAATAAGCATGTCGCTGCGGATCAACGTGGAAAAGATCGGGAAAAATATCGACTGCCTGCACCAAGGAGAGTCCGTTGGTGAAATCCATGCCGACGTGCCGGGTGGAGAGCATGAAACCGCCCGCGGTCAGGTCGAAGCTGGCGGGGTCTTGAAGGACATTGCCGAAGCCGGCGTAGACGCGATGCGCCAGCTCCGAGGCGGATCCGATGCCCAGGGCCGTGAAGCGAGGTTCGCCGCGCAAATCGCGTTGCACTCCCGGCATTGCAAAGGCGATCCGCAGGGCGCCCTTCTCGGCCCAGACGCTGGCTTGGACGGCGAGCGGAATGCCGCCGTGCACCACGTAAGCGGTGATGGTGCCGCGGCCGCCATCGAAATGATTTTCTACTCGTTCGCAGGGCAAGTCGGTCGCCTTCCCGCCGAGGGCCTGATCATCGACTCGCACCGTAAAGCTATCGAAAACAATTTCGCGCCGGTCGTCCACGAAGGCAATGAAGGCATCCGCGAGCCCGGAGGGGCCGGGGACGATTGCCGCGCCGGTGACTCCCGCCTCACTCTCCAGTTTCCAACTCCACGCGGACGATCCGCCATGCAGGGCGGCCCTGGCCTGCGCGATCGCCTGTTGACGACGTGCGAGACGTTCGGCTTCGGGCTCGGACTGGGGGCCTGGCGGCGCGCCGCTGGTTAATGTTGGCTCCGCCCAATAAGATTGATCGCAGGTGGTATTATGCGCTGGGCCCGGATCGGTCACGAGGCGCAAAGTGACTTCATGCCCCGCGTAAGCGGAGAGATCGACGTGAGCCGGTTCCCAATGCTTGGCGGCTGAGAAACGGGTGAAGAGAGTCTTAAAGGCGGCGCCATTATCAACCAAAACGCGATACTCGACTCCATCGCTAGGGGGTTCCGTGGCGGCGTTGTCACGAATGGAGGTCGCGAAATCGAGTGTGATGGGCGTTTGGTCCGGTAAAGCGACGCGGTAATCGACGAACACATCGCCCCACCCCTGGCGCCAGGCCGGATGAACGGCGAGGGTATGGCGCTGGTCCCCGCGATCCATTTCCTGCAACTGCACCACGGCGCCGGTGGTTTCGTCGACGCCCTGCCAGCCCATTGGCTTCGCTATCGGATTCACCCCCTGCAGGGCGATCGAGGGATAAAATATTCCGGGCACATCGAGTCGCAGTTGCCCGTTCTTCGCAAGATTCAATGCCGGCGGCTGCCCGGATGCAGAATGAACAGAAGCGACGGCGGAAGAGACTACCGAAGCGATCAGGGTCGCTTGAGCAGTTAAATCGTCCGAGCCCTGACGAAATTCTGCCTGGGCATAGATCGGATACAGTGCAGCGTAGCTGCTTTTGCTCGGAATGACGGTGAAGGAGACCGATTGGGTGTCATTCGCATCGAGCGCGAAAGGCCGGCCCGCATTATTTTCCACGCTCCAATCATCGATGACCTTGAGGCGCACGGTGCCGTCGATCCTGATGGAGGCGGAGTTCTTCAAGATGATGGTGATGGATATCGGTTGGCCGAGCGCAACTACTTCGCCCGGGTCGGCAATCGATAGGGTCAGGGGCCCGGCGGTGTCTTCCGGCGGCGAAAAGGCGAGCGCGCAGAATGCGCCCGTGAAAAGGCCCAGCAAGATGCCGACCAATGAAATGATCCCCCGATAACGCATGAATTTCCAATAAGGATACAACGTCTCCGTGGAATGTGCGGCAACGAATTTGTTTATCCCCGTCGATGTGGAAGCAGGAACCCCTAGGTCTTGGTCGGCGACTGTCTAGCTCCCAGGCACCTACGAAAAGTGGTCGCTTGGTGTTCATCGCTCTTTAAGCAAAGAGGGTCGATGATCGGTTGGGACGGCCTTTCCAAATTGAATGAGAGGCTTTAGATTAGCGCACGTATGATTAGGATCCGCCGGGCGTTTACCCTCGTCGAGCTTCTGGTCGTTATCTCCATCGTAGCGATCTTGGCCTCACTGGTAATGCCATCCCTTCATCTCGCGCATAGCTATGCCCTCCGTACCCGTTGCGCCAGCCACCTCAAGAACATTGACGAAGGCTTGGTCGTTTACGCTCAAGACAACGATAATATCCTCCCGGGTCTTCCCAATCCCCAATATCACAACCCAAGCGGCATCTGGTTCACCTATGAGACGTTGATCGCGCCTTATCTCGGTTTCAGCGCCGATCCTTCCGATAAAACTACCCAGGCTTATTTCACCTGCCCCCTCGATCACATGCTGGCACCGGCCTATCCGAGCTATGTCTTCAACGGGGGAAATCAATATGACGCAAAGTTTCCAGGGTTGGCCGGGAGATCGTTGATTACGGTTGCTCAGCCAACCAAGACGATTCTCGTTGCGGAAGGATCGGCGGTCTTTCCCTTCTCCTGGCATGCCCCCCAAGGCGCCGGAAGCGCGCCGTTTAACAATGCACGCAACCTCGCGGCATTTATCGATGGGCACGTCGATTTCATTCCCTTCTACTCGGGCGGAGGGATGTCGGCCTCGAATAATCCGCCCTCGGGCTACGATTATAAATGGAGCGCGGACTAGGCCGGCGCCCTTGAAGAGCGAAATCTGCCGATGGAGGACCCTTTCGGTGGACGATTCGCCTCGGAAAGGGCGAATATCCGGCAATGTTCGAGATAGGCGGCCTCGTGGTCAGAAACCAGATCGACCACGCAGTTCCATAGCCACGACGGCGCATTGAGGGTTTTGCTTCGATTGGCTTTCAACTCGCGTTCCCATCTCATTTTTTCCACAGGCTTCATCTGGCGGCCATGGGCTTTTCCGACGACGCCCGCAAAGAGCCGGGCGGTCTGAATCGCCTCGTCTTGGGTAAGATTAGCGAATTCAAACTTATTCTGTCGATCTGGTTTGCCGGCCTTTCGGGCGGATTAGTGCCTTCGGCTCTGCAGAAAGCGGGCGGGAGCCATTCCGTGAAAGCGCTTGAAGGCGCGGGAAAAATGGTAGGCATCGGCGAAGCCGAATTCCTCGGCCACCTCCTTGATCAGGCCGCCGGGTCGGGAGAGCCGGATGGTGGCGGCTTCCATGCGGCGCCGCATCAGGTAATGGTAGGGAGCCATGCGGGCGAAGCGGCGGAAAAGACGGCAGAGATAGGCGCTATCGATGTGGCAAGCCCTCGCGGTGGCGGCGATGCTGCGGATGACGGGGCCATTCGGATCGAGCGAATCGATCAGATCCCGGCAGCGCCGATAGGTGGCGAAGGCCCTGCTTTCCGCCGCCCCATCGGGCATCCGCCGGTCGATACATCCCAAAAGCAGGGCTTCGAGGAGGAGCGCCACCCGCCGCTCCGCACGGGGGGAGTCCTCGAGTCCCACATCGATCAGCTGGTCGAATTCCTCCGCCACCACCCCGGAGGGAAAGACCTGGGCCACCGTCCCGGCGGCGAGACCCAATTTCTTCAGCAAGGGCGCCGTGCGGCGTCCCGTGAAGTCGACGAAGTATTTAACGAAGGGCTTGAAGGCGTCGCTTTCCATCCGATAGCCGGTACGCGGCCCGTAGACGAAGATGGAGCCGGGCTCGAGGAACTGCGGCGTCCCGCCTTCCACGGTAACGCTTCCGCGCCCCGAAACCACGAACTCCAAGCACCAATAGGGAAATCCGTGCCGCTCGATCCGGTAGTCGGCGGCGCAATGCTCGCACCCTCCGCAAGCCACCATCAATCCGTCCGGGCTGGTTTCCTCCGGATTGCGTCGGAAAATCCGGGAACGGAAGACCTGTTTGGAAAAGAAGGCCTGCTCCTTCATAAGTCAGAAATCATCATGCCGGAGTCAACTCTATCCATTTTCATCGAAGCAATAAAGACCCATCATATCCGAAATCGACATGGGAACTCCCTGGAAAGAATTGCTGGCGGATCGCCTTCCCGAGCTGGGACACCGCAACTGGATCGGGATCGTCGATTCCGCTTATCCCCTGCAGACGGCTCCCGGCATCGAAATGGTCTGGACGGGGGCCGATCACTTCGAGGTGCTGGCCTCGGTGACCCAGGCTGTGGCGGCGGCTCCCCATGTCCGGGGAATTTATCATCTGGACGCTGAACTGGCCCGCTTGCCCGCCAGTCACGCTCCCGCCGCTTTCGCCTTTCGGGAAAGACTTTCGACCCATCTGGAGGGCGAGGAAATGGTCGCCCTGCCGCATGAAGATCTGATCGCGAAACTCGATGCCGCCGGAAAGCTCTTTCATATCCTTCTTCTCAAGAGCTCGCTCACTCTTCCCTACACCTCGGTCTTTCTCCAGTTGGAGTGCGGCTATTGGTCCGCCGAGGCGGAGCGGGTGTTGCGTGCCGTCTCCTCCTCCTGAGAGACGCCGAATTTCCAAACTCCAATCTATGACCCTCCCTCTCTACTCCCCCTCCGCCGACGGCATCGATCCCTCGCGGATTCCGTATCGAACCCTCTCCGACGGCGCGAAGATTCCCGCCATCGGCCTCGGCACCTTCGGCTCCGATCACGTTACGGGAGACCAGGTCGCCGCCGCCGTGGTCGGGGCGGCTTCGGTCGGTTACCGCCATTTCGACTGCGCCTCGGTCTATGGCAATGAGGATTTCGTCGGATCGGCGCTGCGCGGAGTCGTGGCGGGCGGCGTTCCCCGCTCCGAGCTCTGGATCAACTCGAAGGTTTGGAACGACCGGCACCGGCCCGCCGAGGTGGCGGAATCGTGCCGGAAAAGCCTGCGGGACCTGGGACTCGATTACCTCGACCTCTACTTCGTCCATTGGCCCTTCCCGAACTTTCATCCTCCCGGTTGCTCCGTCGAGTCCCGCAGCAAGGATTCCCGTCCCTACATCCACGAAAAATTCATGGAAACCTGGGGCGCGATGGAAAAGCTCAAGCAAGAGGGCCTCGTTCGCCACATCGGGACCTCGAACATGACGATTCCGAAGCTGCAGCTCCTCCTGCGCGATGCCCACCTTAAGCCCGCCGTTAACGAGCTGGAGCTCCACCCCCATTTCCAGCAGCCGGAGCTCTACGATTTCATCGTGAAGAACGGCATCGTCCCCATCGGTTACAGTCCGATCGGTTCGCCGGGCCGGCCCGATCGGGACCGTACTCCGGAAGATACTGTCGACGTCGAGGACCCCGTCATCGTCGAGATCGCCAAGAAACACAGTCTCCATCCCGCCTCGCTTTGCGTGAAATGGGGAGAGCAGCGCGGTCAGATTCCGATTCCCTTTTCCGTCACCCGCCGCAACTATCTTTCCAATATCCAGGCAATCGCCGCCCCGCCGCTCTCCGAAGAGGAAATGAAGGCGATCGCCAAGATCGACAAAAACTGCCGTCTGATCAAGGGCCAGGTCTTCCTCTGGAAAGAGAACCAGAACTGGGAAGATCTCTGGGACCTCGACGGAACCATCACCTCTTAAATCTCAAACCCGCTCCTCACATGCCCTCCCTCCTCCCCGATCAAATGCAGGGTGCCGTCCTTCCCGGCAACAGCACCACCAAGCTCGAGTGTTTCCGCGTCCCCACCCCCGGACACGGCGAGGTCCTCATCAGAATGAAGGCCTCGACGATCTGCGGCTCCGATATCCGCTGCATCTATCATGAGCACCTCGGCAAGGGGCCGGAGGGCTATCAGGTCGGCAAGATCGCCGGGCATGAGCCGTGCGGCCAAGTCGTCAAGGTCGGCCCCGGTTGCCGGGAATTCAAGGAAGGCGACCGCGCCATCGTCTATCATATTTCCGGCTGCGGCGTCTGCAACGACTGCCGACGCGGCTACATGATCTCCTGCACCAGCGAGAAATACCGCCGCGCCTACGGTTGGCAGCGAGACGGCGGCATGGCCGAATACCTGCTCGCGGAGGAAAAAGATCTGGTCCATCTGCCCGCCACCCTCTCCTACGAGGACGGAGCCCAGATCGCCTGCGGCTTCGGCACGGTTTATGAGGGATTGGAGAAAGTCGGCATCAGCGGCAATGACGCGGTCCTGATCACCGGCCTGGGACCGGTCGGGTTGGCAGCCGCCGCCCTCAGCCGGAAACTCGGCGCCTCCAAGATCATCGGCATCGATGTCATCGAGGACCGGCTCAAGCTGGCCCGCGATCTCGGCCTCTGCGACGAGGTGCTGGTCTCCGGTCCCGATAACGTCGAGGAGGTCCGCAAGCTCACCGGCGGCCATGGCGTGGAGCGGGCGGTCGATTGCTCCGCTCATCCCGCCGCCCGCGCCACCGCCGTCCGGGCCACCCGGAAATGGGGGCGCATCGTCCTGATCGGGGAAGGCGGGAAGATGGAGCTCAATCCCTCGCCCGATCTCATCCATGACCAGAAGACCGTCTTCGGCTCCTGGGTCACCTCGATCTGGAAGATGGAGGAGCTGGTCGAACGCCTGGTCCGCTGGAATCTCCATCCCGCCGACTTGATCACCCATCGCTTCTCTTTGGATAAGGTGGGGGATGCCTATTCGTTGATGGCCTCGGGGAAGTGCGGCAAGGTCGCGGTGGTCTTCGAATAGTCCGGCTCTCTTCCTCTTATGACCGTTCCCACCCACGATCTCTTCCGGCATGCTCGGCAGGTCCATCTCGATTTCCACACCTCGCCCTTCATTCCGGACGTGGGGAGCGAATTCGACGCCGCAGAATTCGCCCGTACTTTCAAGCGGGCCTCGGTCAACAGCGTTACCGTCTTCGCGAAGTGCCATCACGGCCAATGCTACTATCCCGCCAAGATCGGGGTGCCGCATCCGGCCTTGAACGGACGCGATCTTTTGGGGGAACAGATCGAGGCGCTTCATCGCGAAGGCATTCGCTGCCCGATCTATACGACCGTGGGATGGGAGGAAGACGCGGCGGCGCGCCATCCCGAGTGGAGGCAGATGACCAAGGACGGTTTTTTTGTCGAGACCGCCGCCTTGAACGGGGCACCCACCCCGGGCAAATGGAAGTTCCTCGATTTCCTCCATCCCGACTATCAGGATTATATCGAAGCGCAGGTGCGGGAAATCTGCGAGCGCTATGGACGCCAGGGCGTCGACGGTCTCTTCTTCGACATCCTCGCCTATTATCCTCGGGCTCATTATAGCGAGGCGAGCCGCCGCTTTCGTGCCGAGCGGGGATTGGAGGCCGAGGATATGGCCACCTTCGAGCGGTTTCAGGGCGCCGCCATCGCCGCGTTCACCGAGAAATTCACCCGTTTGGTCAACGAGCTGGCACCCGGCGCCTCGGTCTTTTACAATTCGGGAAACGAATCGAACATGGACCCGGGCGTCGGTCCCCGCGTGCGCTCGGCCCACATGAGCCACTATGAGATCGAGTCCCTGCCCAGCGGCTTCTGGGGCTACTATCACTTCCCGCGGATGGCCCGCATGCAGTCGCGCTGGGGAAAATTCTGGCTTTCCCAAACCGGTCGATTCCAAAAAATGTGGGGCGATTTCGGCGGGATCAAGCCCCAGGCGGCCCTCGAGTTCGAGTGCTTCCGCACCCAGGCGCTGGGCGGGGGCAACATGGTCGGCGATCAGCTGCCGCCCCGGGGCAAGCTGGAGAAGGCGGCCTATGACCTGATCGGCGCCGTCTACGCGCAGGTGGCGGCGGCGGAATCCTTTTACCAGGGGACGGAGCGGGTCTCCCAGCTGGCGGTCTTCTCCGCCAGCTGGCCGGGGCGCGATGGGGGGAAGAGCGAGGAAGCGGCCGTCCAGATGTGCGAGGAATGCCACTATGACGCCGCCGTGATCGACGGGCAGGACGAGTTCGATTCCTTCCCTCTGCTGATCCTTCCCGATTCGACCGTGGTCGTTCCCGAGTTGGCGAAACGCCTGGCCGCCTATCATCGGAAGGGCGGGCGCCTCCTCATTTCCCATCGGGCCGGCTTCGATGTCGACGGCAAATGGGCGCTCGATTTCCTGCCGCTCTCCTTTCATGGCGAAACCGAAAAATATCCCACTTACTGGCGGGCCCGGGAGGAATTCGCAGCCGATCTGGCGGGAAGCGACCGGGTTTTTTATCAGGCCGGATTGAATGCGACGGGAGGCCCGGAAACGCGGACGCTGATCGACCGGGTCTTGCCCTACTTCAAGCGGAGCGATCTCCGTTTCTGCTCCCATTTCCAGACCCCGCCGGTGGCGGAGGCCGATCGCTTCCCCGCCGTGCTCGGGGGAGAGCGCTGGATCTACTTTGCCGATCCGATTTTTTCCGAATATCGGCAGGCCGGGAGCATCGCCGTCCGGGACGGGTGGCGCCGCGCCGTGCGGCACCTGATCGGAGAAGCTCCCATCGGGGAGGGGCTGCCCACTACGGTCCTCTCCTATCCCCGGCGGGTGGGAAACGATCTCCGATTGACCCTTCTCCATTACGTGCCGGTTCGCAAGGCGCTCGATATCGACGTCATCGAGGAACGCCATTCCTTCGCCGGAGAGCGATTGGTGCTGAAGGGCTTCTCCGGAAAAGTCCGGGTTCACGACGGCGCCGAGCTGGAGCCGGACGGGGAGGGGAGCTGGCGCCTGCCTGCCGTGAAGGGGAGGCTCCTTTTGGAAGCGAAGGATTTCTTCCGATCCAAAGATTGAGGAGCGACCCCTCAATCGCCTACAATCGAAAGCTTCGCGCTTCGCCTTAACTCCCATTCGAACCTAGCGATGATTCCGTAAGCATGCGCTATTGCCTCCTCTCTTTATCATGAAACTCAATGTTCTCCCGGGCACGGTTGCCGGCTCCCTGCGGAAACCGTGGAAAAATGCCATTGCGATCGGACGTGCCTACGAGCTGCTCCGCCAGGACGTGCTCGATCATCTCCGCCTGGTCCAGCGGACCATCGGCTATCGCTATTGCCGTTTTCACGGCCTTTTCCACGATGAAATGGCGGTGGTCGGACGGCGCGCCGACGGTTCCCTGGCCTTTCGCTGGCATCAGGTGGACAAAGTCTACGATGCCCTGCTGGGGATGGGGCTGAAACCCTTCGTCGAGCTCAACCCGATGCCGGGCGCGTTGGCCTCGGGCATCGAGACGATCTTCGATTGGAAGATGAACGTGACCCCGCCGCGCGATTACCGCGAATGGGAGCAATTGGTCGAGGCCTTCGCCCGCCATTGCATCGATCGCTACGGGCTGGAGGAAGTGCGCCAGTGGTATTTCGAGGTCTGGAACGAGCCCAATCTCTCCGGCTTCTGGAGCGGGACCAAGGAGGAGTATTGGAAGCTCTATGCCGCCTCGGCGGCAGCGCTTAAGCGGGTGTCGCCCCTGCTGCGTGTGGGCGGTCCCGCCAGCTCGAAGTGCAATTGGATCGAGGAGATCATCGAGCACTGCGCGGGTGAGCAGATCCCGCTCGATTTCGTCAGCACCCATCTCTATCCGCAGGACGAATATGTGACCTATCCCGACCGGCAGGGAAGTCCCCACGCGCCGGGAGACTTCTTCGTCGATAACGTCCGGGCCGTCCAGCAGCGGGTTGCGGCCTCCGCCCGGCCTGATCTGGAAATCCACTGGACCGAATGGAACTCCCTTTCGGCCGCCTCGACCGCCTCGGTGACCTGGACCAAAAACACCTGGGTCGATTCCCTCAACGGCGCGGCTGTGGTCTGCCGCGCCTGCGTGGCCTTGGACGACGCCTGCGATACCTTGTGCTGGTGGGTGGCGAGCGATGTTTTCGAGGAATCGGGCATGCCGCAAACCGAGTTTTCCTCCACCTACGGCCTGGTGACGCTGAACGGCCTGCCCAAGTCGACCTTCCACGCTTTCGAGCTGCTCAATCGCCTCGGCGACCGCCGCTGCCAGACCGAGAGCGACGCTCCCCTTCCTCCCGGCTGCGGTTGGTGCGCCACCCGCACCTCGGAAACCGTCCAGGTCCTCCTCTGGCATCAAGTCCTCCCCGAAGTCCCCGCTCAGACGGAGTGGCAGGGGCAACTCGCGCTGCCGGTTGCGGAGGCGGGGGATTCCTTGATCGTCCAGACGCGGATCGCCGCCGGCCGCGGCAGCGCTTGGGAGACCTGGATGGAGCTGGGGCAGCCGCAGGATCTTTCCCCTGAGGAAATGCGCCTGCTCCGCAGCCATGCCCAGCCCGAATATCGCCTCTTTTCCTACCCTGGCGCCAGCGGATCGGTGCTCCGGGATTTCGCCCTGCTCCCGGGAGAAGTCGTTCTTTTCGAATTCCGCCCTCAGGGAAAGCCGCCTCTTCCCAAGGCGCCTCTCCGCCAGCAACTGGCCCAGTGGGAACAGCAGATGAGCGCCGCCTCCAAGACCTGAATGAAGGCGCCGCCGTGCAGCTGATCGACTGGTTCTTCGTCGCCCTGCCGGTGGTGGTGGTGGCGGTGGTCACGCTGCGGGCCCGGCGCCATCTCAAAAGCGTCGCCGACTTCATGGCGGGCGGGCGGCTGGCGGGCCGCTATCTGCTTTCCACGGCGCGGAGCGAAATGGGGGCGGGAGCGATCGCCTATGTCGCCATGTTCGAGTGGTTCGGGAACGGAGGCTTCTCGATCACCTGGTGGAATCAGCTGGCCGCGCCGGTGGCGTTGATTTTATCGATCAGCGGCTTCGTCGTTTACCGCTATCGCCAGACCCGCGCCCTGACCTTGGCCCAGTTCTTTGAAATGCGCTATAGCCGGGGCTTTCGCTTTTTCACCGGCCTGCTGGCATTCACCGCCGGGCTGCTGAATTTCGGGGTCATTCCCGTCATCGGCGGCAAATTCATGGTCTACTTCCTCGGCCTGCCGACCCACCTCCCTCTTCTCGGCCTCGAAGTGCCCACCTACCTGCTGTTGATGGCCTGCTTCCTGACGGCGACGACCTGGATCACCATCACCGGCGGCCAGATCACCGTCATGGTCGCCGATTGCATCCAGGGGATGTTTTCCCAGATTTTCTATGTGATCATCGGCGTGGCCCTGATCCTGGCCTTCCATTGGCATGCGACCCGCGGCATGCTTCTGGCCCATCCTCCGGGCCATTCGCTGGTCAATCCCTTCGATTCGTTCGGCGTCAAGGACTTCAATATCTGGTACGTTCTCATGGGCCTGTGGGCGCGCGCCTACACCGTGATGGCCTGGCAAAACAACCAGGGCTTCAACTCGGCAGCGGCCACGGCGCATGAATCGCGAATGGGCTACATCCTGGGCAGCTGGCGCGGCTTCGCCTTGGGAACCACCATGCTCCTGCTGGCGGTTTCCGCCATGACCTATGTCAACAGCCCGGACGG
>OUNK011150756.1_pt1 | contig 34961 bp, 25 predicted proteins | sample 1755341 | NCBI WGS metagenome assembly OUNK01 (sample SAMEA3914788, study PRJEB12502) | metagenome | biome: forest; material: soil | place: Canada | collected 2011-07-03 | depth 0.1 m | reverse complement strand
TTCATCCAGGCGCGCACCTATCTGGATTCCGGGTTGCATCCGGAATTTCTGCGCTACTACTTCGCCACGATGCTCAACGACGCACCGGTCGATGTGGATCTCGACTTGAAGGCGTTTGAAGAACGCGTCAATTCGCATCTGATCGGCAAGTGGGTGAACATCGCCAGCCGTACCGCAGGTTTTGTGCACAAGTTCTTCGATGGTCGCCTCGCTGCGCAATTCTCGGAAGAACAAAACGAACTATGGCGCGTGTTGATCTCGCATTACGAGAGCGTGCCGGCTCTCTATGAGAGCGGCGAATTCGCCGAAGCCATGCGCCGGTTCGTGCTGATCGCCGATCTGGTCAACGGACATATCGCCGCCAAGGCGCCGTGGGTGATGGCGAAGAACGAAGCGCAGCGCGAAGAACTCCATCAGGTTTGTTCGTTCTCGCTGGCGGCGTTCCGTTTGCTTGGTGGCCTGTTGAAGCCGGTGTTGCCTGCAACAGTGGAAGCCGCCGAGCAATTTCTCGCTGCACCGATTGCCGATTTCGACTCGGCCTGCGCCACGCTGCACAACCACACGATCCATGCCTTCGAACCGCTTCTCTCGCGCATTGATCCCAAGCGCATCGAAGCCATGATCGAAGCTTCAAAAGAATCGCTGGGCGCCTCACCCGAGCCTACCGCTCCTGCAAGTAAACCTGCCAAAAAAGACAGCAAGAAAATGACCGACAACGCGACCACAACGAATGCTCCGCAAGATGCCGCCATCATCGGCATCGATGATTTTTCCAAGCTCGACCTGCGCGTGGGCAAAGTACTCGCCTGCGAATTTGTGGACGGCTCGGACAAATTGCTACGCTTCGAACTGGACGCCGGCCTGCTCGGAAAGCGGCAGATTTTCTCCGGCATCCGCGCCGCTTATGGCGAGCCGGAAAAGCTGATCGGCCGCAACGTGGTGTTCATCGCCAACCTCGCTCCGCGCAAGATGCGCTTTGGTCTCTCTGAAGGGATGATCCTTTCTGCTGGCGGCGGCGGCAGTGATCTGTTTCTGCTTGATGCGGATCAGGGCGCAAAGCCGGGCGCGACGGTGCGCTGACCCGCCGCCTATGAACGTACTCGCCGACCGTATCGACGCGCTGCTGCCTCAAACGCAATGCGAACAATGCGGTTACCACGGCTGCCGTCCTTACGCGGAGGCGATCGTCAATGGCGAGGCGGACATCAACCAATGTCCGCCGGGTGGCAGTGCAGGCATCGCGAAACTGGCTGCATTGCTCGGCCGTGCAGCTATCCCATTGAATCCGGAAAACGGCGTCGAAAAACCGCGGACGCTTGCACGCATCATCGAAGCGGATTGCATCGGCTGCACCAAATGCATCCAGGTTTGCCCAGTGGATGCGATCGTCGGCGCCAATAAGCTGATGCATACGGTGATCGCGGATGACTGCACGGGCTGCGAACGTTGCGTGCCCGCCTGCCCGGTCGATTGCATTGTGCTGGAACCGATGCCGCTAGCGCAGGCGGACGATCCCACCTACGCGGACGCCGCACGCACACACTTCGAACGTCGCGAAGCCCGTCTCGCAACACAACACGCACAGCGTGAAGCCGAATTGGCATCGCGCAAAGCGCAAGTCCATGTGACAGGCGCGAGCCAAAGCGTGCTTGATGCGCTCGCACGTGCAAAAGCCAAGAAGCAGGAGCCGAAAGCGTGAAACGAGCGGATGTGATCGAACTGTTTACGCGACTGCGCGAACTCAATCCACACCCCACCACTGAGTTGTTCTACACCACGCCATTCGAATTGCTCGTTGCCGTCGTGCTTTCTGCGCAAGCCACCGACGTCGGGGTCAACAAGGCGACACGAAAACTCTATCCGGTTGCCAATACGCCGCAGGCCATTCTCGACCTCGGCGAGGAAAAGCTGAAACGGTTCATCAGCACGATCGGCTTGTTCAATGCGAAGGCCAAGAACGTCATTGCCCTGTGCCGCATCCTGGTCGAGCAATACGACAGCGATGTGCCGGACAATCGCGAAGCACTCGAAGCGCTGCCAGGCGTGGGCCGCAAGACGGCCAACGTTGTGCTCAACACGGCCTTCGGGCACGCCACCATCGCTGTCGATACGCACATCTTCCGCGTCGCTAACCGCACCGGCTTGGCACCGGGTAAAGATGTACGCACTGTCGAAGACAAACTGGAAAAAGTCGTGCCGCCCGAGTTCAAGCAGGACGCGCATCACTGGCTGATCTTGCATGGCCGCTACGTGTGCAAGGCACGCAAGCCGGATTGCCCGGGTTGTGTGATCCACGATCTATGTCGCTATCGCGACAAGACGCCAGGCTAGCCATTTACCTACATTCAAAAAAACAAACGGCGGGCATAAGCCCGCCGTTTTTCCATCCTTAGGTCGAACTCCCTTCCGATAACTAGTCCAGTTATCCGTTTGCCACCGATTAGAACGGGTAGTAACGGAAGCTGGTGAAGAACATGTTGTCCGCAGCGGTCGGAGCGTTGCTGTGAACATCGGTGAACAGCTGACGCGAAGCATGCGAGAACTGCGTACCGAACTGCACGCGACCGAACTTGCCCTGGTAGAACTTCCACCAGAAACCGATCGACTGTTCCTTGACGCTGCGGGTCTGGCCCGTGCAATCGGCGGGTGCACCGTAGATCAAGCAATCGCTGTTGTTGTAGCCGAGCACTGCAGCGCCATAACCAAGCGGCTTGCCGTTCACGCCGGAGGTCAAGTAGCTGTCTTCCTGCTCGCGGCCGCCCATGGCGTACACGTCCAGGGAGTCCGTGGCATGCCAGGTCAGCGTGCCGAGTGCCATGCTTTCCTTCAGCGGATGCGGAGCGCCGTTCGTGGTGTAGGTGATGTCGTTCAACTGAGCCGAACCGTAACGGCCAATGCCCTTGCCGCTCATGCCCGAAAGCTGGAAGTCCAGCACCTTCGGAACCAGCGGCAGCACCATACCGAAACCAAAGCCGTCGCCATGCGCGGTCTGGTTGGTGGTGGCCTCGGGACCGCCATTAGCAGTCAGCGGCGTCACGCGCGTGGTGAACTGACGCGAGATACCAAACACTTCGTAGTGCCCCCAACCCGGATCAGCCGCGAACTTCACAAGGATGTCCGGGATCTGGTTGATCGACACAGTGTTGAGCGTGTCGTAGGTATTGCCGGCCTGGACCGTGGCCGTCGTCGTTGCATAGTTCTTGGTGCCCGTACCTGCCGTGGAGCCGATACCAGCGGTCTGCGGATTTTCCACCGACACGCCCAACCACCACATCTTGTCCCAGTCCTTCACGAAGCGAATCTGGGTCTGGCGAGCCCACGTGAAGCCCGCGTTGTACTGTGCGTCGATCGTGGGAGGCAGCACTTCCTTGAGCGGGGTGATACCCACGCTGTCGAGAGTCAGCAGCGACCAAGCCTGACCGGCCAACAAGTGCAGGCCGTAGTCGTTCCAATCCACGCTGCTCCACAACTGACGGACGCGCAGGTTGTACGAGTTGCTCTCGTTCATGTTTGCCGTCTGGGCGCCACCGAGGAAATCCGTCTCGTAGTAGCCGGTCACATGGGTGGAGTCGTTGATGTCGCCTTCTGCCTTGATCGACAGACGGCTCTGGCGCGAGCTATAGAGGAACTGGTCGTTACGAGCATTCGTAACCGGATAGGTCGTGGTCGCGCCGCTGCCGGTGTTGATCGGCGCGGTGCTCGTGCCGCCTGCGAACGGGATGTTGGCGAACTTGGTGTTCACGTCATCCGCGGTATCGCGCGAACGGTAGGTCGATTCAGCTGCCAGGAAGCCGCCGAAGGTCCACTTCACGCCGCCAGTGCCGCCCAAGGTGTCACCGAGCTTGGTCGCTGCGACCTGCTGAGCCTGCGCCACCTGTGCTTGCGTGGCCTGCACCTGCGCCTGCGTAGCCTGCACGCTCTGCGCGGTTTCCTGCTGCGCCTGTGTCTGCGCGGCGGACTGCGATTCCAGGTCCTGAACCTTCTGCTCCAGCGCTGCGATCTCTGCCTTCATGTCGGCCAACTCGGCCGCGCTGACGGTCACTTTTTTGGTCGATGTCTGAGCTGACACAGTCGTAATGCTGGTCAAGCCCAAACCGGCAGCGATCGCCACCGTGAGCATCTTGGAACGCATGTTGTTGTCTCCGCTAATCAATGGAACCGCAATGGCATCTCTAGATTTCCCCTGGAGCGGCCTGCGGGTTGCGGGCATGATCGGGCGCCAGCTTTACCGTTAGATGGATGTTATGTGACAGAACAAAGACAAAACCATACGGTCCGGCATGCACACCGCGGAAAACGTGGGCCGACTGATATGCTTGCGTCATGGAGCAACTCAACAACAGCATGGCGGCCCGATTGGCCGACCGTTTCCGCGGCTTTCTGCCGGTTATCGTGGATGTGGAGACCGGAGGGTTCGACGCGGAACGCGATGCGTTGCTGGAAATCGCCGCCGTCGTCATAGGCATGGACCAAGAGGGCAACCTCTATCCGCATCCGGCCGTTTCCACCCATGTAGAAGCCTTTCCCGGCGCGAACATCGATCCGCGTGCGCTGGAAATAACCGGTATCGATCCGGACAACCCGCTGCGTGGCGCGCTGGACGAACGCAATGCGTTGGACCATATCTTTCATGCCATACGCTTGGCGGTGAGACAGAACGAATGTCAACGCGCGATCCTGGTCGGACACAACGCAGCGTTCGACCTGAGCTTTCTCAATGCCGCCGTGCGACGCGTCGGTCACAAGCGCAACCCGTTCCACCCTTTCAGCTGCTTTGACACCGCCACCTTGAGCGGGCTTGCCTATGGCCAGACTGTTTTGAGCAAAGCCGTGCTGGCTGCGGGATATTCATTTGACTCGCGCGAAGCCCATTCCGCGGTCTACGACGCCGAGCGCACGGCGCTGCTTTTCTGCCGCATTGTCAATCGTTTGCGTGCACTTGAAGTGTTGGAATTGGAGCGTGTTGGATCCACCCTCCCCTGACAATTTCTTACGACTGTCATCAGGCTGAAATATTCATCTCATCTCATTGCAACACCCAGCCCCTGCAATAGAAGGGACAAAGGCATGACTCGCCACTTCCGTCCCAAAGGAGCCACTGTGTTGACCTCATTCAAACTTCCGTCTCGCCTCGGTACGCTCGCCTTCGCGGTCACCGCGTCCCTGTTCGGCATGACGGCGCACGCGACCGACATCACCGGTGCGGGCTCCAGCTTCGTCTATCCGGTCATCTCCAAGTGGTCGGCTGCGTATGCCGAAAAGACCGGCAACCACATTAATTACCAGTCGATCGGCTCGGGCGGCGGCATCGCCCAGATCAAGGCTGGCACCGTCGACTTCGGCGCTTCCGACATGCCGCTGAAGCCGGAAGACCTGGCCAAGTTCGGCCTCGGCCAGTTCCCCGACGTGATCGGCGGCATCGTGCCGGCGTTCAACGTTGCAGGCGTGACTGCTGGCAGCCTCGTGCTGGATGGCACGACGCTGGCTGACATCTATCTCGGCAAGATCACCACGTGGAACGATCCGGCCATCGTCAAGCTCAACCCCAGCGTGCACCTGCCCAGCTCGCGCATCACCGTAGTGCATCGTTCGGACGGTTCGGGCACCAGCTTCAACTTCACCGATTACCTGTCGAAGGTGAGCGCGGATTGGAAGTCGAAGGTCGGTGAAGGTACCGCCGTGCAGTGGCCGGCCGGTATCGGTGGCAAGGGCAATGAAGGCGTGGCTGCTTACATCAAGCAGATTCCGAACTCGATCGGCTACGTCGAATATGCCTACGCGCTGACCAATCATCTTGGCTACGCGAAGATGAAGAACGCTGCAGGCAATGTCGTCGAGCCGAACACCGCCAGCTTCCAGGCTGCTGCCAACACGGCCGATTGGAAAAACGCGAAAGACTTCAACCTGCTGATGACCAATGCCCCGGGCACCGATGCATGGCCGATCACGGCCACGTCATGGGTCATCATGTACAAGACGCCAAAGAATGCTGGCAACACAAAAGTTGCCTTCGACTTCTTCAAGTGGGCCTATGAGCACGGTCAGGATTCGGCCCGCGCACTGAACTATGTGCCCCTGCCCGATACGCTGGTACAGCAGATCGAGACCTACTGGTCCAGCGAATACAAGATGTAAGCTGCGCGCTGTCGCAAGGACAGCCACAGCGTAGTAACTTGCGACGCGCGCAACCAACGGTTGCGCGCGTTGTGCTGATTAAACCACCGCGGATAACGCCTCAGCATGTCAGCGACAAACGCCGAACCGCTCGCTCGCGATAACGAACATCGCTCACGCGCCGATGCACGCCACGATTTACTGTTCCGCCTGCTGCTGCGTTTTTGCGCGTTGCTGGTCTTGGCCACTCTGCTCGGCGCCGCACTGTCCACGTTGTGGGGCGGCCGTGATGTTCTGTTCAAAGATGGTTTCCACTTCCTCTTCAGTTCCGACTGGAACCCCGTAGAAGATCAATACGGCGCAGTTGCGCCGATCGTCGGCACGCTGGTGACCTCGCTGATCGCGTTGGTGCTTGCGGTACCGGTGAGTTTCGGCATCGCCCTCTTCCTTACCGAAATCGCGCCGAGCTGGATGCGCGGTCCAGTGGCCACAGCCATCGAGTTGCTCGCGGGCATTCCTTCGATCATCTACGGCATGTGGGGCCTGTTTGTATTCGTTCCGTTCATGGCCAGCATCGAGCCATGGATGAACGATACGCTCGGCAGCATTCCTGTCATCGGTCAACTGTTTCAGGGGCCGCCACTAGGCCTAGGCCTGCTGACCGCAGGCGTCGTGCTAGCAGTCATGATCCTGCCATTCATTTCTTCGGTGATGCGCGAAGTTTTCCAGACCGTGCCTGCGCGCCTGAAGGAATCGTCATACGCGCTGGGCTCGACCAAGTGGGAAGTGGTCTGGGACATCGTGCTGCCGTATACCCGCTCCGCCGTGATTGGCGGTATCTTTTTGGGGCTGGGTCGCGCGCTCGGCGAAACCATGGCGGTTACCTTCGTGTTAGGCAACTCGTACAACATCACTTCTTCGCTGCTGATGCCGGGTACGTCGATCTCTTCGAGCATCGCCAACGAATTCAACGAAGCAGTCGGGCTGCATCGTTCCGCACTGATCGCGCTGGGCTTCTTGCTGTTTGTAGTGACCTTCATCGTGTTGCTGATCGCACGCCTGATGCTGCGTCAGCTCGCACGCCGGGAGGGTCGCTGATGTCCGCCGTCTACGCACGTCGTCGCATTACCAACGTCATCGCGCTGACATTGAGTGGCGTGGCCACTTTGATTGGCCTGGTCTTCCTGGTCTGGATTCTCTGGATCACCGCAGAAAACGGCTTTAGCGCACTGAAGCTCTCGCTGTTTACGAAGATCACCGCGTATGCTGATGAAGGCGGCCTTTCCAATGCCATCGTCGGCAGCTTGATCATGGATCTGATGGCGCTGCTAATCTGCGCACCGATCGGCATATTGGCCGGCACGTATCTCGCCGAATACGCCAACTCCAGCAAACTTGGAGCATCGATCCGCTTTCTCAACGACATCCTGCTGTCGGCACCTTCGATCGTGCTCGGCTTGTTCGTGTACGTGATCATCGTGCTGCCGATTTCCAACATGACCAACGGCAGCATCTCGTTCTCCGGATTCGCCGGCAGCGTGGCACTCGCGTTGATCGGCCTTCCAGTGATCGTGCGCACTACGGATGAAATGCTGCAGCTGGTGCCAGGCACGTTGCGTGAAGCCGCCCTCTCACTCGGCATTCCCCAGTGGAAACTGACGTTGCAAGTGCTGATGCGGGCGGCGTTCTCCGGCATTCTCACCGGCGTGTTGCTCGCACTTGCGCGCCTGGCCGGCGAAACGGCGCCGCTGCTGTTTACCGCCTTCGGCAACAACTTCATGACCGTGCATCCGCTGGACAAGATGGCCAGCATGCCGGTCACGATCTACCAATACACCAACGATCCGAATCCGGCGCTGCATGCGATCGCCTGGGCCGGCGCGCTGTTGATTACCCTATTCGTGCTGGCGCTGAGCCTGCTGACCCGCATCATGTTTTCGCGCAAGAAGGTGAGTTATGAATGACCTCGCCGCCGCAGCTGCGGCTCCTCTGACTGGCGCCGCGACGCCTGCCAAGATCAAAGTGCGCGATGTGCACTTCTACTACAACGGATACCATGCGCTGAAAGGCATCAACATGGACATCCCCGAGAAGCAGGTCACTGCGATCATCGGGCCGTCCGGTTGCGGCAAGTCGACGATGCTGCGCATCTTCAACCGCATCTACGCGATCTACCCCAAACTGGAAGCCACCGGTTCAATCGAGCTCGATGGCGAGAACATCCTCGACAAGACGTACTCCATGAACCGCCTGCGCACCAAGGTAGGCATGGTGTTTCAGAAGCCGGTTCCGTTTCCGATGACCATCTACGAAAACGTCGCCTACGGCATTCGCCACCACGAAAAATTGTCGCGTGCCGATCTGGAAATCCGCGTAGAGCAGGCGCTGCGTAGTGCGGCGCTGTGGGACGAAGTGAAAGACAAGCTCAAGCAGAGTGCCCTGGGCCTTTCTGGCGGTCAGCAGCAGCGTCTGTGCATTGCACGCGGCATTGCGCTGCGCCCCGAAGTGCTGCTACTCGACGAACCCACCTCTGCCCTCGACCCGATCGCCACGGGGCGTATCGAGCAGTTGGTGGAAGAACTCAAGCACGAATACACCATCGTCATCGTCACTCATAACATGCAGCAGGCGGCGCGTTGCTCCGACCGTACGGCATTCATGTATCTGGGCGAGTTGATCGAATTCGACAACACCGAAAAGATCTTTACCAAGCCGGGCAAGAAGCAGACCGAAGACTACATCACCGGTCGCTTTGGATAACCGGGGCGGAATGCCCCACTAAATATCCTCTCCCCTCTGGGGAGAGGGCCGGGTGAGGGGCCACCCTCGCGAGAATTCGCGGTAACACCCTGCCCTAACCTGAATCCAACGAGGCAAGACCCATGAGCGGCAGCAGCAAGGAACACATCATCAAGAGCTACGACGACGAATTGATGCGCCTGACCGGCGAACTGGTTCGCATGGGCGAGTTGGCGGTGAGCCAGCTGGAAGCAGCCATCGACGTGGTAGATCGCCGCGACGAGCGCGCGGCCCAGCACGTGGTGCACAACGACGACGCCATCGATCAACTCGAGCAGGAAATCAGCCATGACGTGGTGCGTTTGCTCGCCCTGCGCGCACCGATCGCCGGCGATTTGCGCAACGTATTCGCAGCGCTACGTATCGCCGCCGATATCGAACGCATTGGCGACTACGCCGCGAACGTGGCCAAACGCTCCATCCCGCTGTCGATGGCCGCACCGCTGACACCTACCGGCGGCCTGGCCCATCTGGCCGAACTGGCAGCGGAAGAAGTGCGCGAAGTGCTGCTCGCCTACCGTGACCGCGATGCGGAACGTGCGTACAAAGTGTGGCAGGACGATGTAGCGTTGGACGAAGCCTACACCGGCTACTTCCGCGAACTGCTCACGTACATGATGGAAGATCCCCGCGTCATCACGCCGTGCACCCATCTGCTATTCATGGCCAAGAACATCGAACGCATCGGCGACCATGCCACCAATATCGCCGAAAACGTGTGGTTCCAGGTGAAAGGCGAGCCGTTGAGCGGCCAGCGCGACAAGCGTGACCTGACGTCGAGCCCGGAACCGGTGAAGCTTGGCAATCGTCCTGAATAAGCGAGTCGCCTTAACCACTAACTCATTAGGCCTCGGCAAACGCCGGGGCCTAATGTTTTGTGGCGAGCATGCACCGTTGATTACGGTGCGGAATAGCGACCGCTTTCACGCGCCTCGCGCCGCACACGCATGCCACGCGCGATGCCGAAAATACCGATCACCAACCACGCCAGCTGCATGATGAAAGCCGGCAAGTTGAAGACGCCAAACAGCAGCGACAGCATCACGCCGATCGCGCCCAGCACATTCATCAACTGGTAGACCAAACCGTTGCCGTGCAGCTTATGCGCTTGCAGCAGAAGAAACGCCAGCAACACCAGCACGACGCCGATGTATCCCGCCCAATCATGCCAATAGAACGTCATCGCACACTCCTTTGACGCAGCGCCTCGAACAGAACAACGCCGGCTGCCACCGACACGTTGAGGCTCTCCATGCTGCCGGGCATCGGAATTTTCGCCACGAAATCGCAGGTTTCACGAGTCAGCCGGCGAATGCCCTCGCCTTCGCTGCCTAATACGAGTGCCACGGGACCCTTCAAATCGATGCCATAGATCGACTGTTCCGTATCACCGGCCAAACCGGTGATCCACACTCCGGCGTCCTTCAACGTGCGCAACGCGCGCGCAAGATTGGTTGCGGCGATCAGCGGCACGCGGTCCGCGCCGCCCGCCGAGGCGCGGCGAACAACGGGCGTGAGCCCGACGGCACGATCCTTCGGCACGATCACTGCCGTCACGTTGGCGGCGGCAGCGCTGCGCAGGCAAGCGCCGAGATTGTGCGGATCGGTAACGCCATCGAGCACCAGCAGCAAAGCTTCACTGCCGGCTTTCTCCAGCAGATCCGACAAATCGCTCTCGCTTGCCAGAGGTGGTGCCTGATAAAGCGCTACAACGCCTTGGTGCCGCGCTTCACCAGCCACACGATCGAGCTGTTCGCGCGGACGATGATGCACTGGAATCTTCAGTGCTTTGGCGCGTTCGGCCAGTTCATGCACGCGCGGGTTGCGCTGGCCATTTTCCACCAGCACTTCGCGCACACGTTCGGCGTCGTTGCTCAACGCGCCTTCGACCGGGTTGATCCCGACGATCCAACTCTCGCTCATCGTTTGCCTTTCGGTTTTGGTGCACGCCCCTTCTCGGCGTGCGTCTTGCCTTTATCTAGGGTCCTGCCAGCGACCGGCTTGCCTTTGCGCTTAGCCGGCGACATACCGCCTTTGTCGACTGCGGCTTTCTTGCCTGCCTTAGCGGGGCCGTGTTTGCCACCCGCACGATCTCGCCCGGGCAGCGGCGGCAGCGATGGTAATGGCTGACGGCCCGTTGGCAAGGAATAACGCTCGCCTGCGGCGGCGTAATCGTAAGCACGGGGTGCGGGAGCTGCGGGTGTAGCCACTGCGCTTTTGCCCGGCGGCACAAGCCGGAAATCGATCTTGCGATCTTCCAGGCTCGCGCGTAGCACCTGCACGCGCACATGATCACCCAAACGGAACTGCAAGCCTGTGCGCTCGCCTTTCAGCAAATGCCGCACCGGATCGAAATGGTAGTAATCGTTGGATAGCTGACTGATGTGCACAAGGCCCGATACCTTCGACACTTTCAGCTCGACGAATAGACCGAACGACGTTACGCCAGTGACCGTGCCCTCGAACTCTTCGCCGACATGCTTGGCCATCCAGGCGCAGCGGAAACGCTCGTCGACATCCCGCTCGGCCTCTTCGGCGCGACGCTCGCGTTGCGAGCAATGCACCGCCATCGCAGCCATCGCCGCATCGCTGTAATCGTAATTAGCCGGCTTGCCGCCAAGCAGTGCGTAACGGATGGCGCGATGAACCAGCAGATCGGGATAACGACGGATCGGCGAAGTAAAGTGCGCATACGCCTGCAACGCCAGGCCGAAATGACCTCGGTTGTCGGGTTGGTACGCGGCCATGCTTTGCGCGCGCAGCAGCACGGACTGGATGAGTTCGCGCTCCGGCCGGTCCTGCACCTTGCGCAGCACGTCGGCGAAATCGCCGGGCTTCACGTCTTCCAGTGACGGCATGCGCAATTTGAATTCGCGCAGAAATTGCTGCAGGTCTTCGTACTTCTCTGCCGGCGGCGGCTCATGCGCGCGATAGAGAGCGGGAATCTTGCGCTTCTCCAGGAACAAGGCCGCCTGCACGTTGGCGGCGATCATGCACTCTTCGATAAGCTTGTGTGCATCATTGCGCACTACCGCGCCAACCGCTTCCACTTCGCCGGTCTGATCGAGGCGGAATTTCACTTCTGGCGTTTCAAAATCGATAGCGCCACGGCGTCGGCGCTGTTCGGCCATGGCCTTGTACAGCGAGTGCAGGTTTTCCAACTGGGGCAAAACATCGGCCACTTCGTGGCGTGCGTCGGCCTCTTCCAGGCCGATGGCCTGCCACACTTTGTCGTAGGTGAGGCGCGCGTGTGAGCGCATGACGGCCTCGTAGAACTTCGACTTGACCACCTCGCCCGTCGCATCGACCTGCATGTCGCAGACCATGCACAAGCGTTCCACTTTCGGATTGAGCGAACAGATGCCGTTGGACAACGTCTCCGGCAGCATGGGCACGACAAAGCCGGGGAAATAGGTGGATGTGCTGCGCTCGTAGGCTTCTTTGTCCAAGGCGCTACCGACACGCACGTAGTGCGAAACGTCCGCAATCGCCACGACCAAACGCCAACCTCCACCGCGTTTCGGCTCGGCGTATACGGCGTCGTCGAAGTCGCGCGCATCGGCACCATCGATCGTCACCAGCGGCAACTTGCGCAGGTCGATACACCCTTCCCGTTCGCTTGCGGTCACTTCCGGTTCGATCTGTGCCGCTTCGCGCAGCACTTCCGGCGGCCATTCGTGCGGCAAGTCGTGACTGGCGATGGCCATCTCCACCAGTAGCGAAGGCTGCAGGCGCTCGCCCAGCACCGCGCGAATTGCACCCAGCGGGCCACGGTAGGCGGTCGGCGGGTCAGTGATTTCAACCACTACGATCTGTCCGGAGCGCGCGCCTTGTTCCTGACCAGGCACGATCATCACGTCCTGATGCAGGCGGCGATCGTCCGGCACCACCACGGTGACGCCGTTGTCGACGACGGCGCGTCCGACCAAGCGTGGCGAACGACGCTGCAACACTTCCACGATGGCGCCCTGACGACGTCCACGTCGGTCCAGGCCGACCACGCTGGCCAGGACACGATCGCCATGCATCACGGTGCGCATCTGATGAGGCGAGAGATAAAGATCGTCGCCTCCTTCGTCCGGACGAAGGAAGCCGTAGCCTTCTGCGTTGGCCAACACCACGCCGGGGATCAGATCCAGCTTGCGCGCCGGCGCATAACCACCACGTCGTCCCAGCAGCAACTGGCCATCGCGCACCATCGCTCCAAGACGTTTGCCTAAGGCGGTGATGCCGTATTCGTCGTGTAGATGCAGCGCCTCGGCAATGCGCGCTTCCGTGAGCAGCTCGCCGCGCTCTTCGAGCAGGGCAAGGATGGCCTCACGGCTGGGTATTGGCTGCTCGTAGCGTTCCGCTTCGCGTTTGGCGAAGGGATCGTGCGGCTTCTTGCCGGCTGCCGTGTCGCCTGACGCAGCGCCTCGGCGCCCGGGGCGTTCGGCACCCGAATGAGCCTTGAGCGGCTTCGCCGCTTTGCGCGGGGCCTTGTCCTTGCTAGGTATTTTCTTCTGGGTCACGGCCTAGTATCGCCTTGATGAATGAATCAATAAATGCCTCGCGGCAGATTGTCTTGTCGCACCCGAAGCCGTGAAGAAATAGTTGACAACAAGTACTTAGATGCCTACTCTACGCGGCTCGCACAGCCCAAAAGGCTGTTGCAGCACCTGCCCAGGTGGCGGAATTGGTAGACGCACTAGTTTCAGGTACTAGCGGGTAAAACCGTGGAGGTTCGAGTCCTCTCCTGGGCACCAGATTACAGATTGAAAGCCGCCGCCAGGCGGCTTTCGTCGTTTCAGGGCCGGCGTTGCTCACAACTCTCGCAGAATGCGGAATCCAACGCGACCACTGCGAACGGTGGCGTCGGCACCTTGCCGGTACGCCGAATTCACCTGTTCCGGCGAGCTGCCCCATGAGCCGCCTCGCACGACACGCGTCGAACATCCCGGATTCACCCAGGCGCTGCCATCCACCGGCGCGCGAATGTAGCTGTCGTGCCAGCAGTCGGCCATCCATTCCGAGACGTTGCCATCAATGTCGTAAAGACCAAAGGGATTGGGTGCAAAACTCATCACCGGCGCAGGCCCCCAATAACCGTCGCCATAACCCTGGAAAGCGTGACTCCAACGCCGCCCGCTGGCCGAACGATCAAGCGAGCCCGTAAGGTTTTCCACCTTGGTGGTCGGTGTGCCTTTGCCCCACCAGTAGCGCGTGGTGGTGCCACCGCGCAGGGCGTATTCGAACTCCGCCTCGCTGGGCAAACGATAGTGCTTTCCAGTGCGCTGGCTGAGCCATTGCACATATGCGTTGGCATCGCTCCAGGAAATATTCACGACCGGAAGATGGTCCGCAGCGGGATGACCGACATAATCGTCTTCCCACGTGGCGCTGTTGTCATCGCGCATCACGCCGGTGCGCTCGTCGTAGACGCTAGCCCCGCCGTTGGTGACCGAGTCAGGTTTGTAACCACTGGCGCGCACAAATTCGCGAAATTGGCCAACGGTGATATCGGCCTGTGAAAGCGCAAAACCTTTGCTGATGGTGACCTGATGCTGCGGCGTCTGCGCATCGGCGCGCCCTGCTTCGTCATCTGGCGCCCCCATCATGAAGTTGCCGGTAGGAACCACCAACATGGTCGGCGATTGCCCGGTCATGTCGACGAAGTGATCGCTGAACACTTGTCCCGGTTTGTAACTGGCGTAGAGGCGCGCGTTGGTCAGTCGTTCCTCGAACTCATCAATGCCGGCTAGCTGAGGACTGATCGCCTGCGCCTGCCCGGCCAACTGCTTGGCAAGGGCCACGTTGCCCGCATCGAGCGCCGAACGTGCCTGCGCGAGTACACCCGTGGCACGCTGCTGACGAATGCCATCGACCTGGCTGCGCACGCTCTGCAACTGAGGTGAATCGGGCTGAATCGATTGCGCTTCATCGATGGCTTTTCCCGCACCGGCAAAATCATTTTGCGCTACGGCGGCCAACGCGCGATCGAGCACTACGTGCTGAACCTGCAAGACACCTTGTGTTGCGACGGCATTTTCGGCGTCGAGCTTCTGCACCTGCCGATACAACTCGAGCGCATTGTTGCCGGCTGGCTGATCGGCGTTGCCCTGCTGCAATAGATCGGCCGCCTTGGCCAACATCGGGCGCACTTGAATCAGCGTCTTCATGCTGACTTCGAGCGGTGCGACATCGCTCGCGGTGTTGGGCAGCGCTTTCAGGCTATCGAGCAATGCGCCAGCCGACCCGGAGTCGCCGATCGCGATGTCTTGCGTGATCTCGGCAATCAAGTGCGTGCGCACCTGATCCAGACCCTGTGCCGCGGCGCGGCTGTCCGGCTTGAGCTTGAGCGCCTGTTGATACAACGCCGCCGCGCTGTTTTTATCTCCCGCCACCTGTCCGGCCAGGAATGCTTTGTTGGCACGGTCCAACAGTGCTTTTACCTCAGGGGTGTCCGCGCTTAGCTGCTCCGGCAACGGGGTGCTTACGCGATTCAAGCGCGCGGCGATCACCGCTGTCGGCGCCAGCGTCAGGGGAGGGCCTGCGTTGATCTCATCCAGTGCGGAAGGCAACACACTCCCGGCTCGCGCTGGCACGGCGGACGGCACGATACGGCTCTGGCTCGGCGCACTCGAATTGGCTATTTCTTCCGGGCTAACGTGGAAGATCTGCGGAAAAAAGTGATAAGTGAGCCCGAACCCCAGCACAAGCACGCCTAGCGCCCCACCCAGCGCGCGTTGACGACGTACGGTTTCCTTGCTCAGCATGGTGGGCGTTCCGTGGCTGGCCTGCTATGGTTCGCTGCTTACCATATGGCACGACCGATGATGGAGCAATCGCGCGTCGCCCGTTCTGTCGCCCAAGGAACCCGCATGCCCCTGCCCGCACAGTCGCCCCAGGCAGACTGGATCGCCCAACGCAACGAACTCGAACAGTGGCTGGCAGGGCTTCCATCCGGTGCTGCGCTCGGCCTCGACACGGAATTCATGCGCCGCAATACCTTCTATCCGCAGCTCGCATTGTTGCAGTTGGGATGGAATGGGCGTTACGCCTTGGTCGATCCACTCGCCTTCGATATTGCCGACGCGTTGCAACCGCTGAACCGTGACGATGTCGTCACGTTGATGCACAGCGCCAGCGAAGACCTGGAAACACTCTCACCCTGGCTACCGGAAGGACCGCGTGTTCTGTTCGACACGCAAATTGCCGCAGCCTTCGTCGGCATGGGCCTGGGCATCAGCTATCGCGCACTGGTCGCCGAGCTGGCCGGCGCCGAACTCGACAAAGGCGAAACACGCTCGGACTGGATGCAGCGTCCGCTCACCGCGTCGCAAAGCGCCTACGCGACGTTGGACGTAGTGTATCTGGACACCATCCATCAGCAACTCAGCGAACGCCTTGCGCAACGCGATCGCACCCATTGGCACGCGGAAGACTGCGAACGGCTCAAACGCAAAAGCTGCCCGCGCGAAGGCGATCCACAACCACAACTGGCGTTGCGTGGCGCCGCCGAATGGCCACGCGAACAACAAGCCTTGCTGCGTCGAATCCTGTTATGGCGCGATGTCACGGCGCGCCGCTTGGATCGGCCACGTCCATGGATGCTCGAAGACGCGCTTACACTCAGCTTCGCGCAACAGCGTCCCAGAACCCTCGAAGAACTTGAACAACGCAGCAGCGGCCAGCGCGCCCTGCGCTCCGCGCAACGCGAGGAACTCTTCGATCTGCTGGCAGCCGCCGTCAGCGATGAAGAAATCAGCGCGACCGAGCTAATTCCCGCCTATCCACAGGGCAGCGCCAAGCAAGCGCTGTCCACGATGAAACAGAGCGTGGATAACCTGGCCGTCGAACTCGATTTGCCACCTGGATTACTCTGCCCGCGCAAGGCACTGGAAGAGTACGTGGTAACCGCCCAATGGCCGGATTCGCTGGAAGGCTGGCGGCGCGGCGTACTGCACGATCGCCTGGCCAGCCTGCTGCCCTGAGTGCCCATCCCCGAGGGCTTGGCTCCATCCGGGGCCTGCTGCTACCATTTGTAGCTCGCGTGGGGCGGTAGCTCAGCTGGGAGAGCGTCGCGTTCGCAATGCGAAGGTCGGGAGTTCGATCCTCCTCCGCTCCACCAATCCCGTTCGACTCAAAAGCCCTGGGGTGTACCCCAGGGCTTTTTTGCGCCCGGTCATCGACATCCCGCGTCGCACATCCTGCGATGCGAATCGGGCAAACTTGCCGTAACTCCACCTCGGATTGGCGCAAGCACGCGTGAGCACACCGGATATCGCGTCAAACCGCGTCCCTATCGAACCTGGCCTGATGGTGATCCATGGCAATCGCCAGGAAGACCTGCGCGATTTGTTGGTTGCATGGTTGCAGCGTGCGCCGCTGCAGCCATTGGAAAACGAGGTGATGCTGGTGCAGAGCAACGGCATCGCGCAATGGCTGAAGCTGGCGTTGGCCCGTCCGATGGAAGCGGGTGGGCTGGGAATCAGTGCCGCGGTGGACATGCAACTGCCAGGGCGTTTCCTGTGGCAGGCCTACCGCGCCGTGCTGGGCGAGGCTGATGTGCCGAGCACGTCGCCGTTCGACAAGACGCGCCTGGTTTGGCGTTTGTTGCGATTGCTGCCGCTGCACCTCAATGAAACGGCTTTCGCTCCGTTGCGCGCGTTGCTCGGCGAGAGTGGAGACTGGCGTCGCCAGTATCGGCTCGCCATGCAAGTGGCCGACCTGTTCGATCAATATCAGGTATTCCGCGCCGACTGGCTGGAGGACTGGGAGCACCGCAACGATGTACTTCGCGATAGCTTGCGTAATCGCGCGGTCGAGTTGCCTGCCTCGCAGCGCTGGCAACCACGACTATGGCGACTTTTGCTTGATGACGTTCCGCAAGCACGGCGCGACAGCCACCGCGCCGCTGTGCATCAGCGTTTCATGCGGCAGATGCAATCGTCGAAGGTTCGCCCCGACGCATTGCCGCGACGCATTGTGGTTTTCGGCATCACATCATTGCCGCAGCAGGTGCTGGAAGCGCTGACAGCGCTGGCGCGCTATAGCCAGATCCTTCTGCTGGTTACCAACCCGTGCCGGCATTATTGGGCCGACATCATTGAAGACCGCGAATTGCTGCTAGCGAACCAGCGTCGTCACGCAAGCAAACCGGACACCTCGCTAGAACCGCGCTACGAAGATCTTCACCTGCACGCGAACCCGCTACTGGCAGCGTGGGGGAAACAAGGGCGCGACTTCATCCGTCAGCTCGATGCGTTCGACCAGCCCGACCGCTATCGCCACCACTTCGCGGCCATCAAACGAAGTATCGACGTGTTCCAGAACGTCGGTACCGATTCGCTTCTGCATCAAGTGCAACAGGCCGTGCTTGATCTGGAACCATTGCCCGCTGATCCATTGCAACGCAAATCGTTACCTGCAGACGAACACTCCCTGCACTTCCACGTAGCGCATAGCCCGCAACGCGAAGTGGAAATTCTGCACGACAGACTACTCGACCTGTTCGAACGCGCCGCGCGCGATGGCAAGCCGCTAGCGCCACGCGACATCATGGTGATGGTGCCGGATATCCGCACGTACGCTCCGCATGTGCAAGCCGTATTCGGTCGCATTTCACCGAACGATCCGCGTTATCTCCCTTACAGCGTTGCCGATCAGCCCGGCCGCGGCACATCGCCTTTGCTGGTTGCACTTAAGCACCTGCTAAACCTGTCCGAATCGCGCTTCACTGCCAGCAACGTGCTCGATCTGTTGGACGTGCCCTCGCTGCGCCGCCACTTCGGCGTTGCTGAAGACGATCTACCAACACTTCGCCGTTGGATCACGCAATCCGGTATCCGCTGGGGCCTGGATGGCGCCCAGAAACACTCGCTCGGATTGCCTCCCGACGAACAAAACAGTTGGCGTTTCGGCTTGCGCCGCATGCTGCTTGGCTATGCGACAGGCGATGGTCCTTCATTGGAAGATATCGCGCCTTATGCGGAAGTTGGCGGCCTGGATGCGGCCCTGCTTGGCCCACTCAGCCAATTGCTGGAAACGCTGGAGTATTACTGGAGCCTGTTTGCCGCACCGGCCACGCCACTGCAGTGGAGCGATCGACTACGTCGCCTGCTGCGAGATTGTTTCGACGCACGTAACGACGATGCAGACCTGCTGCGCGTCGACCGGCTGGAAGATGCGCTGGATACGTGGCTGGACGCGTGCCAGGAAGCCGGCTTCACACAAGCGACTCCGATTTCGATCGTGGCCGAGGACTGGCTGCAATCCATCGATCAGAACCATCTATCGCAGCGCTTCATCGGCGGCGCGGTGAATTTCGGCACCTTGCTCCCGATGCGAGCAATCCCCTTTCGCGTGGTATGCCTGCTCGGCATGAATGATGGCGATTATCCGCGCCGCGTTTCACCGTCCGATTTCGATCTGATGGCGCGTGCCGGCCAGCATCGTCCTGGGGATCGCTCCCGACGCGAAGACGACCGCTATATGTTCCTGGAAGCGCTGCTCTCCGCGCGCGATGCGTTGCATATCAGCTGGGTAGGCCACAGCGTGCACGACAACAGCGAACTGCCACCGTCCGTGCTGGTCGGCCAACTACGCGATTACTTGGCAACAGGGTGGCGCCTGCCCCACAGCAAAGATGACGATACCGATTCACGCAAGCGCGTGCTGGCATCTGTAACCACGGTGCATCCATTGCAAGCATTCAGCACGCGCTACTTTACTGGCGACTCCGCATCGCCTTTGTTTACCTACGCCTCGGAGTGGGCGCACGCACGCCGCACGATGCTTCCAAAAGAAGATGCGCCGCTGGATCCCTGGAAAGCGGAACCTGTTGTAGACATCGTCCGACTGCAACGCTTTCTCGCTCGCCCGACTGCCAGCTTCTACACGGAACGACTGAAAGTACGTTTCGGCGACACCGATACCGGTCCCGATGATGACGAACCCTTTGCGCTGGATCGACTGGAAAACCACGCCGCCACCGACATACTGCTGCAATCAGTCTTGATCGCTGATCGAACAGATGCCCTAACCGCGCTGGCCGATGCTGCACAACGTCTGCGCCAACAAGGCGTGCTGCCGGCGGGCGGATTCGGGGCTCTCCTCGTAGATGGCATTGGTAGCGATGTACGGAACATCCTCGATCGTTGGCACGCTGCGATCGCGCGCTGGCCGCAGCAGATGGACGCGCAAGAGTTGCATTACGAATGGGAAGGATTAAGCGTTCAGGGATGGCTGTACGATCTGCGCATCGGCCATGATCACTCCAACGTGCGGCTCGTTCCAATGGCAGGAGATCTATGCCAAGGAAAGGGAATCCGCCACGACAGATTGATCCATTCATGGGTATTGCAACTGCTGGCGAACGCCCACGGCATCCCCATGTCTACGCGTCTGTTTGCCCCCGATGCCACCGTTGTCATCAAGGCGTGCACACAAAGCGACGCTGCTACGCACTTGAACCAATTGCTGACAGCCTGGCGGCAAGGCATGCAAACGCCGTTGCCCATTGCACGCCGCACCGCGTACGCGTGGCTGCTCGCAGAACGCGGCGAAAAAAGGCCTTACGATGCAGCGCAGATGCGTTATGACGGCATCGATGCGCCCATGGCTCCTGCAGGCGAGGTGAGCTACGAACCGTACCTGGCACGCAGCTGGCAAAACTTCGCCCTGCTCTATGCCGACGGTTTCGAGAAATGGTTGGATCTTTATCGTCCATTGCTTGACGCTGCCATTCTGGAAGATGCCGCATGAGCATGATGGAGCCGCTGAATCCATTGCGCCTGCCCTTGCGAGGCATCCGGCTCATCGAAGCCAGCGCGGGCACCGGCAAAACCTGGACGCTTGCGGCGCTATACCTGCGACTGGTGCTGGGCCACGGCGGCCAACCCGCGCAGCTTCCGGCGCAGATTCTGGTAGTGACGTTTACACGGGCTGCCACTGCCGAACTGCGCGAGCGCATTCGCGAGCGCCTCGCCACGGCAGCTGCAGCTTTTCGTAGGCAGCAAGAGCCCGATGATTTTCTAACAGGCCTGATCGACGAATACCCCGATCCAAGCAGCCGCGCCGTTGCCGCGCGTCAGCTGGATCTGGCTGCGCAGTGGATGGACGAAGCCGCCGTCTACACCATCCACGGCTGGTGCCAGCGCATGCTGGCCCAACACGCATTCGAAGGCAGCGAATCGGCCGAAGCTATCGCCGATGAAAATGCACGCCTTGCCGAGGCAGTGCGCGATTACTGGCGCTGTTTCTATGCCGGGCTCGATGACGCCGATGCCGCGTGCATCGCTGACAGGTGGAGCAATCCGCAGGCTCTGCAACGTGCCATAAAGCCTTTGCTTCGCCAGCCAACCCATCATCTACGCGTTGATGCTCAACCGCTGCCGACTGTCGACGATCTTGCGAATGCGCTGCATCGCCGCGAAGCTCCGCGGCGCGAAGCGGGAAAAATCGCGCGCAAGCTATGGTCGGCCGACGCCGATGCCATCGAACAAATGCTGCGTACCGCTGTGCAAACCCGCGCGCTGAAAAACAATGTCTATAAGCCCGATAGCCTCGACCGTGACATGGCCGGCTTGTCCGCTTGGCTCAATGGCAGCAAGGCGGATAAAAACCTAGTCGGCCGCTATGCGCAAGCAAAGCTTGATGCCTCAACCAGCAAGGGCGGTGCAGCGACGACTCATGCCGCATTCGCCGCTGTGCAAACATTTATAGATGCCTGGGATGCCGAATCGCCGCTTGAACCTTTGCTGCTGGCGCACGCGCTACCGTGGATCGCCACACGCATTGAGCAGATTCGCGAGCGTCAAGCCACGCCAAGCTTTGACGACATGCTGCGACAACTGGATGCGGCGCTAAGTGCTCCCCATGGCTCGCAACTTGCTGAAACCATTGCGACCCAATATCCACTGGCGCTGATCGATGAGTTTCAGGATACCGATCCCCTGCAGTGGCGTATTTTCCAGCGAATCTACGAGCATCGCGCCGATACGGCGTTGCTGCTGATCGGCGATCCTAAGCAGGCCATCTATGGATTCCGTGGCGCCGACATCCACACGTACTTGAGTGCGCGCGATCAGGCGCAGAAACCGACGTGGACGCTAACGACCAATTTCCGCTCTACGCCTGCGCTTGTCGACGCGGTCAATCGCGTATTTCAGTATGCGGATCATCAGCCGCTTGGTGCCTTCGCATTTGGTCTTGGCGCACACGGCCTGCCATTCATCCCTGTGCAAGCAAAGGGCCTGAAAAAATCACTACAACTTGATGGTCAACCAGTGGCGGCCATGCAGCTTGACCTGCTGTCCGCCGGCAAGACCATGGCCACGACCGCGTATATCGAGGCAGCCGCCGCCCATGCAGCGGCGCGCATTGTAGACATGCTTGAGGCCGCGCAATCAGGGCGTTGTGCGTTTGTCGATGAACAAGGCACGCAGACGGCACTGCGCCAGCGCGATGTCGCGGTACTGGTGCGAGACAGTCGTGAGGGCGGTGCTATCCGCAAGGCGCTTCGACAACGTGGCGTAGCCAGCGTGTATCTGTCGGAACGGGACTCTGTTTACGCTTCTGCGGAGGCGCCCGACGTACTGCTGTGGCTTCAGGCCTGCGCAGCCCCCTCCTCCGACCGCGCTATGCGCACAGCGTTGGCCAGCGTCAGTATGTTTCGCAGCCTCGCGGAACTCGATCGACTTAACCACGACGAAGCTCATTGGGAACAGTGCGGCGAACAGTTTCGCACCTTGCAGCTCATCTGGCAGCGCCATGGCGTGCTGGCCATGCTGCACAATCTTCTGCATGCATTCGATTTGCCGGCGCGCCTGTTGGAAAAACCAAACGGCGAGCGCGTATTGACCAATCTGCAACACCTGGCCGAACTGCTGCAGCACGCCGCTACGAATCTCGATGGCGAACACGCTTTGATTCGTCATCTGGCGATGCAAATCACCCGTGCTAACGAGCGCAATACGGAAACGGCCGAGGAACAGGTAGTGCGGCTGGAAAGCGAAGCCGATCTCGTCAAGGTGGTCACCATCCACAAGGCGAAAGGCCTGCAATATCCGGTCGTCATGTTGCCTTTCGTCTCTCGCTTCCGCGAAGCACCCGCCAACCAACCACAACCTTGGCACGACGAACAAGGGCAAACCTGGATTGACTTGCAGCCCGATCACGACGCCAAAATGCGCATCGAACGGGAACGCCTGCAGGAAGATCTTCGCCTTCTGTATGTCGCATTGACCCGTGCAGAACATGCCTGTTGGCTTGGCGTGGCCTCCGTCGTGGATGGCCGCAGCAAAGCGCCCGTACTGCATCGCTCGGCATTCGGTTACATCCTCTCAGGCGGCGAACCGATTGGATCGGAAGATCTTCTCGCGCGCGTGCAGGCGCTTTGTGGCGATACGCCTGACATGCAAATCAGCCTCACCGCTGAAGTCGCGGGTACGCACTTTTATCGCGGAGCGCAGCGACCGGAGAAGCTGCATTCCGCACGTCTATATCAACTGCCCCCACCTGATCCCTGGTGGATCTCAAGTTACAGCTCGCTTACCCACGGCACAGGCGAAGCAGTGCGTCACATCGCACCCGAAACCGCCACGCAGGATGTGCTTGCCGAAGCCGCGCGCGAATCCATCGAGGCAATGCAAACCGTTCATGATCAAGGCATCCACGCATTTCCGCGCGGCGCGGAGCCGGGCACCTTCCTGCACGACTTGCTTGAATGGGTGGCGGAAACCGGATTCGCATCCATGGCCATGAACACCACCGCACTGGAACAACAGATAGCGCGTCGCTGCCAGCGACGTGGCTGGCAAGCGTGGATCGCACCGTTAACGCAATGGCTACCCTCGCTTTTGCGCACCCCATTGACGCTGCCCGATGGCGGCACTCTGGCATTTGCCGATCTGAATGATCGTCAGCGTTATCAGGCCGAACTTGAATTCTGGTTCGAAGCGAACCAAGTCGATACGCAACGTTTGGATGATCTGGTGACCCGCTACACGCTGGATGGCGCGCCGCGCGCACCGATGCCACATAACCGCATCAATGGCATGCTCAAGGGCTTTATCGATCTTATCGTCGAGCACAATGAGCGCTATTACGTAATCGACTACAAATCCAACTGGCTGGGCGAAACCACCAGCGCCTACGATACGGCAGCGATGCGAGACGCTACGCTCCTGTCCCGTTACGACCTGCAATACGCCATCTATACGCTGGCCCTGCACCGCCAGCTTCGTGCGCGCTTGCCAAACTACAGCTACGACCGACACGTCGGCGGTGTGCTCTATCTCTACTTGCGAGGCATCGACGGCGCGGGACACGGTGTTCACACAGAACGACTGCCTTACGCCTTGATTGAAGCAATGGACCGTCTGTTCGCTCATGGAGCACATGCCCATGTCGCGTGAAGACATGCTCTCGATATTGGCCGACGCCGAGGCGCGGCGTGCGCTGCGCCCGCTCGATCTGGCATTCGCCCGCTTTATCGCCGATTGCGATTCCCAGGTCGATCCGCGTCTATTGCTGATGGCAGCGTTGGCGAGTCGACAATTGGGCGATGGCCATCCATGTCTGGACTTGCGCGCTGTGCTGGCCCTGGCGCAAGAGCATGAATGGCCGTTGCACTGGGCCCAGCTCCTCATCGACTTGCAACCGTTTGCCTCGCCACTGCTGGCTGGAGCCGACGGCCTTCCCGCCAATGCACCGCTCGTGCTGGACCAGCATCGCGTCTATCTTCGCCGCTATTGGGACTACGAGCGGCGCGTCGCACGCGGCATCATGGCGCGACTGGATCAAACCGTCCCGCCTGCAGAAGACTTGCGCAACGAATTGAAGCGGCTCTTTCCATCTTCCGCCAACAGCGATCTGGACTGGCCGCGTATCGCCTGTGCACTGGCCGCACGCAGTGCATTCAGCCTCATTACCGGCGGGCCGGGAACCGGCAAAACGACCACCGTCGTACGCCTGCTTGGGCTGCTGCAAACCTTGCACTTGCGCGAACACACGACACCGCTGCGCATGCGTCTCGCCGCGCCGACCGGCAAGGCGGCGGCACGACTCAACGCATCCATTGCCAAGCAAATTGCGCGATTGGATGTGAGCGAACAAGTACGCGCCACGATCCCGCTCGAAGTGGAAACACTCCATCGCTTGCTTGGCGCACGTCCGGATAGCCGACAGTATGCGCACGACAGTAGGCATCCCCTGCACGTCGACGTGCTGGTGATCGATGAAGCGTCGATGATCGATCTGGAAATGATGGCCGCGGTGCTGGACGCGCTGCCGCCACACGCGCGCTTGATCCTGCTCGGCGACAAAGATCAGCTTTCGTCGGTCGAAGCAGGCGCTGTTCTCGGCGATCTGGGCACACGCGCCGAACAGGGCCACTACAGTGGCGCAACGGCAGCATGGCTGCGTACGGCAAGCGGCGACGATCTGAGCGCATTCGTTCGGGCAGACGCGTTGCCGCTCGATCAACACATCGCAATGTTGCGTAGCAGTCACCGCTTCGGCGCTGCCAGTGGCATCGGCCAGCTAGCCGCCGCCGTAAATGCCGGCGACGCGGCCGCCATGAATGACCTGATTGGCTCGCGATCCGGCGATATTGCCTGGATATCCGGTGGCATATCGCAATCGCCGTTTGCTTCCATCGCCGTGAATGGTGATGCCGATCGCTTTCAAACAGAACCATCGGACACTGCACCGCTTGGCTTTCGGTTTTATCTCGAACAACTGCGACGCCAGCGCCCAAGCTTGGGCGCCGACCCCACGGCTTATCGAAACTGGGCACACGATGTACTGGAAGCCTTCAATCACTTCCAAGTGCTCTGCGCCGTGCGGCACGGCCCTACCGGCACCGAACGACTCAATCAGGTTATTGCGACAGCACTGCTTACCGCCGCATTGATCGAATCCGATCGTGGCTGGTATGAGGGGCGCCCTTTGATGATGACCCGCAACGACTACAGCCTCGGACTGATGAACGGTGACGTCGGTATCGCCTTGCGCATGCCGGGGCCGGACGGCGAGCTTCGGCTGTACGTGGCATTTCCGATGACGCGCAGCGCCTCGTCGATCAGCGTGGACGACAACGAGACACAGGTTCGCTGCGTGCTTCCGTCCAGGCTCGGTGATGTTGAAACCGTCTACGCCATGACGGTGCACAAATCGCAAGGTTCTGAATTCGAGCACGTCGCACTGGTGCTTCCGGAAGATGCTTCCGCGATACTTACACGCGAACTGCTCTACACAGGCGTTACGCGCGCGCGCCGATGGCTGAGCTTGTTCGCCACTCAAGCGAGCATCGAGCAGGCGCTTACGCAGCGCACACGGCGTTATTCAGGGCTGGCGGAACGACTTGCGCTGATTTAATCGCAGGTACCCATCTCGCAAAGAGATTGACTGCACATCACCAGCAGCTGCCGTTTGCATTAGCAGCTTCATCTGCTCGATCCGGTGTTTTGCTTCCGGTGTTATCAATCGTGAAACTACCGCATACATCGCCTGCTTGGCTGCCGACGGGTCTTGCGGTAACCACGTAAGCTTGCGCATCCGTACCTGTAACTGCCAGCGTCATCTCGTAATAGTCATGCGGCGACATCAAGGGATCGGCATAGCCGAGTTTTCTCGGGTCGTCCGTATAACGATTGTAGGTGGCGTACCAGCGCTCTTCGCTGTGGGCGATCGACATCAGCATGTGCTTCGCGTCCGTTCGACGCGTACGGAATACGTAGTGGCTATACGACGTAACGGCGAGCGTCGCTATGACAGTGGCGATAGCTACAGCGATCACCAATTCAAACAATGTAAAACCGCGTATGCGATCCATCGCTCATCTCCTCTTACGGTTCCTGGGTTAATACCGACCACGAGCGTCGCCGCCAAATTGGGCTATCGAATGAAAATGGCGAATCCAAATCGGCCTTCTTACCCTTCAATGTCACGCCAGGGAGAAGCAACTTGCCACCGCCGATCGCTGACGCCATAGGTAGCGTGCCGGTAACTTGAGTTTGATTCACCATCGCGCCCACGTACGGAACCCCACCGAATGAAGCGATGGCGTCGCCGGGCCCACCGGTGAGCGCATTGATCGCCATGACCGCGCCGTTAGCGTGCCCAGTGGAATTGCCGCCTGGCACCAGCGTGTTGATAAGAACCGTATGGGTATTAAACGACGCCGAGGGCGTTGCGACGACACGCTCGCCAGCCGTCAGGTCCAAGTCGAAGTACCAGCCACCAGCTTTGGGAGGCACGGGATTGGCAGTAACACTGCGCAATGTCGCACCAGCCATCGGATCGGATGCATTCGAAACAACGGCCTGGCTTAACGTCTGCACTTGCAGACTGCTATGAATGACCGTTACGGGATTTCCGCTGCCGTCGATCATATCCCTGATGCCGTAAACAGATTGAAGCGGCACATCTGTGGTGCTGTTATCGCTGTCGCCAAGATATTTTCCTGTGCCGAATACGACGATAAAGCGATGAGTGGCTCCATCAGGAAACAGACGCGGCATGATGGTGATAGGTTGTGTACCCTGCGTCGCTGGCCGGTATGCCAGAGTGACTTTCCAATTCGCCGGACTGGGGTCGGATAAATCGAAGCGCCAAAGATTTCCGGCAAGGTCACCGGCAAATGCTAGGTCATCAACTTGATCATTGTTGTAGTCACCTAGCACGGGCGAAGACAGACCATAACTGGTTACGCCACCGATATCCGTCGGCGTCTTCAATTCCGCAATAACCTCCCCTGTCTGCGCATCCAGCACGAAGAGCGCACTGTTATTGCGCGGCGGCGTTTCACCGGAAGATTCGCAGTGCCTGGGCTTATCGGGCTGACTGCAATCGGGAAAGTAACCCCCGGGCACCAACACGGCCCATCGGCCATTTGCAAGACGGGCTATAGCGGGTTGCCCATAGGTGTATCCGAGATCGGCTGGATCGTACGCTTCCCTGGACACTAACGTTCCTGAGGAAGCGTCGGCGTCAAATTCCCACAACACGGTTTTCTGCGGAGAAACCTCGTCCACCGTTGTCGGACTTGTGATGTCCAATGCGTATACCCCGCGACCGCCGAGACGCAAACCACCGACCAGAAGAGTGTGCCAGCTGTGATCGCCCTTTTCGCTGAAAAACACATCCCGTACGACCGGGGTGGCATCTACCGTCGGCGCGAACTGAAAATCAGAAATGCTCACAAGGTTGCCGAGATTGCCGTAAACGCCGCGCGGCACAAAAGCCCATAGCTCCTTACCAGCATTCAGACCAGCGTTGTAGCCGGAGCAATGACCGCTTTGATCAGACGCTATGCACTTGGGAACCGGTGCGCTGAACGCATGCAACATGCCATCGTTGGCACCAACATAAACCATCGGTGATCGATCAGCATTTGTTGCGACGAACTGATCGTAGGTCTGTGCGCCTGGAGCCATTTCAGGCGATGGCACAGCAACACCATGAATCTTTGTAGGCCATACGCTCGTGTAATTCCCCGTGGGATAACCGACATAGACCGTCTGGGAATCGATGATGGCACCCAGCAAACTGCGGCGTTTCCGCATCAAACCATTCGTCTCTTCAGTGCGGACGCCTCGGAGATATTCCACGCGCGCTGCGAGCACGTCTTTGGCAACGTCCTGAGATGCTGACGTCATCAAGCCTTTTATTTCGCCTGCATCAAAACGTGCCCCCGGTTCGAATGCCACACCGGTCACCAGCCCTGTGCCATCAGTGCTAGCTGTGAGGATCGTGCGAGCATTCGGCGGCGTTGCCGCGGCATCCGTCAACATCCAACCGGCGTCCCACAGGACGCGCGAAAGGGTTCCGTCGGGATTCAACAGCGCCGCCTGCAGCAGGCCGGACCAGTCGACGGGATCGTAGCCGCCCTCGAAGGCGAGCGAACCTGTAGTCAGGACGTTCGTGTTCAAGCCAAGAATATCTAGCGCCGGACCGGCTTGCGGGCGATCCAAAGGCGCAGGACTCAGCTCCACGGTGCCTGAAGGTACATTGACATCTGCTGCTAACGACGCTCGAAAGCACGCAAGTATTGCCAGCACGCATATCGCCACCCACCTTCGTCGAACGATGAAAAGAGTTCGAGACGTTCCCACGAAGCCGAACTCAGTAGTTAACTGGCGCATCGAATGTGCTCTGAACGACGCTCACGACATTAGGGTTTCCGCCAGTTGCACGCGCCGTGATGCGATACATATGGATATCGAGCTGACCTGTTCCACTGTTATTGGGCCCGGTACTCCCTGATTCGTGCAGCTCGTTGCTGCCCGACGATTGTTCGCCGCCAAGATCCTCGATGATGTAGACAGGATTCTTTGCGAGTGTCGCGGTCGGCTGGCCGTTGTCGCCGGTGTAACCGCTATGGCCAGGACCGGTATAGGCCATGCCGATGTTAGGCAACCAACCTTGCGCAGATTGAAATACCGTAACTGCACCATTTGCCTGATATGGCGCACTGGATGGACGGTAAATCACGCAACCGTCGTCACGCGAAATACTGCCCTCAAGACAATGAAGATGAGTAGCCGGCTGGCCCGCGGCCGACCATATCTTGTATTCCGCTCCACGCAATGCAGTCTCGGCACTCATTCGCGCCTGTTGCGCATTACGCAAGCTTCCGGCCATTCGCTCTTGCAACAACGAATGTTCGGAAGCACTGAGAACGAGCATCGTGATCAACATTAGAAAGATCAGCGCGGTAACCAGGGAGGAGCCTTGTTGCAGGCCCGATTTAGTACTTTGGAGGTGCAACATCTTGCACTTTGTTCTCACGTCGACGTCCTTGCGACAGCTGGCTGGAATAGTGTGGTTCTCTAAGGATTGAAATTGCGCACAGCAACCACTGCTGTGAATTCGCGTCGCAACATGGGAAGCGGAAAACCCTGCTGGATCGGCGTTAGCTTGCGGCTGGCGGCGGTCGGCGACTCAGGCGCTGATATTGCATTGGACGGACTGTCTGAGAGATAGGTGTATGCCAGCTCATCGGGTGTCAGCGAATACAGCGGTTGCTGACCATCTATCAGCAGATCTATCTCGATAAGACTTACCGACCGCCAAAGACAGCCGTGATCGTCACTTCCTTGAATCGGCATCGGTACGGAAGGGCAATCTGCCCGTGTGCTGTTATCGACCTGCTCGGCGCTGTAATAACGAAGCGCACCATCGGCAAGCTGTACCCCGTATTTGAAATCAAGCCGCTCGACTCCACGCGCGATCTCTTCCGACGAACCGCCATGTAAGGCCGTGTTGCCACCGTTGATCCTGCGTATGAGAGCACCCGTGGTGTGCCCCATACCATCGCCGTTATCTACCACTTTCAGATAGTAGGTAACGGTGTTCACGTCGCGACTGAGGTCGAAAAGCTTTGGTGCGACCCCATTTTGGACCGCCATCGGTTGAACAAAATTGTTGCCCGTCGACCGGAGCTCCGTCGATTCCTGACCTGATACGGCAAAGATCTGGCTGCCTGTGCAATCGGCTAGCATGGCAAGCGGATCCTTCGATTGGAAATCTTTTATGGCAGGTTCGTTTGATGCCGGAGCCAGCCTGATGCTCAACGTTCCATCCACGTTGCTGACAAGCGCATTTCCTCCTTCACTACCGTTCGGCGCAATCAACCATCCACCCGAAGAATCGAGATAGCGCACAGTGATGATCGACGCACCCACCACGCGCTTTCCAACCACTGTCCCCATGGCTGGAATGCTGAATCCATTGGCGCCCTGTTTATTGCTGGGGTCCATAGGCGTGCAACTTTTCGCCGTGCAGTCATAACCTCGCATCGCGAGGAACGATGGCAGTGAATAGGGTTGGCTAGGCGCAGCTGGATAGGGGCTGCCCCACGGCGTCGTCACGTCGCTCAGCGCAGCCATGAGCGCGCCCGCATCGCTGGCGTATACGGTGGGTGCACGCAGGCTGTCTTGATAAGAGCCCGTGGCCGTGGCGTGCGCATTGCCGCCGGTATTGCTGCAGTACTGGGCGCCGCTCATGGCTAGATCGTTCCTGAGCTGGCTGATCGCAAAGCGCCCCTCTTCTTGCAGGCGCGCGAGCTGTGCCTGCGCCCGATAACTATCGGATGTGCAGGTAAATACGGCAATAACGCCGGCGCTCACCATCAGCCCGAGTGACATGGCGATCATCAGCTCAATCAATGAGAGACCTTGTTGCTTCCTTGCGCAACGTTGTCCGTTCATGGCTGAAACTCCCAGGCAAACGTCTGCTGTGAACGATCACCTTCGTCTGACGCCATCAAGCCTGCACCCAGTTCTGTCCAGGTCATCGTCATCTTGCAGCTGCCGCCATACGGTGGCTGCAAGGCCAGCTGATCGCTGCCAGGTATGTAAGCCAATCCAGTCTGATTGCACGCAATAGTTGCCTGCGCGCCCGCCGGCAGGAAGCTCTGCAACTGGCTGCTCCAAACACCTTGGTCATGCAAAGCCTGTTGCTTAGGCCCGCATCCGCTATCGCAAGCCTGCGTGCTTCTAATGGGATACCTGCCGTTGTAGTCGCCACCCCACACCCCGATAGGATTGGCCTGCATGCGATCGGCCATGCTCTGCGCGAGAAAAGTGACCTGCGTGCGCAGGTACGCAGCGTGATTGGAGCGCACAGACATCACCAGCAAACCGGCAACACCCAACAAACCAATGCTGAAGATCAAGACGGCGACCAACACCTCAATCAGGGTGATGCCTCGCTGAAGCGGCACGCGTTGCATGGACGACGTTCCCTGTTATCCCGGCAAATACTCTGAACGTTGAAACACACGTCCGCCAGACTCCCATCGACTAGCGGCAAACCCGGCGTGAGGCCGTTCTTGGAGTCAGCGAGTACCGCCAACGGCTGTCGACCAGAACCGAACGACCAGCCAGCGCTTGCAGCCCATCGAACGGCCCCTTAAACTATGCGGCTTCGCCGGAATAGCTCAGTTGGTAGAGCGGCGCATTCGTAATGCGTAGGTCGTAGGTTCGATTCCTATTTCCGGCACCATGAAAATCAAGGGCTTGCGATGGTTTCTGCCGCGCAAGCCCTTTTTCTTTTTTGGACGTGCAGCACTCGCCAACCGCTCGATTGCGCTTACCGCGTGGGGCATCAAACCCATGACGCAAAAAAGCCTCCCGCGCGAACACGGGAGGCTTGGGGCTCATGATCGTTATTGCTAGCGATCAATGCTTCTGCTTGTAGATGTGCTTGCTATTGCGGTTTTCAGCGCGGTTGAGGTTGCGCTGTTGCTGCTTGGTGATGTGGCCGCCGTCTTTTGCTTCATCGGCGCTTTCGCGCTGGGCAATGTTGGCATCGTGCTTTTCATCGTGGGCCGCCTGGGTGGCGTTGATCTTGCCGTCTGCCACACCATTTTGGATGCGATTCTGCTGGTTCTGCAGGCGCTGGTTCACTTCGTTGATGCGGGGATGACCCGGAACCGGGGTGTCTTGCGCCATTACCGAACCCGAGGCGATCGCTGCACCGATAACCAGGCCGATGACGATTAGTGTCGACTTTGCATTCATGGCAAATTCCTATGTCTGTTAGCGGACGTTATGTATGGGAATCTGCCGCCTCGCCGTTGATGGAGAAAGCGGCATTGCATGCGTCGAGTGGGGTCATCAGTTGTTGTTGAGCATTGCCGATGGTGTCTCCTCCAGCATCCTGCATCCATCGCGTGCCCCTCACATCGCGCAATTGCCAAAACGAACGTCACTCTTGAACGTTGACAAGTGTTGCGTGCGAAGCCAATCAAATTCAGCTAGCGCTCGATTTCGATGGAATTGCCCGGTAAAAGCACCATTTTCTTTCGCGTGACTGACGTTATTGATATCTCCGCTGATGCATGTCAGTGAATTGATGCAGCGCGGTAGTTGTGGCAGAAGGACATTCATATTGCGAGTTACAGAAAGCCGTAACAGGCGCGATGACATGTCTGTCAGCGCCGACGCGACATACGCGTTAGCCATGAAGTTGGCCGTCGTGAACTTCGATAAACAGTCAGCAAGACGACGCGCTTTCCAAGCGAAAGCGAATAAGAAATACGTGTTCACTTGAGCGATGTTGCCGGGCGGCCTGCGCTATGCGGCACGGCATCGTCCATCGCGAAAATGGTGCCCCCGATACGATTCGAACGTACGACCTTCCCCTTAGGAGGGGGACGCTCTATCCAACTGAGCTACGGGGGCGCGGGCTGAAGTGCCTGATGGGCCGCGATTTTGGCATGGATCTCGGGCCAGCGCGATCCAGGCTGAACCGGCCAAGGCCCCTGCCCTGATAGAATAGGCGTTCCCCCTTTTCAGGGCGCCGCCAGGCGCCACGGCTCTGGAGCACGCATGTCCCACGAAATCCTCAAGGCGCTCGGTCTTACCGGCGAGCAGTCGGGCACCTATCTCGGCAACGGCGAGTGGTCCAAGACCACCAGCGCGGGCACCCTGCAGCCGCTGAACCCGGCCACCGGCGAGGTGATCGGCACCGTGCATGCCTCCAGCGCCGCCGATTACGAAACCATCGTCACGCGCGCACAGGAAGCCTTCAAGGTGTGGCGTACCACTCCCGCCCCGCAGCGCGGCGAAGCCGTGCGCCTGTGTGGCGAGGCGTTGCGCAAACATAAGGATGCGCTGGGTTCGCTCGTTGCGCTGGAAATGGGCAAGATCAAGCCCGAGGGCGATGGCGAAGTGCAGGAGATGATCGACATCGCCGATTTCGCCGTCGGCCAGAGCCGCATGCTCTACGGCTACACCATGCACTCGGAACGCCCGGGTCACCGCATGTATGAGCAGTACCAGCCGCTGGGTCTGGTCGGCATCATCAGCGCGTTCAACTTTCCGGTGGCGGTATGGGCATGGAACGCGATGCTCGCTGCCATCTGCGGCGATATCTGCATCTGGAAGCCGTCGCCGAAGACGCCGCTGTCGGCCATCGCCACGATCAAGATCTGCAACGACGCGTTGAAGGCTGCTGGCTTCCCGAACTTGTTCTTCCTGTTCAACGACGCCGGCACGGATCTTTCGCAGGCCTTCGTCGACGACAAGCGCATTCCGCTGATCAGTTTCACCGGTTCCACCAAGGTCGGCCGTCACGTCGGCGAGCGCGTCGCGCATCGCATGGGCCGTTCGCTGCTGGAACTGGGCGGCAACAACGCCATCATCCTGGACGAAAGCGCGGAGCTGAAGCTCGCGATTCCGGCCATCGTGTTCGGCGCAGTCGGCACGGCCGGACAGCGTTGCACTACGACGCGTCGCCTGTTCGTGCACGAATCGATCATCGGCGACGTCACCGACAAGTTGATCGCCGCTTACAAGCAGGTGGAAGGCAAGATCGGCGATCCGACTCTCGCCACCACGCTGATGGGGCCGCTCAACAGCAAGGAAGCAGTGCATGCCTATGTTGCAGCTGTCGAAAAGGCCAAGGCCAGCGGTGGTACCGTGCGCACGGGCGGTGCTGCGCTGACCGATCGTAAGGGCAACTTCGTGCTGCCCACCATCGTCACTGGGCTGAAGAACAGCGATGAGGTGGTGCAAACGGAAACCTTCGCGCCGATTCTCTACATCATGCCGTTCAAGACGCTGGACGAAGCGATCGAGCTGCAGAACAGTGTGCCGCAGGGTCTGTCGTCGTCGATCTTCACACAGAACCTGAAGTCGGCCGAACAGTACCTGTCGGCCGCCGGTTCGGATTGCGGCATCGCCAACGTCAACATCGGCACGTCCGGTGCCGAGATCGGTGGTGCGTTCGGCGGTGAGAAGGAAACCGGTGGCGGTCGCGAATCCGGTTCGGATGCATGGAAGGTCTACATGCGTCGCCAGACCAACACCATCAACTACTCGAACTCGCTGCCGCTGGCCCAAGGCATCAAGTTCGATTTGTAATACCGATGCGGCGATCACGCGGATATTTCCCGTGATCGCCGCACGCTTCGATCTCCCATCACCTGCTGGATGGATGCCTCGATGAGCTATCAGCCTCCGGTGTACAAACCCACCAACGTATTGGCGGTGATCAGCCTGGCATTCGGCATCGCCTCCTGGTGTGTGTTGCCCCTGCTCGGCGCCATCGTCGCC
>OUNK011150714.1_pt1 | contig 35133 bp, 53 predicted proteins | sample 1755341 | NCBI WGS metagenome assembly OUNK01 (sample SAMEA3914788, study PRJEB12502) | metagenome | biome: forest; material: soil | place: Canada | collected 2011-07-03 | depth 0.1 m | reverse complement strand
GTGAACCCGCCGTCCAAACTCGTTCTTTCCCGCGTGAATAGCCTCGCGGATCGGGTCAAACACGCCCTGGTTTTCGTGAACCCCTCTTTCGAGGCGGATCGGCTATCCGCAGCCTTGCTCTTTACTATGCAGGGCGAGCGCCTGACGCGACTGGCCTTTCAGGCCGGGCAGAAGGTGATCTTCGGCGATTTTTCCATCCTGGAGACAACGCTTACCCCTCGGCAGCGGGTGGACATGGAGAAGATCGGCTCCGCGATGTACGCCGATTCGCTGTCTATTTCCTGCATTGTCGCCGACATCGAAACGGGACGCCTCAAGGCAACCCGGGTGGACCTGTCGGACGTGGAGTTTGATCCGACAGGCTTTATGGTTGCCGGCGTCGAGAGGGGAGACTCCACCTGGTTTTTCTCCCAGCACGTTAGCTTCAAATTCCTCGAAAACATGACGACGGCCTAATCCTATCTGACTGCCAAATGAAACTCCGCGAACTGATCGAAAAGGCCGATGCGGACTACCCCTCTCCGAGCGGTGGTTCGCTCCTGTTGTACCTGGATCTCAAGGGCAACTTGATGGACGACAAGGGCATTGAGGTGCGATCGGCCCAAAGCGGGGTGCCGGTGGACCCGCTCGGCCTCTTCATCGTGCGCGAGATCGCCGACGCCACCCGCAATGTCCGCTCCGACAAAGACCAGCGCGACGTCGTCGTCCAGGCGCTAGCCTCCGCAATGGCCCAGATCGAAAGCATTAAGGACGCCTTCGAGGCGTAAACTCATTTTAAAGGATACCATGGACGAGAAAAAACCTATCATCCCGAAGGAGTGGTTGATCCGGCCCGCGGTGAACGCAGCGGCGTGGCAAGCTAACTGGCCAGCCCTGGACCTCCGCCTTCTGATCGAGGATGTGTTCCCGGGAGCGGGGGAAACCATTGTGCCGAAGTGCATGGAAGATTGGGCGGCTTTCCGCGCCCACCTGTTACCCGCCGATGAACTCTGGCACTATTACAGTGGACGGAAGACCCGGGAGCAATCCAGGGGTTATGCTATTGTTCGTAATGGGGAGGTAGTTGAGATCTTCAATACCTTTATGACCTGGTAGCGATACCCCTATCTTCTCATTCCCATGAGCAAGATCCCTTCCGCCTACAAAACCCAGGCCCGGCGCCTGGGGCTGCGCGTTACCCCGGTCGGCTCCTCGCTGATGGTGTACCGCGATAACCGGGTATTGGGCTCGATCCAGGCCGACTCCCACGCCAAGGACATCACCGAGGCCCTGCGCGCCCTGGAGTCCGAGCGCCGCCAGACCGTCAACCAGCGCTTCCAGGCGGTGCTCGACAAGGTTCGCTCCCGTTCCTTCGATGACTGGCGGGTGGCTCGCGGGGGTCGTCCCCGCAAGACCGGGCGGATTCGCGGCCTCTTCACCAACCTTTTCCTGATATGATGCACAAAACCCCCAAGACCCTCGCGCCCTACACGGGCTCCCGCGTAAAAATCGAACTCCGATCGGGGATCAAGTTCACTGGCATGCTGGAGGCCGACACCAACAAAAAGCGGTTCTGGGTGGGGAACAATCGGTTCACTCCCGGCCAGATTCTATCTATCGACCGGGCCTACTAGGCTTGTCAGCAAGGCCCGCTCAACCCATAAATACGACCATGCTCAACCTGATTCGCCTCGTCTCCAGCACACTGCTCCTTTGCAGTTTCGTTTATCTGGTCGTGGATTTGGGCTTCCGGGTAGTCGCTCTCAGTGAACTCGGGGAGTGGCCGTACTGGACCACCGAGGCGGTGTTCCAGGGCCTGATTGGCCTCAGCCTCTACAAGGGCTGGATCGTCATTTACTCCGGGCGCGTCCTGCCCGTGGGCACAAACCTGCCCCTCGTATAACCCGGATACCGGGTTGGAAACGAAACATCCGGGGCTGGAACCCGGATGCCTCTGGTGCCGCCGCTTTAAAAATTAAGCGGTGACGTGCTTCGAGACGAACGACGTCAGCTCGAACATCGTGACCTGCTTCTTGCCGCCGAAGAGGGCCTTCAGCTTGTCGTCGGCGTTGATGTTGCGGCGATTCTTCTCGTCCTGCAGCTTGTGCTTCTTGATGTAATCCCAGATTTTGCTGGTGATTTCCGTGCGGGGTTTCGGCTCCGCGCCGACGATGGCGGCGAGGGTCGCGTCCGGCGTCACGGGCTTCAGGAAGGCGGAGTTGCCAGACTTTTTCTTAACGGGAGTAGTTGTGCTCATTTCACATGCTTCCCCGTAAAAAGGGTAAAAGCAAGCCGCGCGCGATTATTTCTCCTCCTTGTTTCCTGGGGAAATCCGGGATATGGTCTCCCGTCGAGCAATCGACACCCGTTCTTTGACTTTACCTAGAAAGCCTCCCGGCCACGGTCGGAAGGCCAGGTTGAGGACTGTTCCAACATTCTCAACCAGTTATCACTTAACCCTTTTACGGTCGTCCAGGTGTAACAGCCTCTACTCTGAGGTGATCTCTGAACTCCGCGCCGATGATGACCTCGGCCTCTGGAGGTGTAACAGCCTCTACTCTGAGGTGATCTCTGAACTCAGCCGTGCTGATAGCGCTCGGTTTCGCGGGTGTAACAGCCTCTACTTTGAGGTGATCTCTGAACGCGAACTCGCACAGGTTGCGCGCCTTCTGGGGTGTAACAGCCTCTACTTTGAGGTGATCTCTGAACACGATATCCTGCTTGAAGAGGAAGGTGCCAGGTGCAACAGCGTTCGCTTTTAGGTGGATATTGCGGCGCGGCGTTGACGAAAATCCCGTCATTAAACACAGGCAAGGCAGGCCCCGACAGGTGTGTAACCCGGCCCGGATGGGGTAGTATGGGGGTATGAAAGCAAGCCTTGGTTCCCCTGTTTTGCGTGCCATTCAGCTACTGGGAGGGCCGTCCAAGCTCGCCCGTCGCCTGGGACTTCCCGTGAGCACGGTGGGCTACTGGAACCAGGCCGGGCATATTCCGAACCCGCACCAGGCCGGCGTCCTGGCCCTAGCCAAGTCCCTGAATGTCCCCCTCACGGCCTGCGACCTGATTGACGTGGCGACGCCCAACCGGGTCGGAACCCTCCTTCACGGCCCCACGATCCAGGAATTCTCGACCTCTCCGATCCCGCCGCCGCAACCCCAGGTCAAGGAAGGGGAATACCTGGAACATCTGCTCAAGCTCAGCGAGGACCAACTCGTTCTCTGCTTCGTCGGCACCGGTTCCGCCTTCGCGAAGCGCAATGACCAGACCAGCCTCATTATCGCGAAGAACCGCAAGACGATCCTGGTCGATTGCGGCAGCACCGTCCCGCAGGCCCTCTACCGGAACGGAATGGACATTACCAAGTTCGACTACTATCACGTGACCCACGCACATGCCGACCATATTGGCGGTGCGGAGGAACTCTTTCTCAAGTACCGCTACATGATTGGCCGGAAAGTACCCCTCATCATCACGCCGGCCTTTCAGAACACGCTCTGGGAGCATTCCCTTAAAGGCGGCAGCGAGGTCAATGAGCCCGGCCTGCTCAAGTTCTGCGACCTGATCGAGCCCATCACGCCCAAGTGGGTCAAAAATCAGCCTCGCGAGATGCATCAAATCACGATCGCGGGGATTCACCTGCAAATCTTTCGCACCATCCACACACCCGGAGATGTCGACGAGTGGGAGCGCGCGTTCTGGAGTACCGGCCTCGTGATCGACGGCAAGGTTCTTTTCACCGCGGATACCCGCTTCGATCCCACCATTTTCAGCGACGTTTGCATGGAGGGGATCGACACGATCTTCCATGACTGCCAGCTCTTTTCGCCCGGCAAGGTCCACGCCACCTACGACGAACTGAAGACCCTCCCGGACGGCATCAAGGCCAAGATGTACCTGACCCACTACGGGGATACCTTCCACAAGTTCGACGCGGTGGCGGATGGCTTTGCGGGCTTTGCCAAGCCCTTTACCCCTTACGTCTGGCCCTCGCAGTAACGCTTGCCTGATACAGGAAAGCGGGGCATCATCAGGATAGTTCTTTGACTTTCCCTAGAAAGCATACCGGCCAAGGTCGGGATGCCAGGCCGAGGCATCTGTTCCAGCATTCTCGGCCAATCATCACTCAGGCCCTTACGATTTTCCAGGTGCAACTTTCTTTGCCGTGAGGTGAAGGTTGAACTTTCTTCATCTCCGCTGCGAAAGCGAATTCGGTACGACTCTCTTTGCCGTGAGGTGAGCTTTAAACGTAAACGGTCGCGTTTGCCTGCACTTTGTGACTTCTCATTGAGTGTTCTTGAACGGGGGAAGATAGGTCGGCTTTTGCGGCCTTTTCACCCAAAATGCCTTCCCGGACTGGTGAAACGGAGGCGAATGCGGTAGGATGACGTTCATGAACGAAGCTCCTCTTTCTGCCGCCCCGGAGACTCCGGTGCCCACCGCCGACACCTACGAGTGCGAGGAGTGCCACACCACTTTCCCGATCGGCAGTGAACGCAAGCTGGGGAAGGATACCCTTTGCTGGTGCTGCTACGTTTACGCGACGCAGTGCTAACCACGCTTTTACACCCCAAAAAAAATATGCGCTATATCGGTTCCGCTTTCCTGTTGATCGGCATTACCATCACTGTCGTCACGTCCGCCATCGGCCTGCCCGCGCTGAATCATTCTTCCCGCGATCTGCAGGCCAGCCGCGATGCTGTTATCGTGGACTCGGATGCCGCCATGGCTCTCGCGGTGGGACTCCCGATCGATAAAGACCCCTTGATTCAACCTGGCCCGCAGGGTTACGCGGAGCTTGTCCTGGATATTGCCAAATACCCCGACATCAAAGTCGGAGGCGACTCCATTGGGGCCTTGCTGACGGCCACCCGGGCCAAGGAGCTTCTGGAGGCCAATGCAGCCCGCGCACCGCATGAGCGCTTGCGCATCGCCCAGCTTCCGAGCAAGGACAGCCTGCGGTATGTCATCACCAGCGACGACATGGAACAGGCTGCCGCCGACTATCAGAACGAGGAGAACGAAAATCGCTCGGCGCTCGGACTTCCGCCCCAACGGTAAGCTCTTCAACGATGACCGCGATGAAGTGCTCTCCCACCAACTACGTTGCCCTGGCGATCGTGGAGAGCGATCATGACGTCTTTGACGCCTCCTTGAAAATAGCGTGGTTCTTCAACACCCTGATTGCCCTCCAGGGATTTGGGTTGATCGTGGCCTTCATGATCTTTCATGTGATTGGGGTTATCCTCGGCGGACTGCTTCTCCTGGGCCTCGCTCTCTACACCTTCAGCCGCTTCACTTCGTATGCGCAAATCGCCTCGGCACGAGACATCGCTTATGCGGTTTACGCGCTCGCGGTCATGAACAAGGAATACGTCGGCGCGCCGCGGCTCCGGTCCCTGCTGAAGGCCATTCCCAGTTCCATTTTCGAGAACGCGGTAGCCTGCAATTACGCCTCATCCAACATCCCGCAGCTTTTCCAGGAAGCACGGGAGTATTCCGGGATCAGCGGAGATGAGTCGCGGATGCCTATCTACCTCTGATGTCCGCCACTGCTACCGCCGCGCTGAAAGAGCAATTCGCCGACGAAATCGCCAAGCTGCGCGAGGTCGGGAAAGTATCCGTCCACGAATCCGACGACACGTTCTTCGTGAACCTGAAGCCCGGCACGGTGCGCGTTCTCAAGGCCGGCCCGCGCCGCGACAAGGCCCGCATCGGTTGCAACTGGGTATGTCCCACCGAGTTTGTCAGCGTTTCGGAGATGCGCGCCAACGCCGATCGCTTTTCCGCCCTGACCGCCTTCGCGGAAATCGTGGCCTCCGCCCTGGAACTTTCCCTTTCCAGCGCCGAGCCTGCGGTGCGCGAGGACAAGCAGATGCCGCGGCGAATTGCCGACCCCATGCAGACCGCCTACCGGGCCATCATGGAGTTTCTCAACGAAAACAAGGGCGGGGCCTCCATCGCTGACCTCATGTTCGCGGTCAAGGATCACCCGGATTACGGATCGGTCTTCGGGGAATCCGAGGTGCGCGCGGTGTTCTGGGTGCAGATCGAGGCCGGGAAGACCAAGGACACCCCGGCGGGCCGGCTGGTTTACGCCTGAAGTCGGATTTGATACCATGCCGGCAACCTGACCTGGAGACAGCCATGCCACCCAAGAAAAAGAATTCCACCCGGATGGAACGCATCCGCGCTTGCCGCAAACGCATGTCGCGCTACAGCCTGGGCCGACGCAAGTCGCTCGATACCGCCCTTAACAACTTCATGAGGTAGCCCTATCTCGGGGGATGCCCAGTGGTCTTATGGAGTGCGAGCCGCGGATATTGGCCACCAAGACTCTCCCAGGTGAAGCCGTAGACCTCGCGGTCAAAGTCTTCGGCTTCGACAGCTTCCTTACTGCCAGCCGCGGCAGATCCCACGTAGCTCGCGCGGCTCTGCGCGTTGGACGGGCCGGTGACCTCCAGGGCCACTACGACGACATCGCCGACGATGACGTGATCGTCGAGGAAGGCCGAGTCGCCCTTCTTCGCACCCTGATTGTCGCCGCCCAGTGGCGCGGACGAGGCTTTGGCGCGCACCTCTTCGCGGAAGCCTGCCAGATCGCGCGCAGGCGGGGCGCCATGGCCCTCTACGTCCACGCCGTCGCCCTGGATGGCGGCGGAGACCCGACCGGCTTTTACCGGAAGCGCGGCATGGAAATCGTCGATTTCGATTCTTGTGGCCGCCCGTACCTGCGCGCCGAAATTTAGGCCACCGTTGCCACGCTGCCGTGGAACGTCCGGGTTTTCTCATCCAGGAAAATTTCCTGAGACCCCAGGGCGCGGCTACGGCTCTTGTCGATCTCCAGGATGGTGCGCTTGCCGTCTTCGTGCGCCTCGTACTTCAGAAGCCAGACTTCATCGGCTGAATCCTCGACGAAGCTCCGCGCGACATTTCCGGGCGTTCCAGCCCGGCCCTTCATCTCGGCCACGATAATCGACGTCTTGTGGTCGCGGGCCATGCGGGCAAGCTCCTTGGCGAGGTGCGCGATGTACTCCCCGCGGGTGCCCTGCCAATCGTCGGGCTGGAGGAAAACATTGATGTAATCGATGACCACGAGACAGGGGTGCAGGTCAACGATGCTTTTCTCCAGGACACCCAAGTCGAAAGTGTGCGTAATGTGGATAGGGGCCTCGCTCAGGCGGGCGAGGCCCTTTTCCAGATTGGCCTGCTCTTCAGCGGTCAACTGGCTGCTCTGGAGGAGCTTCTCACTGGGGAGATACCCCTCGGAGACGAGAAGCTGGCGAAGCACGGTTGTAGGGTGCGACTCGACATTATTGACCAAGACGGTTCCGCTTTTGTAGGCGCGGGAGACAAGGCCAATGACCAAGGCAGTCTTGCCAATACCCGGTTCGCCGATGAGCGAGATCAACTGGCCGGGAGCCAGGATGTTGGTTTCATTGAGAATCGAAATGCCCGTTTGGAGTTCGCCCTGGTTGCGGAACGACTTGGTTTTCTCGTCGAGGAAAATATCCTGGGAAACATAGGACATCCCGCCGCGGTTTTTCGTGATCTTCAGGGTGCTCTGGTTGCGGGCGCGCCGCGCCAAGAGCCAGACCTGATCGGCATTTTCCTCGACCCCTCCCGAGCTGGCAAGATTAGAGGGAGAGGATGCGGTGCCCGTCCGGCCCAGCGACTTTAACAGGATGATGATCGTTTTGTACTCCCGCGTCATGCGCGCGAGCTGGTTGGCGACGTAGGTCTGGTATTCCAGCCGCGACCCCTTCCAGGCAGGAGGCGGAAGGAAGAACTCGACGGAATCCACCACCGCCAGCTTGGGCCTGATCGTAGAGATGCTCCCCTCCAGGCGTTCCAGGCTCAGTCCCTGAAGGACATGGAGATGGGATTCCTCCAGTCGGCTCGCAACCACCTTGAACTTGGCGAATTCCTCGGACGTCATCCGCCAGCTCCGGTTGATGTTGGCCCATGACATGTCTCCCTCGATCGCCGCGACCCGCTTCAGGACGCCCACGGCGGTCATCTCGGCGACTCCAGCGAGGACCGGGCCTTGGCGGCAGGCGTGCGCGATCAAGCCCATGGCCAGGGAGGTCGTTCCGGCGCCGGTTTCCCCGGCGAGTACGATTAACTGGCCAGGATCGAGGATGGAGTGTTCATCGAGCAGGGATAGGCCGGTTTGGATGATGGGAGCTACGGTAGTCATGCACCCATTATGGGGTGGATGCCTGATTTTTTCAAATCGCCTCCCAAAGTCCACGAATTTACGGTATCTTTGGACATGCCCCGAAGTCTCACCGAGTACGAATTCGAGTTTCAGGCCGCCCTTGGCTCGGTGATTATTCGTGCGAAAAACATCCGGGACGCCCTCGTTGCGCTCAATAGTTCCCGGCGCGACAGCGCTAACGATGACCGGATCTGCGCGCCGGGCGTGGTCCAGCACCTTCACTGCGAGGTGAGAACTCCGATTACCGAGGACGACCTTATCCGGGTGACGTGCCTCGATTTCAATGACGACAAGGACATCGAGGCCGAGGTCCACAAATCCCCATGACCAACCGCCAACGCATCCTCGCTGTTCTGCTGATCGTCGTCCTTTTCTCGACGCCTTCCCTGATCGGCTACATTTCCGCCCGGACCGCCCACTACCGGGTCATCGACGTCTCCACGGCCCAGGGTGTTTATCGCGGCGGGCCGGGAAGATTCTGGTTTAACTCGGACCGGAGTCTTCACGTCGCCGGCGACAACGGGGTGACGCGGGACATTCCTGACAAGGACTGCCGCGAGATCACGTTTGAGCAGTGACCGTTCCTCTCGTTCCGCTGTGACCTTCCGCAAGGGCGAGCCTCGACTATCTCCTCTCAAGGGAAACATCATGCCAAAAGGTTTAAGTAAATCGTGGGAAGAGTCCGACGCTGCTGAGAGGGCCATCACGGAGGGTCTTCGTTTCGCAGGGGAGGGCTACGAGTCCGCGTCCTGCAACAATCCCGAGTGCGGACGGCACCGGGTGGGCCTGCGCAAGAACGGAAGGCTCATCTGCGAGAAGTGCAACTGGGACCAGGTTGCCAAAACCTACGACGTGGAGGCCGGGAGCCAGTAATCGGCCCTATCTGAAACATCATGCCTTCACGCATTTCCAAGAAAGTCCGGCTCACCAAGGAGCAACGCAAGGCGCTCAAAGACTATGAGTATTGCCTGACGCAGGAGGACCGTTATTTGGGATCGGTTTTCGTCACCTCCGCCGGCACGCGCCGGATCGAGGAGAAGACCAAGGCCGCCTACGATCGCTGCAAGGCCCTCGGCATGACCACCGAACACGGGTTGTAAGCTGGGCGGTTCTCCTTGCGCACCCTGGCGAATCAGATAATCTGACGTCGGCACGCCGCTTCCCGCACCCCTCCCTGCCTACCCTGGCAAGAAAAAGAAGTGCGACTACGCGCCTGGCGAGCTGATTCATCCGCCTGACCAGTTGCGGCAGATGGCATTTCATTTCCAAGAGGAATACCTGCACCATAAAAAGTCCCCATTTCTTCTCTCCCTTTACGAACTGCGGCCATGGCGCAGATTCGAGGTCGATGCCCTGATTGTTCCGGGCTTATCCGCCAGCAAGACGACGCTCCTGTACGCGACCAGCCTTCTCCCAAAGGAAACTCGCGGGAAGTACGGCGACTTTCTGATGAAGATGCAGGCCCATCCTTTGTTTGACCGAATCCGGGAAAAGTGGGATGAGCGGCCTTCCTCGGACGTGTTCTACTGGAATCTTCGACGGCGGTGCGCGGCCCAGCCTCACTACAAAACCAGCCCCCGGGAATACAGGCTGCTCATCGACTGGCTGGGATGGGACATGGAGCGCTACCTTCCCGCTTGCCACGGCGAACCCACGGCAGTGGGGCAGCTTGTTACCGTGCCCGTCAATACTTCCAAGGCCATGCTGGCGGAGTTTGACCGGTTGTAGGTTGCCAACTTGCTCAAATCGTCAATTTGCTCTTTTTGGCAAACTGACAAATCATGCTTAACCGACTTGGAGCTTAACGGGCGCCCCGGGTTCACCTATAAGAGGTCATGGAAATCATCCCCAAGGGAACCCGCCTCTACCGGGCGATCGACTCGGCGCCCGACCGGATCGACTCCCCCTTGAAGGTCAACGCCGAGGGCGTGCTGTGGTGTGCCGCCGATTCGAGCACTGCCGCAACCTACATCCCGGCCTGGGGTCTCCTCGGGGGCCTGGGCATGCCTTACCGGAACCTGGATGACAGCGTGAGCCCGGGCGATGACGTCATGCAGGCCCTTATCCGCCAGTGTGGCGGCAAGTTCACCATTCACGACCGCGAGATCAGCGTGCCCCTCGATGAGCTGAAGGATCCACCGAACGACACCATTTACCGGGATGGCGTCGCCAAGATGGGCCGCCCGACGTCATGGTCGATGGAGCCGCGGATTACCTGGCGGGAGATCGTCGGCGAAATGGAGCGCCTGGGCTACGGATCCAAGGCCGACAGTGGCTTTTGCTGGCTGAAGATGGGCCGCGACAGCGAGGGCCGGGTTGCCGTCGTCCCCGCCGACAGCCAATACCAGGGGGCTCTCATCATCATGGAGACCACCCAGGACATGCTGGGCTCCGATCGTCAGCACGGGGATCTGCTCGATCCCGATTACCACCACGCCGCCCGTTTCGCCCGCGAGGAAGCCGACCAGGATTTCTTCACGATCAACGACTACTGCCAGACGCAGAAGTGGGGAAACGTCGGCCACGTAAGCCACGCCATCCTACCCAACGGCCTGGCCAAGCTCAAAGTTCTCGCCGTGCTACCTGCGGTGCATAACGACTGGGAGAAAGACATCCTTCCCCACACCAACCCATGCCCTGAGGAGAAGGAGTGGCAGAAGGCCCAGCAGTTGATTGCCTTGCCACCCGTACCCGATCTGCGACATATCCCCTCGCCAGCCTCGCCGCAAGTTGATGCTGGGCGGTACCGCTAAAGCTCCGGACGATCAGGGTCTGCGTTTTCCGTATCTCTGTTCGTCGAGGATTCGCTGCCGGTCATCCTGATAGGCCGCGGCCATGTCAGAGTCGAGAGCCGGGGCGGCTTTCTCCACCTCGCCCTGCTGGCCCAATAAAACCGGGACGCCTTCCTCCTTGAGGATGCAGTTGGCGAGGGAGGTGACGTTTCCCTCGTAGGCGCCCCTGAGCATGCCCTTGAATTCAAAGCTGGCCATGGCTGGGCGGTCCCTCTTTCCGAAGAGGGCGGTCATTTGACCGTACAGCAGCACGACCGCCGTGCGCGTGTTCCCGTCCAAGAAGGGGTGAATGCGGCGTAGATTCCCCAGGTAGCGGGCGATGCTGGCTACCTTGTCCTGATCGGTGGCTGCCCGGGCCAACCCCGAATCCGTTTCTTCCTTGAGATGCCGCAGGCTGGGATCAATCAAGTGCGCGTCCGCTCCGGGGATGGTGCCGTCGCAAATAACGGACTGGCCAGACTTCCTAAACTGGCCGGCCCATGGGTGAATGCCATCGAAAACGATCTGGTGAAATGCGGCGATTTCGTCTGGCCCGGGAACCAGGATGCCGCGCGCCATGCTTTCATCCATGGCATCTTCCAGTTGCCGCAGATACTTCGCGGTGTAGTCGGCAAAAGTTTTGATCTCCGGGCAGAGGCCAGCCTTCTGGATCTTGGCCCACTGAGTGCCTGGATGGGGTTGGTTTTCCACTAAGCATAGGCTATCCTTGAAGCATGGACGCCGCAACGCTACGCCGCCGGTCGGAGCTGCTGAGAGGCTGTGCGGCCATGGGTGGGTTTGCGGTCACTCTCCCTCAGGCTGAGCGGGCGGTATTGGAGTCCGATACAAACAAGGCGGAGGGTAATCGCCTCACCTTCGATAAATCGCTCGCCCGGGTTCAGCAGCGGCGGCAGGCCGGTGCGCGCATCCCGTGACGCGCCGCGCCTTATTCATCTCGATCAAGCCCCGGTATGCCGCCCTGATCTTTAGCGGTGCCAAGACCGTGGAGTTGCGCAGAACCGCGCCGCGCGTGGCGGACGGCACACTGATGATCGTGTATGTCTCGTCTCCCGCAAAAGAAGTCGCGGGGATATGCACGGTGTCGACAATCGAGATGGACTCTCCGGCGAAGCTGTGGCCCCGCATCCGGGACAGGGCAGGGGTGACGCGCGGGGAGTTCGACGACTACTTTGCCGGCGCTCGCCAGGCCGTGGCGATACACCTCCAGGAGCCCAAGAGATTGGGACATCCGGTTCGCCTGGCTGACCTACGCCGGGATTTCGGGCTCCAGCCCCCGCAAAGCTTTCGGTACGTTGACGCCGCCGACTGGGCCGGACAGTCCAATATCTTTTCTCCAGTCCACTAAGTCTTCGCCAGTCCGGCATCTTTCTGTCAGACACGTTTGGACGGCTTGCCCCTTACCGGAGAGGGCGATAGTATCTCTGCCTTATGGGAGAGGAAACGATGACGCCAAAGCTCCGGTATGCCCTTCACGAAATTACCGGGCGGATCCTGGTGGAAATCCGTACCCACGTCTGGTTTCCCGTGGAGAACGAAACCAAGGATCAGACCTTGAAGCGGATCGCGTCCCTCGCTGACCTTGGTCATAATCTTCCGCTGTGGCTAAACGGGAGCGAGGATTGGAATGAAGCCTTGTTTCGCGAAAAACTCAAAGTCCACGAGGCCGAGTTCCCTTCCCGGCTGGAGCCGGAATTTTACGGTTTCAGGGAGCAGATCTCGGCGATCTTCGAGCGGGCGATGGCGCCGTGACGATCTGCCTCCGGGTCAAATATCTTTCCGTCAGATACACTGTGATCGCGGGATATGCCGGTCAGGCAAAGAATGCGTTTACTTTCGTCGGATACACCATTTATGCCCGGAAATTTCGAGTAACTGTCGGTTCAGTAAGTCTTCGCCAGTTCACTAAGTCTTGGTCAGTTCATTATCTCTCGGGCAGATACACAAAAAATTTTCGGGAAACGCCCCTTTCTACGGGACGGTGACCGACTTTGCTAAATTTCTGGGCCGATCCACCTCTCGCCCGAGAATCACCGCCATGTGGTAGGCGAATAACTGAAGCGCAATCGCGGTCAAAATCGGCGCCACATACTCCGGGACATCCGGGATCGAGATGACGTCATCGGCGTGCTGGAAGATTTCCTCGTCACCTTCCGTGGCCACCGCGATCACCGGCCCCTTGCGGGCTTTGATCTGCTGCATGTTATTGATGTTCTTGTCGTAGATGCCGTCCTTCAGGCAGAGGAAGACGCTTGGCGTATTCTCATCCACCAGCGCGATGACCCCGTGCTTCAGCTCCGCGGTCGGATAGCCCTCGGCGTGGATATACGTGATCTCCTTCATCTTGAGCGCACCTTCCAGCGCGACGCCGTACTGCATCTGGCGCCCGAAGTAGAGCATCGACTCGGCCGAGCTGTACTTCTCCGCGATCTCCCGGATGTGGTCACTCTTGCGCAAAAGCTGCGTGATCTGACCGGGCAGTGCCTCGATCGAGTCGATGATCTCCCGGCCTTGAGTGGCGGAGAGAAACCGCATGCGCCCAAAGAGCAGGCCCAGCAGCAGACAAATCACCACCTGGGAGGTGAACGACTTCGTGGCGGCCACGCTCACTTCCGGGCCGGCGTGCATGTAGACGCCGCCATCGGTTTCACGGGCCAGCGTGCTGCCCACGTTGTTGCAAATGCCAAGCACCCGGTGGCCCTTGCGCTTGGCCTCACGGAGCGCGCCGAGGGTGTCTTCTGTTTCCCCGCTCTGGCTTACCACGAGGACTAGCGTCTTGTGATCGAGCGGAGAGTTACGCAGGCGAAACTCGCTCGCGTAATCGACCTCCACCGGCAGGTGGGCCAGTGACTCGATGATGTACTCGCCTACCAGGCCGGCGTGCATGGCCGTCCCGCACCCGGTGATGAGGATGCGATCGATGTCGCGGAGGTCCTGGGGTGAGAGGTTCAACCCGCCGAGTTGCGCGGTGTTTTCCTCATGGTTTAGGCGCCCGCGCACCGCATTCTCAATCGACATGGTCTGCTCGAAAATCTCCTTGAGCATGAAGTGCGGAAAGTCGCCCAGTTCGTCATCACCCTTCTGGTAGTCGACCTGGCTGATTTCCAGGCCGCCTTCCTTTTGGGTGAGGGACTTGAGGTGGTAGCCGCCGCGGTCGATCGTCACCACGTCGAAGTCCCGCAGGTGGGCGACGGTCTGGGTGTGGGCCACCACGGCGGAGACATCGCTGGCCAGGAAGTGTTCGTGCTGGCCGATACCCAGCACCAGCGGGCTGCCGCGGCGCGCGCCGACCATCACGCCGGGTTGGTCCTGGTGGATCGCCACCAGCCCATAGGTGCCGGTGATTTCGCGCAGAGCTGCCATCACGGCCAGCTCCAGCCGGTTTTCCCCGGACTGCGCATCGAGCGTGTCGAAGTGGAACCCGATCAGTACCGCGAGGACCTCGGTATCAGTTTCCGTCTTGAAAGAGTACCCTTTCTCGCTGAGCTTCTTCTTCAGCACCCCGTAGTTCTCGATCACCCCGTTGTGGACGATGGCCAGCTTGCCGGATGCGTCGGTGTGCGGGTGGGCATTGGTGTTGGTGGGCTTGCCATGGGTGGCCCACCGGGTGTGGCTGATGCCCAGGGAGCCGTGCAGGGTGTGACTGGATAGCTCGGCCTCCAGTTTGTGGATGCGCCCGACTTCCTTGCATATTTCCAGGCCGTGGCCGTTAAGAACGGCGATCCCGCTGGAGTCATACCCGCGATATTCGAGCCGCCGCAGGCCCTCCAGTAGCAGAGGTTGAGCTTCGCGGTCCCCTAAATACGAAACGATTCCACACATAGGCTGCGACAATGCCCCCAAAGTTTGCGCGGGTCACGTTGAATCGTTTTGGCGCATGAAGAAGCGTAAAAAACACCTGCCGGGGTTGGCAAAACCCCCTTCGATGCCTAATATCCGGTTGTCATGTTCTACCTCGACGTCCCGAATTGTGAATGGCTGATCTTCGGCAGCCACGCGCGCAAAGAGGCCCACGCTGCCTCCGATATTGATGTCGCCATCCGTTTCGACGAGGGAGTCAACGTCAAGGAGGCCCTGGAGCACCCCTATTTTGTGGACACCTTCGAGAAGCTCAAGAAGTTCGCCGGCCCGGAAGGCGTCCTGGATTTGTTCGTCGTGGACCGGAAGAACAAGGCCATCCCCAATGTTTACAACCCGGAAGCGGACCTCGCGCGCGGAGACGCCGAGCAGTTCGAGCGGGTGAGCGCTACCTTTGTGCCTATCCCGGTCCAGCGCCTCTTCCCCCTGATCGTGCATTGGAGCCAGGTGGCCGAGCCGCGTGGCCCAATCGCCGGGTTTGCCGCTTCCCTGGCTAAAGGGGAATCGGTTATCCCCTCTCCATCCATGCTCGCGGCCATGCAAGGCCGGAGCGATGGTGGGGTGCGTGATGTAAATCGTCGATAGGGCGTCGATACTCTATCTTGTTTTCGGAACCAGAGGTAACCCGAGAACTTATTTTTACTCATGGCCGCTAAAACTAAAGGTCCCCTTCCCCAGAAGACGTTCTACGTGAAATTCTACGTTGAACTGGAATATTGGGCGAAACAGAGGCACGGGAGGGATATTCCGAACACGGCGGACGTCGACATCCCCTTGCATAGGCTAACGGCTGGCGAGATCGCTTTTCTCAAGGATAATACTCAAAACAACTGGCTCTTTGAACAATCGGATCAGCCTGGATGCATCCGGCGGGTAACTTTGACGCTTCTCAGTGCTTCCGCAGATGGGCCGTGGAATGCCTTACGTGATTACCTTGCGGATAAAGTGGACTGGTAAGCTGCAGCACTAAACCTGGTCGCTTTATCAAAAGAACCGGGTTTAGTATCGACTCCAAGTGCCTTTCCCTTGCCGGCATGGAAATTAAATTCCTGCTTCTTGTGATCGGTAAAATTCAACGGTAGGATTTTCCTTTCATCATGAGTGATTGCAACTTTAAGTGCCGCCCCACGTCGCGCCCCGGACTGTACGTCATGGTTGTTATTGCCATGCTCGCGTCGTGCTCCGCAAACGATAGAGCGGAAAAGGCACAGAAGGAGTTGATCGCCCTGCAGCAATCCGTCGATGCCCTCAAGGCGCCGGCCCAACCTGTGCCCACAAAACCATGAAGACCATCGCCTACGTCGAACGCACCCGCGCGGAATACCCCGCCCAATGGAGAGCCATCACCGACACCGGAGAAGTCGTCTTCATCATCCAGGGTGCCGAGATCACGGTAATCGATGGCGACAACAAGGAAATCTTCAAGGGGAAATCCCCGAAGACCTTCGGGATCGACATGTACACACTCCAGGAGGAAACCGCCTCCGCCTTGAAGTGGAGGGAGAAGTACCCCTCGCTTCCCCCGCAGGAGAAACCGGAGTGCTCCCACTGCCGCGGCACTGAAAAGGTCATTGAGGTTCATTTCCGCACGCCGGGCCGGGTGAACCGCTACTACAGCGAGCCGTCCCGCCTGTGCGAACCCTGTCGCCAGGGCACCTACAAAACCCGTTTCAAAAAGATATGACCATGACCCCCGCCAATCCGATCGTTCAGGACATCGCCAACCAGAACATTGCTGGCTGGGAGCTTGGCGGATGCCTTATTCTCGCGGTCGTGGCCGTGGCCACCTTCCTCACTTTTCTCATGCTCTTTGGGCGGATGCTCAAGGAAGCGTGGCGCCGCCGCTGGCCAATGGTGGCGTTCAATATTGCGATGGCGGCCTTCCTGGCCTTTTCCGTTACCAGTGCCCTTCCCCTTATCCCGGCGGCTTGCCAGCATCAGGCTAATCAGAAGGCGGAGAGCATTGTCGCCATCCTCCACGGCGACTTTGATGTGTCCAGCATTGAAAACGAGGACCGCACCTTCAAGGTTCAATCCTACACCACCATCCTCGGACACCGCGTGCCGCTGGAAGGCGACAACAACAACTTCTACCTTGATGCAAATCAGGCCGCGCAGCTCGAAAAGCTTCTGGCCGATTCCACCGTTCCCCAAGACCAAGCCAGTGCTCAACGCCTGGCCGCAAAATAGAACCCTTTTACCTATGCCCTTCTCCGATCGCTTCATTAACTACCCACAGAAACCCGTCACGCGGGATACCCTCCTGCGCAACCTGCGCCCAGGCTCGCTTTTCCGTCACGGCCATCACATCACACCGATGCTGGTCACCCCCGAAAAGAATGCTGCGGGCCAGCGCCTGGCCGTCAGCCTGAGCGGCAACGTGGAGTGGCTCTCGCCGGATGAACCCGTGGTGGCCTACGCCGCGGACTTTCGCCACCAGCTTACCTTGTTTGGCTCCCGCGTTAGCCAGATGGGATTTCAGCACCCGCCCAAGCGGAAGAAACAGCGCGAAAAGGCGGCATGAACACTCTTCAAGCCCAGGCCCTCCAGAATGTCATGGTCCTGATCCATGGCCAGGAGCATTTTGGAAACCTACTCACGACCGTCGCGTGGATAGCGGGATGCAGCATCCTGCCTCTTCTGGCCCTTGGTGCGGTCTTTGGTGAGGCGCCTGCGGTCCTGCGCAACCTCATTATCGTCTGCGTGGTCGTGGGACTCTTTGGCTTGATCCTGGGCCAGCTTGTCCAGGCCGGCGCCGATAAAGCGAAGGTTGAGGCCCCCGGAAGGATTGCGATCGCCTGTGAGATCGCCACCAAGCCCTTCAAGGTCGAGTACGATGCGCGTACCGCAACGACACACCTGACCATTTTCAACAAAGACAAGGCTTCGGAGGCCCACGTCTTTCTTGACGGCAACGAGACAAAGGCGGTGGAGTCCGCTTTGGCCGGATCAAGCGACCCCGCTATCCGCCGCATCGCCGCGGAACTTCCGTAGGGCGATCTCTTACGCGACCTCCTCCAAAACTATCTCCCCCAAAGCCATGCCCCACTACCACCTCGACCTCGCCTACGCTTCCAAGTCCCAAATCAAAACGTGCCTGGATCATTTCGCCCTGGAGGTTCACGCGACCTTATCGGGGTCCGACCTGAAAGGTGGATCTCCTGTTCTCGGGTACGCACGCATGTCGCGCCTTCAGTTTCAAAGGGCCGCAAATTCCGGAAGATTGGAGAGCCTGGTGTGTAGTTCAACTGAGATGGAAGCTTTTTCCTCGGCACTCCTGAAAGAGGACTGTCTTAAGCGGCAGTTCACAAAACAATTTGAATTGGATTGGGAGTTTCCCATCGACCTCGCTTTAATTCATGAGGTTTACCTCATGCCTGAAGCTCGCGGAAAGGGATTGGGCCTTTTCGTGGTGAATTCCCTGATCGAGGATTTTTGCAATGGAGTTGGTCTGGTTATTTTGGAGCCCTCTCCTTTTATCGATGAGCAGCATTCCAGCGGCAGGAGCGTTGAGGACGCCAGGGCTGCTATTGGCCGGCATTGGGCCAAGCTCGGGTTCAAGCGCATGGGAAACACGACCTACTGGGGGTGCAATCCGTGGCTCCACAACTTCAACATTGATTATCCTGAGAGTTACGAGCTGGATTTGAAAGGCAAGGAGGCAATTCTGCCGAAGGAGATGCGGGCTCGCCGGGAAATGCACGGCATTCCCTTGTAATCGGCATGGCGGAGAGTTCTTAAGCGGCCTTGCGCTGCAATAGTGGCTGGCTCTGCCCGCCGCATGGTCATCCACAACGCGAGGAACAACCGCCAGTGGGACGTGCTCGTTTTCTCCGCCTGGGACTATAACTGTGACGAGTATGTCGTCCTCAACCCTGACGTCCTGAAAATCGCCAGATTGCGAAAGCGTAATAAGTAATCTTCGTTTGGGGAGGTTTACGCCAAGGGCCTCGCAACCTAAATAGAGAAGCATGAAGCGCGATCTCTCCACCTGGCAGCAGCTCGCGATTCACTTCGGTTCTCTCGGGCACACCATCCGGCTGGGGAAGATCCGGCCTGTCCATGTCGCGCGCGCCATGGGTGGCATCTTCCGCGCGGTGGCCCACATCTGAGAGCCCATCACTTTTGATGTCAGGTTAGGGGTTGGCGGGGATCGGCATACCGGTCCCCGCTTTTCCTTGGGCGGCATGAAACGCCCGCAGGACTTTTCGCTCCAGATCAGCGCGCTGAGCGGTGTCGCTCAAGTTGACCCCGGTGGCGTCCACCCCGTAATCCTCGCGCACGCCGGCCTTGAGCATCTCCGACAGCGTGCCCTTATCGACTGCGGGATCTGACCAGAGGCTGTCCGTGTTCAGCGCTTCCATCCAGAGCGGGGCGGACAGATCCCTCGACAGCTTGCGAATAATCTTGGTGGCAAGCGCCTGGACGCCCTTGTCCGGGTTCTGCAGGCCCGCCAGCATGACGCTGGCATCGTGCGCCGCGACCGCGATATTCAATATCTGGCTGGCCTCGGCTTGATCCGTGGTCGTTCGGATCAGAGCGACCATCCTGCCATGGACCGTGTCTTCCTGGGCGTAAAGAGGAGCGGCGAGCAGCAGAAGCAGAGCGAAATTCAGGGCCGGGCGCATGCCCTCATGCTTACTCCCTCCGCCTTCGCTAGGAAAGCCGATTACGGACTGGGCTTTTCGTCATCCTCCGCGGGCGGGCGGGGGCGAATGCTACACAAAAACTCCAGGTAGTCGTCCAAGGTTTCTCCTTCCAGGCGCGGTGGAGGAGGCGTCTTGTCCCAGACCTGGCAGGTTTTGGAGCAATACTCGATGGTTATCGGGATGGGGCACCCGCAGTACGGGCAATAGGTGAGAGGCCGCGCGTACTTGGGTATCCGGGGCTTGGCTGATTTTTGAGATTCCCTTTTCATACTCCTACATCCACCAAACCGGACCTGCGTGAGAAAATTCTTTGAGAAATTCCGGCATCGCCTATATCCTTCCGTTGTAAGGATTACGCTCGAATCAGGTTATCTGGACGCCAATGGCATTTCTTCCGCTTTGCTCGATTCCCCTGCGAGGGGACGATTTCACCGACATTCGCGACGTCTTCATGGCCCGGCCTGACCGGGTCTGGCGGCTGTCAGAGGGTGGATCGGATGTCGTCCGAAAGGCGTTCCGTCCCATCCTGAAGGAATACCTGGCCCGGCATTTCTGCCCGGTTGGCAACCGCTGGATGAACCCGGGATGCATTACCTGGATGCGGTATGGCCGCGGTTACATGACGATCGCCTACGGAATGGTCTTCGAGCGCAAGGATCGCGAAATGCAGGCCGATGAGTTTTACGCCCTGACCAAGCTCGCGCGCATGGAGTTCGTGGGACGCCACACCTTTGTCTCCCTTCCCTTGGCGTACCTGTGGAGCCCTTCGTCCAAGTCACTCTACATGCCGGGGTCGATCAAGACCGTTGCCTTTGGCCTGGTGAGCCAGATCACCGATCGGGTCAAGGCCATGGGTTGGGTTCACGCCGGACTGTATTGGGTGAACCCGGCGCAATCCCGGCTGATCGAGCAAGACAGGATATGCTTTGGCGATACGATGGCGGTCGGTTTCGGGCCGCCACACGAGGACATATCACTCCATCAGTATATCCCCGGCTCCTGGGCTGAGATCACCAAGGGCGTCTACGTGAACCTCCGGGCGATCGAAGATGTGAAGCACCGCCAGACGGGGACGACGACTCTCCAGCTTGGCGACTCCATGAAGGTCGAGGTGCCCGCCGAACGCTCCCAAACCTTGCTGAAAGAGTGCCGGCGTCTGGGTTTGGTCCTTCCGCTACGGTGTGGTGGCTAGCTCTTTCCCACCCTCGTAGCCGGTTTACGTGGCGCCGCTCCTGAGCTATATCCAATCCACGCATGAACAGAGCCCAACTCCTCGTTCGCCTCGCGGCCAAGGACGGCGAACTCGATAAGATTGACCCCGCCCTGCTCACCGACGAGAACCTTTTCCGGCGGCACGGCAAGGCTGGCCTCTTCGCCATTCTTCCCGAGAAAGACGGCCCGCTCCAGGACGCCGCCGCCCATGGACAGCTTTCCTTCCTCCCGCCTGATGCCCGCAAGGTAGAGGCGATGCTTTTCTGCGGAATGAACCGCGAGACCTACGAATGGGTCTGCAACGACGCCTTCTACACCGCGGCCATGGCCGGCACGCTCGACAAGATTCCCCAAGACAAACAATTCAAGGAGTCGCTTGTTAAATGGAAGACTTACGTCGAGGGTAGCCTCAATAAAGCGGCAACCGCCCTGCGTGGCAGCAGGACCGCGGTGAAACCGATCGATGCCCCCACCGCCCGAGCCCGAATCAACGCCGTCCGCCAGTGGTGGGAGGCAGTTTACGACGCGCGCCCCAAATCGAGACTTCTGCCGGACATTCCCTCTGTACCAATGCGCCTGCAGTCGAACATGAGCAGCGGGACGCGGGGACGGGGCAAGGGCGGACTGTAGGCGGTATTCGATTGGGCTATCGTTGAGCAACCACTATGAGCGCCGCACTTACCTCCAATAACCCAAAAAACCTCAAGCGCATTTACGAACTCGTCCATGAGTTCGTAAATAGAGGGCCAATCCACGACGAACTCATGGATGAAGTCATGCAGAATTGGCCAAGGCCCACAGCACCCGCTAAGCTTTGGCGGGTACATGCCCTAACCAAATCCCAGACGCGAGCGCTCCCCCAAGGCTTACTTCTCCCCACCTACCGGTTCCTTTCTTGGACAAGTGATCCAGAAACTCTCGATCGCCTTGCCGCCAGCCGCCTTGCCTTCGGCACTCCAGTCATCATTGAGGCCACCATCCCCGCAGAAGAGATATGCATCGACGTCCAAGATTTCGCACGAAAACTCGCTGAAATCAAACGAGCAGAGCCCAACACCTACGATTTCAACTTCGGCGACCTACAACAGTACGCCGACGAGGCCGAAGTCATTGTCGCCCACAAATCCCCACTAAAGCTGACTCCACAAAATACGCACATCTACACTGTACCAGAAACAGACGCACCCAAAGTGGGCGACAAAATCTACCGTCCACACACCCTCTCCGATGACACTTGGGAGATCACCGCCGTTCACGGCAAAAACCGAAACGGCACTTGGCGCGTAAGCTGGTACGAAGGAGAAGACAATATACGAAGCGTCGCCAAAGGAGAATGGGAAACCATAGCCGGCTCTGGCTCAAAAAGCTCGGAAGCCGTCACCAATCACCTGCCTCCCGAAGTGGAGAGCCAGGTCAACCCTGCTCATTTTGCCTTGTTGCGGATGCGCCGCGACGGCGTGGCCAAGCTGAGGGAGCACCGCGAAGAAACTCTTCCGGAAGTGCTCAGCGTCCCCAGAAAGGTTGAAGCCGGACAAGATCATGGAAAAGGAGGAATCGGCGGCGCGGACACCGGTCATGGTGGCAAGTGACGTCATCGGGCATGGGTTTATCCACCTATCTTTGGTCATGTTCGTCCGCAAACTCTACCGCCTGCGCGAGGCTTTCCAGAACCCCAACGCGGATCGCCGGTCACTGCTCAACGTCAACCTCGCCCCGGGCCTGCCCAAGGGCACCTACGTGGTGGAGAAACCTGATGCGCAGGTAAGCGGTCCCTGGAAGGTCATTGGCTGGAACCAGTCGCCGCCCCGCCGTGAACTGATCGACCGCCTGAAACCTCTCATGGAGGAAGTGCCGGTCACCACCCTGGCTCACGTGAAGATGCTCTACCACGGCGATGTCGGCGCTCCGGATCGATTCCTGGAGGAACTCGTCAAACAAGGCCGCGTGACCGTGGCCGAGTACGTCGAGTTTCTCTCGCGCACTCCCAACGAATAAGTATCATGGGAACCGTGATACATCCGCCCACCAAGGGGCTGCTTGTCAGCATGGCAATCCGCTATGACCACTCCTACGGGGCGCCCAAGCAGTTTGTCGCCCCCGGTCTTTCCACCGGCTTTAACGACTCCGACCGTGAAGCGCTTATCGACCAAGTCTACGATCTTTACGTGAAGCTGACGGCCAAGGATGTCGTCATCGCCGCCGGCACGGATACCCAACTCTTCGCGGAAATCTCCGGGAGCGGTTACTACAGCCCGAAGGAGGAGCCCTACTACGCCGCCCGCTGGCCCGAGGGTTACGTTCCCTCGCGATTCGTCCCCGCCGAGGCTGTCGCTCCGGACGTGAAGTAATCCGCCATGGCTCTTACTGCCACCGATCGCAGCGTCCGCGACCATCCCCAGCAGGTGTCGATCAAGGACGGGATCATTACGATCACGTCAAAGGTCGGACGGATGACGGCCAACGTCCATAAGCTGCTTCTCCAGGATTGGAAGGACGCAGAGGCTCGCTACATCAACGAACTCGCAGGCCGCGCGGAATTGATGCGGGAGCTTTTTGCGCATCTCGATGACCAACCGGGTGGCGCCGGCCAGGCCCAGCGGATCCGCGACTCCATCGTGCGTGCGATCATCAAGGCTCTCGGGCAGCTTGAGCCTGAAACCTCTTCCCGGTAGGATTACCACGCATGATGACGGAAGAGACGCCGGTGCATCCGGATTACGCCTTGGTGCAATCGGCGCTCCAGGGGGATGAGAAGGCACTGGAAAAACTCGCGGAGCTTACCCGGCCTCTGCGCGAGATGGTAGCCCGTAAAATCTGCAGAAATAATGAAGATAAATTCCAACTTGCCGTTCAATTCGGATGGGATGGCGTGGTGGGAGCCATGGCGGCCTATCGAGGCAGCCCTGATTTCTGCGGCTTTGCCTACAGGGGTGTCGCTTGGCGGATAAAGCATGAACTCGCGTATGAAGAGGCGACCATCTACCGCCCGGTCAATCATCGCCGGGACCTGTACAACTTAAATAAGCTTTCCGCTGAAACAGGGCTGGAGACCTCCGATCCAAGGCTGGCCCGGCGGCTGGGCATTAGTGCCGTCAGGCAGGCGAACGCCCTGGATACGACCCTTACCGCCACCAGTCTTAACGCTCCGGCGAGCCCCCATGCCGATACTTCCATCGAGTTGGTGGATTTCGTGCCTGCCGAGGCACACGATGATGATTTCTGGAATACGGATCGCGCTCATTTTATGCGCGAAGCCATTCGGCGAGACCTGACTGCGAGGGAGAGGGAGATTATCACCCTTTACTTTATGCAAAAAGAGGGCGCTTCAACCGATGAGATTGGGCGACAGGTGGGGCTTTCAAAGACACAGGCCGGAACAATTATCCGGGCTGTCCTGGAGAAGCTCCGGCGATCGATTCTCAAGGCGGAAGCGGCCATGTCTGCCGCGCCCGGGCTTGGTGCCCCAGCTAACCGGCTGGAATTCCTTCTGCGCAAAGGCCACCACCCCTTCGCCCTGAAATGCATGCCCCAGGGAGTCACCTACGATCGCAAGACCAAGCTCTGGAAGCCCACCTTCCAGTTTGGCAAGGTCAAGGAGGCATTCCGCAGGATAGATTCCGGCTGGGATAATGTAGCGGCCATTGCCCACGACCTGAAAATGCGCCCGAAGGCCCTGCGGGAAATCTTGCGCAACCGCACCTTCATCGGAGAACGGCACTACCGCCTGCACTTGGGCGAGCAGGCGCCAAAGCAGTTTTCCGTTAAGGTCATGGACCCCCTGATTCCCCTGGATCAATTCGAGCGGGTGCAGCGCATCCTCGACGAGGCCCCCAATAAAGGGAAAGTTCTTCCCGGAACCAAACCCGTCCACAACGTCATCAAAGCGGTAGCGCGGTGCGGACAATGTGGCAGCAAGCTGTACTTCAGCGCGCAAACCGGATTGGGACCGAGGAGTATCGGTGGCTACTACTTCTGTTCCTCCAAGATGCCTAAATTGAACCGGATACCCTTCTGTGGGATAAAGCCGCAAACCAAGCGTCAACTGGATGCGGTGGCCGCTCTCTTTACCGAGGCGGTATTATCGAGCCCTCTGGTGGCCAAGGCCCGGAGGGAACGCCATATCCGCTCGGAAGGAAGGGCGATTGCTCCCCATGATGTGTCCGAAAAGCTGGCCCCCAAGCCCGACCCTCTGACGCAGGGGCTGGCGCAACAGCAACTGATACACTCCATTTTCACCGAGTTGCGATTCCGGGATGGAGCCGTGATCGCCTTCAAGTTCCACTCCTCTCTTTTGGTGGAGGATGGCTGGAACGATCACCTTCCGCAATTCGCGGTCGGCCTGGTAGACGGAACTGGGTGCGCTCACTTGAAGAAGCCCTTCAAGCCGGTCCAGGAAACCGATCTTCGCTTCCGGGCGACACCGCCGGCTCCCGGCAGGGCCTCTCTTATCTTGTCAGAGCGATGACGCTTCTCGAATGGCTCCTCTTCCAGTGGATGGCCAAGCCTTACGTCCAGGACCCGGACGAACACGGCTATCCGTGCTGGGACAGGGGCTATTTCTACCCCAACTCCAAGGACATCGTTAAGGAGGCGCACGCGATCGTCAAACGCTGGATCAAGGACGGCTGGATGTGGCAGGACTCCCACGGCAATTACCGCCTGACCCCGGAAAAGCGCAAGCTGGCCGCGACGATGCCCCGCCCGGAGTGGGCCGCGCCGGCGCCCGCACCCCTGACCACCTTCGACTGGGAGGTGCTCGGGGACCTCGAAGCACAGTCCCGCGAGGGCTCGGCGTGGGCCACTCCGATGCACTGCGGTGGACGTAACGGCAGCGGTCATTCCGCCAGCCTGGCCAAGCTCACCCATCACGGCTACACCCGGCGACGGAGTTCGCTGGGCGGGGTGGCCAGCGGGGTCGACTCTATTCCCAAGCCGCACTTGTTCAAGCGTGCCAAGGGAAGCAACCGCTTCCGTATCACCGACGAGGGCCGCGCGGCCCTGCACAAGCATACCTCCGCTTAAAGCACTTTTACCGGAAAATTCGGACACCGGGTTTGCGGTAGATATTTGCTTGTGAAAGGGGTAGGCTCTCTCCCATGCCCCATACCTCTCCCGCGCCCACGATTCACGGCATCCTGACGTCCAGCGTTTGGGAGGAGCACATGGGGTCGATTGTTGGCTTCAGCCTGCTTGCCCTGTTTCTGGTCGGAGCAGGGGCCGTTCTCCTGTGGGCTTCCATCAAACACAGCGGAACGGAGGTGGGCACCTGCCGGTTTACCGGATGCTTCTCCGCGGCGATGATCGTTGTTGGCCTCCTCATGGGCGCCAGCGCCGTTATGAACGTGACGTCGATTGATGGGGAAGTCGCCACCGATGAGGCCATCCTGAAAAACGACCCCACCGTGAGCATGAATGACGATCAGAGCCGTACCCTGCATGTCGACGGGGTGGTCGTGCCCGATCGCACAGAGGATTTGCTCGGCAAGAGAGTCGACATCCCCGCGCAATGCGGTTCCTTCGATCTTACGCTTGCCCAGGCCCGTGAGCTTTCCGCCGCCATGATGGCCTCCGCCGATTCCGGCTTCCAGAAGACGGGCGGGCGACTGGTGTCTCAATGAACGCCAGCCCCAATGGTGTCCATGACGCCTACATGAAAAAGCTGCTCGGCGCCAAGGCCGAGGCATCCCCCGAGGCCCACGAGTCCATCGAAGGCGGAATATCCCTGAGCCAGGCGTTGGCGTATGAGATCAACTCGTCATGGTGGGCATCATTCATGTTCGGAGAATTCCTCGCGGGTATTGCTGGCAGCTACTACGCCTGGAAGGTGGCGCGACGGTTCGCCCGCTACGAGTCCATGCTTCGCGCCCAGCGCCGGCAAAAATGGGTTCAGGACACGGCTACCCGCCCCTGAGCGCGCGAGATTTACACGCTGGCGGCGTTGGACTATACCGTTGCCGTGAGCACACCCAAGAAACCTTCCTTTAAAGGCGGCACGTTTGTCCGCTGCACCCACCTCACCCGGCTCAATGAAATCGGCGTGGTTATGCGAGATACCGACAAGGGCGTCAGGGTTCACTTCGCAGACGGGATCGTGACTGTCCGGGACAGTCTCCTGAAGCCGACCAAGCGAAAGATCGAACTGCCCCAGGCGGCCTGGACCCAGATACGCGAGGAGGCCATGGCGGAGCACACCGAGTACCTCAACCGGATATTTCCCCCGGAAAAGACGGCGGGGGTTGAGACCGAGGCCCAGCGGGATGTCCGCATCGCGGCCGCGCGAGGCCACCTTAACCGGCTCGACAAGGCCCTGCTCACTCCGGAAAACTTCCTCCACAAGAACCCGGACGGAAGCTTCGTCGTCAAGTCGGAGGCCGACGGCCCCATCCAGAACGCCGCGGCTAACGGACAGCTTCACCTTTTGCCGCGGGAAGCCCGCACGGTGCGCGCCCTGCTCGACTGCGGCCACCCGGACTGCAACAAGCCCGTGAAAAAGGCGGGACGGCTTGAAGAGGGCCAGCAGTTCGGCCTGGGGGACGGCTACACCCTCACGTTTTTTCCCGGCACCTACCGCGACGACAACAAAGTGATGATTGGCGACATCGCCAGCCCGGGCGGACTAGCGGGGCAGCTTACCGTCACGGCCCGGCCCGGTGGCTGCATGGTAAAGACCGTGCGGGTCGACCACCCGGGCAAGGGCCTTTACCGTCGCTCGCTACAGGCCCTCGCCGACCACCTTGGCTCCATCCAATCGGACCCCGACCTGGACACCAACACCGCCGCGGAAGCTGCATGGGAAGCCGTTGGCGCCCGGCGAACGCCCAGCGGGCAGTACATTCTCAGCCGCAACGAGCCGGAGAACATCCATGTCTTCGGCAATGCGTTTCACGCGGCGATCATGGCCGGCACTCTGGAGACCATGAGAATCGACGACGAATTCAAGGCCGACCTGGTGAGGCACGCCCACGAGATCGAGCCCAGCGTCGACTTCGCCGCGTCCGCCCTCATCAGGATGGCCAACGTCGTGCGCAAGACCCCGGAGGAATTCACCGATTTCGACAACCGCGCGCAACAGGCCCACGAGTGGATCGAAAATCTCTGCACGCTTCACGACCTCACGGCGGAGCAAACACGGGCCAGGCGGAATCTCCCCGAAGTCCCTTCCATCCCCAAGACTCTCCCGGCTGCCGCGCAGGCCAGCGGCAATCGCCAGGTCGGTGGAAAATAAACCGAAGCGCTCACCATCCCCCTTATGACCGAAGCTCAAATTGCCGTTCGCAAGGCCGCCCTGCGAGGTGATCTCGACAAGGGGGATCCCGCCCTTTTGGTCCCCGAGAATTTCCTGCACCAAAACCCAGACGGATCCCTTGTTGTGTGGCAGGAGGAGAACGGCCCCATCCAGCAGGCAGCCCGTCAGGGCCAGCTTTCCTACCTGCCGCCCGAAGCCCGTACTGTCCTCGCCCTCTTTCATTGCGGCCATCCCCTGCGCAGGGATCCAAAGGCGAGAGGGACCTTTGAGGATGCCTTCTTTGCCGCGGCGGTGGCTGGGACGCTCGACAAGCTCCCGCAGGACGAGCAGTTTAAGAAGGACCTTTTGCGCTACCGGGATGAGGTCGCGGCCAGCCTTCAGCGCGCAGCCAAGCTCAACGATTTCCTGCACCAGGCCGATCACGGCCTGATCGGTAGCGCCATGATGGCTTTGAATGGCCGGGTCAGCGAGCACCAGAAGCGCAACGCCGCGGCCACCGCCTGGCTCAAGGACCTCGATCGGCAGGCGCGCACGTTCAGCGACCTCCCGGAGGTGCCCTCGATTCCCAAGGACGCGGTAGCCCGGGCGGAAGCCGTCGCCGACCGCGCCAGGGGAGGAAAATAGCCCAAGGCGTTTACAGATCGTCCGCGAACCCCTATATCATTTTCACCATGACCGAAGCCCAAATTGCCGTTCGCAAAGCCGCCAAAGAAGGAACGCTCGACTCGGTCGACGTCAATCTTCTTGAGCCGGAGAATTTCCTGAAGACCAACGGTGACGGCTCCTTTTCCGTCATCCGGGAGCCCGGCCCAATCCAGGATGCCGCCGCCAATGGACAGCTCGCCTTGCTTCCGCCGGAAGCCCGCACGGTCCACGCCCTTTTCCACTGCGGGCACATCAATCGCCGCATCAAGAGTGAGGGAACCTTTGAGGACGCCTTTCATGCCGCCACGGTCGCCGGCACGCTTGACCTGATTCCGCAGGACGAGGATTTCAAGCGCGGGCTCCAGGCCATGCGCTACGAGGTAAAGGCCAGCATCGAGCGGGGTATTGCCACCAGCAAGGCCCTCAGCAATCCCGAGGTGAGCAAGGAACGCGACGCCGAGGCTAAGGCGTGGCTGAAAAAGAACGTGAAGATCAACCAGTTCCGGGCCGAGGGGGATATATCGCGCGGACTCTTTGCTTTCAATGAGACCCTGGGCGGAGAGGGCTTTTACGTGAGCTACAATGACCGCGATGTCGCGCTGCACGGCTCGACCACGACCGCCCTTGCTCCGGACGACATGAGCCGGTTTTACGTCCTCAGGGGTGACCACCGTCCGCAGTACCAGGACCTTGTTCCCGAAGGTTGGGATGCCTGCATTTCCTACTTCAAGGAGTGCCACGAGGTGCAGGCTCTCGCGCCCTACGCCAAGAGCGCCATCGAGGAGATCGACGCCCAGCGGGACCGGCTTTCCCCGCTGGACTTTGCTCGTCATCGCGAGAACGTCATGGCCGACGCACTTTCCGACCTCTTCGAGAAGAACGGTCACCCGCTTTCGCGCAAGCTCAGCCTGAATGCGGACGCGGAGTTTCTCATCACCGCCCAGACCAGCTTCGGCCCAACCATGGCCCGGCTGCTGACCAACCACGAGGCGCGCACGGGAATAGCCGGCCCCAACAAGATCATCGCCCAAAACGCCTGGTGTATGCTCAATCACTTCAAGGCTGAGGCGATGCTGCGCGACGTGGCCACCAAGGGGAACCTGGTGAGTCAGACCAGCGATAAGCTCCCAGACGCGCTGCCCGCCATTCCTTCCGTGCCGAAGGTTACCCCCGCAGGGGTTTCTGGCGCGCAGGCAACCCTTGAGAAATAATCCATGGACACCCCGACCGACAAATCCTGGTATTTTTCGATTCCCTGGCAGGAACAGGAATCGGCCTACAGAAAGCACATGTGGGCGGTCCGCGACGAACTGGCCAAGCGCGAACCCCGGTTTTCCCAGAGTGAGGGTGAATTCGACTTCGATTTCCTGGGCAAGGTTGGCGGGGCTTCCTTCAATCGCATCCGCGCCACCCCGGACCGGGAGAGCCGCAATGTCCGCGTCCGCCTTCAGCATGAGGCGTGGGATGATGGCCATGTCTCCGAGGTCGCAGTGACCGAGTTTGCCTTCCCGCTCCACCGGCTCACCGGTGATCCGGCCAAGGACGCTTCCCACTACGCCGCCGGCCTGCAATGGGCGCTCCAGGCCATGTACCTTGAACGGGAGGACCTGCGGGGTGGGTTCGATGTGAAGCTCCAGGAGGCGTTTCAGCCCGAACTGGGCACGGAGACGCCGCTGCTCACCTTCCTGGACCGGGCCGAGGCCGTGCAGAAGGCCCATCAGGAGATCATCACCCGCCGTATCATCGCCCTTTCCGACCACCTGCGGGATCCGGTGCCGTCCGTTCCCCGATCGCTCCCCGCGCGGGAAACCGCCGACTCAGGGCACGCGGTTGGCGGCAGAGACTAATCCCGGCTTGCGGCGAAAGTGGGGCGCTGCCATGCTCCCGCGCATGGGCGAACTTTTTGATAGAGTTCTTCTGCGAACCGTGTACCGGCTTCTTATTACCTTTACGGGGTCTTTTCTTGGATGGATCGTGGGCTGCATCTGGGTCAATGTTTTCTACAGAACCCGATACGGGGATTACTTCGTGTCTTCGCATGCGGATTGGTATGTGCTTTTTGTTTGGATCGGGATGGGGCTTTATGTTGGAGCTGTTGGGTTGGTGATACTTTTCCCCTTAAGCTTATTTTTCCCAACGAGAAGCTGGTTTTGGAACCCGCTTGTTCTGCCCCTGTTTTGGTTTGTGGGTGCGGGAATGCTGACGACTCTGACGAACGATCCACCTAAACCTGGTGTCTCCATTAATCTGTCGGGCTCTAACATCGAGTTCAGCCATTTCACTTGGGAGACTTGTGTATTGATCGGATTAATTATCGGACTGCTTAACTTGTGGTGGAGAGGTCCCCGTCAAGATGCATGGGTAGGGTGAAACCTGGCTTGCGCTACAGTTCCGTTGAGCGCAAAAAAAGGACACCTGGTTAGCCTTTCACACCTCCGATATTTCGCGTGAGAGTGACGCGGAAATGCAGACACAAGTTTTTGCTTTTAGAGGACACTTTCTTCTCGCGTTTTTCAGCCGCGGGAGGATTATTCCCATCGCTAGATTCAGCATACCCAGGCCGGCGTGAGGGGAAGTTTTGCCAGGGCGTATTGCGGAGCCTCGACATCTTTCTCTGGTTTTGCCCTTCCCTGGGGACAACCCCTACACCCCGGAGGTATATGAGCAAGCTCGCCTCGCAGCGTTACGGAGAGAAATCTTACGAGTGTCAGCACCCTTGGCCGGAGGATTGCCACTGTCAATGCCACTCCCCTGGTTTGGTTGCTGCCGCTTTCGGCATCACCGAACCTGATGGTATCCGTCGCCCCTTGGCGTCCTTCGATGCCCTGCCGCGCAGCCCTATCACCTTTTTGCACGGAGAGGGCGCATCCGTTGAGGAGGCGGAGAATTCGTGCTGGCTGTCGTTTCAGCGCATCATGGCCTGTCCGGGCCACCTCTTTGATCGAGGGGAGCACGACGACGGCTACTGCATCTGCATCCGGTGCTCGCTGAAAGGACGGTTCCTCGATCCTCTCTTCTACTGCGTCATCTGCGACGAACCCACCTGCTATAGTCACGACGTCAGGGGACAGTGGTTTTGCGAGCGCCACCACCAGCGGATGCTGGAAGAACACAAGAGCCCGACCCAGCTCCTATGCGAGGAGTTCCAGCGCGAGGGCCTCGGAATCGAGGAGCCTTGCCGGCTGGTTACTTTCCCTGAACAAGAGCCGGTGGCGGTGGGTTAGCGCCTTCCGGTCCCCTTGTAGCGCACCACCTCCCCGGCGAAGCTGCCGCCGGCGCGGTAGCTATCCACGGGGCAGACTGACCCGGAAATCGTCAGAAATCTTTGCGGGGGAGGTTTACGCCCTTTTTGCCTTGGCCTAAACCATCAAACACAATGCAAGCAGATCTTTCCTCCTGGCAGCAAATCGCCGTCCATTTTGGCGCCCTCTGCTACGTCATTCGCCTCGGCAAACTCCGCCCCGCCCACCTTGCCCGCTCCTTTGGCGGAATTTTCCGTGCCGTGGCCGGCCTATAAGCTGGCTTCTATCTTTCTCTTTACCCACAATACACAAACCTACGATAAACCATGCACACAAACACTGACTCCTGCTTCCTACCGGCCCTCGCGGCCAAGGCCACCAAAGCCTCGTTTCCTCGCGTCATCCGCCGCGACATCCCCGGCGATACCAGCGGCAAGCCCCGCATCGTCGACTGGATCGGCCACAAGATCACCCAGGCCGTTGACGCCGCCTGCCAGAGCGTCGGCCAGCCCCCGGTTGGCGCCGAAGTCCGCGCGCACATCGAGGCGGAACTCGGTGGCGGCCATACCTCCCTCATGCACATCGAGCAGTTGCAGGATATGGTGGAAGAGGCCCTTATCACCCTCGGCCATACCCGCGCTGCCCTCGCTTACGGCAAGTACCGCGTGGCCCACCTCGCCCGCCGCCAGCAGGCCGCTGAGAAGTTCCCGCTGCCGGAAGTCAACGATCCCGACCTCTCCGCCCGCCTGTCCTTCGCCAAGATCGACCTCAACCTGACCATGAGCGACCAGGAAATCCTGGTGCGCCTGAGCCAGAGCCTCTCGCCCAACCTGACCGAGACCGAGCGCCGCGATACCATCGTGCTCAACGCCAAGACCCTCCTCGATACCGACGCGGATTCCCGGTATCTGGCCGGACGCATCCTCCTGACCTACATCTACGAGGAAGTCCTGCCCTGGAAGATCACCGATGGCATCGGCGCCCTCAAGGCCGCCCATTTCCAGGCTTTTCTCTCCTACATCCCGCACGGCATCGAGATCGGTCGCCTCTCCAAGGAGATGGGTGAGTTCAAGCTCGCCCGGGTGGCCAGCCAGCTCGACCCGATGGCCGACCTCCAGTTCGACTTCATTGGCGTCCAGAACCTCTACGACCGCTACCTCGTCAGCGAGCCCCTCGCCGGCGGTGGCAAGCGCCGCATGGAAACCCCGCAGATGTTCTGGCTGCGCGTCGCCATGGGCCTGTCCCTGCGCGAAACCGACAAGGAAGAGAAGGCGGTCGACTTCTACAACATCTACCGCAGCAAGAGCGCCTGCTCCTCGACCCCGACCCTGTTCAACTCCGGCACGGCCCATCCGCAGCTTTCGAGCTGCTACCTGCTCACCGTCGATGACAGCATCGACGCGATCACGGAAAACTGGACCCGCTTCTCCCAGCTCTCCAAGTGGGCGGGCGGCCTCGGCTGCTCGTGGACTTCGGTTCGCGGCTCTGGCTCGCGCATCCATGGCACCAACGGCGAGTCCGGCGGCATCGTCCCCTTCCTCAAGGTGTCCAATGACATCGCGCTGGCGGTCAACCAGGGTGGCAAGCGCCCCGGCGCGCTGTGCAGCTACCTCGAAGTCTGGCACCTCGACGTTGAGGACTTCCTTGACCTGCGCAAGGAAACCGGCGACGACCGCCGCCGCACCCACAACATGAACACCTGCCTCTGGGTGTGCGATCTCTTCATGAAGCGCATGGAGCTGATCTCCGAGGGCAAGCTGCCCAAGGACACGATGTGGACGCTCTTTTCCTCCAACCAGACGCCCGACCTGCCGGAACTCTACGGCGCGGCCTTCGAGGCCCGCTACGCCGAGTACGAGCAGATGGCCGCCGCGGGCAAGATCGCCTCGAAGCAGATTCGTGTGCTCGCCCTCTGGAAGAAGATGCTCGAAAGCCTCTTTGAGACCGGCCACCCCTGGATCACCTTCAAGGATCCGAGCAACGTCCGCTCGCCCCAGGATCACTGCGGCGTTGTCCATAGCTCGAACCTCTGCACCGAGATCACGCTCAACACGAGCATGGAAGAGGTCGCGGTCTGCAACCTCGCCTCGGTCAACATCCCGCAGCACATCCTCGCCGATGGCTCGATCGACATCGCCAAGCTGGCCCGCACGGTTCGCACCCTCATGCGGATGCTCGATAACGTCATCGACATCAACTTCTACCCCGTGGAAGCGGCCCGCACGGCCAACATGCGCCACCGCCCGGTCGGTCTCGGCGTCATGGGCCTCCAGGATGCCCTCTACATGAAGCGCATCCCCTTCGACACCGTGGAAGCGGTTGCCTTCAACGACGAGATCATGGAGCTGATCGCCTACCTCGCCTACGATGCGTCCAGCGACCTCGCGGCGGAGCGCGGCGCCTACTCGTCCTTCAAGGGCTCCAAGTGGGATCGCGGCCTCCTTCCCCTGGATACCGTCAGCCTCCTCGAACAGGAGCGCGGCATGGAAATCCAGCAGGACCGTTCCTCCCGGCTTAACTGGGATGTCCTGAAGGCCAAGATCTCCCGCCAGGGCATGCGCAACTCCAACTGCATGGCGATTGCCCCGACCGCGACGATCTCCAACATCATGGGCTCCACGCCCTGCATCGAACCCTCGTACAAGCACATCCACACCAAGAGCAATCTCTCCGGTGAGTTTGTCCGCACCAACGACTTCCTGGTCAAGGATCTCATGGCGCTGGGCCTGTGGGACGAGGAGATGCGCTCCGACCTGAAATACTTCGATGGCTCGGTGCAGCCGATCGAGCGCGTGCCCGATCACCTGAAGACCCTCTACAAGGCGGCCTTCGAGATCGAGCCGACGTGGATTCTCCAGGCCGCTTCTGCCCGCCAGAAGTGGATCGACCAGAGCCAGTCCACCAACCTCTTCGTGGCCGTGAATGACGCCCGCATGGCCTCCTTCATGTACCGCGAGGCGTGGAAGCGCGGCCTCAAGACCACGTACTACCTGCGCACGCTCAACAAGAGCGCCATCGACTCCTCCAACCGCGAGCGCAAGGTGGCGACTCCCGCCCCGCTGACTGCCTCGGCAGTGGCAACGGTGGCCGCGCCTGAGCCCGAGCCGGAGATGACCGCCGCGAAAGCGTGCTCCATCGAAGCGATGCGCAACGGAACGATCTGCGAGGCTTGCCAGTAAGCCAGTAAATTTGGTTGATGTTTGTGTCAGTGGGTGGCGGGAGTCGGAGGTGTCCGGCTCCCGCTTTTTCTTGCCCTGCTGCCTTGCCCGCCAGGAGAAACAAGGGCATCATGCAG
>OUNK011150694.1_pt1 | contig 35478 bp, 36 predicted proteins | sample 1755341 | NCBI WGS metagenome assembly OUNK01 (sample SAMEA3914788, study PRJEB12502) | metagenome | biome: forest; material: soil | place: Canada | collected 2011-07-03 | depth 0.1 m | reverse complement strand
CCGCGCTGGTGACCCTCACCGCACGCATCTACACCGCTGAATGGGGTCATTCGGCGGAGATGCTGCGATCCCAGCAGACACACTTCCCGGAAGGCCAGTTTGTCGTCGAGTACGAAGGCAACATTGTCGGCTATTGCGCCACTTTTCGTATCGACGAATCCGTCGCGCTGAAACCACATACCTGGATGCAGATCACCGGCGGCGGCATGGCCTCGCGCCATAACCCGGACGGCAATTGGCTGTACGGCATGGAAGTGGTGGTGCATCCGGATTATCGCGGTATGCGCATCGGCCAACGCCTGTATCAGGCGCGCAAGCGGTTGTGCACCGATTTGAAGCTGCGCGGCATCACCTTTGGCGGACGCATCCCGGGCCTGTCGCGCAACATCCAGCGTTACGGCAGCGCGGAGGCCTACGTGCAAGCGGTGGTCGAAGGACGGCGGCGCGATCCTACGCTGAGTTTTCAGCTGGCCAATGATTTCGAAATCATCGAAGTGCTTCGGGCCTATGTGCCGACGGATTACGAATCGCTCGGCTACGCCGCGCATCTGGTCTGGCGCAATCCGGCATTGCTGGACCAACCGGATATTCCATCGGTCAAATCCACGCGCAACCTGCCCGATTCCGTGCGCGTGGCAACGGTGCAGTATCAGCAGCGGCGTATCGGCTCGTTTGAGGAATTTGCCACGCACGTCGAATACTTCACTGACATAGCGGCAGATTACAACGCGGATTTCGTGGCGTTTCCGGAACTCATCACGCTGCAACTACTGTCGATCGAGAACGAAGAACTCTCGCCAGTCGAAACCATCCGCAAGCTCAGCCATTACACGCCGCAGGTGAAGGAGCTTTTCAGTCATCTGGCGGTGCATTACAACATCAACATCATCGCCGGCTCGCATCCTACGGAGCAGGAAAACGGGGATATTCACAACGTCTGCTATGTGTGCCTGCGTGACGGCTCCATCCACGAGCGCGAAAAACTTCATCCGACACCCAGCGAGAGAGTGGTGTGGAATGTCACAGGCGGCGACAGTGCGGCGACGATCCTGACCGATTGCGGCCCGATCGGCGTGATGATCTGTTACGACTCGGAGTTTCCGGAAGTCGCCAAGCATCTGGTCGATCAGGGCGCACTGATGCTGTTCGTGCCTTTCTGCACCGATGTGCGCGAAGGCTATCTGCGCGTGCGCTATTGCTCGCAGGCGCGGGCTATCGAAAATCAGTGTTACGTGATCCTTTCCGGCAATGTCGGTAACCTGCCGGGCGTGAACAATTTCGATATCCAGTACGGGCAAAGCTGCATTCTCACGCCCAGCGATTTTCCATTCGCGCGCGACGGCATCGCGGCCGATTCGACGCCGAATATCGAGACTGTGCTGTTTGCCGATCTGCGTCTGGAGAGCCTGGCGCGGGCACGCAACGCGGGTGCGGTCCAGAACCTCAAGGATCGCCGCTTCGACTTGTACGAAACACGCTGGCTGACGCGGTCGCGCTGACCTCGATGCGGCTTGCTCTGCCATAATGCGGGGATGTCCGAATCATCCGCACCGCCGCCCAAAGCCTCCAATCCCCGGCTGCGCGCTGTGCTTGGCCATGAGTTCTTCGCCCCGTATCAATGGAAGCGGCGCATAGCCCTGTGGAGCGGTGCCGTGTTGGTCGCGTTGGCGGCCATCCTGTTCGCCAAGGCCAGCGACTGGGCTTATGCCCTGTTCCAAAAGATTGTGGCGTACGGGATCTGGATTCCATTAGTTCTTACGCCGATCGTGTTCGGCCTGTTGTCCTGGGTCACCGAAGGGCGCCTGCGTGCGGCGCGCGGCAGCGGTATCCCGCAGGTTATCGCAACGATCCATATCGACGATGCCAGTTTCCGTTCGCGGATGCTCTCGTTGCCGATTGCGGCGAGCAAAATGGTCTTGACCCTGCTTGCGTTGACGGTAGGCGCATCGATCGGCCGCGAGGGCCCCACCGTGCATGTCGGCGCGGGATTGATGTATTGGCTAGGACGACGCTTCGGCTTTTCCGATCCCAAGGCGCTTTCGCGCTTTATTCTCGCCGGTGGCGCCGCCGGCATTGCCGCTGCGTTCAACACGCCGCTGGCGGGAGTTGTGTTCGCGATCGAGGAACTGGCCGGCACGTTCGAGCATCGCTTCAGCGGCTTGCTGCTTACGGCTGTGTTCGTCGGCGGTGTGGTGTCGCTGGGCATTACCGGTAACTACGCGTATTTCGGTACGGTGCAAACCAGTTTGCCCTTGGGACATGCGTGGCTTGCGGTACTGCTGTGCGGCATCATCGGTGGCTTGCTCGGTGGATTGTTTGCGCGGCTAATTCTGTTGAGTCGACGCGGACCGCTGGCCGCTGTCGGACGATTGCGCGATAAGAATCCAGTGTTGTTTGCGGTAGGTTGCGGCTTCGCTTTGGCCGTGCTCGGCGTGTTGTCGCATAACGCGATTTACGGCACCGGCTATGAGCAGGCACGCGCCTTCGTACAAGAATCACCGGTCACGCCGGGCCACGGTTTCGGCTTTCTCAAACTGCTGGCCAATGTGGTGTCGTACTGGGCCGGGATCCCGGGCGGCATCTTCTCGCCGGCGTTGGCCGTGGGCGCAGGCATTGGCCACAACATCGCCTACTTCCTGCCCCATGCGCCGGAGGCTGCAGTGATACTGCTCGGCATGAGCGCCTATCTCTCCGGCGTGACGGGCGCTCCGCTGACCTCCGCAGTGATCGCGATGGAGCTGACCAATAACCAGGACATGGTGATTCCCATCATGGCCGTCTGCCTGCTGGCACGCGCGGCCGCATCCATCTTCTGCCCGACCCCGGTGTACAAGGATTTTGCCGAACGCTTGATCCAGGACTTCGAGCAACAACAAGTTCAACAGGCGCAAGTCGAGAATCCGAGCGTAGAGCCTTCACCTGTGGAAGATGTCGGCCCGACCAGCACCTACGGCGAGCCGGTGGCTCCCACACCTACGTCTGCGAAAGAATCCGACTTATGAACTGGGATCTGCTGTTGACCAACGCATCGCTGGCAACGTTTGTCGGCGAAGCGAGTCACGGACTGCTGACCGAAGCGGCGATCGCATGCCAGGACGGCCAGATTGTATGGATCGGCGCGATGCGGGATCTGCCGGCGGCATCGGCGGCAACGGCGCGGGAAGTGCACGACCTCGACGGCGCGCTGGTGACGCCGGGGCTGATCGATTGCCACACGCATCTGGTTTTCGGCGGCGACCGAGCACAGGAGTTCGACCTGCGCCTCAATGGCGCCAGCTACGAAGAGATCGCGCGTGCTGGCGGCGGCATCGTTTCGACCGTGCGCGCTACGCGTAATGCGAGCGAAGATGAACTGTTCGCGCAATCGTTGCCGCGTGCGCGTGCGCTGCTGGCCGATGGCGTGACCACGCTGGAAATCAAATCCGGATACGGGCTGGAACTGGATGCGGAGCGGCGCATGCTGCGTGTAGCACGGCGCATCGGTACAGCGCTTGGCATACATGTGCGCACCAGCTTCCTTGGTTTGCACGCGTTGCCGCCAGAATACAAAGACCGACGCGACGAATATGTCACGCTAGTTTGCGATGAACTGCTTCCAGCACTCGCCGACGAAGGTTTGGTGGATGCAGTGGATGCCTTCTGCGAAGGGATCGGTTTTACCCGCGCCGAGACGCAACGCGTGTTTGAGCACGCCCGTTTACTAGGCTTGCCTGTGAAGCTGCACGCGGAACAACTGTCCGATCTGGATGGTGCCGCGCTGGTGGCTGAATTCAATGGGCTATCGGCCGATCATCTGGAATATCTCAGCGACTCGGGCATGCAAGCGATGGCGCGAGCAGGCACGGTGGCCGTGCTGTTGCCCGGTGCGTTCTACGCGTTGCGCGAAACAAAACTGCCGCCTGTGGATGCACTGCGCACGCATGGCGTTCCGATGGCGATCGCTACGGATTGCAATCCGGGCACCTCTCCGCTGCTTTCGCTGCGGCTGGCAGCGAACATGGCGTGTACCTTGTTCCGACTTACGCCAGAAGAAGCATTGCGCGGTATCACGGTGAACGCTGCTCGCGCATTAGGCTTGCCGGATCGCGGCACGCTAGCGGTTGGCAAGCGCGCTGATCTTGTCGTGTGGAACGCGAAGCAGCCGGCCGAGCTGTGTTACTGGATTGGCGGCGGATTGGTGCGCCAGGTGTGGCTCGGCGGCGTTGCGACATTGCCGGCATAAGCGCTAAAGGTTTTCGTCTCATCCCACCATGACGCCCAACAAAAAGCCCCCGGCATGCGGGGGCTTCTGTCTCGGCGAGCGCGTTTGGCTCAGGCCGATTTCTTTTTCGGAGCGGCTTTCTTGACGGCTGCCGGCTTGGTCACGGTCGGCTTGGTACCGGCCACGGCGGGCTGCACGGAGTGCGCGCGGGAATTGCCGTAGCTGCCACGGTAGGTCTTGCCGCGACGGGTTTTGCGATCGCCCTTACCCATAGGAAACTCCTTGATTCGTAATGCTGATGATGACTAGTCATCCTAGCAGCGGCACGCCAAAGCGCAAGCGCTGGGGCCTGGTCAGTGGCGGTGGCCGGCGCCACAGCCCGGGTCGTCATCCGGGCAGTCGCCCAGGTCGATCTGAACGGTGGTGTGGCGGATGCCGAAGCGTTCCAGCAGGGTCTGGTTGACCGCGGCAAGGACACGGGCGCCATCGTTCTGATCGTGCAGTTCAAGATGCAGCGTGGCCATGCGCGAGCCGGATGCGAGTTGCCAGACATGCAGATGGTGCACGTCGCTGATCGATGCATCGGCAGCACGCAATACAACCTCGACTTCCTTAGGGTCCATACCCTCAGGCACGCCTTCAAGCAGGATGTGCGTGGATCGACGCAGCAGCTCCCATGCGCTGCGCAAAATCAGCAACGACACCAGCAGCGACAAAACCGGGTCCGCCCAATTCCAGCCCATCCAGCGCACGGTGAGTGCCGCGAGCACGGCGCCGACGGATCCCATCAGATCGCCCAACACGTGCAGGCTCGCCGCACCGAGGTTCACGTCGTCATGCGCATGTCCGTGCAGGCTGCGCAACACGATGAGATTCACCAGCAGACCAACGATCGCCACACCGAGCATCACGCCAGAAAGGATCTCGACGGGCTTGAAAAGTCGAGCAATGGCTTCGTAAGCGATAAAACCGACCAGCACGAATTGCGTGAGTGCGTTGACGAAACCGGCGAGCACTTCCATGCGGCCATAGCCATAAGTGCGACGCGCATCAGCCGGACGTAGCGCCATGCGCGCTGCAAGCAACGCGAGCAGAAGCGCCAGCGAATCCACCAGCATATGGCCGGCATCGGCCAGCAGCGCCAGCGAACCCGACCACAAGCCGCCGCCGACCTCGGCGATCATCATGCCTGCAGTCAGCACGAAGGCGATCAGCAGTTTGCGCTCGCGACCCATCGCTCCCGTTGCCGGGGAATGATCGTGATGCTCGCAGGCGTGGCTATGCGCGTGACTCATTCGACAATGCTAGGAAGCGTTGTGGCCGTTACACAATCACTGAAGGCGCAAAGCATTCAGTGTGCGCAATGCGCGCCGTGCACGTGACCGTGCAGGCGATCGAGTCGAAGGTTCACGAAGTGCGCGCTGGCGACCAGCAAACCACCGCACGTCACCAGCACGCTGTGCAGGATGATCGAGTAGTTTTCGGCAAAGGTGACGCCCATCACCAGCAACGCCAGGCCGGGAAGAGCCAGCCGCAGCGGCAGCGGTCGATGATGGCGGCGGTAACCGTTGACCAGCGCAAACAGCGCCAGCGCACTGGCGCACAACACGAAGCCGCGCTCGAACGCATGATCGGCCAGGAAGCTGAGCCCAAGCAGGGGGAGAATGGCCAGTACAAATGGCAGCAGGGCGCAGTGGATCGCGCAAAGGAACGAGGCGGTCGCACCGACGCGATCGGCTAGGTTCCACCAGCGGGACGGTTGAGGCGTTGGCGTGGAATCCATGGGGTGGGACTACACCATACGTAGGGTTAGCCGAGGGGCCGGCGGGTTTTGATACAATATAACACTCGATCCTCCCGCGCAAGCAGCACCGTCAACCCCGCGTCAGTTAGCTGGCAAGCCGCCTACACGGATGAGAAATCGGACCCGTACACCATCGACCGCCGGAGCGCGTTCATAGGGACATGCATGCGAAGACGCGCCCGATGAACCGAATTCTCCAAGTAATTCCCCTTGCCGCCATCGCACTCGCACCTCTCTCGGCTACACGCGCCCTACCCCCGCAACATGACGCGTCGAATAGCGCCGCGGTAGCCAGCGAACAGTCGCCCACCCCCGTCGAACACATCTTCGACCTGCCACTAAGCAATGGCGGTCACCAGCGCGTGCTGTACAGCACGCCTCCGTCACCCAAAGCAATCATCGTCATGCTGCCCGGGGGCGCGGGTGATGTTGGTATCGAACGCGATGGAGATCTGCGCCATGACAATAATTTTGTCGTGCGCACGCGTGAGCTGTGGCTGAGTCGCGGTTACGGCGTACTCATTCCGGACGCCGTCGATGGCGCCAACTTGCGCGGCATGCGCAGCTCGCCTGCGTTCGCGGCCCAGGTCGGCGACCTAGTGCGTTTTGCGCATACGAAATCAGCTGCGCCGGTCTTTCTTTTAGGAACAAGCCAGGGATCGATCGCGGCGATGAATGGTGCCGCGCATCTCGATGCGACACAGCTTGCCGGCGTTGTTTTGACCGAATCGGTGTCGCGCATGGGTGGAAGTCACGAAACCGTTTTTCAGGCAGATCCGCAGGATGTGCGCGTGCCGGCACTCGTCGTCGCCAATCATGATGATCGATGCAACGTAGCGCCGCCGGAAGATGCACCGCGCATAGCGGCGGCGATGTCCCACTCGCCCCAAGTGCACGTGCTGTATGTCAGCGGTGGCGTCGAACAATCTCGCAATCCATGCGGCTCGCTGACTCCGCACGGTTACGAGGGCATCGAGCAACAGGTTGTCGATGGCATCGCCAGCTGGATGGGTAGTGTCGGCGCGCGCTGATGCAGCACGACGTTAGCCGTGAATCAGGCTTTGCGGCAGCTCTTGCAGACACCGTGCACTTCAAGCGTCTGTGCCTGCGGACGGAAGCCGAAGGCCTTGGCTTGTGCTTCGATCAATTCGGCGACGCGTTCGTCGCACACTTCCTGCGCACTGGAACAAACATCGCAGATCAAGAACGGCACCTGATGCGCTTCGGCCGGATGGTGGCAAGAGACGAAGGCGTTGATCGATTCCAGCTTATGGATAAAACCATGCTCGAGCAGAAAATCGAGCGCGCGATACACCGTGGGCGGCGCAGCGTTGCCGTGGCGCTCGCGCAGATGATCGAGCAAATCGTAAGCCTTGACCGGCTTGCCGGCAGCGGCGACCAGTTCTAGCACTTCCTTGCGCAACGGCGTCAAGCGCAAACCGCGCTCTTCGCTGGCGTGCTCCACCGCGGCCACGAATTCCTTAGGACCTTCGTGATGATGGTGGACGTGCGCTTTGACGGAAGGATTGCTGCTCAACGGGTTCACCTCGTTGTTGATCATACACCCGGCGCCAAGCTCAACGCGGCAGCGGCGGCGGTTTCACTGATTTGGGGGCTAGCAACACGATAATCCAGCCGATCGGCCCCAACACCAGGGCCCAGACAATACCGACCATCAACCGCCCGCGCCACCAGCCGAGCAACGCTCCCACCGCGACGAACACCACGTTCCACCAGAACAATGCGGCCCAGGGAATCATGTTCATCAAGTTGAGGAAAATGTGGATGAACGCACCAGGGGAATCGAGATCGACGCCTTGGGTCGCCTTGGCCAGCAGTTCGTCCATTCGCGCCTCGCTCTAGCTTGTCATTGACCGGCTTTGCTGCTCGCGGCGAAAGCCGGCCTGACGACACTCAGATTATTTCCATTGTCGGAAATAGAGAGTGACACAAGTTGGAATCTTCAAGCTTGGGCAAGAGCGATAGCAGCGTCGATACGTTTGAGCGCTGCGTCACGACCCGTCAGATAAATGGTGTGATCGATCGACGGCGACACTTGTGTGCCGGTCATCGCCACGCGCAAAGGCTGGGCGATCTTGCCCATGCCGAGCTCGAGTTTCGCGGCAATCTGCTCGATCACCTGATGGATCGGCTCCGGCTTCCACTCGCAACTAACGAGCAATTCACGCGCCGCCTGCAGCACCTGCACGGCACTCTCATTCTTGAGGTGTTTGGCGACGGCTTTGTCGTCCCATTCGGTGATCGGGCCGTACCAGATCTTGGCGCGTTCGGCCATTTCCTTCAGCGTGTGCACGCGATCGCGCAGTGCGACGATCACATCCGCCGCCGCAGGCCCATTGTTGGTCTCGATGCCTGCGCGCGCGAGATGCCACGCGAATTCCGGCGCCAGAGACTGCGGATCATCGGTCTTGAGGTAATGCTGGTTGAGCCATTCCAGCTTTTCGGTATCGAAACGCGAGGCAGCCTTGTTGACGTCGGCGACGTCGAACAACTTCACCATTTCCTCGCGCGAGAAGATTTCCTGATCGCCGTGCGACCAGCCGAGACGCACGAGGTAGTTGAGTATTGCGTGCGGCAGGAAGCCGTTCTCGCGGTACTCCATCACGCTGACCGAATTGGTGCGCTTGGAAAGTTTCTTGCCTTCCTTGTCGAGAATCATCGGCAAGTGCGCGAACTCCGGCACCTTCGCGCCGAGCGCGTGATAGATGTTGATCTGGCGCGGCGTGTTGTTGACGTGGTCGTCGCCGCGAATCACTTCGGTGATTCCCATGTCGATGTCGTCGACCACCACGGCGAAGTTGTAAGTCGGCCAGCCATCGGAGCGGAAGATCACCAGATCGTCCAGCTCGGCGTTGGCCCACTCCACCCTGCCCTTCACTTTGTCGTCGAACACCACCGAGCCTTCCAGCGGATTCTTGAAGCGGATCACGCGATGGGGATCGTCGCGATACGGCTCGTTGCGATCGCGGTAGTAGCCGTTGTAGCGGGGCTTTTCGCCGCGCGCCATGGCCGCTTCGCGCATGGCTTCGATTTCTTCCTTGGATTCGTAGGCGTAGTACGCCTTACCGGCGGCCAGCAGTTCGTCGGCCACCTGCTTGTAGCGTGCCAGGCGATGCGTCTGGTAGATCGGCACGCCCTCGGCGTTGAGATCCAGCCATTGCATGGCGTCGAGGATGGCCTTGACGGCCTCCTCCGTGGAGCGCTCGCGATCGGTGTCTTCGATGCGCAGCAGGAATTCGCCGCCGCGACGACGGGCCTCCAGCCAGCAATACAGCGCGGTGCGCGCCCCGCCGATGTGCAGGAAACCGGTAGGGCTGGGAGCGAAGCGGGTGCGGACGGTCATGGATTCACGAATGGTGCGAGACGGAACCTGACATTTTAGCCGATCTGTCGTGTCGACTCGGCCAATGCCACGGCCTTTATAACTTTGCCCTCGGGTAACGCGTACGAACCGTCGTCCCGGCGAAAGCCGGGACCCAGTGACTTACGCATATCCAAGACACTAGATGCCAGCCTTCGCCGGGGCGACGGACTGCAATCACTTCACGTGAATCGTGATCGCTTTCGATACCAGCGGCGGGTCAAACGGAATGTGGTTGGCATCGCCCAACTCCAGCTGCAGGGTATGCGTGCCGGGCGTCAGCTTCAGCGTGGTTTCGGTCTGGCCGGCCCCGAAATGCAGATGCGTTTCATCCTTGGGGATGGGCTGACCCGCCACAGGCAGCACTTTCACATCCACCAGCAAATGGTGATGTCCGGTGTTCTCATGGGTAACGCCTGCCGGTGCCACACCCATGCCCTTGAGTCCGAAACGGACGGTGAAGCTCTGGGAGACGGTGGCACCGTCCTGCGGCGAGATGATGTAGACCTCTGCCCCGGCAGGGGCCTTGGTGACCGGCAACGTAGGGGCATCGGCGGCCAGGGCTGAACCGGCGGATGCAACCAACGCTAGGACGAGCAATAGACGTTTCATCGACGTGTCTCCTGGTCCAGGGGTAAGAGCAATCTAGCCCAATTAGGCCGGCCTATGGCTACAGAAGCGTGTCGCCACACCGTCTGCATTCGGTAACACCCGTAACTCCAGTGTCACCTGACCGCCACGCCCACGAAACGACTCGGGCTCAAGCTACGGCCGTACAGTATGGGGATGCGCTATGCGTATTGGCATCATCAGCGAGACGTATCCGCCTGAGATCAACGGTGTTGCCCTCACCGTGCATGGTCTGGCGACTGGTCTGGCCGCACGCGGCCACGAGATCGACATGATCCGTCCGCGACAGACGGTCAGCCATGTCGACGAGCCGGGCATCCATGCACTCGAAACCCGCGGCGCAGCCCTACCGCGCTATCCGGGCCTGCGTTTCGGCTTGCCGGCTAGCCGCACACTGCGCAAGCGTTGGACGGAAAATCGTCCAGATGCCATCTATGTAGCCACCGAAGGCCCACTGGGCCGCTCGGCTGTGAAAACGGCGGTGAAACTGGGCATACCCGTCGCAACCGGCTTTCACACGCGCTTCGACACCTACGCCGATCACTACGGCGTGGGTTTCTTGACCCCAGTCGTGCACGGCTATCTGCGCCGCTTCCATTGCCGTGCCAACATTACCCTGGTGCCAACGGATGCCCTCGCGCAGGAACTGGCCGCGATGGGTGTCGATCATGCGCGCCTGCTTCGCCGCGCGGTGGACACCAAACTGTTCCACCCCTCCAAGCGCGACATGTCGCTGCGCGAAAGCTGGGGCGTAGATGCGGATACGCCGGTCGTGCTCTATGTGGGTCGCATCGCACCGGAGAAGAATCTCGACCTGGCCGTGGAAACCTTCCGCGCGATCCAGCAGCACGCACCGAAGGCACGTTACGTGTGGGTGGGCGATGGCCCGGCCCGCGCGGCATTGCAGGCAGCGCATCCGGATTTCATCTTCGTCGGCATGAAGCGTGACGAGACACTGGCGGCGCACTTCGCCAGCGCAGATATCTTCCCGTTTCCGAGTCTCAGCGAAACCTTCGGCAACGTGATCCTGGAAGCCCTCGCCGCCGGCCTGCCGGTAGTGGCTTATGCCGAAGGTGCGGCGCGCGAGCATCTGTTCGATAGCGTCAACGGTTTCCGCATCGTGTCCGGCGACGCGAGCGCCTTCACCGCCGCCGCCGTGACCTTGGCTAGCGACATGGGGCTGGTACGCCGCATGGGAAAGGCTGCGGAAGAGAGCGTGGCAAAGCTTTCGCCCGAAGCAGTCATCCGCGAATTCGAAACCCAACTTAGCGAACTGGTCGAGGAGAACGTGCATGAGCGCCATGTCACCATCGCACCTGCCTGACCCGGTCGCCCTTCCGCGCCATGCGTTCGACCGGCGCATGTGCATCGCCGCCAATCGTTGGGGCGCGCGGCATGCGGTCGGTGTATTTTTCGGCGCAATCAGCCGACTCGGCGATGGCATCTTCTGGTACGCACTGATGCTCGCGCTGGCCTTGATCGATGGACGGCGCGGACTGGAAGCCGCCGCGCATATGGCCGCCACCGGCCTGGTCGCACTATTGCTGTATCGCATCTTGAAGCGCTGGACGCGCCGGCCGCGTCCGTTCCGCACCTGCCCCGGCGTGATCGCACACGTGCCGCCGCTGGACGAATTCAGTTTTCCGTCGGGACACACGCTGCAGGCGGTCGGCTTCACCGTTGTCGCGCTTGCGTGGTATCCGCTGCTGGCGCCGCTGCTGCTCACTTTCACCGCACTCGTTGCCGCTTCGCGCGTGATTCTCGGCTTGCATTATCCGAGCGATGTGCTCGCTGCGATTCTCGTTGGCAGTGGCCTCGGTGCGCTGTCGCTATGGCTGGTGCACAGCGCACCGCAGTTGCTGGTGTAATCGACACCAGACATGCGCTGATCAATCGCTGAGCACGCTGTACTGACGTGCTTTGCGTTCAACGAGATAGCGCATCTATCCACAGGCTCTACCGGATGCTTTCCACAATAGCTGTGGAAAACTGCGCGCAGTTCGTGCGCAAAGTTTCATCACCGTGTGCCAAGTGATTGATCGCAAAGTTAGCGATGCGGGTTGTCCACAGGCTTTTCCCGGATGCGTCCACATTTGTTGTGGACAAACGCGACGCATGCATCGTCATTCCGGCCTTCGCCGGAATGACGGCGAGGCGGTGTTAGGGATTTTCGAGAGACTGAAACGACGATGCCGCCCGAAGGCGGCATCGTGCATGCGTATTAGGCTGCGCGTGGCACTTTACGCAGGATACCGAGCACATCGGCCAACTTGTCGCGCATCTCGCGACGGTCGACGATCATGTCGATAGCGCCATGCTCAAGCAGGAATTCCGAACGCTGAAAACCCTCAGGCAAAGTCTCACGCACGGTCTGCTCGATCACGCGTGGGCCAGCGAAGCCGATCAGCGCCTTGGGTTCGGCAACATTGATGTCGCCCAACATGCCAAGGCTGGCGGATACGCCACCCGTGGTGGGATGCGTCAATACGCTGATATACGGCACGCCAGCTTCGCGCAGACGCGCCAGCGCGGCCGAGGTCTTGGCCATCTGCATCAGCGAGAACAACGCTTCTTGCATGCGCGCACCGCCCGTGGCGGAGAAGCACACCAGCGCGCTGCGCTCAGCCAACGCACGTTCGGCGGCGCGGGTGAATTTCTCGCCGACCACCGAGCCCATCGAGCCACCCATGTAGGAGAACTCGAAGGCGACCGCCATCAGCGACTTGTCCTTGAGCTTGCCGCTCATCGCGATCAGCGCATCTTTTTCGCCGGTGGCTTTCTGCGCGGCGACGATGCGGTCGCGGTACTTCTTGGAGTCGCGGAATTTCAGCGGATCGGTGGGCTCCATGCTGGCCCAGTGTTCCTGCGTGCTGCCTTCGTCGAAGAAAGCCAGCAGGCGCTCGCGCGCGCCGATAGCATGATGATGGCTGCACTTGGGGCAGACCATCAGGTTGCGTTCCAGCTCCGGCCGATAAAGCACGGCGCCACAGCCACCGCACTTCTCCCATACACCCTCGGGCACTTTGCCCTTCCCGCCGGGCGGGGGGCTTTGCGTCCGTGCACGGGGCGCCATGATTTTTTGCAGCCAATTCATAAAAACCTCAATCTGGAATCCAACGGTCCGGAACCGTCAGGACTTCATGGGGGCGACTTCGTACGACACCAGATCCTGTTGGTGATAACGCGGGCTCCTGCCCCATCGCGTATGTGTGACCGCTCAATCAGCAACGCGTTCCATTGCCGCGCTTCGCCAAGCGTCCGCCCCACACCCCAATCCTCATTGTTTAAGAGGAACTTGTCGGCGCATCCAGTGCCGCGCGGATCGGACCGAGGAATTCCCCAACCCGCACCGCGATATGTTGCGCCGTTGCTGCGCCATCAAGCCGTTCGACCAGTGCACTGCCAATCACCACGGCATCGGCGAAACCAGCAATGGCTTTCGCGCTCTGCGCGTCTTTCACGCCGAAGCCCACGGCCACCGGTGACTTCGCATGAGCCCGGATATCTGCCACGCGTGCGGCGATGTCCTGGGTACTCAAGCGCCCCGCCCCGGTAATGCCGGCGAACGATACATAGTACAGGAAACCCGCCGCGGCCTCGCACAATTGCGCCATACGCACGGGTGCGGTGGTGGGTGCGGCGAGCAGGATCTGCTGCAGTCCGGCTGCGCGCAAAGGCGCCAGCACGGCGGCTTCCTCCAAGGGACAATCGACTACGAGCACGCCATCCACGCCTGCCGCGACGGCTTCGTCGGCGAAGCGCTGGTAGCCGTGGATTTCGATCGGATTGAGATACCCCATCAGCACCACCGGCGTGTCCTGATCGCGCTGGCGGAACGCGGCGACCCAGGCCAGTACGTCGGCAAGGCCAACGCCTTTCGCAATCGCGCGTTCGCTCGCGTGCTGGATCACCGGACCATCGGCCATCGGATCGGAAAACGGCACGCCCAATTCGATGATGTCTGCGCCCGCATCGACCAAGGCGTGCATGAGGGCCACGCTATGTTCCGGCGCAGGATCGCCCGCGGTGACGAAAGGAATTAGTCCGGTACGGCCAGCAGCTTTCAATGCGGCGAAGCGACGATCGATGCGGCTCATACTTGCACTCCTTCGCGTGCGGCGATCGTATGCACGTCCTTGTCACCGCGACCGGAAAGATTGCAGAGCACGATGCCGTCCTTCGGCAGTTCGCGCGCCAGCTTCATGGCTTGCGCCACCGCATGGCTCGATTCGAGCGCAGCGAGAATGCCTTCAGTGCGTGCGAGTAAGTGAAAGGCTTCGAGTGCTTCGTCGTCGGTCACGCCGACATATTCAGCGCGACCGGCATCTTTCAGAAATGCGTGCTCGGGACCGACGCCGGGGTAATCGAGGCCGGCGGAGACCGAATGCGTTTCGGTGATCTGCCCGTTGTCGTCGCACAGCACATAGGTGCGATTACCGTGCAACACGCCAGGACGCCCCGCAGCCAACGACGCCGCGTGATGCCCTGTCGCAATGCCCTCGCCTGCCGCTTCGGCACCCACCATGCGCACGCCACTATCGTTGAGGAACGCGTGGAACAGGCCGATGGCGTTGGAACCGCCGCCGACGCAAGCGGTGAGCACATCCGGCAGACGGCCATACTGCTGCAGCATCTGCGCGCGCGCTTCGCGCCCGACCACGGCGTTGAAATCGCGCACCATCATCGGATACGGATGCGGACCGGCCACCGTGCCGATGATGTAGAACGTGTCGGCCACATTGGTGACCCAATCGCGCATCGCCTCGTTCAAGGCATCCTTCAGCGTCTTCGAGCCGGATGTCACAGGCACCACTTCGGCGCCGAGCAGCTTCATGCGATAGACGTTGATCTTCTGCCGCTCGATGTCGACAGCGCCCATGTACACCACGCACTTCAAACCGAAACGCGCGGCGACCGTCGCGCTGGCGACGCCATGCTGGCCTGCGCCGGTTTCGGCAATGATGCGCGGCTTGCCCATGCGCTTCGCCACCAGCGCCTGTCCGATGGTGTTGTTGATCTTGTGAGCGCCGGTGTGATTCAGGTCTTCGCGCTTGAGCAGGATGCGCGCGCCGCCCACATGTTGCGACAAGCGTTCGGCGTGATAGATCGGGCTGGGGCGGCCGACGTAATGCGTGAGATCGCGATCCAATTCGGCCAGGAATTCGGGGTCTTCCCGCAAACGCAGATAGGCCTCGGTGAGTTCAGCCAAGGGCGCCATCAGCGTCTCGGCCACGAACTGACCACCGAAATCACCGAAACGCCCGTGGACGTCGGGCCAGCTCTGGAAATCCTGGATTGTGGGCATCTGTCAGAAATCCTATGCAAATTGCAGGTGCGAGCGGCAACCAAGAGCCGCTAGATGCCCAAAATAGCGCGAATCGAGGTTCCGAAAAAGCGATATGATCGCCACAACCCGTCAGAAAAACTCACATAAACATGAGCCGCGAGTTGCCTTCCCTCAACGCACTGCGCGCCTTCGAGGCCACCGCTCGGCTTGGCAGCGTGAGCCGCGCCGCCGACGAGCTGCACGTCACACATGGCGCCATCAGCCGCCAGCTACGGGTGTTGGAGGAGGCGCTTGGGAAGCCGCTGTTCGCTCGCCACGGTCGCGGCATCACGCTCACCGCCATTGGCGAAGAATTACGCGACCGCGTGGCTGGCGCCTTCGATCAACTGCGTGACGGCTGGTCCGAGCTGAGGCGTCATCGCAGCGACTCCCCATTCGTGCTGGGTTGCGCCAGCAGCTTGCTCGCGCGCTGGGTGATTCCGCGCCTCGATCGCCTTGAACGCGATCTTCCGATGCTGCGGCTGCATCTCTCTCCCGAGGAAAACCCGCTCGCGCCGCAGCACACCGAACCCGACGCCGCGCTCGCGCTCGCCGCACCACCTTGGCCAACCGGCTGGCAGGTGCATGAGTTGGCTCCCGAGCTGATCGGTCCAGTAGTCAGCCCGCGCTACGCGGGCGTGCCGCGCTTGCTGGATCGGGACGAAACCGCCCTATGCGATGAAGCGCTACTGCACACCACATCGCGTCCGCAGGCATGGCCGGAATGGGCGCAGGCATGCGGGCTGCCCACAGCATCGTTACGTTACGGCCAGGGATTCGCGCGGTTGTTCTATCTATTGGAGGCTGCCGTAGCCGGACTCGGCGTGGCGATCGCCCCGGCACCGTTGGTGCAAGACGATCTGCGTGCGGGCCGTCTGCTCGCCCCGTGGGGATTTCGTCAGACCTCGGCGTTCTGGATTCTCGCAACACCGCGACGCAGGAACGACGCACGTGTCGATGCGCTGGTTGCGTGGCTGCGCAACGAGCTGACGGAAAGCTAGCCCACGGCATGCACTGCGGCGATGAAGTCGCGCAGCTTATCGGGATCTTTGATACCTGGCGCGGATTCGATGCCACTGGAAACGTCAACCGCCCAAGGCCGCGCGACACGTATTGCTGCCTGCACATTGAGCGGCGTCAAACCACCCGCCAGAATCAATGGCTGTTGCAGATCGCGGGGCATCAACGACCAGTCGAAGGTCTTGCCGCTGCCACCGGACTCGCCCAAGCCATGGCCATCCAGCAAGAGACCGGCCGCGCGTGGAAAGGCGCGCAGCTGGGAAAGCGCGGCAGCGCCCTCACCCATTGCAATAGCCTTCAAATAAGGCTTATCGAACTGAGCGCACCAATCATCGTGCTCGGCGCCGTGGAATTGCAGCAACGATGGTCGCACCGTTTCAATCACAGCACGCACGAAATCGGCGTCGTCATCCATGCATAGCGCGACGGTTGTGACGAACGGCGGCATCACATCGACGATAGCCTTGGCTTGCGCAAGGGATACCTGTCGTTTGCTTCGTGCAGTCATCACCACACCGATCGCATCGGCGCCCAGTTGCGCGGCAAGCAATGCATTCTCGACGCGGGTCATGCCACAGCATTTGATACGCGTCATTCGCTCACCTCGGCAGGCAGGCCCCAGCGTCGTTCGTAGCGCGGCCCGATGAAAGTCAGGCCCGAAGCGGCGGCCGTAGGGCCTGCTACTTCACGGTTGCGTCCGGTCAGCAGTGTTGCCACCCATTCCACCGGCTGTTCGCCGCGCCCCACCGGCAACAAGGAGCCGACGATATTGCGCACCATGTGATGCAGGAACGCATTGGCTTCGATCTCGACGATCACCTGCGCATCCTCCCGCCGCACCTGCAATGCCGTGATCTGGCGTCGCGCATGTTTCGCCTGGCACGACACAGCGCGAAAGGCGGTGAAGTCGTGTTCGCCGATCAAGGCCTGCGCGGCTTCGTGCATACGCATGGCATCGAGCGGCTGACGTTCCCAGGCGACGTAACGCGCATCCAGGGCGGGACGCATGCTGCGATTGAGAATGGTGTAGCGATATCGACGGCTGCGCGCCGAGAAGCGCGCATGAAAATCGTCCGCGACCGGCTGCGCCCAAAGGACACCCACGCTGGTCGGCAGGTTCGAAGACGTACCTAGCACCCAACCGCGCATATCGCGTTGCACGTCCGTATCGAAATGAACGACCTGGCCGCGCCCATGCACACCCGCGTCGGTGCGGCCCGCGCATGTCACTTCGATCGGTTCGGCGGCGACGAACGACAGTGCACGTTCCACGCTCGCCTGCACGCTGGCACCGTGGCTAAGCCGCTGCCAGCCGAGGAAATCGGTGCCGTCGTATTCAATGCCCAGAGCAATGCGCATGGTTATTCTGAAAACTGCGAGAAGATTAAGCGTAGCAGTTCGATGATGATTCTTCGTTTGTGAGAGCCTACTAACGCATCGGGCCGGCATGGCCGGCCCGATGCGTGTTCATGCGAACGCAGTGATGATCAGTGGATCTTGGCCATCAGTGTCTTCGCAACATCCTTCTGGATCTGCGTGCCTTCGTGCAGCACTTCTTCGAGCATGGCGCGGGCGCCATCGGGGTCGCCCATGTCGAGATAAGCACGGGCCAGATCGAGCTTGGTGTCGATCGGGTCGTCGTGCAACTCGGCAAAATCCGCCTCGTGCTCGGCATGTGCAGCATCGGGGGCTTCGGTTGGCTCTTCGAAGTTCCAGGTCGAGACCGGCTCCTGCTCCACCGGCTGCGTTACCGCCGCGGCGTGACCGACATTCGTGGCGGCCGTTTCGGCGTGGTGCGGCGTCAGATCGAAATCGAAGTGGTACTCGCTGACCTTGGACGGCAGCGGCGGCGGCGCGCTCTTGGCAACAGCGGCTTCCGCTGCGGGTGCGTTGCCGTAGTTATCCAGGTCGAAGTGGTGCGGTTGCTCGTCATGCGACGACGCCACACCACCCTGCGTGAACAAGGGATGGCCCGGGACCAGGTCCTCGCCCATGTGCACCACATCCTGCCATTCCGGCTGGTCAGGATCGGTGATGTGAGCGTGCATAGCCTCGGCAGCGGCCTCGAAATGTTCGACGTCGCGGCGGGTGTAATACAGGCTGACCAATTCAAGGTGCAGCTCGATGTCGTCGGGCTGTTCCGCCAGTTGGTCGAGCAGTTCGTCCTGATCCGGGTCGGAACCCAGCGGATGATCCGCATCGACGGTGCCGAAGCGATCTGCGAGCGAACCCTTGGACGGCGACGGCGCCTTGGCCGGCTGGGTGCCCGACTTGCCGCGGCGGGACAAAAAGGCCAGCACCGCCAGAAGAACGATGACGCCACCACCCGCTGCCAATGCCCAGGTCTGCATGTACCACGGTTCCTCGGCGACGACTGGCGCCGGAACACGATGCATGGGGTGACTGACTGGTTTCGGAGCTGCCGGTTTCGGAGCTGCCGCACTCAGCGGTGTCGTAACCGCCGGACTGGCCGCCGTCGAGCTGCTCGGCGGCGTTGATTTCTCCGCGTTCGCCGCAGAAGCCAAGGCGGGATTAACAGCCGTCGGATGCGTAGAGGCAGCCACCGCCGGCTGCACTGCTTTTGCCGGTGCCGAAGCGGCAGCTGCCAGGGCTGCTGCTGGTGCGGCCGGCAGACCCGCAGACTTGCGCGCATCGGCAAGCTTCTTCTGCAGATCGGCGATTTCGTTGTCCTTGAGCGACAGCAGACGCTGATTCTTGCCGTTGAGGTCTTCCAGATCCTTCAAGCGGGACTTCAACTCGTTGCTCTGCTGCTCCAACGAAGAAAGCGTTTCCTGACTGCGCTGCAGCTCCTGGCGAATAGCAGCATTGGCGCCACCTTTGCCATTTGTGCCGCCTGCGGACTGCCCTTCGCTGCCCGGAGGAACCAGCGCGAGCCGATCGGCGTTGCTGGTCGCGGTCGGGGCGACCGAAGCACCGGCGCGCGTACCACCCGTGGCCACGGCTACCGGTGCGGCCACCGTGCCGTTGCGCCAATCGTTCTCTTGCTGACGTACGGTAGCGGCGGCCTCTGCCGCAGCAACGGCCGTCGCGTCGTCGTGCGAAGGCACGCGCAATACCGCGCCAGCCTTCAATGCATTGATGTTGTCGCGATAGAAGGCATCCGGATTGGCGGCCTTTAACGCAAGCATCATCTGGTTCTTATCGACACCCGGCGTGGCAGCCTCGACAGCTACATGAGAGAGCGTCTGGCCTTTCTCGACGGTGATCTCGCCATTCTTGGCGCCGCCGTTGGCTTCCGCGTGATGCACCGGCCCGGCAGCGGCGGTTTGGCGTGGGCTAGCTGCGCTGCTTGCGGTCGAAGAGGGTGCGCTGCTCGCCGGGGCACGATGGCGGTCAGGTGCGCTGCTTGCCGCCTGCTCCACCTTGCTCGGCGGATCGAGCAGGATCGCGAATTCGCGCACGCTGCTGCCGGTGCTGCTGCTGACCTGCACCAGGAGGTCCAGATAGGGATCGTCGACCGTGGCGCTGCTGGTGATCCGGATCACTTTGTGCCCGTTGACATCGGCCACGCTGAAGTCGAGGGCTATGCTCGGGCGTTGGCCACCGGCCTTGGCGAAGGCGTCATTGGAGGCCAGTTGGGCGTTCAGGCTCTGCAATTCCGCCGGGCTCGCCTGCGTGACGGGTATTTCGACCAGCAGGGGCTGTCCCAGCGCCGATTTGACGTGTGCCTGACCCAACTCCACGGCTGCCGCGTGACTGCTGCCAAGCGCAAGCGCCAACAGTATCGACAGCTTCAACGAACGATTCATCGCGTGCTCCCCCGAACGACTTCGGACGCTTTAGCTAAAAATCACCGCAGGTTGCGGTGACTTCCTCTTAGAAGGCGTCACTTTAGTTAGATAAACGTCAATCAACAATAGCCAAAGCTAGATCTGGCCCGTCCGGGGGCGATTTTTTTACTGGACGTGACGGGCGTCAATGCCCGGCCGCCGGAGCCTTCGAGGCCTCCTGCGCCGCCTTCAGCTGTTGGCGCAATTGGGCAATCGTACGGTCTTGTTGTTGCAAGCGCTCCGCCGCCTCGCGGCTGGCGGACTCCTGCTGCCCGACATTCTGCTGCAGCCGCTCGACGTCGGCCTGATTCTTGGCCACGCGCTGGTCCAAGTTGGCCACCGATTTGGAACTACTGGACGTGCCGGAAGCCTGCGGACCCGCCCAGACACCAGCCGAAGCCAGCAGGAAGCTCAAGACAACCGACACGACGTACTTCATTACAGATAATCCTCGATCAGCAATTCGGCGATCTGCACGGCATTGAGCGCCGCGCCTTTGCGAATGTTGTCAGCCACGATCCACAGATCCAGCCCGTGGTCGTGGGAAATGTCTTCACGGATACGGCCCACGAAAACCGGATCCTGCCCGGCCGCATCGCCCACAGGAGTGGGATAGCCGCCCGGCTTGCGCTCGTCCTGCACGACGATGCCCTCGGCCTCTTCGAGCAAGGCACGCGCCTGTTCGGCGGTGATCTTGTCGCGCGTCTCGATGTGCACCGCCTCGGCGTGGCCATAAAACACCGGCACGCGCACCGCCGTCGGGTTCACCTGGATGGACTCGTCCTCCAGGATCTTGCGCGTCTCCCACACCATCTTCATTTCTTCCTTGGTGTAGCCGTTGGCCTGGAATTCGTCGATGTGCGGGATCACGTTGAAAGCGATCTGCTTCGGGAACTTGGCCGTTTCGACCTCCTGGAAATTGAGCAGCGCGGCGGTCTGCTTGCCCAGTTCTTCCATGCCCGAACGACCGGCACCGGAGACCGACTGGTACGTCGCCACGTTGATGCGTTCGATGCCGACCGCGCGATGAATCGGTGCCAGCGCTACCAGCATCTGCATGGTCGAGCAATTGGGATTGGCGATGATGCCGCGCTGCGTGTATTGCGCAATGGCGTGCGGATTCACCTCACTGACCACCAGCGGAATATCGTCCTGATAACGGAATTCCGAGGTGTTATCGATGACCACGGCACCGGCCTGCGCCGCACGCGGGGCATGCTCGCGGCTGACCGAGCCGCCGGCGGAGAAGAAGGCAATGTCTACGCCGGTGAAGTCGTAGTCGGCCAGGTTTTGTACGGTGATTTCTTTATTGCCGAACGACACTTTGCCGCCCGCCGAACGCTCGCTAGCCAACGGCACCAGCTCGCTGATCGGGAATTCGCGCTGAGCGAGGATGCTCAGCAGCGTCTCACCCACGGCGCCAGTCGCGCCTACCATGGCTACCTTGTAACTGCTCTTCTTGCTCATCATTGGTCACTTGTCGGGGAATAGGAATCTAGCCTGCGCGGCGCATAAACGACACGGCGCGGCCTCGTCAGCGTGAGACGTATCACGTTTCGCCACGCTGCTCGCCCAACATCTGGGGATTGAGCAGCGAGGGCGGATGTCCAGCGTTAGGACCATAGCCCAACGCGGCTAGTAAATTGTCGGCCGCCAACTGGGCCATCGCGCGGCGCGTGTCGGCGCTGGCGCTGGCGATATGCGGGCTTAGCACGGCATTCTCGAGTTCCCGTAGTGCGGGATTTACCGAGGGCTCGCCCTCGAATACGTCGAGACCTGCCGCGGCCAGCGTACCCTCACGCAAAGCAGCAGCCAGCGCGCCATCGTCCACAATGCCGCCCCGGGCGATGTTCACCAGCACGGCGGTGGGTTTCATCTGCGCCAATTCGGCCGCACCGATCGCATGGTGGTTTTGCGCGCTATACGGCAGTACCAGCACCAGATGATCAGAGCGCTTGAGTAGCTCTGTTTTCTCCACCCATTCGGCGCGGCATTCGCGCTCGGTCGCCTCGGGCAGCCGCGAACGGTTGTGGTAGATCACCTTCATATCGAACCCGATGGCACGACGCGCCACCGCCTGGCCGATACGGCCCATGCCAAGTATCCCCAGCGTTTTGCCGTGGACATCCACGCCGAGCCAGTCGTCGAAACGCATGCCGCCACGCCACCGCCCTGCTCGCAACCATCGCTCCGCGCTACTGACACGTCGTGCAGCGGCCAGCATCAGCGCCCATGCGTAGTCTGCCGTGGTTTGCGTGAGTACGTCCGGAGTATTGGTGGCGAGAATGCCCGCAGCGGTGAGTGCGGGAAGATCGAGATTGTTGTAGCCGACGCCGAGGTTCGCGATCACGCGCAGGCGCCGGTTGCCGGCCAGCACGCTGGCATCGATGCGATCGCTCAGACCGACGATCGCGCCGTCGACGGCCGCCAGCTTCTCGTGCAGTTGCTCGGGCGTGCGCTTGGTCTCTTTGTTCTCGACGCTCAGCTCGACGTACCTGGCCAGGCTGGCCAGTACCTCGGGGAACAGTGGGCGCGAGACCCAAACACTGTGCGACTTGCTCATAAATAAAATAAGACCGAATACTTTGGACGCTTGCTGCTTGCATGCCGTGCAGAGAGGGCCTGCAACGGCGCCTTACTCCTTCAGGGAATGCGCGGTTTTATCTCGCCTACGTCGCCGCACTGTGCACGATGACGCAAGGCGTGATCCATCAGCACCAACGCCATCATGGCCTCGGCGATGGGCGTGGCACGGATCCCGACGCAGGGATCGTGGCGCCCTTTGGTCACCACATCCACCGCTTCCCCAGCCAAATTCACACTATGGCCCGGAATCAGGATGCTGGAGGTAGGCTTGAGCGCGATCGAGGCACGCACCACCTGCCCCGTGCTTATTCCGCCAAGAATGCCACCCGCATGATTGGACGTAAAGCCGTCCATATGCATCTCGTCGCGATGCTGGCTGCCGCGCTGCGCGACCGCATCGAAGCCATCGCCAATCTCTACACCTTTTACCGCGTTGATCGACATGAGCGCCGAAGCTAGATCGCCGTCCAGCTTGCCGTAGATCGGCTCGCCCCAGCCGGGCGGCACGCCTTCGGCCTCCACGTTCACGCGCGCGCCGACGGAATCGCCAGACTTGCGCAGCGCGTCCATGTATTTTTCCAAGACAGGTACCTGCCCCTCATGTGGCCAGAAAAACGGATTTTGCTCGACGGCATGCCAATCGAAGCCTTCGGGAACAACGTCGCCAATCTGGGCCAGATAGCCGCGCACACGCACACCGTAACGCTCGGCCAGCCACTTCTTGGCGATCACGGCCGCTGCCACGCGCATGGTCGTTTCGCGGGCGGAAGAACGTCCGCCCCCGCGCGGGTCGCGAATGCCGTACTTCTGCCAATAGGTGTAATCGGCATGACCGGGGCGGAAGGTTTCGGCGATATCGCCGTAATCCTTGCTGCGTTGGTCGGTATTGCGAATGAGCAGCGCAATCGGCGTACCCGTCGTACGCCCTTGATAGACGCCGGAGAGAATTTCCACATCGTCCGATTCATGCCTCTGCGAGGTGTGACGGCTTCGGCCGGTGGCTCGGCGCTCGAGATCGGTGCGGAATTCGTCAGCCTCGATCGGCAATCCCGGTGGACAACCATCGACAACGCAGCCGATAGCAGGACCGTGGCTTTCGCCGAAAGTGGTAACAGTAAATAGCTTGCCGGTGGAATTGCTGGACACGGGGGAACCAATAGCGAGGTGAGTGGCGAGAATGCGCTATCCGGGCGCGCAACGCGTGCGAAGAATCACCCGGACATACCCGCATCTTGCCACGCCCGGCGGCGTGGCGCCCTTCTGCTTCCTAACCGCGCGTGCTGGATGCGGGCCATTCCCGCGCTAAAAGGGCGAATATCACGTCATCCACCCATTCGCCTCGCACCTTGAGGCTTTCCCTGAAATGCGCTTCCTGACGCATGCCCAGTGATCGCAGCAACGCTGCACTGGCGAGATTGCGGGGATCGATCGAGGCGTGCACGCGATGGGCGCCCAGGCTTCCGAACAGAACATCGAACAGTGCCTGCCCAGCTTCCCTGGCAACACCGTTGCCTTGATGCGAGGGCGCGACGGTAATACCGAACTCGTACGAATCTTCAGAATTCGCTGGAATATGCACGCCTAGATCGCCAATCAGCGCATCGTCGCTGGATAGCCGAATGGCTCGCTGAAACCAGCTATCCCGCGTATCGATAGATGCATCTTGCTGCTTGCGAATGAAATCGAGCGCTTCCCAGCGCGTCGCGGGGCACCAGCCTTGATAACGCGCAACCGCGGGGTCAGCGCGATACTGGAACAACGCATCCGCATCGCTCTCGCGCAATGCGTCTAGCCGTAGTCGCGCGGTCACCCATTCCATGGATGGATCCTGAAGCTCAGCGCGCGCGACGAGCGGCGGCGGCAGCGCGGATCACGTCGGCATGCTCGATCAGCTCGCGATGCTCCAACGCAAACACACCCATCTGTCCGACCTTGAACTCGATCCACAAGAAGGGCACTTCCGGCAGCAAGGCATTGAGCGCGTGTTCGCTTTCGCCCACTTCAACGATCAACACACCCTCTTCGCTGAGGTGATCGGCGGCTTCGTCGAGAATGCGCAGGCAAATATCCAGACCATCGTCGCCGGAGGTGAGGCCAAGCTTCGGCTCATGGCTGTATTCGCCGGGCAACGCTGCGTATTCGTCTTCGGTGACGTAGGGCGGATTGGAGACGATCAGATCGTATTTGCGCCCTTTCAGACCCGCGAAAAGGTCGGAGCGGACCACGTCCACGCGATCGCCCACATGTTGGAACGCTACGTTTTCGCGCGCCAGCGACAAGGCATCGTCGCTGATGTCCACGATGTCCACCTGCCAATGCGGGTTGTACTCGGCCATGGCGATGCCGATGCAGCCCGAGCCTGTGCACAGATCCAGCGCGTGCTCCACATGGCGACCATCCAGCCACGGCGTGAAGCCCGACTCGATCAGTTCGGCGATGGGCGAGCGCGGCACCAGGGCGCGGCGATCGCTCTTGAACTTCAAACCGGCAAACCAGGTTTCGCCAACCAGGTAAGCCACCGGCAGGCGTTCGTTGATGCGGCGTTCGATCAGGCCCAGCACGCGCACGCGCTCTTCCGCTGTCAGCTTGCCAGCGCCGTAGGCCGGAGGAATATCCGGCGGCAGATGCAGGCTGGCCAGCACCAGATGCGTGGCCTCGTCGATGGGGTTATCGTGGCTATGCCCGAAGGTAAGCCCCGCCGCAGAGAAGCGGCTGGCGCCATAACGAATAAAGTCGATGATCGAGGCGAGTTCGGCAGTCACGTAGGCACGGTCCGGCTTGGGGGCTGTGAAGTATAGCGACTGCTCATCGTTGGCCCCATGCAGGTTCATGACGATGGCTCACGCCGCCTCGCCTCCCTGGGGACCGTAAAACATCACCCAGGCGCTGAAATCCCTGCTGAAATCCTCGAAGTGATGCGGTGTACCGGCCGGCACGAACAACAGCTCGCCAGGCCCGAAAGGCTGCCGGGTGTCGCCGCAGACGAAATAGCCTTTGCCAGAAATCACCATGCAGAGCTCATCGCGACGATGAGGTTTCTGCGTATCGATACCGACCGGCTGGAAGATCTCCACCTCCAGCGAGCCATGCTTGAACATGCCGACCATCGTCTTCTTGGCTTGGTCGAGTGCGGCCAACGCGGTGGCCGGGGTCATTCGTTGTTGCATAGCGCCTCCCCGGAAGTGAAACCAGCCCCCGTCTGGAATCGCTTCCTTTTCCTTATACTTGCCGGATGACTTTCAAGGTATTCCTGCAATACATCCTTCCCCATCGGGCACTTTCACGCGTGGTTTACTGGGCCACGCGCTGGACATTTGCACCCTGGAAGAATTTTCTGATCAGCCAGATCGTGCGTCGCTACCAGGTCAACATGACCGAAGCTGCGCAACCCGATCCGCTTGCCTACCCTCACTTCAATGCGTTTTTCACGCGCAAACTGCGCCCCGATGCCCGCCGTGCGGATGCTTCACCAACCGCGCTGCTCTCGCCGGCCGATGGACGCATCAGCCAGGCGGGCCCCATCGTCGACGGTCGCATCTTCCAGGCCAAAGGACAGGACTACACGGCTGCCGAACTACTGGGTGACGAAGCAGCGGCGCTGCCATACCAACGGGGCCGCTTCGTCACGATCTACCTTTCGCCGCGCGACTATCACCGGGTGCACATGCCCCTTCGCGGCGAGCTGAAGGAGACCGTGCATATCCCGGGCCGAATCTTCAGCGTGGCCCCTTTTGCCGTGGAAGCCATCCCGCGACTGTTCGCGCGGAACGAGCGCCTGGTCTGTCATTTCGAGGGTGAGCACGGTCCGTTCGCGGTGGTGATGGTGGGCGCGATCCTGGTGTCTTCGGTCGCCACCGTGTGGGATGGACTTGTGATTCCGCCTTATGCCTCGTCCATTCGCCGCAAATCCTTCGCGGGGCAAAACATTTCCTTGGATCGCTTCAGCGAGATGGCGCGCTTCAACATGGGCTCTACCGTGATCCTGCTGCTGCCCGAAGGAGTTACGGAACTGGATGCACTGATGTCACAGCAAGCTATTCAGGTTGGCCAACGATTAGGTGAACTGCATCACACTTGATACGATTTTCGACACTCGTCTACACGCCCAATTCGCCGAACCTTGACGCATGTCGTCATTTTGTGACGTTTTCGGCGCATCGCCGGGTGACAGTCCGCTATCTTCCGTGACCAATCCGCGCGCCCGTGCGGCACCTGTACAGTGAGGGGTCACATGCAGATCGTCACCCGGCTTATCGCGATGACTCGCGCGCGGCAGTTGCAGCGTCAGTTCCTGAAGATCGAGCGCAGCATCGCTTCGCTGCCCGTACGCACCCGCTCCCGTCTCGGCCTCATGACACTTCGGGAAATCGGCCAGGCTTCCAAATGCGAGTTTCCCCATCTGTACGGCACGGCACCGGAACAGCGCTACATACCGTGGGGCCAAGGCACCGACATCGGCTTCAGTCGCTCGCAGTCTGACAACGCTGAAGTCGCGTTGCGCGGTATCGCGCTATGGTTGGCCGTGGCTTACCACGAGACCAAGGATTCGCAGCACCCCAGCCTGCAACCGCAGCATCGCCAGGTAATGCGCGTGTTGCGCGAACTCCGCGATGTTGGCGGCGAACAGGCTGACGCCACGGCGCAATGGATGCGCTCGGGCGCAGCTGCCTAAAAAGCTCAAAAAGACGAACGGCCAAGCTCTCGTCACGACATCAGGACGAAGGGACGAGGTACGAGTAGCGAGGGCGTCCAAGCCCCACTCTCCTCCTCACAGGAAAGGAATGGCGACGACGAAGGCATCCTGGCAGATTGCTCCAGGCGGCAAACTGTTTTCGAAGCAACCCTCGCTACTCGTCCCTCGCCCCTTGATAACAAGGCGCGCGCCTAGGACCGTTCACCCTCAAACGTGCGATTGGCTACGTCAGTGGCAACTAGGCAGTTTCAAGACCTGCCCGGTCTTGACGTGATTGAACTTGAGGTTGTTGATGCGCGCCACTTCGCTCTCGCTTGAGCAGCTGCCGTGCTTGTGCACGATACTGGCCAGCGTATCGCCGCGGCGGACGGTGTAATGAACCACCGGGTCGGCCGCTGTAGCGGGCTGGGGATCGGGAAACACCGGCACCACGGCGTTGTGCAGATCGCTCGCAAGGATCGGCCACGGGCCGTCCACGCAACGCACGGCGTAGGCCTTCTCCAACATCTTGGGCACTTGCAGCACCGAGCCGACTGGCTGCTCTTGCTGGGGATCGAGTCGCGGATTGAGATTGCGCAGCGTGCGGAACCAGCCGCTCGGCATGTCGTTGACAGAACCAAGGCAAACGGTGAGCTCCGAGATCGACGATGCGCGCTTGAGCGTGATGCTGCCGGGTTGGCCGTCAATCTGCGGGAAGCGCAGGTTGTAGCTGTCCGGATGCAGGAATAGCCACGCCGCAGCGAGCACTTCCGGCACGTAATCGCGCGTCTCCTGCGAAACCTGGCCGTAAATGCGCGGATCGTAGAAGCTCACCGACGTATCGTCGCCGACCAATCGACGCATGCGCCCTTCGCCACCGTTGTAGGCGGCCAGGGTCAGTTCGAGGTTGTCGTTGAAGACCTTCAGCTGCTCGTCCATGTACTCGGCATTCGCGCGCGCGGACTCGCCCGGATCGAAACGCGTATCGAATCCTTCCTGCTCGCTCAGGCCAAAACGCAAGCCGGTGGCATACATGAATTGCAACGGCCCAGCGGCACCGGAGCGCGAGACCGCGTGCACCTTGCCGCCAGATTCCTTGGCGAGGATGCCGAACAGCAACGCCTCAGGCAGCCCCTGCTCCTGATACTGCGGCCACATTTCCTTGCGCAGGTATTGGTAATTGACGTAAGCGTCCATCAAATTCGAACGCCATTGGGTCAGCCACATTTCCAGCGCCGCCTTCACCGGCCCATTCATGGCGATCAATTCAGATAACTCGTGCCCGCGCAGCAAGGTCACGCTGCGCTGCGCCTCCGGCAGACTGGCCGCGCCCGGCTGTCCTGTGGTCAGCGCTGGGGCGGTCGACTCGCTGGTGTCCTCGCCTGGCGCCTCGTCGCCGATAAAGCTGCCGTCCTTCAAGCGCAGCAAATGGTCGAACACGGAGAAGAACCGCTGTGGATCGCAGCCCGGCGTGGTTCCGCAATGCGCCGCCGCCAGCTTCAACTGATCGAGTGCCGCATCCAACGTCTTCTGCGCAGCTTGCGTGTCGCCGGCGCGTGTCTGCTGCAAGGCGGTCTCGTAGCTTTGACTGGCCTGATCCAACTGACCATAGAGCGCGTTCAGCGACGCGGACGGCGGCTTGGTCGCCGCGCCGCCTGATGCGCAGGCGGTTAACTGCATCAATACTGCAACCACTGAAACCAGACGGAGGGAACGGACGATGGGGCGGTCGGGCATCTCGGGTTACACCAGCACTAAAGGCGCCACCATAGCGGGCAGCGCGGGCAGACTCAAACATCTTCTTTCGATGCGGCGATGATGGGCAAGCAAGTTGCGCGTACCATGGGCCACCATCTGGACCACTAGATTCTGCGCGAGCCGCTCGGCGGCATCTTCGGCGGCAAACGATAAGGACTTCCCGTGGGCCACATCAAAACCATAGCCACTGATCGACCTTTTTTCGAGCATGTCATCGGCGGCTTGAGCTATCCCTTGCGCGGCGCAGCACTCGCGACCATCGTCGCGTTGACACTGTCGCACTATGCCGAATTGTTACCCGTCATCGGCTTCATCGCCGGCTTCCTGGTATGGATGGCAACTTGGCGCTACGCCGCAGACTGCTTGCTGCACACCGCCCACGGTTATGCGCAGCCGCCAGATGTTTCGATCGAGGTCAATAGCTCACAGGGCTGGTCGCTGACCCTGCTGCATGTGTTCAGCTTTGTGCTGTGTGTTGTATGCGCGGTGCTCGCACCACACGCGCTGTGGGTGCTGTTGCCGCTGCTGATTTTCATACTGCCTAGCATCGACATGGCGCTAGCTTTTGGCGATGGCGTGCTGAGCGCACTCAATCCCATGCAATGGACCGCCGTGATCGGCAGGTTCGGCGCTGCTTATTTCATCCCGGTAGGCATTAACTTGCTGCTCAGCGTGCTGATGCTGCTCGGAAGCAGTTGGAGCGACCACCTGCCACGCCTCTTGTCGATTCCCGTATCGGCTTTCGTCGCCACTTACCTGATCATCCTTGGGTTCCACTTGATGGGCGTGATGATTCACCAGCGCCACGAGGATTTCGGTATTCGCGCCGAGGCCCACGAGTTGGTCACACTGATCGGCCAAGACGACGACAGCATCTTGCTAAAACAGGTTGCCGCGCTGGAAACCACCGACCCTGACGCCGCTATCGCGCTACTGGTCGACCGCATGCAAGATCGCCATGCACCGGCAGCACTCCATCAGGCTTATCAGAAGCTGTTGCAGCGGCAAGGTCACCGCGAAGCCATGCTCGAACATGGCCACATATGGATTGCCTCACTGATGGAGGAAGGCGATACGCGACGCGCTCTGGGCATCTTGCAGACCTGCAGCGAGATCGATCCACAGTTCATGCCCGACGATCCGTCAACCGTCGGCAAGCTGGCCGAATCGGGCGCACGGCTGGGCATGGCTCGGCTCGCGTTACGCCTGTGCAGGGGCTATCTGGCGCGTTGGCCGCGTGATGATGCTGCCGTGTCCTACGGCCTGCTGGCAGTGCGCTTGCTCAACGGCCCACTCGATCAGCCTGCAGAGGCTCGCGTGCTCATGGCAAAATTGATGGCTGCCTACACAGACCAGGCGCACCAAGCCGATATGGATGCATTGAATCGCCAGCTACAAAACTCGCCCGATCCCGCATGAGTCGTTGGCGCCCCCCTGCTCCGCGCTCCACCGCCATCATCACCCGCGATGGTTTTGAGAGGCTCAAAAGCGAGTTGGATCAACTCTGGCACACGCTACGCCCGGAAGTGGTCAAGGCGCTTGCCGCCGCCGCTGCAGAAGGTGATCGCTCGGAGAATGCGGAATACACCTATCGCAAAAAGCAGCTCGGCGAAATCGACCGCCGCGTGCGTTATCTCAGCAAGCGCATTCCCTCTTTGAAGGTAGCCGAGGGTGCACCTACCGATCGCGAAACGGTGTTCTTTGGCGCGGTAATCGAACTGGAAAACATCGAGAGTGGCGAAACCCTGCGCTATCGCATCGTTGGGCCGGATGAAACGGATGCGAAGCGCGGCTGGATTAGCGTCGATTCACCGATGGCGCTCGCCGTCATGAAGAAAAAGCTGGATGACGAGTTTGAAGCGGAGTTGCCAGGCGGCCGCACACGCTTCGCTGTGATCGGCGTGGAATACGAGTAGGTACTTCTTTTGCTATGTCGTGCCGCTTTTTTCGGAGCGATGAATCATTTCAAAACATTGAGCGGTGCGGGATAACGCCTGCCACTTCGCAAAGGCTGATAGCACGCCGCATTGAGATGAAATGCTTCATTATCATTCTCAGCATGCCAGCCAGGAATTCCTGAGAGCGGCAACGGACGAAGCTCTAGTGGGTCACGCAATAGTCGGCCAGCTGCAATGGCATCGGCGCAATGCGCGAATGCATCGGCGTGATTGGTGTCGTCGTTCGACAGAACCACCAGCGCCTTGCCGACAAGCAGCTTACCCGGCGTAAGCGCGTGCTCAAGCAAGGCATGGCCAAACAGTTCCACACTGATCGAACCATCGCGCCATGCTTCACGATGGCGCCAAAACAAACCGTGCCAGTCGTGCGCATCCCAAAGCGCAAGCAGCGCCGGATCGCGCAGGACAACCACGACACCCGCTTCATCGAAATGCGTTTGCGCATATTGCGGGCGAGATCTCTCGCGCGGCCCGACACGGGCGACATCCGCCATCTGTTGCTTGTTGAGCGCTCGCTTCACATGTGGATAGCGCAACCAGATCATCGCATTGAACAGGTCGTGCCAGTTCGCCTCGCGTGTTGCAATCAGGCCATGACGCGCAATGCGCTCTTCGTAATGAAGCCCATCTTCAAGCAAGTCGCGCGTCTGGGTGACAAAACGCTCGCCAGCTTCAGGCGACCATCGCGTATTGAGATCGCCGATCGAGGGCCATTGCGGCCCTTGAAGCCATGCCTGGTAATCGCGCCAATGCACCAAAGGCGCGAGCGCGAATACAGTTGGGTCGACCGCATCCCGCGCTGGCGCGACGTAACGCATAGCCCCTTCGAATCAGTTGACCATGCGTGCGTGCAAGTCGTGCTCGTCCGCCGCTTCGACCACCACGTCGATAAACTGCCCTGGCTTCAGCGACTGACCGTTGGCAATGTGCACGACGCCGTCAATCTCGGGCGCATCGGCAGCCGACCGTGCGACCGCACCATCAGCACCGGCCTGATCGACCAATACCTTGATCGTGCGACCGATCTTGCGCTGCAGTTTCGCCGCGGAGATTTCCGCCTGCACCGCCATGAATTGCTCCAGGCGATCTTCTTTCAACTCTTCGGAAACTGGATTGGGCAGTTCGTTCGCCTTGGCGCCATCCACCGGCGAATAGGCGAAAGCGCCGACGCGATCCAGTTCGGCCTCGCGCAGGAAATCGAGCAATTCTTCGAACTCATCGTCGGTCTCGCCCGGGAAGCCGACGATGAAGGTGCTGCGCAAAGTGAGATCCGGCACAAGTTTGCGCCAGCTGCGGATGCGGTCCAACGTCTTGTCGATATTGCCCGGACGCTTCATCAGCTTGAGGATGCGGGGGCTCGCGTGCTGGAACGGGATATCCAGATACGGAAGGATCTTGCCCTCCGCCATCAGCGGCATGATCTCGTCCACGTGTGGATACGGATAGACGTAGTGCAGGCGCGCCCACACGCCCAGCTCGGACAAGCCTTCGCACAATTCGGTCATGCGTGTGCGATAGCTCTTTTCGCGCCAGGTGCGCTCGGCATATTTCACGTCCACGCCGTAGGCGCTGGTGTCCTGCGAAATCACCAACAGCTCTTTCACGCCACCTTTGACCAGGCGCTCCGCCTCAATCAGCACTTCATCCACCGGACGCGAGACGAGATCGCCGCGCATCGACGGAATGATGCAGAAGCTGCAGCGATGATTGCAGCCTTCGGAAATCTTGAGGTAGGCGTAATGCTTCGGCGTCAGCTTGATGCCGGTATCGGGAATGATGTCCAACAGAGGGTTGCGCTTGGGTGGCAGCGCCGCATGCACGGCACTCATCACACTGGCGTAGTCCTGCGGGCCAGTGATGGCCAGTACATCCGGATACGCTTCGCGAATCAGCTCCGATCGCTTGCCCAGACAACCGGTGACGATCACCTTGCCGTTTTCGTGCAGTGCTTCGCCGATGGCATCCAGCGACTCTTGCACGGCCGCGTCGATAAAGCCGCAGGTGTTCACCACCACCGCATCGGCGGCGCCGTAGCTGGGCACAATTTCGTAACCCTCCACCTTGAGCTGGGTGAGGATGCGCTCGGAATCGACCAGCGCCTTGGGGCAGCCCAGGCTGACGAAACCGATTTTCTGGGTTGCCTTTGACATAGCCCTGACTACCGTAAACGTGCGGGAAACGGTCGATTATACGCTAGGCATGCCCTATCGGCCGCGCCGTTAGACTGACTGGAAATTCAGCTTGAGGAAGCATTCGATGGGCAAGCACATCAACCTCCCCACCCGCGGCACCCAGTGCATCGGCGCCTATCTCGCCGAAGCACCTGGAAAACCCAAAGGCGGCATCGTGGTGATCCAGGAGATTTTCGGGGTCAATGCACATATACGCAGCGTTGCCGATCGCTTCGCGGCGGCCGGCTATACCGCGATTGCACCCGCATTTTTCGATCACCTGGAAACCGGCGTCGAACTCGATTACACCGAGCTAGACATGAACCAGGGCAAGCAGTTGGTGACCGAGCTTGGGCTTGATCGTGCTGTGGAGGACGTAGCCAGCGCCGCGGAGGCCATCGCATCGGCCGGCAAGATCGGCACCGTCGGCTACTGCTGGGGCGGTACCGTTGCCCTGCTCTCAGCGATTCGGCTGGGCTTACCTTCGGTGAGCTACTACGGTGGACGCAATGTGCCGTTTCTTGGCGAAAAGCCGAAAGCACCGGTGATGTTCCACTTCGGAGAAGAAGACAAAGGCATTCCGCCGGAGATGGTCGCCAAGCATCGTGAGATGCTGCCGCAGATGGATGTATTTACGTATGCGGGCGCGGGACATGCCTTCAATCGAGATATCGATCCTCATCACTATCACGAGGCGAGCGCAAAGCTCGCACTGCAACGCACGCTGGCGTTTTTCGACAAGTACGTGGCCAGTGCATGAGACGCCCCGAATTTATTCTTGACGCACGACTGCAAGCCGACACGGTGCCGGTAGCGTCGCTCGATATGTGCGATGTGCTGCTGATGAACGATGCGCGCTTTCCATGGCTCATTGTGGTGCCGCGGGAGACCAGCTTGGTCGAAATCGCGGATCTCGGCGAACACGCGCAGCAACGCTTATGGCATGAGGTCAATCGCGCTGCGGCAACGCTGCGCCAAGTCGCACCATGTGACAAGCTCAACATTGGCGCACTTGGCAACATCGTGCGTCAGCTACATATTCATGTGGTCGCGCGACGGGAAGGCGATGCGGCGTGGCCCGGCCCAGTATGGGGCCACGGTCGCACCGAGCCTTATGCGGATGACAAGCTGCAATCGCAGCTCATGCTTTTGCGACGCGCATTCGACGCAGCGCCGAAGTGATCTGCGAAGGTTCGATTTTTGTTTCGACCAAATAAAAACGCCAGCACATGTGCTGGCGCTTTCTTACCGTGATGCTACGGCCGTATCAGTGGCCCATTGGGTTGTTGTCGCCAGCAGCATCACCACCATAGGCCTTACCGCTGGCGTCCTTGTTGGTGTCAGTGCTCGGCGCAGTAGTCGGTCCGTGGTAGTCCTCAAGCGAACGAGCCTTGGTTTCGATCGGATTGATGCGCGCGAGCTTGCCGCCGTCGTCGTAATAAGCGACGAAGCCATAATCGAGCACGAGGCGCGCCATATATTCCAGATGCTGCTTGCGGATCTTGGAGTCGTCGCTAGGCACCAGCAGCACCGTCTTGGGCAGCTTGCCCGTGTCCTTCAGATAGGCGAAATGGCTGCCTGCGTCGAGCGCCGAAACCACCGCGCCGTTGATCAGAAACTGGCCGCTCTTGTACGCCTGCATCGTCAAGTCGAACTGGTTCTGTACCTGAGTGGTCTTCACCGTGTCTTCTTTGGAGGAATTACGATGGCAACCGCCAAGTACCAGCAGGCTGCCGGCCAGAAGCACGGCGGCGCCGCGGGTCGACAACGTGGAAAAACGGATCATGCGGATCTCCTGCAAAAATTCGGTGAGGCCTGGCGAAGTGTAGCGCCGCCCCGTAAAGGTGGATGAAGGTTGAAATGCCGCCGTTCAGGTCCGCGGCAAGGTGACGCCTTGCTGGCCTTGGTATTTGCCGCCGCGATCCTTGTAGCTGGTTTCGCATTCCTCGTCGGATTCGAAAAACAGCATCTGCGCGACGCCTTCATTGGCATAAATCTTGGCCGGCAGCGGCGTGGTATTGGAAAACTCCAGCGTCACGTGGCCTTCCCATTCCGGTTCCAGCGGCGTCACGTTCACGATGATGCCGCAGCGCGCGTAGGTGCTTTTACCCAGGCACACAGTGAGCACCTGACGCGGAATGCGGAAGTACTCCACCGTGCGCGCCAGCGCGAAGGAATT
>OUNK011150675.1_pt1 | contig 35571 bp, 33 predicted proteins | sample 1755341 | NCBI WGS metagenome assembly OUNK01 (sample SAMEA3914788, study PRJEB12502) | metagenome | biome: forest; material: soil | place: Canada | collected 2011-07-03 | depth 0.1 m | reverse complement strand
TTGAGGCTGCCGTTGTAATGCTGGCGGCCCATTTCAACGAAGGTTTCGTAGGTGCCCTGCACGATGCCTTGCGAACCGATGTAGATCCACGAGCCGGCGGTCATCTGGCCGTACATCATCAGGCCTTTTCGATCGAGCTCGTTGAAGTGTTCCCAGTTGGCCCAGGCCGGCACCAGGTTGGAGTTGGCGATCAGCACGCGCGGCGCATCGGGATGGGTGGGAAACACGCCGACCGGCTTGCCGGATTGCACCAGCAGGGTTTCGTTGTCGTTGAGATCGCGCAGGGCGCGCAGGATGGCGTCGAAGCACTCCCAGTTGCGCGCGGCACGCCCAATGCCACCGTAGACCACCAGCTCGGCCGGGTTCTCAGCAACGGCCGGGTCCAGGTTGTTCTGCAGCATCCGGTACGGGGCTTCGGTGAGCCAGCTCTTGCAGCTCAGTTCCGTGCCGCGCGGGGCGCGAATGGTGCGGGTTGTGTCAATGCGGGTGGGGGCGTTCATGGCGTACTCCGGTCAGGCAGACCCAAAGTATAGGCGAGCCCGCCCTCCCCGCGCCCGGCCGTTAGCGGGGCACCACCGACGGCGACGTCCCGGTCGTCGGTGCCCCGCCCTTAGTGGTCTGGGCACGTTCGGCCTGTAGCCGACGCATTTCGCCGATCATCCGCTGCTGTTTGGGGTCGTTGCTGAAGTGGGCGATGAAGTACTTCAGCGTATCGTCCAGACCGGCACGCGGCTGCCGTTTCTGGATGCTGGCCCGCAAGATCCATCCAGCGGCCTGGTCGGGATGATCTTGTATCAAGCGATTGGAGACGTCCCAGCCTTTGTCCCAATCGCCCATCGAGTAAACGTAGATGCGTCCAAGCGAGTCTTGCGACCAGATGTTGTCGGGATCAAGGCGGATTGCCGTAAGCAGATCGGGCACCGCGTGTTTGTAATCGCCCGACGACATGAGTGCATACGCACGCACACGATAATCGGCCGCGTCTTGGGGCTGGCTGGCGATCAGCTTGTTCGCATCGCTGACTGCGATCTGCGGCACGCCAAGCATGGTGGCCATGCGAGAGCGCGCGCGACGCTCAGCCGCCCGATCCTGATTGAAACGTAACGCTTCAGACAGATAGACAACGGCAACGGTAGGCAGATTCTGTCGCGCAGCCGTCATGCCGGCGTCTGCCATTAGGGTGTCGGTGCCAACCTCATCGAAGACATTTCCGAATTGCTGCGGCAACGTCGGACGATTGCAACAGTCGCGCACGTTGGCCTCGTAAGCAGGCACGTCCACCTTCTGCAACAGAAGCAAAGGATTCTGCGCAGCCTGCGACAAGCCCGAAGTGGCAAGGCGGCGCATGTCCTGCAGCGAACCGCCCCACTCCGGGGTCATCAACCACATCAACTGCCGGTAAATCGAGAAGTCGGCTGGTGCAACTTTGAGACCATCTTCCCCTGCACGCGTGGCGTACACGCGCCCTAGAGTGAGTCCACCGGCGTGGATCATCGCGATGTACACCGGCGTGATCTGCGGGTTGAGTTTGACGGCTTGCTGCAAGTCCGTATCGGCCTCGTCGACAAGCCGACTCATCGCATCGATATTGTCTTGTTGCGTGTTGCGTATCCAATTCTCGCCGCGCGCAGCATGCGCCATCGCAACATAGGCGTAGCCACTTGCAGCATAGGCAAAGGCACTCTTGGGCGAGTCCCGCTTCCATGCATCGAGAAGGGAGCGCACCGCAAACGAGTCGTTATCGAAGTCCGCAGAAAAGATGCGATCGAGACGGCCTGCAGCACCCGGTTGCGTGCGCTGCGCCTGCAGTGCGTCGCTGAGTCGTTGATCGAGTTCGGCCGCTTTGCCGTGTTCGATCAAATCGGTCACTTCGGCCAACGAGATGATCGGTTGATAGCGATACTGGCAATACGCATGCACGGCATTCGCGGACCAATGGCTACCGGGTGGATCCGGATAGGCCAGGCAACGCTGCACGGGATCGACGATGTTTTCGGCGCGCTCTACCGCAGCGAGGAAGGTCTTCGTTTCCTGCTCGCTGAAAACACGCGGGTGAGCCAGCGGAAGATCCGATGTCACAGGAAGAGTGTTATGCGGCGGCGGCTTCGCGACCATCGCGGTCGCGGCGAGTTGACCCAGCTCTATCGTGCCCCAAGCAGCCGCTATGAAAGCGACCACCCCAATAGCCAGGAATGTTTTCCCACGAGCATCCACGCTTCACCCCCTGAAGACGGCACGCCGATAGTAAACCACCGGGATATACGCGCGCAGGGGGTGTTTGCGAATAAACATAAATGTAACGACCTGCCTTCAGTGCACGAATAGAGAGGGGATTGTCTTAGGCCGAAGCGCGAGACCGGGGCCTTCGACACGATCTGCTTCCAAAAGTACAAGACACCGCGTTTCCCTCGGAGGATGATTGCCTCTCGTGGACGTACAGACCCTTCATCGGCGAGGAACTGACCCTATGAATGCTCCACCTCCCCTCAGCAGCCGTAGTGTTCTTTTGCGATTCGCGCTGATTGCCTTCGTGCTCCTCATTATCGTTCTCGCATTCGGCTACGTGGCCGGCTGGCTGACACCGCAGCGGCTGACCGCCCAGCGTCTGATCAATCAGCTACAAGCCAACGCCGGCGTGTTTCCCGGCTACCGCCGCAATCACGCCAAAGGCGTGTGCGTGGCGGGCTACTTCGAGAGTAACGGCAATGCGCAGCCCTATTCGATCGCTCAGGTGTTTGCGCCCGGTCGCACGCCGGTAGTCGGTCGCTTCGCAGTTCCCATTGGCAACCCCTACGGGCCCGATAGCAGCGCACCGCTCCGTAGCATGGCGTTGCGATTTACGCAGGCCAATGGCCAACAGTGGCGTACCGGCATGAACAGCATGCCAGTGTTTCCGGTTACCACGCCGCAAGCATTTTATGAACTGCTTCAGGCACAGCAACCCGATCCCGCCACCGGCAAACCGAATCCGGCGAAGGTGGGCGCGTTCTTTGCTACGCATCCGGAAACAGCGCCATTTCTCGCGTGGGTGAAAACGGCGAAACCGTCGGCAAGCTACGTGACGGAGAGCTACCTGAGCTTGAATGCTTTTGAGTTTGTCGATGCGAATGGCGCTCGACACGCGGTGCGTTGGCGCATGGTATCGCAGACGCCCGACACAACGCCCGGCGGCAGCGAACCGAATTATCTGGATGCCGACCTGACGCAACGGCTCGCACAAGGTCCGCAGCGTTGGCACTTGGTGGTAACGCTCGCCAATCCCGGCGATCCCACCAATGACGCTACCAAGGCCTGGCCTTCGGATCGACGCGATATCGATGCCGGCACATTGGTACTCACCAGCAGCACACCGCAGGAAAGCGGCGCGTGCCGCGACATCAATTACGACCCGCTCGTGCTACCCGACGGTATTCAGGCTTCGGATGATCCGTTGCTGCCCGCACGCTCGGCCGCGTACGCCACCTCGTATCTGCGCCGCACAAGCGAGGAAGCCCATCTGCCCGGCACAGCCGACGCACATTCGACACAGGAGGCTAAGTAATGAATACATCCTCCCCTCAATTTGTGCTTGCCGCGCGCGTCCTTCATTGGTTGATAGCGGCGTTGATCCTGACGATGCTGTTTATCGGCGTTGGCATGGTGGCATCCGTTTCCGAGCGGCATGAATGGTTGATACGCATCCATAAGCCGCTAGGTATCGCGATACTTCTGCTCGCTGTAGTGCGGCTGATCGTGCGCCTGCGCAATCCACCACCGCCACTGCCCACCGATCTGCCCGCTATCCAAAAACTCGCGGCGCATGCCTCGCACTGGCTGCTGTATCTGCTGATGCTGGTGATACCGCTAGTTGGTTGGGCGATGCTGTCGGCAGGCGGCTATCCCGTAATGCTGAGCGATTCACTGCGCTTGCCGCCGATTTTTCCAGTGAGCCCGGTGGCATTCGCGGTGTTGCGGCATACGCATGCATGGCTTGCGATGCTGCTGTTCCTCACGTTTCTGGCGCACCTGGGCGCTGCGCTGTATCACGGATTGATTCGGCGTGACGGCGTGCTATCGAGCATGACCGGCTATCGACCGAAATAGTCGACTACACGCCGCGTATCGGCATCCTCTGTGGTACTGCTTCGTGCCGTACCGCAGAGGAGTGCCGATTAATCCGCGCAATCAGCCGTCTTCATCAGCCATACCGTAGCGGCATTCATGGCGGCGTCTGAACCATTGTTGGCATCCGGCGTCACGGGCTGATCCGGCTGAAGCTTGCTGCCATACGCTTGTCCATTTCGATCTACGTCGAGCGAAACAGTCAGCACAATCTGGCTGCCGTCGGGCAACTCGAACATACGATTCGCGGTGCTGAGGCCCGCCGTTGGCTCGCCGAACGAACGCGTGTTCGGCCTCCCTCGAAACGCGACGGCAACCGCTTCGCCGGAACTCGCCGTATGCGGGCCTGTGAGTATCGCGACATGCGCGACCGATAAATCTGGCCCAATGGAAGTCTCGGGCGGCGGATTGAAAGTGGTGTGCCAGGGGATCAAGCGACGACTGCCATCAAGAAAGCTGCCCCAGGGCTGCGGACCCAGAAAGGGACTGAGTGCACCCAGCATTGGGTACATGTTGCCGCCATGGTCGTTTCGAAGATCGACGATCCAGCCGCACTGCGCCTGCGTCGAAGTGTTTCTGATCTTCGATGCCATGTCGCCGACGAAATCCATCGCCGCTTGCTCATTCGCGCCTACGTAGCCCGGCATCATCACGTAGCCAATGCCATTGGGCTGCACGCTCACAATCGGGTCAGCGTCGCCGCCACCTTCAGCATTAAATGCCTTGCCGCTGGACGCATCCATCAAAAAACTATGGTGATCGCCCAGATCTTTCAGCATCGTGCGAATCGCTGGATAGACATCACGCGGCACTTTGGCGTTGGCGGCCATGGCGCGAATCTGCGGCTCGACCGTAGCCCAATCCACATTGCTTGAACGGAGCGCATTCTTGGTGACGATTGAAATAGCCGCATCCAAGACACGTTGCGGCGACACGGTCACATGAGGAGATAGCGGAGCGCCGGTGACAAGTCGGAATGCATCTGCGGTAACCGTACCCCTCCCAACCAACTCCAAGCCAAACTCAAGTTTCGTAGCTGTGTCGGGGATGTCGATCTGCCGCGAGCGATGCATGTTCGAAGCATTGCCTCTCACGGGGAAATCGCCGGTATTGGCGCGATCAAGCAAACCGTTTTCGCCAAATACCCGGATCCAGATAAATCCCGAGCCAACGACATCATGCGTCGAAAGATCCGCCTGGATCGTGACCGAATGCCCTCGGAACGACTCCGCAGCAACGGCGAATATCGCTCCCTCGCTCTGAGTCGCTTTGTCACTGACGCCACTGATCGTAACGTTAGCGCCCTGCTCGCTCTGCGGATCGCCTGTGCCTAGCACGCGGTAAGCTGGGTCCTGTCGTGTCGACATCCATGACATGGGTGCGTCCACAGCCATCGCAGCACTCATCGCGAAAGCACATACAAAGAACACAACCGATACTGGCTTCATCCCGATGGGTTCCACGGCAGGGCGAGAAGATGGGCAAGGCTAAGATGAACCGCACTGTGGGCGCAATCGCAGCATCGGCATTGATGTCCGAAAACGGCGAGTTTGGGTGCGGCGACGGTGCTAGCCTTTACCCATGTCCGAGCCATCTCCCATCAGTTCCCCCGATCTGAAGGCCTTCGAACGGGCCCGATTGAGCCGCGATGCGCGTTTCGACGGCCTGTTCTTCATCGCCATCAGCAGTACCGGCATCTATTGCCGCCCCGTATGCCCCGCGCCTACGGCCAAGCGCGAAAACGTAAACTTTTTCGTCACGGCCGCCGCCGCGGAAGCTGCCGGATTTCGACCCTGCCTGCGTTGCCGACCGGAACTTGCGCCGGGCAACGATGCATGGCAACGCGGCGACCACGTCGTCACCGGCGCGCTGAAACTGATTGAAAGCGGACTGCTGCAAGACCAACCTGTCGAGGAGCTCGCTCGGCGCGTTGGTGTTGGCGCACGGCAATTGCGCCGCCTCTTTGTGGAACGACTCGGCGCACCGCCGATCGATGTGCACACAACGCGCCGTTTATTGTTTGCCAAGCAATTGCTCACAGAAACGCGCATGCCGGTCACCGATGTCGCCATGGCTTCGGGATTCGGCAGCCTTCGCCGCTTCAATGCCGCGTTTGCCCAAGCCAATCGCATTCCTCCGCGCGAATTGCGCCGCCATCCGCACGCGGGCAGCGACGATAGCCTCAGCCTGCGCCTCAGTTATCGACCACCCTACGATTTCGCATCGCTGCTGACGTTTTTGCGCGGGCGTGCGTTGCCAGGCATCGAAGTGGTCGATGGAGAAAGCTATTCGCGAGTGTTTGGACCGCCGGAATCACCGGGCTGGTTGACGCTAAGCGCGTGGCCAAATGGCGAGCACGCCTTGCGCTTGCAACTGCATTGCCCGAAACCGGCGCAAATGCTTACCGTGGTGACACGTATCCGTCGCATGTTCGATCTGGATGCCGATCCGCAGGCAATCAGCGAGGGCCTGACGACCATGCCGCATCTACGCCCGATGCTACGCAAGCGCCCGGGTTTGCGGCTACCGGGAAGTTGGGATGGCTTTGAAGTAGCGGTACGCGCGATTCTCGGCCAGCAAGTGAGTGTGGCGGCGGCGCGCACGCTTGCATCGCGCATTGTGCAGCGCTATGGCGAGCCATTGCAGGTGGCGTTAGCACCTGGGCTAGAGCGATTGTTTCCGACACCTGAGCTGCTGGCCGATGCGGACTTACGCGCGCTCGGCATCACCACCGCACGAGCAGAAAGTATTCGCGGCGTGGCACGCGCCGTATTGGACGGACGCGTGGATTTTCGCGTCGAACAATCTTTGGACGAATTCGTCGAACGCTGGGTCGCACTGCCTGGTATCGGTGAATGGACAGCGCATTACATGGCGATGCGCGCACTCAGCCATCCGGATGCTTTCCCCGCCGCTGATCTCATCTTGCGACGTGCAGCATCACGCGGCGACGATATGCTCAGCACAAAAGCATTGACCACATTGGCCGAAGCGTGGCGACCATGGCGTGCTTACGGGGTAATGCATCTATGGCGCAGCATGAGCGAACCCGCAACGTCGCCACGACCATCCCGCCAGGGAGCCATCGCATGAATACAACGAACGAGACGATCTGGTACGACAACTTACCGACTCCGATCGGCAACTTGATGCTGGTGGCCGATGCACAGGGCCTGCGTGAAGTCTGGTTCGAAACTGGTCGGCGTAAGCAAGCACCTCACCCCGACTGGCAACACGAGCCCAACAAACTAGCCTTTGCGCGAATGCAGCTGGAGGAATATTTCGCCGGCGAACGGCAACATTTCGACTTGCCCATGCATCCGATCGGAACACCGTTCCAGGTGACGGTGTGGCATGCACTCGCAAAAATCCCCTACGGCGCCACGATCAGCTATGGCGAACTCGCGCGCCGCATCGAGCAACCCCAAGCCGTGCGCGCCGTCGGCGCAGCGAACGGACGCAACCCACTACCGATTGTGCTGCCCTGTCATCGCGTTATCGGCAGCGATGGCAGCCTTACCGGTTTTGGTGGCGGCTTGCCGACCAAGCGATTCCTTTTGGCGCTGGAAGATCGCGTGCGGCATGGCGATCTATTTGGCCAACGTGCGTGATGCTGAAGCCGCCTTTCCAACCAAAGGTTTTATTAGAGACCTAGATTGCTCAAGCCGGGATGATCATCGGGCCTTCGCCCCTGAGGCCAATGGAACTTTCGTTCCGCAACGGCGATGGGCAAATCGTTGATGCATGCATAACGCTCGGCCATCAAGCCGTTGGCATCGAATTGCCAGTTCTCATTGCCGTAGGAACGGAACCAGTTGCCGGAATCGTCGTGCCACTCATAGGCGAAGCGCACGGCAATGCGGTCGCCGTCGAACGCCCATAGTTCCTTGATCAACCGATAATCCAGCTCGCGTATCCACTTGCGGGTAAGAAACCCGACAATGGCTTCGCGACCATTGACGAATTCGGCGCGGTTTCGCCAGCGGCTATCGACGGTGTACGCAAGGGCGACACGCGCTGGTTCGCGGGTGTTCCAACCATCCTCGGCAAGTCGGACTTTTTGGATCGCCGTTTCGCGTGTGAAGGGTGGCAACGGTGGGCGTTGTTCGGTCGTGGGGGACATGGCGCTCTCTCGGTGGCTTGGCCGGATCATACGGATGGCAGAAGCATCTCTTGCACTGACATCGATGAGGCATGTTTCTGCCGACGTACAATGGCCCACTATCCTCATCACGACACGCCATGTCTACAGCGGAATATCCCCATTCGAAGCTAGTCATCATCGGCGGCGGCCCCGCCGGGCTGATGGCTGCCGAAATGGCCTGTGCACAAGGCGTTCAGGTCGATGTGTACGAAAGCAAAGGCTCGGTCGGACGTAAATTCCTGATCGCCGGCAAAGGCGGCATGAACCTGACGCATGGCGAGCCCAAAGCCGAGTTCGTGCAACGTTATGGCTCACGTGCGCGCGAAATCGGTACGTGGCTTGAGGATTTCGATGCGGATGCTTTGCGCACCTGGGCACGCGGATTGGGTGTAGAAACGTTCGTGGGCAGTTCCGGGCGCGTGTTTCCGGGCGACTTGAAAGCCGCGCCATTGCTTCGCGGCTGGGTACATCGCTTGCGCGAAAGCGGCGTGCGTTTTCATGTGCATCACCGTTGGCTGGGCTGGAATGAAAGCGGTGCGTTGCGCTTTGCCACACCCGAAGGAGAACGCACCATTCCGGCAACGGCCGCTGTATTGGCCTTAGGTGGCGGCAGCTGGCCCCAACTTGGTTCCGACGGTGCATGGCTGCCGTGGCTGGCAGCCCGTGGCGTGGATGTCGCGCCCTTGCAGCCGTCCAATTGCGGTTTCGATATTGGCTGGAGCGATTATCTCGCTACCCGCCATGCCGGTGCGCCGCTGAAACCGGTGTCTGCATATTGGCGTGATGCCGATGGGCACGAACACGTGCGCCAAGGCGAATGTGTCATCACAGCTACGGGTATCGAAGGCAGCCTTGTCTATGCGCTTTCCGCTTCGTTGCGCGATGCGATTGCGAAACATGGCCATACCGCGCTTGAGCTGGATCTCGCACCTGACCGCACGCAATCGCGCTTGCAGCATGATCTCGCCAAGCCACGCGGCAGCCGCTCCTTCAGCGAACACCTGCGCCGCCAAACCGGCCTCACCGGCGCGAAAGCGGCATTGCTTCACGAAGTGCTCGACAAGCAACAGCTCATGGATACCGATGTGGTAGCGCAAGCGATAAAGCGCTTGCCGTTACGCCTGAAGCAAGCACGTCCGGTTGCCGAAGCCATCAGCAGCGCAGGTGGTGTGCGGCTGGAGGCACTCGACGACAACTTGATGCTTCGCGCCCTGCCCGGCGTGTTCTGCGCCGGCGAAATGCTGGATTGGGAGGCGCCCACGGGCGGCTACCTGCTTACAGCCTGCTTTGCCAGCGGCTATCGCGCCGGCCTTGGCGCCTCCAGCTGGCTCAAGGGCCTGTTCGGGCGGCAAGCGTAAAGCTGCCTTCACGCAGGGCGGCACAAATCGTTCTAACCTTGCCGCCAGCGTTGCTCCCATCGGCTGAAGTTCGATCCGACAATCCAAACGGAGGCGTGCCATGTGCGATCACCCTTCCCATGCGTTGCAGTCGCGTCGTCAGTTTCTTGGTGCGGGTTTAAGCCTGCTTGCCTTAAGCGCATTCACCCCGTTGCGCGCTTTCGCGGATGCTGCGCCTGCGCAGAATGCAGTCTCGCCTGATGCAGCCCTGCGCCGCCTGATTGATGGCAACGCACGCTATGCGTCGAACAAGCTTGATGCCAAGGACTTTTCGGTAGGCCGCGCGGCGCGTGCCAAAGCGCAATATCCCATTGCAGCGATACTGAGTTGCGCCGATTCACGCGTGGCGCCGGAGCTTGTATTCGATCAAGGACCGGGTGATTTGTTCGTCGTGCGCGTTGCAGGCAATTACTTGAGCAGCGACAGCCTCGCCAGTCTCGAATATGCCGTGGGCGTGCTCAAAGTACCGCTGATCATGGTGCTCGGTCACACCGAATGCGGCGCGATCAAGGCCACCATCAGTGAGATCAAGCAACCCGCGCCGTTACCCGGGCATATCTGGGATATCGTCGATGCGGTGCGTCCTGGCATCGACAAGGTCGTGCAAGCGGGTGGCGACAATGTGCTGGGCAACGCCATCGGCGCGAATGTGGATTACAACGCGTCGCGCGTGGCTTCGGCGCAGCCGGTGATTTCCGAGGCGGTCAAGCAAGGCAACGTGCGCGTGGTTGGTGCGGTGTACGAATTGGCGACCGGCAAGGTTTTGATGCGGCAAGCGGCCTGATTCATCCGTAGAGCGCGGGGCTCTTTTGCGGGGCTGCGGTCGGCGTACTCCACAAGAACTTGCGTAATAAACAGCATTCTTTGGGCCGCGCAAGGGCTGAATTAGTCATACATCTGAGCGATCATGGCGAGGCTATCTATCGATACCTACGGATCGTTCCCATGAAATGGTTGTCCCGCGCTCTACTTTGCTCCTCCATCGCCCTAGCCGCCGGTTGCGTTTTCCACCACGCCAAACCCGCGCCGCCGCCCGAGTCAGCGGCACAACAGGCCAAGGTCGCGTCCACAGCGCCCCTCCTGCTGATCTCCATCGATGCGTACCGCGCCGACTATATCGATCGCGGCCTGAGCCCGACCCTGCAGGCGCTCGCCGCCACCGGCGTGCATGCCGATTCGATGCAACCTTCGTTCCCGTCGCTGACCTTCCCCAACCACTACGCCATTGTCACCGGCCTGGTCCCGGACCATAACGGCATCGTCAACAACACCATGGTCGACCCCGAGCTGGGTAAGTTCACGTTGAGCGATCGCAAGGCAGTGAGCAACGGCCTGTGGTGGGATCAGGCGACGCCTCTATGGGAGACCGCCGATGCAAACGGGCTGCGCAGCGCCACGATGTTTTGGCCCGGCTCCGAAGCGGATATCCAGGGCCACCACCCGGATTACTGGAAACCTTACGATGGCAAGGTGACACCGGATCAGCGCGTGGACCAGGTGCTGGCGTGGCTGGATCTCCCTGCCGATCAGCGCCCGCGGTTTATCACGCTGTACTTCGATGCCGTCGATCATGCCGGCCATGAACACGGCCCGGATTCGCCGCAAGTCAACCAGGCATTGCGCGATACCGATGAGGCGATGGGTCGCCTTGTCGATGGCCTGCGCCAGCGCGGTCTGCTCGATCAGATCAATATCATCGTGCTGGCCGATCACGGCATGGCCAGCGTGCCGCTGGAAAACAACGTGCTGATCGACAAGCTGATTTCGCTGAAAGATGTGGATACGGTAAGCCTCGGTGTGCTGGCCGGCTTCAACCCCAAGCCCAAGCACGACTTCAACGCCATTGAAGAACAGCTTGAGCAGCCGCAACAGCACATGCATTGCTGGGACAAGACCCGCATACCCAAGCGCTTGAAATACGGCACCAACGCACGCGTGCCGCAGTTGGTCTGCCTGGCCGATGTGGGCTGGCGCATCACGACTGAGGAATACATCGCCAAGCATCAAGGCAAGATCAGCATCGGCGAACATGGCTATGACAACGCCGATCCGCTCATGCAGGCTGTGTTTGTCGCTCACGGCCCCGCGTTTCAGAGCGGTATCCGCTTCCACAGTTTTCCGAATGTGGATGTCTACCCGTTGATGGCGCATCTGCTGGGCGTTCCGGCAAATTTCAGCGACGGAAGCATTAAGGATGTGCAGGGCATGTTGAAGCCCGAGCCTGCTGCAGCGGCGACAACGACGCACTGACATCGCAAACAAATCTGGACTCGTCGTCCTGGATAAAACCAGGACAACGATATAGGTCACTTGTTTGACGATGGCGATGCAGGTTTATTTTCTACGCGCCAAAGGCGAGCGCCTTGCGACCTTCTCTGAAGTTGACGACATCCATGCCGAGTACGCGCGCATAGAAATCGCAGCTCGCATCGATGTCGGCCACGGTGAGGACAAAAATGGTCGACGCTGTCGATCTTCATGGCATGGCTCCCTTACTCATCGGTGTGGGTGGCGTGATGATTTGCGGCAGCGGTTGCAGGCGATAAAGCCACAGCGCGATGAGCAAGCCGACAAGCACCAACGCACCGACAAACCACGCCACACCGTTCCAGCCCGACGCTGCGTAGAACAGTCCACCGCTAGCACCCGCAACACTTGAGCCCATGTAATAACTGAACAAATACATCGACGAAGCCTGTGCTTTGGCCGCACCGCCCCGCCGCCCTACCCAGCTGCTGACGATGGAGTGACCGCCGAAGAAACCAAACGTGATGGCGGTGATGCCGAAGATGATGAGCCACAAAGGTTCCATCATCGTGCAGGCGACGCCGAACAGCATCAGTGCGAGCGCGGTCCACAGCACTTTGCGTCGCCCCAGTTTGCCGGCGAGATGTCCCATCCAGGCCGAACTGAACGTACCGACCAAATAGATGCCGAAGATCAAGCCGACGACCGTTTGACTGAGGTTGTACGGCGCCGCTAGCAAGCGATAACCGAGATAGTTGTAAACGGTGACGAAGGCACCGAGCAACAGGAAGCCTTCTGCGAACAGCCACGGCAGCCCCGCATCTCGAAACATGCCTGCAAAACGAGCGAACAGTCCACGCCACTGCAAGGCTTGCGGGCGAAAATGACGCGATGGCGGCAATGCCTGCCAGAACACCACGCCGGAAATCAAACCGACCACGCCGACGACGCCGACACCAACACGCCATCCGAAATAATCCGCTACCACGCCGGAAATCAGCCGACCGCTCATGCCGCCGACAGCGCTACCGCTGATGTATAGCCCCATGCCTAGACCGATCGACTCAGGGTGCATTTCCTCGCTGAGATACGTCATCGCAACAGCCGGCAGACCGCTGAGCGTCAACCCAAGCAAGGTGCGTATCGCCAGCAATGCGTACCAGTTCGGCATCAACGCGGTAAGCAGCACCAGCACCGCAGAAGAAAGCAGCGACGCGACCATCACCGACTTACGCCCCCAGGCGTCCGACACGCCACCGGCGAATAGCATGGCGAACGCCAGCACACCCGTCGTCAACGATAGCGACAGCGCGCTGACAGCGGCACTGACACCGTAGTGCTGACTGAACTGTGGCATCAACGGCTGTACGCAATACAGCAAGCCGAAGGTGGCAAAACCGGCAGCGAACAACGCAAGGTTGGTGTGGCGGAATGCTGGCGTACCGTGGCGAATCAGATCACCGTCACCCCAAGCCACTGACTTGGTTGGTGCGTCGCTGGAAGTGCTTGTGCTCATCGCTGTAATGCCATGATGGATGGCACAAGCATAATCGTCTGCACAGTGACGAGCGACAACGCGACACGCCCGGCTCAATAGCTCGCGGATATCCAGCGCCTTGCGAAGCTGTCGCCTTCACCCATATGGCGTTGCGTGGGCTTCTACCTGTAGCACCCGAGCGGGTTTCAGGTATCGCCCAAGCTACGCGTGTTCATCGAATTCGTGCGTGAATGGCGCACACGCGAAGCGACTACAAAAAGCCGCTTCGCGATGCGCCCAAACCCCACTCAGTGATAACGCCAGTAACCGCCGACCCAAACGTGGCTGGGACCCCAATAACCCGGTACCCACACGCGCGCTGGGCGCGGTGCTACGACAACGCAGCCTGTTTGCGCCAACGTACCACCCAGCACAGCAAGAGCGATCAAGAAAACAGAAAGATAACGGCGCATGGTGTTTCTCCTCGTGAGTGATAACTCACGCCGGATAACGCTGCCTGGAATGATCGCGATGACGCCACGAACCTGAACTGATGCCGAGGGTTCAGGCCCGGCGTCAGACAAGTGAAAGCAAGCATGGTGAAGCGTTTGCGCGCAGCCGGATCGTCAACGCTACGAAAGGCAGGCGTATTTCAACGGCAGCCGGCGTGTTGGGCCACCCATCCAAAATTACGCTTTTTCTACGCGATCGCACCGATCTTTTATCCGATTTGTATACCTAGGCAGCCATCATTCGCAGCGCGCCAGGCAACGGTATGCAGCGAATGATGCACACACGTTAGAACCGTTCGCCGATGTTCCGAAGGCTTGCAGCCGGAGGCCGCCACGCGAGGTAGCGGGCAGCAGTCTCCCGATGATCCGGCTCCGGCTGCAAACCTTCGGAACATCGCGAAGATTTGCCGCAATCACCACTCTGGATCAGGTGCGCGCCAGACGCTCCACGGCCGATCGATAGCGCGCGGCAATGCGTGCTTCGTCGCGATGTTGAAAATCGCGCACTACCCATTTGCCACCGGCCATCACGTTGCGCACCATCGGCGCATTGCCGGCAAACAGGAAGCTATCCATCGCCGATCGGCTATCACGCGCGGCCAACAGCGGCGAATCGTGATCGAGCACGATCAGGTCCGCACGCGCGCCTTCGCCCAGCGTGCCGATGGGTAAATCGGCAGCTTGTGCACCGCCTCGCAACGCTGCACGCCACAAGGTTTCACCCACGCTGTCGCCGGCATGGCGCGCGGCGACGTTGCGGTGGCGTGTATGCAGGCGCTGGCCGTACTCGAGCCAGCGCAGCTCTTCAACGGGCGAGATCGAGATATGTGAATCCGAACCGATGCCGATCACGCCGTGCGCGTCGAGATAGCGCGCCAGCGGAAACAAACCGTCGCCGAGGTTGGCCTCGGTCGTAGGACATAGACCAGCGACCGCACCGCTGCGCGCAATTTGCGCCGTTTCCGATTCGGTGAGATGCGTCGCGTGCACAAGGCACCAGCGCTTGTCGATCGAGGTGTGATCGAACAACCACTCCACCGGACGCGCACCGCGCGTGGCGAGGCAGTCCTGCACTTCTCCGATTTGTTCGGCAATGTGGATATGTACCGGGCCCGTCTTCAGCGCATCATGCTCGACCACGCCGCGCCAGGCCTGCTCGGGAATGGCACGCAGCGAGTGAAGCGCGACGCCGACGCGCAGGTCTTCGGATTCGAGCTTGCGCAGCGTAGTCAGCAGTCGAAGGTAACTGTCTACATCATGTCCGAAGCGCCGTTGCCGTGGCGACAAAGGCCGGCCGTCGAAACCGCCGCTCATATACAGCACTGGCAGCAAGGTCAAGGCGATGCCTGCCTCGCGCGCGGCTTCGATCAAAGCCAGCGACATCGCCTCGGGCTGCGCATAAGGCGTGGCGTCTGGCCGGTGATGCAAGTAGTGGAATTCACAGACCTGGGTGTAGCCGGCCTTGAGCATCTCCACATAAAGCTGCGCGGCGATCGCTTGCAAGGTGTCCGGGTCGATGCAGGCTGCGAACGCATACATGGTCTCGCGCCAGGTCCAGAACGAATCGTCGCTGGGACCTCGGCGCTCGGCCAGGCCTGCCATGGCGCGCTGGAAAGCATGCGAATGCAGGTTGGGCATGCCGGGAAGCACCCAGCCATCCAGGTACTGCGGCGTGCCGCCCTGGGCTTGCGTGATCCGACCGCGATCGTCGACGGCGAAGGCGACATCGCTGCGCCAGCCCGCGTCATGCCAAAGCTGGCGTGCTTGGAAAGAGTGAATCAGGGCCGTCTCGCTCATGAACAATCTCCGTATGGCCTACGAATTCTAACCGGCATACTCGCATTCGCTTCACCTGACCTACGAAAGGATGAAGAAATGGCTAAAAAGAATGAAAACACGCCCAAGCTGACCTTGCGGCAAGCCGTCCCCGCCGATGTTCCCGCGCTGGTGACCCTCACCGCACGCATCTACACCGCTGAATGGGGTCATTCGGCGGAGATGCTGCGATCCCAGCAGACACACTTCCCGGAAGGCCAGTTTGTCGTCGAGTACGAAGGCAACATTGTCGGCTATTGCGCCACTTTTCGTATCGACGAATCCGTCGCGCTGAAACCACATACCTGGATGCAGATCACCGGCGGCGGCATGGCCTCGCGCCATAACCCGGACGGCAATTGGCTGTACGGCATGGAAGTGGTGGTGCATCCGGATTATCGCGGTATGCGCATCGGCCAACGCCTGTATCAGGCGCGCAAGCGGTTGTGCACCGATTTGAAGCTGCGCGGCATCACCTTTGGCGGACGCATCCCGGGCCTGTCGCGCAACATCCAGCGTTACGGCAGCGCGGAGGCCTACGTGCAAGCGGTGGTCGAAGGACGGCGGCGCGATCCTACGCTGAGTTTTCAGCTGGCCAATGATTTCGAAATCATCGAAGTGCTTCGGGCCTATGTGCCGACGGATTACGAATCGCTCGGCTACGCCGCGCATCTGGTCTGGCGCAATCCGGCATTGCTGGACCAACCGGATATTCCATCGGTCAAATCCACGCGCAACCTGCCCGATTCCGTGCGCGTGGCAACGGTGCAGTATCAGCAGCGGCGTATCGGCTCGTTTGAGGAATTTGCCACGCACGTCGAATACTTCACTGACATAGCGGCAGATTACAACGCGGATTTCGTGGCGTTTCCGGAACTCATCACGCTGCAACTACTGTCGATCGAGAACGAAGAACTCTCGCCAGTCGAAACCATCCGCAAGCTCAGCCATTACACGCCGCAGGTGAAGGAGCTTTTCAGTCATCTGGCGGTGCATTACAACATCAACATCATCGCCGGCTCGCATCCTACGGAGCAGGAAAACGGGGATATTCACAACGTCTGCTATGTGTGCCTGCGTGACGGCTCCATCCACGAGCGCGAAAAACTTCATCCGACACCCAGCGAGAGAGTGGTGTGGAATGTCACAGGCGGCGACAGTGCGGCGACGATCCTGACCGATTGCGGCCCGATCGGCGTGATGATCTGTTACGACTCGGAGTTTCCGGAAGTCGCCAAGCATCTGGTCGATCAGGGCGCACTGATGCTGTTCGTGCCTTTCTGCACCGATGTGCGCGAAGGCTATCTGCGCGTGCGCTATTGCTCGCAGGCGCGGGCTATCGAAAATCAGTGTTACGTGATCCTTTCCGGCAATGTCGGTAACCTGCCGGGCGTGAACAATTTCGATATCCAGTACGGGCAAAGCTGCATTCTCACGCCCAGCGATTTTCCATTCGCGCGCGACGGCATCGCGGCCGATTCGACGCCGAATATCGAGACTGTGCTGTTTGCCGATCTGCGTCTGGAGAGCCTGGCGCGGGCACGCAACGCGGGTGCGGTCCAGAACCTCAAGGATCGCCGCTTCGACTTGTACGAAACACGCTGGCTGACGCGGTCGCGCTGACCTCGATGCGGCTTGCTCTGCCATAATGCGGGGATGTCCGAATCATCCGCACCGCCGCCCAAAGCCTCCAATCCCCGGCTGCGCGCTGTGCTTGGCCATGAGTTCTTCGCCCCGTATCAATGGAAGCGGCGCATAGCCCTGTGGAGCGGTGCCGTGTTGGTCGCGTTGGCGGCCATCCTGTTCGCCAAGGCCAGCGACTGGGCTTATGCCCTGTTCCAAAAGATTGTGGCGTACGGGATCTGGATTCCATTAGTTCTTACGCCGATCGTGTTCGGCCTGTTGTCCTGGGTCACCGAAGGGCGCCTGCGTGCGGCGCGCGGCAGCGGTATCCCGCAGGTTATCGCAACGATCCATATCGACGATGCCAGTTTCCGTTCGCGGATGCTCTCGTTGCCGATTGCGGCGAGCAAAATGGTCTTGACCCTGCTTGCGTTGACGGTAGGCGCATCGATCGGCCGCGAGGGCCCCACCGTGCATGTCGGCGCGGGATTGATGTATTGGCTAGGACGACGCTTCGGCTTTTCCGATCCCAAGGCGCTTTCGCGCTTTATTCTCGCCGGTGGCGCCGCCGGCATTGCCGCTGCGTTCAACACGCCGCTGGCGGGAGTTGTGTTCGCGATCGAGGAACTGGCCGGCACGTTCGAGCATCGCTTCAGCGGCTTGCTGCTTACGGCTGTGTTCGTCGGCGGTGTGGTGTCGCTGGGCATTACCGGTAACTACGCGTATTTCGGTACGGTGCAAACCAGTTTGCCCTTGGGACATGCGTGGCTTGCGGTACTGCTGTGCGGCATCATCGGTGGCTTGCTCGGTGGATTGTTTGCGCGGCTAATTCTGTTGAGTCGACGCGGACCGCTGGCCGCTGTCGGACGATTGCGCGATAAGAATCCAGTGTTGTTTGCGGTAGGTTGCGGCTTCGCTTTGGCCGTGCTCGGCGTGTTGTCGCATAACGCGATTTACGGCACCGGCTATGAGCAGGCACGCGCCTTCGTACAAGAATCACCGGTCACGCCGGGCCACGGTTTCGGCTTTCTCAAACTGCTGGCCAATGTGGTGTCGTACTGGGCCGGGATCCCGGGCGGCATCTTCTCGCCGGCGTTGGCCGTGGGCGCAGGCATTGGCCACAACATCGCCTACTTCCTGCCCCATGCGCCGGAGGCTGCAGTGATACTGCTCGGCATGAGCGCCTATCTCTCCGGCGTGACGGGCGCTCCGCTGACCTCCGCAGTGATCGCGATGGAGCTGACCAATAACCAGGACATGGTGATTCCCATCATGGCCGTCTGCCTGCTGGCACGCGCGGCCGCATCCATCTTCTGCCCGACCCCGGTGTACAAGGATTTTGCCGAACGCTTGATCCAGGACTTCGAGCAACAACAAGTTCAACAGGCGCAAGTCGAGAATCCGAGCGTAGAGCCTTCACCTGTGGAAGATGTCGGCCCGACCAGCACCTACGGCGAGCCGGTGGCTCCCACACCTACGTCTGCGAAAGAATCCGACTTATGAACTGGGATCTGCTGTTGACCAACGCATCGCTGGCAACGTTTGTCGGCGAAGCGAGTCACGGACTGCTGACCGAAGCGGCGATCGCATGCCAGGACGGCCAGATTGTATGGATCGGCGCGATGCGGGATCTGCCGGCGGCATCGGCGGCAACGGCGCGGGAAGTGCACGACCTCGACGGCGCGCTGGTGACGCCGGGGCTGATCGATTGCCACACGCATCTGGTTTTCGGCGGCGACCGAGCACAGGAGTTCGACCTGCGCCTCAATGGCGCCAGCTACGAAGAGATCGCGCGTGCTGGCGGCGGCATCGTTTCGACCGTGCGCGCTACGCGTAATGCGAGCGAAGATGAACTGTTCGCGCAATCGTTGCCGCGTGCGCGTGCGCTGCTGGCCGATGGCGTGACCACGCTGGAAATCAAATCCGGATACGGGCTGGAACTGGATGCGGAGCGGCGCATGCTGCGTGTAGCACGGCGCATCGGTACAGCGCTTGGCATACATGTGCGCACCAGCTTCCTTGGTTTGCACGCGTTGCCGCCAGAATACAAAGACCGACGCGACGAATATGTCACGCTAGTTTGCGATGAACTGCTTCCAGCACTCGCCGACGAAGGTTTGGTGGATGCAGTGGATGCCTTCTGCGAAGGGATCGGTTTTACCCGCGCCGAGACGCAACGCGTGTTTGAGCACGCCCGTTTACTAGGCTTGCCTGTGAAGCTGCACGCGGAACAACTGTCCGATCTGGATGGTGCCGCGCTGGTGGCTGAATTCAATGGGCTATCGGCCGATCATCTGGAATATCTCAGCGACTCGGGCATGCAAGCGATGGCGCGAGCAGGCACGGTGGCCGTGCTGTTGCCCGGTGCGTTCTACGCGTTGCGCGAAACAAAACTGCCGCCTGTGGATGCACTGCGCACGCATGGCGTTCCGATGGCGATCGCTACGGATTGCAATCCGGGCACCTCTCCGCTGCTTTCGCTGCGGCTGGCAGCGAACATGGCGTGTACCTTGTTCCGACTTACGCCAGAAGAAGCATTGCGCGGTATCACGGTGAACGCTGCTCGCGCATTAGGCTTGCCGGATCGCGGCACGCTAGCGGTTGGCAAGCGCGCTGATCTTGTCGTGTGGAACGCGAAGCAGCCGGCCGAGCTGTGTTACTGGATTGGCGGCGGATTGGTGCGCCAGGTGTGGCTCGGCGGCGTTGCGACATTGCCGGCATAAGCGCTAAAGGTTTTCGTCTCATCCCACCATGACGCCCAACAAAAAGCCCCCGGCATGCGGGGGCTTCTGTCTCGGCGAGCGCGTTTGGCTCAGGCCGATTTCTTTTTCGGAGCGGCTTTCTTGACGGCTGCCGGCTTGGTCACGGTCGGCTTGGTACCGGCCACGGCGGGCTGCACGGAGTGCGCGCGGGAATTGCCGTAGCTGCCACGGTAGGTCTTGCCGCGACGGGTTTTGCGATCGCCCTTACCCATAGGAAACTCCTTGATTCGTAATGCTGATGATGACTAGTCATCCTAGCAGCGGCACGCCAAAGCGCAAGCGCTGGGGCCTGGTCAGTGGCGGTGGCCGGCGCCACAGCCCGGGTCGTCATCCGGGCAGTCGCCCAGGTCGATCTGAACGGTGGTGTGGCGGATGCCGAAGCGTTCCAGCAGGGTCTGGTTGACCGCGGCAAGGACACGGGCGCCATCGTTCTGATCGTGCAGTTCAAGATGCAGCGTGGCCATGCGCGAGCCGGATGCGAGTTGCCAGACATGCAGATGGTGCACGTCGCTGATCGATGCATCGGCAGCACGCAATACAACCTCGACTTCCTTAGGGTCCATACCCTCAGGCACGCCTTCAAGCAGGATGTGCGTGGATCGACGCAGCAGCTCCCATGCGCTGCGCAAAATCAGCAACGACACCAGCAGCGACAAAACCGGGTCCGCCCAATTCCAGCCCATCCAGCGCACGGTGAGTGCCGCGAGCACGGCGCCGACGGATCCCATCAGATCGCCCAACACGTGCAGGCTCGCCGCACCGAGGTTCACGTCGTCATGCGCATGTCCGTGCAGGCTGCGCAACACGATGAGATTCACCAGCAGACCAACGATCGCCACACCGAGCATCACGCCAGAAAGGATCTCGACGGGCTTGAAAAGTCGAGCAATGGCTTCGTAAGCGATAAAACCGACCAGCACGAATTGCGTGAGTGCGTTGACGAAACCGGCGAGCACTTCCATGCGGCCATAGCCATAAGTGCGACGCGCATCAGCCGGACGTAGCGCCATGCGCGCTGCAAGCAACGCGAGCAGAAGCGCCAGCGAATCCACCAGCATATGGCCGGCATCGGCCAGCAGCGCCAGCGAACCCGACCACAAGCCGCCGCCGACCTCGGCGATCATCATGCCTGCAGTCAGCACGAAGGCGATCAGCAGTTTGCGCTCGCGACCCATCGCTCCCGTTGCCGGGGAATGATCGTGATGCTCGCAGGCGTGGCTATGCGCGTGACTCATTCGACAATGCTAGGAAGCGTTGTGGCCGTTACACAATCACTGAAGGCGCAAAGCATTCAGTGTGCGCAATGCGCGCCGTGCACGTGACCGTGCAGGCGATCGAGTCGAAGGTTCACGAAGTGCGCGCTGGCGACCAGCAAACCACCGCACGTCACCAGCACGCTGTGCAGGATGATCGAGTAGTTTTCGGCAAAGGTGACGCCCATCACCAGCAACGCCAGGCCGGGAAGAGCCAGCCGCAGCGGCAGCGGTCGATGATGGCGGCGGTAACCGTTGACCAGCGCAAACAGCGCCAGCGCACTGGCGCACAACACGAAGCCGCGCTCGAACGCATGATCGGCCAGGAAGCTGAGCCCAAGCAGGGGGAGAATGGCCAGTACAAATGGCAGCAGGGCGCAGTGGATCGCGCAAAGGAACGAGGCGGTCGCACCGACGCGATCGGCTAGGTTCCACCAGCGGGACGGTTGAGGCGTTGGCGTGGAATCCATGGGGTGGGACTACACCATACGTAGGGTTAGCCGAGGGGCCGGCGGGTTTTGATACAATATAACACTCGATCCTCCCGCGCAAGCAGCACCGTCAACCCCGCGTCAGTTAGCTGGCAAGCCGCCTACACGGATGAGAAATCGGACCCGTACACCATCGACCGCCGGAGCGCGTTCATAGGGACATGCATGCGAAGACGCGCCCGATGAACCGAATTCTCCAAGTAATTCCCCTTGCCGCCATCGCACTCGCACCTCTCTCGGCTACACGCGCCCTACCCCCGCAACATGACGCGTCGAATAGCGCCGCGGTAGCCAGCGAACAGTCGCCCACCCCCGTCGAACACATCTTCGACCTGCCACTAAGCAATGGCGGTCACCAGCGCGTGCTGTACAGCACGCCTCCGTCACCCAAAGCAATCATCGTCATGCTGCCCGGGGGCGCGGGTGATGTTGGTATCGAACGCGATGGAGATCTGCGCCATGACAATAATTTTGTCGTGCGCACGCGTGAGCTGTGGCTGAGTCGCGGTTACGGCGTACTCATTCCGGACGCCGTCGATGGCGCCAACTTGCGCGGCATGCGCAGCTCGCCTGCGTTCGCGGCCCAGGTCGGCGACCTAGTGCGTTTTGCGCATACGAAATCAGCTGCGCCGGTCTTTCTTTTAGGAACAAGCCAGGGATCGATCGCGGCGATGAATGGTGCCGCGCATCTCGATGCGACACAGCTTGCCGGCGTTGTTTTGACCGAATCGGTGTCGCGCATGGGTGGAAGTCACGAAACCGTTTTTCAGGCAGATCCGCAGGATGTGCGCGTGCCGGCACTCGTCGTCGCCAATCATGATGATCGATGCAACGTAGCGCCGCCGGAAGATGCACCGCGCATAGCGGCGGCGATGTCCCACTCGCCCCAAGTGCACGTGCTGTATGTCAGCGGTGGCGTCGAACAATCTCGCAATCCATGCGGCTCGCTGACTCCGCACGGTTACGAGGGCATCGAGCAACAGGTTGTCGATGGCATCGCCAGCTGGATGGGTAGTGTCGGCGCGCGCTGATGCAGCACGACGTTAGCCGTGAATCAGGCTTTGCGGCAGCTCTTGCAGACACCGTGCACTTCAAGCGTCTGTGCCTGCGGACGGAAGCCGAAGGCCTTGGCTTGTGCTTCGATCAATTCGGCGACGCGTTCGTCGCACACTTCCTGCGCACTGGAACAAACATCGCAGATCAAGAACGGCACCTGATGCGCTTCGGCCGGATGGTGGCAAGAGACGAAGGCGTTGATCGATTCCAGCTTATGGATAAAACCATGCTCGAGCAGAAAATCGAGCGCGCGATACACCGTGGGCGGCGCAGCGTTGCCGTGGCGCTCGCGCAGATGATCGAGCAAATCGTAAGCCTTGACCGGCTTGCCGGCAGCGGCGACCAGTTCTAGCACTTCCTTGCGCAACGGCGTCAAGCGCAAACCGCGCTCTTCGCTGGCGTGCTCCACCGCGGCCACGAATTCCTTAGGACCTTCGTGATGATGGTGGACGTGCGCTTTGACGGAAGGATTGCTGCTCAACGGGTTCACCTCGTTGTTGATCATACACCCGGCGCCAAGCTCAACGCGGCAGCGGCGGCGGTTTCACTGATTTGGGGGCTAGCAACACGATAATCCAGCCGATCGGCCCCAACACCAGGGCCCAGACAATACCGACCATCAACCGCCCGCGCCACCAGCCGAGCAACGCTCCCACCGCGACGAACACCACGTTCCACCAGAACAATGCGGCCCAGGGAATCATGTTCATCAAGTTGAGGAAAATGTGGATGAACGCACCAGGGGAATCGAGATCGACGCCTTGGGTCGCCTTGGCCAGCAGTTCGTCCATTCGCGCCTCGCTCTAGCTTGTCATTGACCGGCTTTGCTGCTCGCGGCGAAAGCCGGCCTGACGACACTCAGATTATTTCCATTGTCGGAAATAGAGAGTGACACAAGTTGGAATCTTCAAGCTTGGGCAAGAGCGATAGCAGCGTCGATACGTTTGAGCGCTGCGTCACGACCCGTCAGATAAATGGTGTGATCGATCGACGGCGACACTTGTGTGCCGGTCATCGCCACGCGCAAAGGCTGGGCGATCTTGCCCATGCCGAGCTCGAGTTTCGCGGCAATCTGCTCGATCACCTGATGGATCGGCTCCGGCTTCCACTCGCAACTAACGAGCAATTCACGCGCCGCCTGCAGCACCTGCACGGCACTCTCATTCTTGAGGTGTTTGGCGACGGCTTTGTCGTCCCATTCGGTGATCGGGCCGTACCAGATCTTGGCGCGTTCGGCCATTTCCTTCAGCGTGTGCACGCGATCGCGCAGTGCGACGATCACATCCGCCGCCGCAGGCCCATTGTTGGTCTCGATGCCTGCGCGCGCGAGATGCCACGCGAATTCCGGCGCCAGAGACTGCGGATCATCGGTCTTGAGGTAATGCTGGTTGAGCCATTCCAGCTTTTCGGTATCGAAACGCGAGGCAGCCTTGTTGACGTCGGCGACGTCGAACAACTTCACCATTTCCTCGCGCGAGAAGATTTCCTGATCGCCGTGCGACCAGCCGAGACGCACGAGGTAGTTGAGTATTGCGTGCGGCAGGAAGCCGTTCTCGCGGTACTCCATCACGCTGACCGAATTGGTGCGCTTGGAAAGTTTCTTGCCTTCCTTGTCGAGAATCATCGGCAAGTGCGCGAACTCCGGCACCTTCGCGCCGAGCGCGTGATAGATGTTGATCTGGCGCGGCGTGTTGTTGACGTGGTCGTCGCCGCGAATCACTTCGGTGATTCCCATGTCGATGTCGTCGACCACCACGGCGAAGTTGTAAGTCGGCCAGCCATCGGAGCGGAAGATCACCAGATCGTCCAGCTCGGCGTTGGCCCACTCCACCCTGCCCTTCACTTTGTCGTCGAACACCACCGAGCCTTCCAGCGGATTCTTGAAGCGGATCACGCGATGGGGATCGTCGCGATACGGCTCGTTGCGATCGCGGTAGTAGCCGTTGTAGCGGGGCTTTTCGCCGCGCGCCATGGCCGCTTCGCGCATGGCTTCGATTTCTTCCTTGGATTCGTAGGCGTAGTACGCCTTACCGGCGGCCAGCAGTTCGTCGGCCACCTGCTTGTAGCGTGCCAGGCGATGCGTCTGGTAGATCGGCACGCCCTCGGCGTTGAGATCCAGCCATTGCATGGCGTCGAGGATGGCCTTGACGGCCTCCTCCGTGGAGCGCTCGCGATCGGTGTCTTCGATGCGCAACAGGAATTCGCCGCCGCGACGACGGGCCTCCAGCCAGCAATACAGCGCGGTGCGCGCCCCGCCGATGTGCAGGAAACCGGTAGGGCTGGGAGCGAAGCGGGTGCGGACGGTCATGGATTCACGAATGGTGCGAGACGGAACCTGACATTTTAGCCGATCTGTCGTGTCGACTCGGCCAATGCCACGGCCTTTATAACTTTGCCCTCGGGTAACGCGTACGAACCGTCGTCCCGGCGAAAGCCGGGACCCAGTGACTTACGCATATCCAAGACACTAGATGCCAGCCTTCGCCGGGGCGACGGACTGCAATCACTTCACGTGAATCGTGATCGCTTTCGATACCAGCGGCGGGTCAAACGGAATGTGGTTGGCATCGCCCAACTCCAGCTGCAGGGTATGCGTGCCGGGCGTCAGCTTCAGCGTGGTTTCGGTCTGGCCGGCCCCGAAATGCAGGTGCGTTTCATCCTTGGGGATGGGCTGACCCGCCACAGGCAGCACTTTCACATCCACCAGCAAATGGTGATGTCCGGTGTTCTCATGGGTAACGCCTGCCGGTGCCACACCCATGCCCTTGAGTCCGAAACGGACGGTGAAGCTCTGGGAGACGGTGGCACCGTCCTGCGGCGAGATGATGTAGACCTCTGCCCCGGCAGGGGCCTTGGTGACCGGCAACGTAGGGGCATCGGCGGCCAGGGCTGAACCGGCGGATGCAACCAACGCTAGGACGAGCAATAGACGTTTCATCGACGTGTCTCCTGGTCCAGGGGTAAGAGCAATCTAGCCCAATTAGGCCGGCCTATGGCTACAGAAGCGTGTCGCCACACCGTCTGCATTCGGTAACACCCGTAACTCCAGTGTCACCTGACCGCCACGCCCACGAAACGACTCGGGCTCAAGCTACGGCCGTACAGTATGGGGATGCGCTATGCGTATTGGCATCATCAGCGAGACGTATCCGCCTGAGATCAACGGTGTTGCCCTCACCGTGCATGGTCTGGCGACTGGTCTGGCCGCACGCGGCCACGAGATCGACATGATCCGTCCGCGACAGACGGTCAGCCATGTCGACGAGCCGGGCATCCATGCACTCGAAACCCGCGGCGCAGCCCTACCGCGCTATCCGGGCCTGCGTTTCGGCTTGCCGGCTAGCCGCACACTGCGCAAGCGTTGGACGGAAAATCGTCCAGATGCCATCTATGTAGCCACCGAAGGCCCACTGGGCCGCTCGGCTGTGAAAACGGCGGTGAAACTGGGCATACCCGTCGCAACCGGCTTTCACACGCGCTTCGACACCTACGCCGATCACTACGGCGTGGGTTTCTTGACCCCAGTCGTGCACGGCTATCTGCGCCGCTTCCATTGCCGTGCCAACATTACCCTGGTGCCAACGGATGCCCTCGCGCAGGAACTGGCCGCGATGGGTGTCGATCATGCGCGCCTGCTTCGCCGCGCGGTGGACACCAAACTGTTCCACCCCTCCAAGCGCGACATGTCGCTGCGCGAAAGCTGGGGCGTAGATGCGGATACGCCGGTCGTGCTCTATGTGGGTCGCATCGCACCGGAGAAGAATCTCGACCTGGCCGTGGAAACCTTCCGCGCGATCCAGCAGCACGCACCGAAGGCACGTTACGTGTGGGTGGGCGATGGCCCGGCCCGCGCGGCATTGCAGGCAGCGCATCCGGATTTCATCTTCGTCGGCATGAAGCGTGACGAGACACTGGCGGCGCACTTCGCCAGCGCAGATATCTTCCCGTTTCCGAGTCTCAGCGAAACCTTCGGCAACGTGATCCTGGAAGCCCTCGCCGCCGGCCTGCCGGTAGTGGCTTATGCCGAAGGTGCGGCGCGCGAGCATCTGTTCGATAGCGTCAACGGTTTCCGCATCGTGTCCGGCGACGCGAGCGCCTTCACCGCCGCCGCCGTGACCTTGGCTAGCGACATGGGGCTGGTACGCCGCATGGGAAAGGCTGCGGAAGAGAGCGTGGCAAAGCTTTCGCCCGAAGCAGTCATCCGCGAATTCGAAACCCAACTTAGCGAACTGGTCGAGGAGAACGTGCATGAGCGCCATGTCACCATCGCACCTGCCTGACCCGGTCGCCCTTCCGCGCCATGCGTTCGACCGGCGCATGTGCATCGCCGCCAATCGTTGGGGCGCGCGGCATGCGGTCGGTGTATTTTTCGGCGCAATCAGCCGACTCGGCGATGGCATCTTCTGGTACGCACTGATGCTCGCGCTGGCCTTGATCGATGGACGGCGCGGACTGGAAGCCGCCGCGCATATGGCCGCCACCGGCCTGGTCGCACTATTGCTGTATCGCATCTTGAAGCGCTGGACGCGCCGGCCGCGTCCGTTCCGCACCTGCCCCGGCGTGATCGCACACGTGCCGCCGCTGGACGAATTCAGTTTTCCGTCGGGACACACGCTGCAGGCGGTCGGCTTCACCGTTGTCGCGCTTGCGTGGTATCCGCTGCTGGCGCCGCTGCTGCTCACTTTCACCGCACTCGTTGCCGCTTCGCGCGTGATTCTCGGCTTGCATTATCCGAGCGATGTGCTCGCTGCGATTCTCGTTGGCAGTGGCCTCGGTGCGCTGTCGCTATGGCTGGTGCACAGCGCACCGCAGTTGCTGGTGTAATCGACACCAGACATGCGCTGATCAATCGCTGAGCACGCTGTACTGACGTGCTTTGCGTTCAACGAGATAGCGCATCTATCCACAGGCTCTACCGGATGCTTTCCACAATAGCTGTGGAAAACTGCGCGCAGTTCGTGCGCAAAGTTTCATCACCGTGTGCCAAGTGATTGATCGCAAAGTTAGCGATGCGGGTTGTCCACAGGCTTTTCCCGGATGCGTCCACATTTGTTGTGGACAAACGCGACGCATGCATCGTCATTCCGGCCTTCGCCGGAATGACGGCGAGGCGGTGTTAGGGATTTTCGAGAGACTGAAACGACGATGCCGCCCGAAGGCGGCATCGTGCATGCGTATTAGGCTGCGCGTGGCACTTTACGCAGGATACCGAGCACATCGGCCAACTTGTCGCGCATCTCGCGACGGTCGACGATCATGTCGATAGCGCCATGCTCAAGCAGGAATTCCGAACGCTGAAAACCCTCAGGCAAAGTCTCACGCACGGTCTGCTCGATCACGCGTGGGCCAGCGAAGCCGATCAGCGCCTTGGGTTCGGCAACATTGATGTCGCCCAACATGCCAAGGCTGGCCGATACGCCACCCGTAGTGGGATGCGTCAATACGCTGATATACGGCACGCCAGCTTCGCGCAGACGCGCCAGCGCGGCCGAGGTCTTGGCCATCTGCATCAGCGAGAACAACGCTTCTTGCATGCGCGCACCGCCCGTGGCGGAGAAGCACACCAGCGCGCTGCGCTCAGCCAACGCACGTTCGGCGGCGCGGGTGAATTTCTCGCCGACCACCGAGCCCATCGAGCCACCCATGTAGGAGAACTCGAAGGCGACCGCCATCAGCGACTTGTCCTTGAGCTTGCCGCTCATCGCGATCAGCGCATCTTTTTCGCCGGTGGCTTTCTGCGCGGCGACGATGCGGTCGCGGTACTTCTTGGAGTCGCGGAATTTCAGCGGATCGGTGGGCTCCATGCTGGCCCAGTGTTCCTGCGTGCTGCCTTCGTCGAAGAAAGCCAGCAGGCGCTCGCGCGCGCCGATAGCATGATGATGGCTGCACTTGGGGCAGACCATCAGGTTGCGTTCCAGCTCCGGCCGATAAAGCACGGCGCCACAGCCACCGCACTTCTCCCATACACCCTCGGGCACTTTGCCCTTCCCGCCGGGCGGGGGGCTTTGCGTCCGTGCACGGGGCGCCATGATTTTTTGCAGCCAATTCATAAAAACCTCAATCTGGAATCCAACGGTCCGGAACCGTCAGGACTTCATGGGGGCGACTTCGTACGACACCAGATCCTGTTGGTGATAACGCGGGCTCCTGCCCCATCGCGTATGTGTGACCGCTCAATCAGCAACGCGTTCCATTGCCGCGCTTCGCCAAGCGTCCGCCCCACACCCCAATCCTCATTGTTTAAGAGGAACTTGTCGGCGCATCCAGTGCCGCGCGGATCGGACCGAGGAATTCCCCAACCCGCACCGCGATATGTTGCGCCGTTGCTGCGCCATCAAGCCGTTCGACCAGTGCACTGCCAATCACCACGGCATCGGCGAAACCAGCAATGGCTTTCGCGCTCTGCGCGTCTTTCACGCCGAAGCCCACGGCCACCGGTGACTTCGCATGAGCCCGGATATCCGCCACGCGTGCGGCGATGTCCTGGGTACTCAAGCGCCCCGCCCCGGTAATGCCGGCGAACGATACATAGTACAGGAAACCCGCCGCGGCCTCGCACAATTGCGCCATACGCACGGGTGCGGTGGTGGGTGCGGCGAGCAGGATCTGCTGCAGTCCGGCTGCGCGCAAAGGCGCCAGCACGGCGGCTTCCTCCAAGGGACAATCGACTACGAGCACGCCATCCACGCCTGCCGCGACGGCTTCGTCGGCGAAGCGCTGGTAGCCGTGGATTTCGATCGGATTGAGATACCCCATCAGCACCACCGGCGTGTCCTGATCGCGCTGGCGGAACGCGGCGACCCAGGCCAGTACGTCGGCAAGGCCAACGCCTTTCGCAATCGCGCGTTCGCTCGCGTGCTGGATCACCGGACCATCGGCCATCGGATCGGAAAACGGCACGCCCAATTCGATGATGTCTGCGCCCGCATCGACCAAGGCGTGCATGAGGGCCACGCTATGTTCCGGCGCAGGATCGCCCGCGGTGACGAAAGGAATTAGTCCGGTACGGCCAGCAGCTTTCAATGCGGCGAAGCGACGATCGATGCGGCTCATACTTGCACTCCTTCGCGTGCGGCGATCGTATGCACGTCCTTGTCACCGCGACCGGAAAGATTGCAGAGCACGATGCCGTCCTTCGGCAGTTCGCGCGCCAGCTTCATGGCTTGCGCCACCGCATGGCTCGATTCGAGCGCAGCGAGAATGCCTTCAGTGCGTGCGAGTAAGTGAAAGGCTTCGAGTGCTTCGTCGTCGGTCACGCCGACATATTCAGCGCGACCGGCATCTTTCAGAAATGCGTGCTCGGGACCGACGCCGGGGTAATCGAGGCCGGCGGAGACCGAATGCGTTTCGGTGATCTGCCCGTTGTCGTCGCACAGCACATAGGTGCGATTACCGTGCAACACGCCAGGACGCCCCGCAGCCAACGACGCCGCGTGATGCCCTGTCGCAATGCCCTCGCCTGCCGCTTCGGCACCCACCATGCGCACGCCACTATCGTTGAGGAACGCGTGGAACAGGCCGATGGCGTTGGAACCGCCGCCGACGCAAGCGGTGAGCACATCCGGCAGACGGCCATACTGCTGCAGCATCTGCGCGCGCGCTTCGCGCCCGACCACGGCGTTGAAATCGCGCACCATCATCGGATACGGATGCGGACCGGCCACCGTGCCGATGATGTAGAACGTGTCGGCCACATTGGTGACCCAATCGCGCATCGCCTCGTTCAAGGCATCCTTCAGCGTCTTCGAGCCGGATGTCACAGGCACCACTTCGGCGCCGAGCAGCTTCATGCGATAGACGTTGATCTTCTGCCGCTCGATGTCGACAGCGCCCATGTACACCACGCACTTCAAACCGAAACGCGCGGCGACCGTCGCGCTGGCGACGCCATGCTGGCCTGCGCCGGTTTCGGCAATGATGCGCGGCTTGCCCATGCGCTTCGCCACCAGCGCCTGTCCGATGGTGTTGTTGATCTTGTGAGCGCCGGTGTGATTCAGGTCTTCGCGCTTGAGCAGGATGCGCGCGCCGCCCACATGTTGCGACAAGCGTTCGGCGTGATAGATCGGGCTGGGGCGGCCGACGTAATGCGTGAGATCGCGATCCAATTCGGCCAGGAATTCGGGGTCTTCCCGCAAACGCAGATAGGCCTCGGTGAGTTCAGCCAAGGGCGCCATCAGCGTCTCGGCCACGAACTGACCACCGAAATCACCGAAACGCCCGTGGACGTCGGGCCAGCTCTGGAAATCCTGGATTGTGGGCATCTGTCAGAAATCCTATGCAAATTGCAGGTGCGAGCGGCAACCAAGAGCCGCTAGATGCCCAAAATAGCGCGAATCGAGGTTCCGAAAAAGCGATATGATCGCCACAACCCGTCAGAAAAACTCACATAAACATGAGCCGCGAGTTGCCTTCCCTCAACGCACTGCGCGCCTTCGAGGCCACCGCTCGGCTTGGCAGCGTGAGCCGCGCCGCCGACGAGCTGCACGTCACACATGGCGCCATCAGCCGCCAGCTACGGGTGTTGGAGGAGGCGCTTGGGAAGCCGCTGTTCGCTCGCCACGGTCGCGGCATCACGCTCACCGCCATTGGCGAAGAATTACGCGACCGCGTGGCTGGCGCCTTCGATCAACTGCGTGACGGCTGGTCCGAGCTGAGGCGTCATCGCAGCGACTCCCCATTCGTGCTGGGTTGCGCCAGCAGCTTGCTCGCGCGCTGGGTGATTCCGCGTCTCGATCGTCTTGAACGCGATCTTCCGATGCTGCGGCTGCATCTCTCTCCCGAGGAAAACCCGCTCGCGCCGCAGCACACCGAACCCGACGCCGCGCTCGCGCTCGCCGCACCACCTTGGCCAACCGGCTGGCAGGTGCATGAGTTGGCTCCCGAGCTGATCGGTCCAGTAGTCAGCCCGCGCTACGCGGGCGTGCCGCGCTTGCTGGATCGGGACGAAACCGCCCTATGCGATGAAGCGCTACTGCACACCACATCGCGTCCGCAGGCATGGCCGGAATGGGCGCAGGCATGCGGGCTGCCCACAGCATCGTTACGTTACGGCCAGGGATTCGCGCGGTTGTTCTATCTATTGGAGGCTGCCGTAGCCGGACTCGGCGTGGCGATCGCCCCGGCACCGTTGGTGCAAGACGATCTGCGTGCGGGCCGTCTGCTCGCCCCGTGGGGATTTCGTCAGACCTCGGCGTTCTGGATTCTCGCAACACCGCGACGCAGGAACGACGCACGTGTCGATGCGCTGGTTGCGTGGCTGCGCAACGAGCTGACGGAAAGCTAGCCCACGGCATGCACTGCGGCGATGAAGTCGCGCAGCTTATCGGGATCTTTGATACCTGGCGCGGATTCGATGCCACTGGAAACGTCAACCGCCCAAGGCCGCGCGACACGTATTGCTGCCTGCACATTGAGCGGCGTCAAACCACCCGCCAGAATCAATGGCTGTTGCAGATCGCGGGGCATCAACGACCAGTCGAAGGTCTTGCCGCTGCCACCGGACTCGCCCAAGCCATGGCCATCCAGCAAGAGACCGGCCGCGCGTGGAAAGGCGCGCAGCTGGGAAAGCGCGGCAGCGCCCTCACCCATTGCAATAGCCTTCAAATAAGGCTTATCGAACTGAGCGCACCAATCATCGTGCTCGGCGCCGTGGAATTGCAGCAACGATGGTCGCACCGTTTCAATCACAGCACGCACGAAATCGGCGTCGTCATCCATGCATAGCGCGACGGTTGTGACGAACGGCGGCATCACATCGACGATAGCCTTGGCTTGCGCAAGGGATACCTGTCGTTTGCTTCGTGCAGTCATCACCACACCGATCGCATCGGCGCCCAGTTGCGCGGCAAGCAATGCATTCTCGACGCGGGTCATGCCACAGCATTTGATACGCGTCATTCGCTCACCTCGGCAGGCAGGCCCCAGCGTCGTTCGTAGCGCGGCCCGATGAAAGTCAGGCCCGAAGCGGCGGCCGTAGGGCCTGCTACTTCACGGTTGCGTCCGGTCAGCAGTGTTGCCACCCATTCCACCGGCTGTTCGCCGCGCCCCACCGGCAACAAGGAGCCGACGATATTGCGCACCATGTGATGCAGGAACGCATTGGCTTCGATCTCGACGATCACCTGCGCATCCTCCCGCCGCACCTGCAATGCCGTGATCTGGCGTCGCGCATGTTTCGCCTGGCACGACACAGCGCGAAAGGCGGTGAAGTCGTGTTCGCCGATCAAGGCCTGCGCGGCTTCGTGCATACGCATGGCATCGAGCGGCTGACGTTCCCAGGCGACGTAACGCGCATCCAGGGCGGGACGCATGCTGCGATTGAGAATGGTGTAGCGATATCGACGGCTGCGCGCCGAGAAGCGCGCATGAAAATCGTCCGCGACCGGCTGCGCCCAAAGGACACCCACGCTGGTCGGCAGGTTCGAAGACGTACCTAGCACCCAACCGCGCATATCGCGTTGCACGTCCGTATCGAAATGAACGACCTGGCCGCGCCCATGCACACCCGCGTCGGTGCGGCCCGCGCATGTCACTTCGATCGGTTCGGCGGCGACGAACGACAGTGCACGTTCCACGCTCGCCTGCACGCTGGCACCGTGGCTAAGCCGCTGCCAGCCGAGGAAATCGGTGCCGTCGTATTCAATGCCCAGAGCAATGCGCATGGTTATTCTGAAAACTGCGAGAAGATTAAGCGTAGCAGTTCGATGATGATTCTTCGTTTGTGAGAGCCTACTAACGCATCGGGCCGGCATGGCCGGCCCGATGCGTGTTCATGCGAACGCAGTGATGATCAGTGGATCTTGGCCATCAGTGTCTTCGCAACATCCTTCTGGATCTGCGTGCCTTCGTGCAGCACTTCTTCGAGCATGGCGCGGGCGCCATCGGGGTCGCCCATGTCGAGATAAGCACGGGCCAGATCGAGCTTGGTGTCGATCGGGTCGTCGTGCAACTCGGCAAAATCCGCCTCGTGCTCGGCATGTGCAGCATCGGGGGCTTCGGTTGGCTCTTCGAAGTTCCAGGTCGAGACCGGCTCCTGCTCCACCGGCTGCGTTACCGCCGCGGCGTGACCGACATTCGTGGCGGCCGTTTCGGCGTGGTGCGGCGTCAGATCGAAATCGAAGTGGTACTCGCTGACCTTGGACGGCAGCGGCGGCGGCGCGCTCTTGGCAACAGCGGCTTCCGCTGCGGGTGCGTTGCCGTAGTTATCCAGGTCGAAGTGGTGCGGTTGCTCGTCATGCGACGACGCCACACCACCCTGCGTGAACAAGGGATGGCCCGGGACCAGGTCCTCGCCCATGTGCACCACATCCTGCCATTCCGGCTGGTCAGGATCGGTGATGTGAGCGTGCATAGCCTCGGCAGCGGCCTCGAAATGTTCGACGTCGCGGCGGGTGTAATACAGGCTGACCAATTCAAGGTGCAGCTCGATGTCGTCGGGCTGTTCCGCCAGTTGGTCGAGCAGTTCGTCCTGATCCGGGTCGGAACCCAGCGGATGATCCGCATCGACGGTGCCGAAGCGATCTGCGAGCGAACCCTTGGACGGCGACGGCGCCTTGGCCGGCTGGGTGCCCGACTTGCCGCGGCGGGACAAAAAGGCCAGCACCGCCAGAAGAACGATGACGCCACCACCCGCTGCCAATGCCCAGGTCTGCATGTACCACGGTTCCTCGGCGACGACTGGCGCCGGAACACGATGCATGGGGTGACTGACTGGTTTCGGAGCTGCCGGTTTCGGAGCTGCCGCACTCAGCGGTGTCGTAACCGCCGGACTGGCCGCCGTCGAGCTGCTCGGCGGCGTTGATTTCTCCGCGTTCGCCGCAGAAGCCAAGGCGGGATTAACAGCCGTCGGATGCGTAGAGGCAGCCACCGCCGGCTGCACTGCTTTTGCCGGTGCCGAAGCGGCAGCTGCCAGGGCTGCTGCTGGTGCGGCCGGCAGACCCGCAGACTTGCGCGCATCGGCAAGCTTCTTCTGCAGATCGGCGATTTCGTTGTCCTTGAGCGACAGCAGACGCTGATTCTTGCCGTTGAGGTCTTCCAGATCCTTCAAGCGGGACTTCAACTCGTTGCTCTGCTGCTCCAACGAAGAAAGCGTTTCCTGACTGCGCTGCAGCTCCTGGCGAATAGCAGCATTGGCGCCACCTTTGCCATTTGTGCCGCCTGCGGACTGCCCTTCGCTGCCCGGAGGAACCAGCGCGAGCCGATCGGCGTTGCTGGTCGCGGTCGGGGCGACCGAAGCACCGGCGCGCGTACCACCCGTGGCCACGGCTACCGGTGCGGCCACCGTGCCGTTGCGCCAATCGTTCTCTTGCTGACGTACGGTAGCGGCGGCCTCTGCCGCAGCAACGGCCGTCGCGTCGTCGTGCGAAGGCACGCGCAATACCGCGCCAGCCTTCAATGCATTGATGTTGTCGCGATAGAAAGCGTCCGGGTTGGCCTGCTTCAGCGCGATCAGCATCTGATTCATGTTTACGCCACTACCCGGCGCGGCGCTGCGCGCGATCGACGATAGCGTCTGGCCACTCTCGATCGGACCATACTTGCCCTTGCTCGCGGTAGCAGATGTGGCTTCCGGCTTGGGTTCGACAGCGGGTCGTCGCGCTCGAGGCGCTGGCGCAGCTGCGGATGCCGTGTTCATCGAGGTAGATGTCGTGCTGCGGGCCGGTCGGCTTGGTTCCGTGCGCGTAGGCGCAGCAG